>Ga0265297_10000429_pt1 | contig 126874 bp, 113 predicted proteins | sample Munlanlwell13791_FD_192502 | JGI IMG/M metagenome (GOLD analysis project Ga0265297, IMG submission 192502) | Leachate microbial communities from a municipal landfill in Southern Ontario, Canada - Leachate well 137-91 | ecosystem: Engineered > Solid waste > Landfill > Unclassified | place...
TTTTAAATTCTGCTACCTGGTGCCATCCATCAATATTCCATACTTCAACTGTAAGCAATTCTTCTTCGGTAGCATTTTGCATATCAAGGAAAATGTCGAAGTTGAACCAGATTTTATGATAAACAGCTTCTCCTGCATCGTCAATAAGCATCGGGCTTTCGAGAGCATAAGAATAATCATGCTGAACGGGTGTCCAGTTGAATTCGGCAGAAGGAGCAGGATTTCCCTGGGCACCTTGGATGCGCCAGTTGCTTCCTTCAACGTTCCAGCTCTGTGAAATAAACAATCCGGTACTCCAGTCTTCTGCAAAGGGCAAGGGGTATCCGTAGCGTATAATTACATCGGCAGGACCTTCTTTCATTGATTCGCCTTCGGTTGGAGCTTCGTAAACTGCGGTTACACCATAAGAATAGTTGCCAGGCAGTAAATTCAGATCAAAATACTGAAGTTGTTCTTTGGGAACTTGTTCAACAAAATTATCATTGCGATAAATATTGTATGCAATCAAATTTGGAGGAATAGTACCTGGACCAGGACCACCTTCGGCAAGTTCGTAAGCTCCTATGAGCTGAGGATCATGTTGAATGTTAACAATAAGTGCAAATTTACCTGCTACATTACCTGTACAAGCACCACCGGCAAGGTCATTTGCGGGGTCGTATCCAGGAAGATCACCAACAGCATGTGTAACACCTGTAAGCGACTGGGTTGCAATATTATATTGGTAAACATACTGAGGAGCACCATAACCGTCACCCTGATCAAATATCCATAGGTAAGGACCACCTACTGATACTCCATCATAAGCCGAGCCATACATTCCTGCGAATGATAAACCACCGGCTGTTGAAATAAGAGTACCATTGCGTTTTATCAGGTTCATGTCTGACCAGCCACCAAGCCAGAAACCACCATTACCGCCATCGGCAGTGGGGTCGAATGCAATATGACGTATAGATGAAACTCCAGTAGAAATGGAACTTACAAGCACTTTATTGGTAAAGTCCATTTGATAAAGTGTACTGCCAATTGCTCCGCCATAGAAATAAGCACCGTCGTAAGCCAAATCACGGATAGCAGTTGCTCCTGGTACATCGAAATCTTCAACCCATGTACCGTTCATGTCATATTTATGGAACCACGTACCATAGCCACTTTGCCATGTCGAGGTATAAATATAAGTACCATCAGTTTCAACACCTGGCTGAGCTGCATTGTTTCCAGTGAAGGTGAGAAGGATATCCCAAATAACATCCGACTGCAATCCCACATTTTTAAATTTAGTAAGTGTAGGTGCATATTCAAATGCTGGATTAGGTGTTTCAGTATTAGGTCTTACCGATACTAATTCGGGATAAAAACCAACTTGTGGAGGTTCCCAGTTAAGTTCTACGTTTTCAACACGGTCAACTGCTGTGAGGTTACGTGGAGGATAAAGGAAAATTGAAGTAAATTCGCATGTGTCGGCTGTAGAAATTCCACTTGCATAAATGGCTTTTACACCTGCAAGATAGGTTTGTCCGAAAGTAACTGATTCAGCATCATAAGTAAAGGTTGTATCAGCAGTAAATCCTGAAAGTTGATCATCAAGATATACATTGTATCCTATAACGCCACGAAGGTTATCAGTAGCTTGTAATGTTTTTCCTTTAATAAAATTACCTGAAATTGGATTTTCACATCTATCAGGAGTTCCTCCTACGAGGGTCCCTTGGTTAGGTGCTGAAGGATACAACATTCCTGCTACAGTAGCATCGACATCGGCAGGTGTCCAGCTATAATAATCGAAAGCTACTACATCGCCAGAAGAATCGTAGGCAGAAATATTGAATATTCCGCTGGAATGATAGTTATCGGAGAAGGTATATTCAAGAGCACCATTAATGTACAATTCAAAGTTTGGACCATTACAAACAATGGTAACGGTATTATCAATTCCAAACCCTGTAATTATATTGCTTGATGTAGTCCATGACTGCAGAAAAGTAGATGATCCGTTATCATAACGTATTACACAATAAGAACCACCTGCGGTTATATTAATACGATATCCACTGCAAGTACTTGTTCCAAGAAAATCATTGGCACGGATAAAACATCCCATTGCATAATCGGCATCTCCGGAATTTTTACGTACCTTAAATTCGAAAGTACCATCTGCCCACGGTTCAGAACCAACATTATAATAAGCAGATGCGTTGGTTGATGCCCCTGTGCCGGTCATTACCATATAACTGTTTCCAGGGCAGCCAAGACGATTGTCAGAAACAATAAATTCAGGAGGAATACCTGCATCGTCGAAATGTTCAAAAATTCCGTTTCCTACTACTGTAGATCCAGGACTGTTCCATGTAGCAATAAGTGTTAGCGGGTCAACCCACAGGTTTACAGGAGGCAGAGTGATTTCCATCAGGGTAATATTTTTGGTAATATCTCCCATTATATCGAAAGTTTCGTTGTAAGGATTATATCCTTCAAATGTAAGGTCGAGGGTATAAGTTCCTTTCCAAACTTCGGGAAATACAAGTTGTCCGCTTGCGGGAATCGTTCCATAATAAGCATGTTGCGGTTCGCCATCAGTATTTACCAAACTTACAATAGCACCTTCCGGGCTTGTGCCTCCGGAAAGAGATACGTTAAGGGTTACTACGGCCGTCCAGTTTTTACCAATGAGATTGGAAAAAACAGGAACTGACTGACGTCCACTGGGATAATTGGCTTTCACTGCCCAACGATAAGCTCCGTCAGGTAATGCTGTCCATCCGTTATCGGTATAGCCCAGACTGGTTGTAGTTCCTAAGGTTACCCAGTTGGCAGGAGTACCTTCATCACCCTGATGCATACGGTAAGCTGTGTAACCTAATAGGTTATCTGTAGCCTGACCTGTACCTTCTACGGGAACATACAATCCTTCTCTTACTTTTCCACCAAGTGACTTGGCAGGGTAAAGCGACTGTTGTGAAGCGAAGGGTTTTGTTGCCTGTAAAAATTCATCTGTAGCGGGGATAAAGCTAGGTCCACCTTGTCCGGATACGATGGCACGCATCATGAAATCCTGATAGCCTGCAGGTGTCCATGGGGCACCGCCGGTTACAAATTTTGCAAAACTGCGGAATGCAGGATGCGATTCGTCAACACCTAAAGGTGCACAATCAGGATAATTGCCGCCCTGAATCATTACAAGGTAAAAATTACCACTGGTAATGGTTGCTGCTAATCCACTGAATGTTACCCATCCGTAATTAGTTGGCTCTACGTCAATTATACTTAATTCAGTCCCAGGGTATCCATTGGCTCCGTCGTCGTCGTAAACTGCCATACGGAAGGGTTTCAGTATGTTACCGCTGGGAGGCCATGTGCCGTCACCAATATATACTGAACCTCCGGTTACTGCACATGGATAGGCGGCAGGAGTGAATTTCAAAGCATTCATATTTGTGGCGTTGGTCCATGCAGTGATGTTTTCTGCCGAACCATCATCGTAAATAATTTCATACTGAGAATTAGGTAAGCCCCATGCCAGTTCCACGTTAGGATCAACAAGTGTAGCTACCAATGTCCCACCCGGTGGATTGGCACTCTCAGAAACCTGAACGTTTTGGGTAATAGTCATGTGGGGAATAATAGTTATGGGAACAGTTGCAACTTCATAACCAATTTTATTAACCACGAGTTCGCGGTTTCCTTCAAGGTAAGAAATGCTGTAATGACCTGTCCCATCGCTCATTGTTGTGGAATCAGCAACGGAAACTCTCGCACCCACAATAGGATCGCCGGTTACACCATCGGTAATAAGACCGGTAATAGTACCAGGGAACAGTTGGGTTATATTAACCATATAATCTTCTGTTTCGCCCCAGCTATAAGTTCCGCAGGGTAAAGTAGTAGTTGCACTCCCACCTTCTCTCAGTACAATACGCATCCTGGCTAAACCGTTAACGGCTGTTTGCGGAATACCAATACTTCCGGTTACAGTGTTTCCCGGATAGGCAGATGTAGTTGTGCCAAATACTTTTTCAGTAGTTGCATCAAAAGTACCATCCTGGTTCCAGTCAATAAATACTGCTGCATAACAGGTGTAGAAACTACCCGAGTTAATCTGCGTAATAGAAATAGGATACGCAAAGCCTTTTATTACTTCGGCAGGAGGTAAAGAAGTAAAATCGGTATAAGTATGATTTGAAGCAGGATTGCTCGTTGCTGGTGTACCCACACCATTATTAATATTACTAAAGGTTACATTACCTATGTCGTCGTCAACTGTTGAAGTTGCATTCGATGCACAATATACCATAGTAGCTCCGGTGGTAAAATTCCATTCGGCGCAGCCTGTAGCCTGTCCATAATTATTTTTAGCAATAACTTTCCAGTAATAATGTGTGTTGGCAGCCATTACCGGAGGAGCGTAAGAAGCAGAAGTTACATTCTGTACGAAAGGAGGATTAGTCGTTGTTCCCATGTAAACATCGTAATTGGTAGCTCCACCACCATCAGCCCATGATAAAGTAAAATTACGGGCAATGTTGGTTGCACCAATTGCTGGTGAAGGGGTGGTTGCACATAATGGAGGTACAGGAGCTATATTAGGTCCTATAAAATCATCAACATGCAGGTAGTACATGTAGTTAGAATAGTAGTGTATGGCAATATACTTAGTTCCTACAGGCAAGTCGGTTTTAACAAATTGTGACCAACTTGTCGAAGTACAATAAATAGGTGCACTCCACGTAAAATCAGTATTTACATTATTGCCTGTGCTTGACCAGCCTACCGTAAAAATTTCTTGGTAAGTATATTCGCCTGCATACCAAAAAGAAACGGTTTGACTACCAGCGGTAGTAAGTAGCATTGGAGTAACAAGATACTGATCATAGGGAGAACCTGAAGAATAAGATGAAAATCTGAATGATCGTGCCCCCGAATGGTACATCGCGGTGGAATGAATCATCAGGTTTCCGGATGGCGGAGAAGCGATGGCATAAGACATTGACCATCCCGTAGGTGGGGCGGTCGCACTCTCAAACCCTTCGGTCAACTGCGCCATCGCAGAAAATCCAACAACGAAGCTGAACATCGCTGTTAAGAAAAAAGCCAATAGCTTTTCCCGCGTAAAGTTGGTTGTGTTCATAATTGTAAATATTAGTTCATAATTAATTTATTAAGGTATTATATCATGCTGATTTGCCAATCTCAATTGCAAAAGCCGTATATCGCTTGCGATGTTTCCCCAATCGGCAGAGATATACCCACATTAAACAACTTTGTGTAAGTTATCCGACCGATAGAACAGTACCCCATCACCAGTAATACAATCAGTAACAGTTTTTCCATAGTGAAATTGGTTTTTGTAAATAAATAGTTATTTTTTCAAATAAATAAGATCAATAAGTTTAAAAAGATTTTAAACTTGTAAAAAGTAATGTTTTATTGCTTAGTAAATTTTCATCATTATCCCTCCTATATTTTTAGTTATTGATATTAAGTTATTTACGAATATATAAATACAAAATTTACAATCTCATTGTTAAATTTTTTAAAAAACCTCCAAATATCGAATTTTTTTTTATAAAAAAAAAATTTTATTAAAAAAATGTAATAATTATAAAATTAATAATTTTAGCTCCATCATTTCCCGGATTGCATAACTAATCCCCTCTCTTCCAATACCCGAATCTTTCACACCCCCATAAGGCATATGATCTACTCTGAAAGTAGGTGTATCATTTACTACAACCCCTCCAGCCTCAATTTTTGCAAAAGCGTATTTAATATCTGCCAGGCTGTCGGAAAATATTCCTGCCTGAAGTCCATAACAACCTCTGTTAATTTGCAAAACAGCCTCTTCCATGGTACGATATGATTCAAGAATAAGTACAGGTCCAAAAACTTCACAATTGTAAACCTTCATTTGCGGCTGTGTATTTGTTATTACGGTGGGTTCGTAAAAATTGCCGTGGCGTTTACCTCCGCATAAAATCGTAGCTCCTAAGTCAAGGGCTTCATTTACCCATTGTTCTATCCTGATGGCATTCTCAGAATTTATTACCACTGAAATTTCGGTATTTTCATTCATTGGGTCGCCTTCACGCAGACGGGACACTTTTTCGATAAATCGTTGAGTAAAGTCATTAAATATATCCTGCTGTACATAAATTCGCTGTGTGTGAATGCATACCTGCCCCGAATATGAAAAACCTCCTGAAACACATTTTGCAACTGCTGTTTCGATATTACATCCTTTCGCAACAATTGCTCCTGCATTGCCTCCAAGCTCCAAAAGAATTTTTTTCTTCCCGGCATTTTTTTTCATTTCCCATCCAACGTCAGATGAGCCAGTAAAACTTAGCATTTTAATTCTCTCATCTCTTACAAGACGGTCTCCTGTTACTCTGTCCATAGGCATTATTTGTACGGCATTTTCAGGCAAGTCGGTTTCCTTTAAAATCCGGGCAAATTCGAGCAGAGTAATAGGGGTAAGCGAAGAAGGCTTAACAATAATAGGATTTCCGCTGGCAATAGCCGGTGCTATTTTATGAATGGCAAGGTTTAAAGGAAAGTTAAAGGGTGAGATTCCGGCAATTAAACCAATAGGAAAGTATTTAATAATAGCCTCTTTGCCTTCTCCGGCAGGTGTCCAGTCCAGGCTGATATACTCTCTGGGAAGTCGTTTCGATTCCTCGGCTGCCACTTTAAGTGTTTGTACTGAACGTTGTACTTCCGCTTTTGCAAGCCGGATGGGTTTAGCCGATTCTTTACAGATTGTTTCGGCAAAATACTGTTCTTCTGCCTGTAGTCTGTTAGCAATTTCCATTAATACGGCATATTTCCGATACGACGGTAATGCAGCCATCGCCTCCTGAGCCAAAAGTCCATTCTGAATAGCTTGCTCCAGATAAATAGGTTGTGCCAGACTAACATTGGCAATTATATTTCCTGTATAAGGGTTAACAACAGGTAGCAGGGAATCCGAAATTATAAATTCGCCGCCTGAATAGAAACCATATTTTTTCATTACGATACAATATAAAAGGGTTATTCAACGTTTTTATGTAGTACTTTTGTCAGCTAGAATGTCTGAAAACATTTGACAACAAATATATAAAAATTATAAACCCTATCATAACCAGCCCGACCCTATTCAAAATGATTTTTTTTGAAGAATTGAAAAAAAATTTGGAAAAATAAAAAATGCAAGTACCTTTGCACACCCAAAAAAGGAAAAAAATTAATTTTAATATACTAATGTACGCAATAGTAGATATAGCCGGGCAGCAGTTTAAAGTAGAAAAAAATCGGGAGATTTTTGTACACCGTCTCAGTGCCGAAGAAGGCAACAGTATTGTTTTTGATAAAGTTATGCTTGTCGGAGGCGAAGGAAATATTAAAGTGGGAAAACCCATGGTAGAAGGAGCAAGTGTTACGGCAAAAGTTATTGCTCATGCTAAAGGCGACAAAGTAATAGTTTTCAAAAAACGGCGTCGCAAAAGCTATCAAAAATCAAACGGACACCGTCAGTACCTGACAAAGATCCAGATAGAAGAAATTAATGCTTAATCATAAAAAATAAGTAACAATGGCTCACAAGAAAGGTGCCGGTAGTTCAAGCAATGGACGCGAATCACATAGCAAGCGCTTAGGTGTTAAAATTTTTGGCGGTCAGATAGCAAAATCCGGTAATATTATAGTACGTCAACGTGGCACAGTACACAATCCCGGCGAAAATGTCGGAATAGGAAAAGATCATACATTATTTGCTCTTACCGACGGAGTTATCCGTTTTAAAAAGGGTAAAAATGATAAGTCATTTGTTTCGGTAGAGCCTAACCTTGGTTAAATCTACAGGAGCAATTTTTGTAATTTTTTTCATAATATTTAGTTTTCTCCCGTCCTCGTGTAGGTCGGGAGTTTTTTTTATTGGTATTTTTGCAGCACCTTAAGTTTATTATCATGTTAGAACTGAACACAATCAAAGAAAAAAAAGAAGAAGTAATCGAACGTTTGGCTATTAAAAACATAAATGCCCGGCAAACTATCGAAAAAATTATTGATTTGGATACCCAAAGAAGGGAAAATCAAAAAAAGCTTGACGATGCACTTGCACAAGCCAATGCTTTGGCAAAAGAAATCGGCATTTTATTTAAAAGTGGTAAAACAACAGAAGCTAACCAACTAAAAGAAAAAACCGTACAGATTAAAGAAAATAGCAAACAACTGGAGGCATCTCTTACAGAATGCATTGCACAATTAAATGAAACATTAGTTCAATTACCCAACCTGCCGCATATTTCTGTTCCTGCCGGGAAAACTGCCGCTGATAACGAAATTGTTTATTCCGAAGGCTCACTCCCGGAATTGCCCCCTAATGCCATGCCCCATTGGGATTTGACTTCAAAATATGATATTATTGATTTTGAACTTGGTGTAAAGCTCACCGGAGCCGGTTTTCCGGTTTACAAAGGCAAAGGCGCACGTTTGCAAAGGGCTTTAGTCAATTTTTTTCTTGATGAAGCTATTACAGCCGGTTACCGTGAAATTCAGCCACCATTGATGATAAATGAAGCTTCCGGCTACGGAACCGGACAACTTCCGGATAAAGAAGGACAAATGTACTACATTGGTCTTGATAATTTATACATGATTCCTACCGCCGAAGTTCCCGTTACCAATATCTATCGTGATGTTATATTAAAGGTATCCGATTTCCCTGTAAAGCATGTTGCTTACTCTGCATGCTTCCGAAGAGAGGCAGGCTCTTACGGCAAAGATGTTCGTGGACTTAATCGCCTTCATCAGTTTGATAAAGTGGAAATTGTTCAGATTGCACATCCTGATACTTCTTATCAGGTACTCGAAGAAATGCGGAATCATGTCGCATCCCTGCTACAAAAGTTAAAATTGCCTTTCCGTATCGTAAAACTTTGCGGTGGAGACATGAGTTTCACTTCCGCATTAACTTTCGATTTTGAAGTGTTTTCTGCCGCTCAACAAAAATGGCTCGAAGTGAGTTCCGTTTCCAATTTTGAAACTTTCCAAGCAAACCGTATGAAACTTAGATTTAAAGATGAAAACGGGAAAACCCGGTTAGCCCATACCTTAAATGGCAGTGCGTTGGCTTTGCCACGTATCGTTGCCGCATTGCTCGAAAATAACCAGACTGAAAAAGGAATCCTTGTCCCGGAAATTCTACGTCCCTATACCCAATTTGATATAATTAACTAACTGTTTTTGTTTTTCATTGATTATATCTACTGATTTTAGCACACTTACCTTTCTTTGAACGAAAGGTTGAAAAGCTACAGAAGGGTGTTAGCAATTGTATATTTTAAAATTGTAGGGGAAGCAATTTTTTTCTTTTCAATTTTTAATAAAACTGGTAAATACAAACTTTTTTCTACTTTTGCTGAAAGTATGCGGAGATATGAAAAAAATTGCCGTGTTTCCGGGTTCGTTCGATCCTATCACCAAAGGGCACGAATCCATCATTAAAAGAGCAATTCCCCTATTCGATGCAATCATTGTTGCCATTGGACAAAATTCGGGGAAAAATAATTATTTTTCACTGTCATCCAGAATATTATGGATTCAACAGATTTTTAAGGACTTCCCGCAGGTTTCTGTGGTTTCCTACAAGGGACTAACGATAGATTTTTGCCACAAAAACAAAGCAGCATACATTCTACGTGGCTTGCGCACTTCCGCCGATTTTGAATTCGAGCGCAGTATAGGTCAGATAAACAAAACCATGATGCCTTCCGTAGAGACGGTTTTTTTGCTTACCGAGCCCCAATTTACCGCATTGAACTCCTCTATCGTTCGTGATATCCACAGGCATGGTGGCGATATAACTCCGTTTGTACCCGAAGGTATTGATATTAAATAATTGCGTATGGGCGTTTTATACGATAAATTAGCAAAAGATGTACGATTCAGGGAAGGAATAAATTCCTGCATCAATTGCGGAACCTGTACTGCAATTTGTGCGGCAGCCGAATTTTACAATTACGATCCGAGAATCATAGCCGATACCGTACAAAGCCGGGATGAATCCAAAATTGAAGCCCTACTGAAAAGCGAAACCATTTGGTATTGCGGCGAATGTATGTCGTGCAAAACCCGTTGTCCACGGGGTAATGCTCCCGGGTTAATTATTATGGCGCTTCGCTCACTTTCGCAGGAAGAAGGATATTTTGTGGAATCGGAAAAAGGGAGACAACAATTAGCCCTGAAACGTACAGTAGGAGAATGGATTTTAAAATATGGCTATTGCCTTTATGCCGAAAACATTCTGCCGGAAATGCATCCGGAACAGGGTCCCGTTTGGGAATGGGAAAGCAAACATTTGCCGGAAATTTTCGAACGGCTTGGTGGAAATTATAAAGGTGATGGACCGGGTATTCTCCGTAAAATTCCCCAGGAAACGCTGGATGAACTGAAAAGTATTTTCGATGTTACAGGCGGAACCGTACGATATGAAAAGATTGAAAATTTTTCAAAAGAAAAAGCAAAAGAACTCGGGCTGCAGTTTGACGAAGGAATAGACAACGAATACGTTAAACATATTTATACCGTTAACAACCATTCGCATACAAAGGAATGAAAATAGAAGGAAAGCAACACATCTGGCAAGATTATCAAAAAGAAATAGCCGAAAATCATTACTTTTATGTAAGAAGTTGTGTACGACAAAACTTTTTCCCCGGCTCAGAAACCGCTTTTCTTCGCATCCTGCGCGAAGAGTTAGGGAAAGATGTTTTTGAAAACCCATGTCATACTACCTGTACTGGCATTGGTTATCATGGAGATATAGTTCCATTCGATACTACGATGACAGTGGTAGCCCGCCAGTTTGCCCTGATGACAGAATCGGGTTACGAAAACCTGGTTCCTTCCTGCATCACTTCTTTCGGGATTTACACCGAAATACTGGAAACCTGGGAACACTTTCCGGAAGAAGAAGAAAAAGTACGCGAATATCTTTATAAAGCTACCCACCGGGAGTTTAAAATACCTAAAAACCTGGCGCATGCCAGCGATGTGATTTACAAGTTCCGTAAAGAAATTTCTGAAAAAGGAAAATTTCGCTTAGTCAATGTTAACACAGGCAAACCCCTTAAAGTTGTGGAACACATTGGATGCCATTATGCCAAAATGTTCCCGTCTAAAGGAATCGGTGGTGCCGAATATCCCTATGTTTTGACAGGAATGGTAGAAGACTGGGGCGGCGAAGTGATTGATTATCCCGAAAGACGGCACTGTTGTGGCTTTGGATTTCGTCAGTACCTGGTTAAGGCAAACCGCGGATATTCCGTTGCCTGCTCGCATAAAAAATTTGAATCCATGCACCCTTACAAACCCGATATGATTATCACCAATTGCCCGGGATGCCCGATGTTTCTCGACCGGTGGCAATATGCCATTGCCGAAATGGAAGGAAAAACTTACGGAGAAAACGGGCAGGGAATACCCGTTTTTACCTACGAAGAAGTTGCCGGACTGGTTTTGGGTTACGACCCCTGGGACTTAGGATTGCAGGTCCATCAGGTATCCTGTGAACCTGTACTTGATAAAATAGGAATCCCTTACGATACAAGCAAAAAATATCTCGGAAAACAAGGACAAAATATTGGCATGCCCGATAAACCGTATATTTTGAAAACATGACACCGAACATATCCTCCCTTCTCAACCTATCTACAACCTAACTTTGTATAATGGAATCCAAAAAATCAATAGCCATCATCGGAGCCGGAATTGCCGGGCTGGAGGCAGCTACCCAACTCATCAACGCAGGCTATTCTGTTACCCTTATCGAAAAAAAACCCAGAACGGGAGGACATATTAACGACTGGTACTGTCTTTTCCCCGATTTCCGTCCCTCTTCGGAAATAAAAAACAATTACCGGGATATTGAGAAAAAAGGAGTTCACCTGCTGCTGGAAACCAAAGTGGAAAAGATTAATACCAACCCCAAAGGGTTTACACTCGCATTATCAAACGGATCTTACCTTTCTGCCCATGCCATTCTGTGTGCAACTGGTTTCAATGTTTTTGATGCAAGAAAAAAAGAAGAATATGGCTACGGGATTTACGATAATGTGATTACCGCAAAAGACTTTGAAAAAGAGTTTTTCGGGAAGGATACCTTCACCATCGCCAATGGAAAACTGCCCAAAAGAATAGGTTGGGTACACTGTGTGGGCTCGCGCGACGAAAAAGCCGGGAACATCTATTGTTCTAAAGTTTGCTGCATTACCGGGGTAAAACAGGCTATTGAAATTCGGAGGAAACTGCCGCAAACCGAAGTGTTCTGCTTTTACATGGATTTAAGGATGTTTGGCAGACATTACGAAGAATTGTACAAAGAAGCCCAGGAAAAATGGGGGGTAAATTTTATCAGGGGAAGGTTGTCGGAAGCCTGCGAAAATCCCGATGGTTCCCTATTACTGAAAATGGAAGACACTTTAGCCGGGAAACCCCTCAAAATGTCGGTGGATTTGCTGGTGCTGCTGGCAGGATTCGTTCCTCCGGACAACATTGGTAAAATGAAAGATCTATTGGGCATTGCACTTGGGAACGATGGATTTATCCTTCCTGTTGACGAACACCTTTCGCCTAATGTAACACAGGTAAAAGGAGTTTTTGTTGCAGGGACCTGCACCGGAGCCAAAACTATCCCCGAAACCCTGGCAGATGCCCGTTCGGCAGCATTGAAAATTATGGAGTACCTTAAAAAATAATTCCTTTTTGTCATCGAATATGAAAATAGACTTTGGATATAAAATCAACAGCGACCAGCAAATTGATTACGATGCAAACGATAAACGTATCCATGAATATTTGTTGAAAGAGGAACCTTCATTTCGGTCCTGCATGTTTTGCGGATGTTGCACCGCAACTTGCAGTACGGGAACATTCACCCAATTCAATTTCCGCAAATTACACACACTGATACGAAGGGGCGAAACAGCTTCCCTAAAAAATGAGATTGAAAAATGTATGTTTTGCGGAAAATGCCTGCTCGTATGTCCGGCAGGAGTCAACACTCGCAATCTGATTTTCTGTATTCACAAAGCCATTGAAAACTTCCAGCTATGACCTTTGACCTCTTTGTTTTACCCTTCACCCTTGGTTTACTTATCCTTCTGATATGGCTTACCTCGCATTTTATCGGCTGGCTGAAAGACCTTTCCGGTGAAGACTCTGTAAAAATCAGGAACAAGCTGTTTACAACCCATACTCTGCAGGCAATAAAAGAAGTATTCATGGAAAGCCTGCTTCACCGCCGCATGTTTCGCCGTAACAAGCTGCTTGGATTTATGCACATGAGCTTTGCATTTGGATGGTTTTTATTGATTCTGATTGGAAATATTGAATCAAGGGTATATAGTGGTGTACACGTCAACCCTCCCTACTACCCTATCTTTTTGAAGTTTTTTGTGCACGATGTCCGTGTGTTGCCTTTCGAAATTTTCACCATTCCCGGATTTTTCCGTTTTACGATGGACCTTTTGTTACTATTAGTGCTCTCCGGACTGGTTCTTGCACTGATTAAACGCAGCCGTTCCAAGTGGTTCGGACTGAAAAAAACGACAAAACATACTTTTTACGACCGGATTGCCATTAAAGCACTTTGGTTTATTTTTCCACTCCGGTTGCTTGCAGAAAGTTTTACTGCCGGATACTGGCAAACAGGTAGTTTCCTTACCAATAGCATAGGAAATGTCTTTGCCAGTTTCCTTCCTGTGGAAGTAATGGCTTATCCTTTCTGGTGGATGTATTCCATTGCACTGGGGGTTTTCTTTGTAACCCTTCCCTTTTCGCGTTACATGCACATCCCTACCGAAGTTTTACTGATTTTTCTGCGACATTACGGAATCTCGGTAAATAAGGAAAATTCTACAATGGAAGAAATCAATGTAAATTCATGCCCAAGGTGCGGCGTATGCATTGATGTCTGCCAATTGAATGCCGAAGCCGGTGTAACCGAAATTATGCCGGTATATTTCTTGCGTTCGGTTCGCGAAAAGAAAATCAGCCGGGGAGGACTGTTCGATTGTGCAATATGCGGACGATGCCAGCAGGTGTGTCCCGTGGGCATTGAAGTGAATGCAATACGTATTGTAAAACGATGGCAGGAAACCAACAAGCAATCTTTTGCCTTCAATTACCTTACCCCGGTTTCGGGAACCCAAACCGATATTCTATATTTTGCTGGTTGTATGACTCACCTTACCCCGGCTATCAAAAAAGCCATGGTAAATCTTTTGGATGTTTCCGGGGTCAACTATCAGTTTTTAGACAAAGACGGAAGTGTGTGTTGTGGACGTCCGCTGATGCTTGCCGGCAAGGACAATGCCGCTACCAGACTAATGGAGCATAACCGCCAACTGATTCATTCATCCGGAGCCAAAACATTAGTTACCTCCTGCCCTATCTGCTACAAAATTTTCAAAGAAGAATACAAGCTGAAAACAGAAGTGCTACACCATTCGCAGTACCTGCTCAGGCTTGTAAAAGAAGGCAAACTACTAATAAAACCTGGGAATAAAAAAATTACTTATCACGAACCCTGCGAACTGGGCAGAGGATGTGGCATTTACGAAGAGCCCCGCCAGTTGCTGGCATCTTTTGCCCAATTGGTTCCTATTGAACAGGAAAAAGAAAACGGACTCTGTTGCGGCGGCAGCATTGCCTCCATCGGAACATCCAAAGAACAAAAAGACAAAGTTACCATCGGTGCTTTGAAACAACTTTATGCATCCCAGCCCGATTTGATTGCCACTGCCTGCCCGCTTTGCAAAAAAACATTTTCCAGGTTTTCGCAGGTACAGGTTGCCGACATTGCCGAACTTGTTTACGACTCGTTGCAGAACTGCAAACCTTCCCACGCAATTATTACAGAAGAAAACATCTTAGAGGAAATTAATTCCCCTGTCGAAATATGATACTAAAACCATTCTTCGTTTCCATCCTTCTTTCTCTTTCCGGAATTCTTTTTGCACAACAATGTACTATTGAAGGAAATGCTTCTTATGCCCGGCAGCAACAAATCCGGTTGAAAACATGGTGCGACCAGATTTCATACCGCGACAGTGTAATAACACAAACTTTTTCTGATTCCGCAGGACATTTCGAGTTGAAATTTTCGCTTTCACAGCCTGTCTTTGCCTGGATTTCCATAGGTTTTTCAAAGGCAGAAATGTATTTAGAACCAGGAGAAGACTACGCACTCACCCTGTTACCACTGAAAAATCTTACTGAAAACCCTACCATCAACCCTTACCTAATCCCCTTCTTTATTGATTATTCATTGAAATCTTCTTCCGGTAAAACTACGCTGAATGCACTGATTGATTCTGCTGACCGCCGCTTTAACCGGTTTGTTTATTCCAATCTCGATCCGGTAAATCCTTACCGCCATCGCTCCATGGTACTTCCTTTTGTAGAAGAAGTTCAAAAACAATTTGCCGGCGTTAGTGATGCTTATTTTCAAAATTACCTTATCTGGAAATCGGCAACACTGGAATTGCAGTTTCAAAGGGCTTCGCATGCTAACCTTTTTAAAAAATATGCTCCCGAAAAAAATATGCTGTACGATAATTCTGGCTATATGGATTTTTTTAATCAGTATTTTCAGCAATATCTTACCGCTGTTTCCGGGAAAATTCGTTACGACGACCTTACCCGAGCCATTAACCAACTGCAAAGTCTGCACGCACTCACCGACAGCTTGGGAAAAGACAGTCTGCTACGCAATGAGTCGTTACGTGAATTAGTTTTTTTGCAAAATGCAGGAGAACTTTACAATTCAGGGGATTTTAATAAAAAAACACTTTCCGGGTTTTTGAAACAACTGGCTTCCGAAAGCAAATTTCCACAACACAGAGTCATTGCCGCAAATCTTCTCCGGATGCTTACTCGTTTTGAGAAGGGAAGTCCCGCCCCGGATTTTACGCTGACGGATACGAATGGAAAGGAAGTATCCCTTAGCGATTTCCGCGGAAAATATATTTATCTCGGGTTTTTTACTTCATGGTGCAAGGGCTGCCTTAACGCCCTCGATACTTTGCAAAAAATACAACAAAATTATGCCGGCAAAGTAGCATTTATAAATATTTCCATGGACAATACTCCCGAAATTTTAAAGAAATTACTTGCCAGAAAAGCTTATTCCGGAATTTTCCTCTTTTCCGGAAATAATTTCAGCCTTACCGATGCTTATGCCGTGAACTCCTTCCCGGTATTTGCATTGATAGATCCCGAAGGCAATTTTGTCCGATATCCTGCACCGGACCCAGGCGAAGAGTTGGAAAAGCTATTGGATGGAGCACTTAAATAATAAAAAACTAAAAATTGTTCAATTACTTAATGAAGCAAAAATAGTAAAGAAGGCTTTTTTATCACGAAAAACAAAAAATTATCAATTCAGGCTCAGGTGCTGGAAGGCGAAAGTTTTATGGCTTCAAAAAAACTAAAATTTACTTTGCCGTAATTACGATGCTGGCTAAAATGAGGATGCCCTGAAAAATCATACTCCCGTGAATGTTCCACAATCAGCAAACCATCCGGAACAAGCAGTTTGTTTTCAAAAGCAAGATCGGGAAGGTTTTCTATACATTTCAAGTCGTATGGAGGATCGGCAAAAATAATATCGAACTGTATGGATGCAATTTTTAGGAAGCTGAAAACATTGTTCCTTACAACACGGATATTTTCAAAATGAAGCTGTTCTGCGGTTTTCCTTATAAAATCGGCACAACGTGGATGCATTTCTATTGAAACAACTTGTTTAGCTCCCCGTGAGGCAAATTCATATGAAATACTACCGATACCCGCAAACAGGTCAAGCACGGTTAAACCTTCAAAATCATACATATTATTCAAGATATTGAACAAACTCTCTTTTGCCATATCGGTAGTAGGACGAACCGGCAATGTAGCCGGGGCAAAAATATGCCTTCCGCGGTATTTTCCGTTAATTATACGCACTGTCTTACATTATGAAGGGTGAAGAAGAAATGGTCGGGAAAAGTATTGAAAACAGAATTTTCCGGATTTCCCTTTTGCTGGTAAAAACGGATATTGCGAACGTAGCGGTACATCATTTCAAAAATTGAAGAATCTTTTTCAATTGAACCCATCAGGCATATTTCAGCCGATTCAGGGTTCAGCAGCAACTGCTCCATGACAAAAATCAGGTAGTACAAAAAATCTTCTTTGGTTGTATAACTGAATGTATTAAAAAAATGTAACTTCCTTTCTTTCAAAATAACAATATCAAACAAGCCAGTTCTTACGTTGATAAAAATCTGCGGATTTTCGCTACTGTTTTTAAACAATAGAAGTATGCTTTCGATAAAAATACTTGCATGATGGTAAATAACAGAAGCAGGAAAAAGCGATTGAAGGCTTTGCCTGAATTGGGCGGGCAAAGTATAAATTACATGAGCATTTGCAGTTTTGAGCTTATCGGAAAAAAATTCGTCTTTTCTGCCACCGCTGTTGTTGAACCGGTAGTACAATTCTTTTTCCTGTGCATTGTACAATTGCTCGGGGACAATCGTAGTTTTTGAAAAGTCAAGCAAAAGGACAGAGGTTGCGGATGCCAATTCATGAAATCCGGGTATTTGTGCAATCCATTCCGACAAAGCCGGAAGAAAATCCTCGGTATTTTTAAGATGGGTGTCGTAAGTTTCTAAAGCAACAAACCGGTTATGCTGCTCATCAAAAACTGTATATGCCACATGGTTTAACGAAAGTTGCAAATATAATGTTTGCAAAGCACTTTTATTTTCGGCATATGCGGGGTCGAAAAAACGGAATCCGGTTGTAAACATTGGTTAATTACAATTATTTCGTAAAAAAATTCTGTATTTTCATCAACATTTCATTGCTATTAATCGGTTTGGTAATATAATCATCGCAGCCTGCTTCTTTCGATTTATTTTTATCGGTATCGAGCGAATAAGCTGTTTGCGCAATTACGGGTAAGTCTTTTCGCATTTGTTTTATTATCCGGGTGGCTTCGTAACCATTCATCACAGGCATACGTAAATCCATGATTACAATATCAATAGCAGGATTCAATTTAACGGCGTCCACGGCTTCTTTGCCGTTTTTTGCCCAAAGAAGCGTAGCGTGGGTGTTTCTAAGTATAATTTTAATTAACATGTAGTTACTCTCAACATCTTCTACAACCAGAATGGTTTTCATGCTCCAGTCGAATTGGAACGCAGGACGGATGTTAATAGGCACAGGTTCATTTTCTTCTATCCGTTCAGTATAAGGATGTGAGAAATAAAAAGTAGAGCCTTTACCTTCTTGAGATTCAACCCAAATTTTACCTCCCAGCAATTCTACAAAAGCTTTGGAAATTGCCAAACCCAGCCCGGTTCCTTCATGAAGTCGCGAACCTTTGCTTTCTGCCTGCATGAATCGTTCGAATATAATTTGCTGTTTATCGGTAGCTATACCTTCTCCGGTGTCTTTCACGAAAAAAATCAAGGTACCGTTGTTATAGGTATATCCAAAGGTAATACTTCCTGCATTGGTAAATTTAATTGCATTGCCAATCAAATTGGTAAAAATCTGAGTAAATCTTGTTTTGTCAGTCCTAATAAATTGCATCGGATTGTTTTCGGGTTTTTCTAAGGTAAATTGAATTTGCCTTTCCTTAATTCTGGTATTTTCTTTAAAAAAATTATAAATATGATCCAGTAAGTCGTCGAGAGATTGCTGTGAGGGGATAACATTTATTAATCCGGCTTCAATTTTGGATATGTCAACAATATCGTTGATAAGGTTAAGCAGCAGGTTTCCACTGTTTTCGATGATGGCAAGATATTCCATCTGTTCTTTTTTGGTAATATCCGGTTCTTTTAAAATTTGTGTAAAACCCAGTATTCCGTTCATGGGCGTCCGGATTTCATGGCTCATATTTGCCAAAAATGCTGATTTTAAAATATCTGATTCTTCTGCCTTTTTCTTTGCTTCTTCCAATTCGTTTTCGAAAGCCTTACGCTTACTCACGTCCTGAACTGTACCTATCATGCGAACCGGTTTACCGTTTTCGGAAAAAGTAATTACCCTTCCCTTACAATTGATCCATTTTTGTTGTTTTTCACCGCTATGGGTTCTGTATTCCACATCTAATAAATGTTTTGTATCTGTAAGATGGTCATTTAGCTTTTGTTTAAAAATTACTATGTCATCCGGATTGATATATTGTTCCCATGTTTCAAAACTGGTTTTTAAAAAATTATCGTTAAACGAATGCAAGTTTTTCCATGTGTCATCAAAAAATATGCTTCCTGTTTCCAGATTCCAGTCCCAGATTCCCTGGTCGGCAGCTTCAAGCGAAGCAGAAAGTTGCAACTCACGTGAACCTAATTTTTCAACTGCCAGTTTTCTTTCGTTAATTTCTTCCTCCAATAATTTTTTTTGATTATTGACATTTTCAATAAGATACCCTATCTGTCTGAACTCACTTTTTAAGCGCTGTAACCTGAAAAGGGATATTTTATTATTGCTGGTAAGACTTTCGGAAACCAATTGCAGAGGATAAGAAATCCAACGAATTGAAGTAAGGTAAAATATGCTGAGAATAATCACAGCCATGACAGCTATAAAAATGATTTGGAAGTAATTCAAGTTATTAACAACTTTAAGCAGTGAATATTTTTTCGAAAATTGCACGTGGTAGGTTGGAACACCTTGCCAATTTTTTAAAACAATTTCTGTTTGGATAACATTGGGGGGAATATTTATTTTAAAATTATTACTTGCTTCATGATAACTCACCTTGCATCCCGTAACCGTTTCAAGTTCGTTAATTTTCTCTTTATCCCAAAATTTTGCCAGAAAAAAATAACCCTGTGGTGGCGTTTTCCGATCTACATCATTGGTAGCATGAACTGTTGCCCCTGAAATTTCGATTAAACCGGAAGGGGAAGAAATAAAATAATTAATAAAGTGCTTTTTATACAAGGAATCAAAAATAGCTTTTTTAATTTCAAAGCTATTTTCATCCGAATTACTATCATCATATGCTTCATAAACCGGTTTTAAGTCAAGGTTATATACTAAAGCCACATTCACTTTAAACGAACTGAGAATGGTTTTAACATTATCATCGCCCCAGATTTTCACAGGTTTTTTAACAAAATTAACCATATCATCCCAATACGTATAGTCATATGCTGTTTGCTGGATTTTTTGGCTCTGAAGGTTGAGAATGGCATTTGAGCTTATTTCCTGCTGATAGCGATAACCATCTATTAGGTAGCGGTATTGTCTCTTATTAAAATTTTGTGCAACTAATAATATACATATAAACAACACTGTCGTACTTAACAGCACAAGCATTATCTTGCTTCTGGTTTTCATTATAGTATTTGTTTTATGATTTTTTTCATCTTAAACAAAAATAAAAATAATTTCTACACTTAAAAACTAAATCCGGCAACGAGAAAAATATTTTCATTCTCCGGATTTATAATAACTGATGCATTTAACGGAACTGAAAATAATTCAGTTATTTTTAAATTTTTTGTAATATTTATTCCCATATTATTTACTGAAAAATCTTCACCGTAAATGCCCGAATAGGGTGAACATCCCGCAAAAACACTGATTTCATTATCCGAAAGAGTAAAGGAATATCCTGTTTCAAAGTAAAGGGATTTATCGGAATCCGCACCGTAAAAATTATAGCCTGCTAACAGATATATGGGAAAATTTTCGGTTCCGTTGTATTTTAAGATGCTTTCAAATGTATGTCCGGTTTGGGTTTGATCATAATAAAAGTACTTGTTATTTATCACCGTATCGCAGGGTGAAAAATAATCCCAGACCGAAAAAGTAAACATTTCGCCTATATTAAAATCCAAATAAAGGTCTACTTCCTGTATTCTGGAATCATTTACCGTGTAAGAACTCCACCCTCCCAGGGTGAAAGGTCCGTTTGAGAGAGTAATCCAGGGCTGAAGTGCGGGTGAATGCCCGTAATCCATGCCACGCCAAACATACCGGCTCATCACATCACAGCCCACATCTGCCTGAAATCTGCCAGTAGAGTCCGTTTGTGCAAATGCAAAATTAGTGAAAGAAAATATGGAAAAAACTACAAGTGTTAACGATGTTTTCATAGCTGTTGTATTTGCTGAAAATCGGGAATAAAATCAAGAAAAGAATATTGCGATGCTGCAAAATCTATTTTGCAGCAATAATGTTCCAACCCGTTTGTAACAACCAGAAAACGAACATTAAAAGTCATATTATACCGAGCCACCTGGTCAAATGCCTTTTGTGATATTTTAATATGAGGAGCCTTGCACTCCACCACCATCATCGGTATCCCATTTCTGCCAAAGACAACTATATCGCTTCGTTTGGCTCTTCGGATTACTTTAAGATTCATCTCTACTGCAATCAGCGATTTAGGGTATTGTTTTTCTATAACAAGGTACTTAATAAAATGTTGACGCACCCATTCTTCGGGAGTTAAGGCAACAAACCTTTTTCGAATATCATCGAAAATTTCCGTTTTACCTGAAACTGTTCGCGTTGTAAACGTGTATTCCGGAAGATTTAAAGGAATCATGCAGCAAATTAAACAGGTAAAAGTACATAATATAATCAAAACTTGTAACTTTGTGCGCAGCAAATTGTAATCAGATGAAACAAACATCCCGATTAACAGGGACAAACGCAGATGAAAATTTCCATATGCGAGTTTTATCCGACCTATAACTTAAATTATTTACGGATGAAGACAAAACAGGATATAGTGGAAAACTGGCTACCCCGATATACAGGTACTTCCCTTCACGAATTTGGGGATTATATTATTCTCACTAATTTTCAACGGTATGTTGAGCTTTTTGCCGATTGGAACAATGTTCCTGTTAAAGGTTTTGGACGACCTATGCCCTGTGCAACATCCGGAAGAATCACAATCATCAATTTTGGAATGGGAAGTGCCAATGCAGCTACAGTAATGGACTTACTGAGCGCCATACCGCCAAAGGCGGCCCTTTTTCTTGGAAAATGCGGAGGTTTAAAAAGGAAAAATAATGTAGGCGATCTGATTCTTCCTATTGCGGCTATCAGAGGAGAAGGTACCTCCAACGACTATTTCCCGCCCGAAGTTCCTGCATTGCCTGCATTTAATTTACAAAAAGCCATTTCCACTACCATCCGTGACCATAGCTCCGACTACTGGACGGGAACCGTTTATACCACAAACCGCCGTGTATGGGAATACGACGAAGACTTTAAAAGTTATCTCCGGAAAACAAGGGCTATGGCAATTGACCTTGAAACAGCTACCCTTTTTATCGTAGGCTTTTCCAACAGTATCCCTACAGGTGCTTTGCTGTTGGTTTCTGATCAGCCCATGATACACGAAGGCATAAAAACCGAGGAAAGTGATAAAAAAGTATCAGAAAAATTTATTAAAACCCATCTGCAAATCGGAATTGATTCGTTAAACCAACTTATCAATAACGGACTCACCGTAAAACATCTATACTTCGATTACAGCAAAAACGAAACATCTTCTGATGACTTTTGACCAAATAATTTCTGATCTTAACAAAAGAATTTACTACCCTGTTTACTTCTTAGCCGGCGAAGAATCGTATTTTATTGATTTTATTTGTGATAAAATAGAAACTACAGTACTTAACAACATAGAAAGAGAATTTAACCAAACAATACTTTACGGAAGGGATACCGATATTGCAACCATAGTTAGCCAGGCAAAACGCTTCCCGATGATGGCAAATTATTCACTGGTTATTGTAAAAGAAGCACAAGAAATCCGCAACCTGTTTCCCTCTTCTAAAGAAGATGGCTCAGGTGAAACACAGGATAAAAAAGAAAAAACAAAATCGCTTCTTGAATCCTATGTTGAAAACCCCCTGCAATCAAGCATTCTGGTTTTTTGCTATAAATATAAAAAGGCGGATAAACGCAAAAGTTTGATTAAGCTTATCGAAAAAAAAGGAGTTTTGTTCGATTCGGTCAAGCTGTACGATAGCCATATTCCTAACTGGATTACAAATTATTTGAAAGAACGTAACTATTCCATAACTCCGGAAGCAGTACGTCTTCTTGCCGAAAGCATTGGCAATGATCTGCATCGTATTGTTAACGAACTTACTAAGCTCATAATTAATTTGCCTTCCGGCTCTGCTATTACCCCAGAATTGATAGAACAAAATACCGGTATTAGTAAGGATTTTAACGTATTGGAGCTGCAGAAAGCCCTGGGACAAAAAAATATTGGCAAAGCCAACCAAATTATAAATTATTTTGGAGATAATTCCAAGGAACACTCCATATTCCAAACTATCGCCGTATTATTCAATTTTTTTCAAAAACTGATAATTTACCACCAGCTAGCCAATAAATCCGAAAAAAATGCCACTGCCGAATTAGGTGTCAGTCCTTTTTTTATTAATGATTATATTGCGGCTTCCCGTAATTTTTCCCACGAAAAAATAATAAAAATATTTTCTCTTTTGCGGGAATATGACCTGAAAGCCAAAGGCGTTGATAATGTATCCTTGTCAGAGGGAGACTTACTGAAAGAGCTTATTTTTAAAATTTTACATTAGAAATAAAAAAAACTGCTGGTTCTTCAACCAGCAGTTTTTGCAAATAGTAAAAAAAGTTTATAACGACTCCTAAAAGAGTTTCTCAATAAGATCAACAACGCGGGAAGAATAGCCCCATTCGTTGTCGTACCAGGCAAGAATTTTAGCAGTTTTGCCAATCACCATAGTACTTTGTGCATCGAATACAGAAGAATGCGGGTTATGGATAATATCAACAGATACTATTTCATCTTCGGTATATTCAATAATTCCTTTCATAGGTCCTTCGGCAGCTTCTTTAATAGCTGCATTAATTTCTTCTTTAGTGGCTTCCGTTTTCAGGTTAGCTACCAGGTCAACCAATGAGCCGGTAGGGGTTGGAACGCGAATGGCAAGCCCATCCAATTTTCCTTTCAGTTCGGGAATAACTTTGCCAACGGCTTTGGCAGCACCTGTGGTGGTAGGAATCTGTGAAACAGCAGCCGAACGGGCACGACGAAGATCACTATGCGGGGCATCCAGTATCATCTGGTCGTTGGTATAGGAATGAATAGTCGTCATAAAACCATTTTCTATTCCGAATTTGTCGTTGATTACTTTGGCTATCGGAGCCAGGCAGTTGGTTGTACACGAAGCATTTGAGACACACTGATCGCTGTCAGCCAGATCATTATCGTTTACACCCAATACTATCATACGGTCAATCTGGTCTTTAGCAGGTACAGTAAGTATAACTTTTTTAGCACCATTTTTCAAATGGTCACCATATCCGCCCTTGGTACCTTCTTTTGACCGGAATATACCAGTTGATTCAACTACTACATCGGGTGTAACAGCCCAAGGTATTGAAATTGGCGAGCGTTCTGCTGTTACAGGAATTCTTTTCCCGTTTACGATAAGTGCAGTATCGTCAAACGATACATTACCATTGAATTTGCCCTGCGTCGAATCGTACTTCAGTAAATGGGCAAGGGTTTTGGTATTGGTAAGGTCATTGATCCCAACAATCTCTAAATCTTTTCTTTCCAACGCAATTTTAAAAACGTTACGTCCAATGCGTCCGAATCCGTTTATTGCTACTTTAATAGTTGCCATAATTATAAATTTTAAAACAGTTTCAAAATTAGGAATTAATTGTATAAACAACAAAAAAGGATGCTAAGTGTTCAGCTTACACTATTAAATACCGGAAATGGAAACGTAAACGGTACTGAAGTTATTGCTTCCGGCAAATTCAGAAGGATAACCGCAATAGCAATATAATAAAGATAATTGCTTTATAATGATTTACATTGAAAGCTCGCACGCTTCCGGTTCCAAATTTTTTCATTTAGAACATTTGTAAAAGGAATTATTAAAAATGTGAAGGCTTTTTTAAAAATGTTTACATTTGCCCCTGATTCGTGAATACTTTAACACTAAATAATAACTTAAAAATAAAATTAATGAAGAATATTTTAATTATAGGAGCAGCCGGACAGATAGGTTCGGAACTGACCATGGAACTACGCAAACGTTACGGAAGTAATAATGTAATCGCCGGATACCGCAAAACACCGCTTACAGGCGACTTGCTTACCTCAGGTCCAGCCGAGCAGGTGGATGCAACCGATCCTGTACGTATGGCAGAAGTAGTTAAAAAACATAAAATTGATACCATTTATAATCTGGCAGCTATTTTATCGGCTGTTGGCGAAAGCAAACCTCAGGCAGCATGGCAGGTAGGCATAGGCGGCCTGATGAATTGCCTTGAAGTAGCCCGCGAATACAAATGCGCACTGTTTACTCCAAGTTCCATCGGAGCTTTTGGCGGCAGCACTCCTCTCGACAATACCCCTCAGGATACCATTCAACGTCCTGGTACCATGTATGGTGTAACCAAAGTTACCGGTGAATTGCTCAGCGATTATTATCACAAACGTTTTGGTGTGGATGCCCGTTCGGTACGTTTCCCCGGTATCATCTCCAATGTAACATTACCCGGCGGCGGAACGACAGACTATGCCGTTGAAATTTATTATGAAGCCATCAAAAATAAAAAATACACCTGCCCTCTGAAAGCCGGTACTTTCCTCGACATGATGTATATGCCCGATGCTTTGAATGCTGCCATCGCCATTCTGGAAGCCGACCCGACTAAATTGAAACACCGCAACTCGTTCAACGTAACGGCTATGAGTTTTGATCCTGAAATTATTTATGCAGAAATCAAAAAACACATCCCCGATTTCGTGATGAAATACGATGTGGAACCCATCAAACAATCCATTGCCGAATCGTGGCCCAACAAGATGGACGACACCTGTGCCCGCGAAGAATGGGGTTGGGAACCAAAATGGAATCTCGAAAAAATGACCGTTGACATGCTTAAAGTCATCAGCGAAAAACATAAAAAAGGATTAATCTAACATTATCCCGATACTGTTCAAAGGCATGCCTCGACCATCGGGCATGCCTTTTTTATTTACTTTTGCAAACTCAGACAAATTGATTTTGTGTTTTTAAACCTTAAAACACGCAAGGAAAAAATTATGGAAATAGCAGCATTGGTCTCCGGCGGGGTGGACAGTTCGGTAATGCTTCACCTGCTGAAGGAACAAGGATACGATCCCACCATTTTTTATATCAAAATTGGCATGGACAACCAGGATGGCTGGGATTGTCCCTCGGAAGAGGACTTAGAAATCACTTCCTGGTTGGCTCATAACTATGGTTGCCGGATGGAGGTGGTGGATCTCCAGAAAGAATACTGGGACTTAGTGGTGGCTTATACCATTGATTCTGTGAAAAACGGCTTTACGCCCAACCCCGATGTAATGTGCAACCGGCTGATCAAATTCGGGGCGTTTGAGGAAAAATTCGGTAAAGACTTTGATAAAATAGCCACCGGACATTATGCTACCGTGGTGGAAGAAAACAATAAATTTTACCTTGGCACAGCCAAAGATCCCATCAAGGACCAGACGGATTTCCTGGCTCAGATCACCTATCATCAACTGTCGAAACTGATGTTCCCGGTTGGAAAGCTGATGAAAAAGGAAGTCCGCAGGATTGCTCTCGAAGCCGGCTTGCCCAGCGCCACCCGCAAGGATAGTCAGGGAATCTGTTTCCTTGGGAAGATCAATTACAACGATTTTATTAAACGTTTTATCGGCGAAAAGGAAGGTCCTATCATTGAACTGGAGACCGGCAAGCAACTGGGCACACACCAGGGTTTCTGGTTTCATACCATCGGTCAGCGCAAAGGATTGGGCTTAAGCCAGGGTCCCTGGTTTGTGGTTAAAAAGGACATCGAACAAAATATCGTTTACGTTTCCAACGGCTACGATCCCGTTTCGGCTTACGGAAAGGAAGTCAACCTGCAACATTTTAACTTTATCAGCGGCGATCCCTGGGGCGACTTCACGGGACTGATACCCGTTCGCTTCAAGATCCGCCATGTGTCGGGCTTTACCCAGGGACACATCGAAAAACAGGGTGACAATTACCGGATTATTTCTTCCGAACCGGTGCTTGGAATAGCTGCCGGGCAGTTTGGGGTGGTTTACGATGATGGGGCAAGGATTTGCTACGGAAGCGGGGTGATTGCTTAAGTAAAAATGGAGAAGTATGGTTGCAGAAGCGTCAATCTGAAATCTGCAATTGGCCAATCTGAAATTAAATTACCCCATTGAAAAGATAAATTCAATGATCCCAGACTTGGATTACCCAATCTGAAATCTAAAATCGGTTAATCTGCAATTCCCTTCCTCAATCTGAAATCTGCAATCTTAAATCTAAAATTTCCAGCTTCACTAAGCCGGTGATAATACTGGGAATAAGTGTTTATTATTTTTTTCTTGATTTTTTAGATTCTTTCAGCACTTTTTTATCATCACTGTCCAGTTTGCGCTGAATTTTCTTAACATCTTCTGCCGGTGGTAAATTTTCGGGTTGTATTCCCCGTTTTAGCAACATATTCCTAACTGCCTCATTATTGTCCACATGTTCTTTTTCAATGGGTATCTGGCCTTTCAGGTCTTTGTTTTGTACATTTAAGCTTGTCATTTCAGCAGCAAGATCTTTCGCTTTAATACTGATGGTTGGCAAGAAATCAGCCAAGGGTCGGTTTTCAGGTACTCCCAATTTCCTTTTAAGCTGATGAGTGTTCAACCTGAACAATGCCTGATCGCCTTTGGAGCGAATAATAGCGAACCCCTGGTTATCTATCCCTCGTTCATAGAGTGCCCCAGAAAGCTGGTTTTCGGTATGGCTGAGTTTTTCACGAGCTTTTACACGTTCAAATTCCAGTAATCTTTTTTCTACCAGTTCTGCCCTGCGGGTTTGTATGGCAAAATAGTTTTGTGCAAAGGCAATTTCGGCTTTACGACTGTCGCCATTTTGTGCTATAAGGTAACAAGCATATCTGGTAAGTAAGATGTCATCTATTACTTTTTCAGCACCTTTGGGCATAGGTATCGTTTTCCTGACGTCAGGAAAATGATCATCGGTTTGTTCACCAACTTTGATACATGCTTCCTTTGCCTTAGTTATTACCTTGTCAAAATTTTCCCATTTAGCATAACCCAGAAGTTTTTGCAATTCACGTGCACTCCAGCATTCAATTCCTTCAAGATCACTTGCCGCTGCTTCAAATTTATTAAATAATTCTTTTATTTCTTCCGTTTTCATTTTAGAATTTCCTTTTCAATTTACAATATCATTTAGCATATCTTTGGCTTCTTTTTGTAATTCATTGCTGTGATTTCTTCAATGCTACGTTAAGGAATATAGTTGTATAAGATAACGTGTATAAGAATTTCGACGGTTTCGAGATCGCTTTCGGCGGTTGATTGCCAGTAAATGATTTGTCTTTCGATAATAGTCATAACACCGTCTTCTTAACCGGAACACAAAGATAATGAAATTTTTTATGATTAGGTTTAGGGAACGTAATGCAAATCTGCAATCGGATAATCTGCAATTCCCTTCCTCAATCTGCAATCTAAAATAAGCTATCTTCCTTTTTATACCAAGTATTTTCCCGACCTTTGCATCTTCAAAAAAGGAAAAGAAAAAACATGCCGGATAAAAACAGTCCCAACATATTAGGAACCGAAAAGATTGGCAGGTTGCTGATGAAATATTCCATTCCGGCTATCATTGCTACGGCTGCTTCTTCGCTTTACAACATCATTGATCGTATTTTTATCGGTCATGGCGTTGGTCCGATGGCTATTTCGGGACTGGCGCTGACTTTTCCGCTGATGAATCTTGCCGCCGCCTTCGGTTCGCTGATCGGGGTAGGTGCCGCCACCATGGTTTCCATCCGGCTTGGCCAACGCAACCGCGAAGGTGCCACTGCTTTTCTTTGCAATGCTTTTATTTTGAATATAATCATAAGTATTGTTTACGCTGTCGTTATGTTCATTTTTCTGGACGACGTTTTATATGCCTTCGGGGCAAGTAAAGTTACACTTCCCTACGCCAGGAATTTTATGCAGATTATCCTTGCCGGTAATATTTTCACACACCTGTATTTCGGATTGAACAATATTATGAGGGCTTCCGGCTATCCCACCAAGGCGATGATCACTACGTTGCTCACGGTAGCTGTTAACCTGGTTCTTGCACCCTTGTTTATTTTTGTATTCAAATGGGGAATCCGTGGAGCGGCAACAGCTACCGTTTGTGCCCAGATGGTAGGCACTGCCTGGGTATTTATTCATTTTATGAGCAAAAGTAGTTATGTACATTTTGCAAAAGGATACTTTAAACTTAAAATGAAAGTTATCCTGGATATTTTTTCGATAGGCATGTCGAATTTCCTGATGCTTATCTGCGCTACCCTTGTTACTATTATTATGAATATAAGCCTGGCACATTATGGAGGCGATTATGCCATAGGTGCCTTTGGAATTATTAACAGCATTGGAGGCCTTTTTGCCATGATCGTACTGGGATTTAACCAGGGAATGCAGCCCATTGCCGGGTATAATTTTGGTGCGCGCCAGTTCGACAGGGTGATACGGGTTTTTAAAGCTACCCTGATAGCGGGAACCAGTGTTACGATTTTTGGTTTTTTATTAGCCGAAATCATTCCGCATTTTCTTGCTAATGCCTTTACCAGCGACCAGCAGTTGATCCATCTGGCTACGGTAGGTATGCGAATTTCGATAGTGATGTTTCCTATCGTTGGTTTCCAGATGGTAACCACTAATTTTTTCCAATCCATTGGTAAGGCAAAGATTTCCATTTTCCTTTCTTTGTCGCGCCAGGTGTTATTCCTGATTCCGGCATTGCTTCTTCTCCCCCATTTCTTTGGGCTGAATGGCGTTTGGGCGGCTCTGCCTTCTGCCGATTTCAGTTCCTCACTGATCACCCTGATGGTATTGCAATACCAGATTAAGAAAATCAGGTTGGCATAGCATATGGATCAAATGCCGCTGCAATCTACAATCAATTATTCTGAAATCGTTATTCATAAAACAGAACTAAATTGAACATTATTTAACAAATTTCGTTTGTCTAAAATTAAAATTATATAACCATGGAAAATTTCATTGCATACAATCCCACCGCCCTTCATTTTGGGAAAGATGTGGTAAACCAATTAGGTACAACAATAACTCAGTTCGGAAAAAAAGTTTTGTTGGTTTATGGTAAAGGCTCTGTAAAACGTTCAGGGCTTTACGATCGGGTAATGGCACAACTGCAAAGTGCAGGAGCCGAAGTAATAGAATATAGCGGCATAAAATCCAACCCTTTGGTAAAAGATGTGGATGCCGCCGCCGAATTAGGCAGAAAGCACCAGGTAGATGCCATTCTTGCAGTTGGAGGTGGAAGCACGATAGATTCGGCAAAAATTATTTCGATTGCCATCCCTGTAAATCATCCGGCATGGGATTTTTATGAAGGGAAAGCCAAACCGCAGACCTCTATTCCGCTGGTGGCTGTGCTTACCCTTGCAGCCACAGGAAGTGAAATGAATCCTTTTGCCGTTTTACAAAATCCTGAAACCGGCAGGAAAGATGGCTACGGGCACCCGCTTTTGTATCCTAAACATTCTTTCCTCGACCCGCAAAACACGATAAGCGTTCCTAAAAATTATACGGCATATGGCATTGCCGACCTGATAGCCCATAGCTTTGAAAACTATTTCGGTGCTGGAGAAACTACCCTTCCCGACCGTTTTGTGTTTGGTATTCTTGCCGAAGCTATGGAATATGGGCCGCAATTGCTGAATAACCTTACCGATTATACTTTACGGGAAAAAATAATGTACGCCGCTACTATGGCACTGAACGGGCTTACCCAGCATGGGAAAAAGTCAGGCGACTGGGGTGTGCACAGCATAGGTCATGTTTTATCGTTGTTGTACGATATTCCGCACGGAGCTTCCCTTTCCATTGCATATCCTGCTTGGTTTAAGTTGCACAAGGAAAAAGCTGCCGTGCAGATTGCCAAATTAGGTAAGAACCTTTTCGGTACAGAAGACGTTGACAAAACCATTGCCGGCTTTGAAGATTTCTTTAAAAAAATAGAATGTCCGGTATGCTTGTCGGAGGTTAACATTGGCAAACAGGAACATGATAAAATATTCGATTACCTGGTGCTAAATAAAGCAGGTGGAGCCAACTACCAACTTTCGGAAGAAGATTACAGAAAAATAATCCGATTAATGGCTTAGCTTTTTAGTTGTAAAGAATTGGAAATCCTTCGGAAACTATCAATTACTGATTGTTTTCGAGGGGTTCTCCTTTTAAAACTACCGGAGAATTTCCTTTGCTAAACATGGCAACAGTTTTCAGTTTCCGGTGTTTGCCATAAAATTTCCAGATTCCTTCCCAGTAATAATGGACATTGTATTCGGTATAATCCATTTTAGCCCAGCCTTTACGTGTAAGTTTATGGTGTTCGTCAAAGTATTTAACCTTGATATTATCCTTTAAAAATTTAAACTTTAACCTGACATTGCCATTCGTATGGTAGTAAAGGCAAACGCCGGTTTCTCTTCCATCTTTGTAATACTCTTTGCTAATGAGTGCTCCTTTATTTGTTGTATCCAAATAAGTAATCCACAGCCCCTGGCGTTGCCCTTTGCTGTCCCATTGATTCACTTTGTGTTTATAAAACTGAGCACCAACCGAAACGGAAATACAGAAAACAATCAGTAATAACAAATATTTTTTCATGATAAAAATTAAAAGAATAAAACCCTAACGTGCTCCGGGGTTTTGCTCAAATGCTGTTACTTATCTTTACTTATTGTGAATTTTATAGGCATATTAAACTGCACAGCAACATGTTTCCCACGTTGGCGACCAGGGTTCCATTTCGGCATCATGTTTACAACCCTCGCAGCTTCTGCATCACATTCCTTATTAAATCCGCGTAAAACCTTAACATTGGTAATTGTTCCATCGGCTTCTATAATAAAAGAAACAAAAACTGTCCCATGTATGCCATTTTTCTTGGCTGCTTCCGGATATTTAATGTTTTCAATAAAAAATTGTATTCTCGCTTCCTCTCCTCCCGGAAATGAAGGCTGTTCTTCAACAGCAGTATAAATCTTATTTTGCTTAGTGGTTTTTTTCTCCTTTTGAAATAGTGGAGAAGCTGTTTTTGAATTTACCGGTACATTGCCGCTAGTACGGAATGAGGAAAATACCATAGCCATACCTGCAATCAATGGCATCATCAACAATAACTTAAGTAATGCCAGTTTGTTTGATTTTGATTTTGTCATCATAATAAACCTCCTTTTAATAGAATGATTGAATTTGTTAATTAAAACCAGATGTGGCTGCCCTATAGCCATTCCGAGCAACAACTGCTGGTAATTTATTGTATTATGCCCCTGCAGCAGGACACCCCGATCGGCAAGATATTCATGGATATTACGTAAAGATTTATTGTACAGATAAATAAAAGGATTGAACCACAAAATAACTTTTAATGCTTCGGTAAATAAAACATCCAGCGTATGCCATTGGCGGACGTGCACTTTTTCGTGGGCAAGTATTTCCTCTGCATCTTTTTCTTCAGTATTTGATTGAATAAAAATCCGGTTGAAAAACGAAAATGGTGCTATTTCTACCTGAGTTTCAATAATCAAAAAGCCCCCTATGGGTTTTTTAATTCCTTTCTGTGAAAGCAGAAATATACGTAGTATATTGTATATTAGATATATAAATATGAAAATGCTGACAAATAGATAAATAATATCTGCCAAGCTAATATTGGGTGTTGACTTTTCTATTTGCTGCACACCTACCGATACCTGCCGGAGCAAAATATAGCTCAGAGCCGGATTTTCGGGAGCGTTTTCCATTATTGGAAAGTGAACTACAGGTAAAATAAAAGATAAAAGCAAGGAAATTAGCAAGTAAATGCGGTTAAGCATAAAAAAGGTTTCTTTACGGAGTAGAACCCAGTACAAGCCATAAAAAACGCCTGTACATAATGAAACCTTCAACAAATAAATGATTATTGCGTTCATGGGATTGTTTTTTTTTGTTTTTCAATTTCCAGTTCCATTATTTTTTTTATCTCTTCGAGATTTTCAATACTAAGATTGTTTTCGCGGGCAAAAAAGGAGACCAACTGCTGATACGAATTGCCGAAGTAGTTATTCATAAAACTTCCAAAATATTTTTTCGTATATTCTTTCCGGTTAATAACAGGGTAATATTCATAGGTTTTACCATATGCCTTATGCTCAATAAATCCTTTCTTTTCGAGAATACGAATAATGGTAGAAACGGTATTGTAGGCAGGTTTAGGTTCCGGCATTTGATCTATCACATCATTAACAAATCCCTTTTCCAGTTTCCAGATGATTTGCATGATTTGTTCTTCCGCTTTGGTGAGTTCTTTCATTTGTGTAGGACTTTAGTTATATAACTAAAATTTTAGTTATTTATTGTAAAGACAAAAGATCAGATTGCAAAAGTACAACTAATTTTTTAGTTATACAACTATTATTTTAGTTGATGTATAATTTATAAATATTTTAAATAATGCATAGGAAGTTTTTTATATGTTTCATAAACAGTAAGAAAAAATATACATATAAGGCAAATAAGAAAAAAACCTGCCAAAAACAGGATATAAAAAGAAATGGGAAATGTTTTTTTAACCGTTCATGGGAGCCGAGTCCTGTTCTGCCAAGATAATATAAACCTGAGTTCGGGATAAAATATATTTTGCATCTGCCTGATAATAACCCGTTAAGGATTTAATATTCATAGAAAGGATTTTTTATGAATTCTCCGTTAGGGGATCAATAATTAATGTCATACGAACAATCTTTTATAAAAAATCAATATTCTATTAATATTCACCGCCTGCAACGAAATGTAATATGCTGAAATATTACAAGAATGGTTTGCAACCTTAACCCGAACTCAGGTTACTATATTTTTTTGTACTCAACTTCCTGTAAAATATTTCGGATAAAAGCCGCAATAAATTAAACAATTTAATTGCATTTGTTTTACCTTTGCCCCGGTTAAAACACATTAAACTATTAATATCTAAAAATATAAAACCATGTACGAAAAATTTCAATCTTTCCTTCAGAAAGAATTAACTGACATCCGCGAAGCAGGTTTGTATAAAAATGAACGCATCATCGTTTCGCCACAAGGTGGAGAAATTACAGTCAGCACCGGACAAAAAGTGCTAAATTTCTGTGCTAACAACTATTTGGGATTGTCGAACAATCCAAAACTAATTGCTGCTGCCAAATCCGCTTTGGACACCCATGGTTACGGAATGTCATCTGTACGTTTCATCTGTGGTACCGGAGATTTGCACAAAAAATTAGAACAAAAAATTGCAGATTTCTTTGGTACAGAGGATACTATTTTATATGCTGCCTGTTTTGATGCCAATGGAGGAGTTTTTGAACCCCTGCTAAACGAAGAAGATGCTATAATTAGCGACTCCCTCAATCACGCATCCATTATTGATGGGGTACGGCTTTGCAAAGCCGTTCGTTATCGTTATGCCAATGCCAATATGGCTGATTTGGAAGAACAACTGAAGCTGGCTCAAGCACAACGTCACCGTTTGATCGTTACAGATGGTGTGTTTTCGATGGACGGTAATGTAGCCCCTCTGGACAAAATTTATGAACTGGCAAATAAATACGATGCTATGATAATGGTAGATGAATCCCATTCAGCCGGAGTAGTAGGTCGTACGGGCCGTGGCGTTACCGAGCTACACAACCTGAAAGGAAAAATTGAAATAATTACCGGTACATTAGGTAAAGCCTTTGGTGGAGCTATCGGAGGTTTCACTACCGGGAAAAAAGAAGTTATTGAAATGTTACGTCAACGTTCACGTCCTTACCTGTTTTCGAATTCCATTCCTCCTATGGTAGCTGCCGCAGGAATAAAAATGGTGGAAATGATGAGCGAAACCAACGAACTGCAGGATAAACTACACGCCAATACCGAGTATTTCAGCAAAAAAATGATAGAAGCCGGTTTTGATTGCAAGCCGACACAAAGTGCCATTGTTGCCGTTATGCTTTACGACGCTAAATTATCACAGGAAATGGCTGCCAAACTTCTCGGTGAAGGCATTTATGTAATCGGGTTCTATTACCCGGTTGTTCCTAAAGGGCAAGCCCGTATCCGGGTTCAGGTTTCGGCTGCACACGAACGTGAACACTTAGATAAGTGTATTGCCGCCTTTACCAAAGTGGGTAAAGAACTTGGAGTAATAAAAGAAAAAAAAGGCGGTTGCTCCTGCTGCAATTAATTTTTTTTCAGAATACTTATAACCTGAGTTCGGGATAAAATATGTTTTACATTTGACTGATAATAACTTGTTATGGTCTTAATATCAGTAGAAAGGGCTTTTTATTTTTTATAAATTCTCCGTTAGGAGATCAAACAATTAATGTCATACGAACAATCTTTTATAAAAAATCAATATTCTATTAATATTCATCGCCTGTGGCGAAATGTAACATGCTGAAATATTAAAAATGGTTTTCAGCAACCTTACTACGCCGAACCCGAGCGCAGATTAATAATTAACCTTCTGTTTTAGCACGACAGGAGGTTTTTTTATTCTCGTAATTTATTACTCAAAACTGGTAGTCAAAATGGATTAAATAAAAATCAGCAATAGCTACTATCTGAACAATCAACAATGATAAAAAGGAATTCAAATATTAAAATACTGTAATATGGCACCTTTTAACTGATTGCGGAAGCCATTCAACCGTTTTAAAACGGTATTCAACCAATGATTTTTGTTTCAGCAAAAACAATACTATAGTTTTGCATCTTGAATTAGGGATACACAATCAATGCATAATCATACATTTTTATTCAGGGAAAGAATTTGGTCAATTAATGGACTTTTTTATACTAACGATTCTGGTGCTGGTGGAACTCCCTGTGATGGGATGATAAAAATCACACACAAACCTAATATATGGCTTAATGAAGGAATACTGAAAATTCATTCGGAAATTGCCTGGGAACATGTAAACTTTTTTGAAATTATACCTTTTCAACCCGGTTACGATTTTTCTACCTTCCAATCCATGAATACTATTATGGGGAATCTTCATGGTAAAATTATGGTAATCCAAAATGCTATAATTACTTCTTTTTCTTCCGAAAATTCTATTTTTACTGGTGTAGAAACGTTAGTAAAGATTGATAATGAAAATTATAACGATTACGGTTATGTATTTATGGAAGATAAAAAATTAGGTTCCTGGGCAATTTCTTTACACGGCATATAATATCTATGTGTTCTCTGAAATTAATTTTCTTTTATATTTGTTCTTTGATCCACAAAAAACATGTCTTTTCTTTTTTTCGATAGAGTCAGGGAACTGCAGCAAATAAACCGGAAACGTGAATTTATAGAATTCAGGGAACAAAACATTAAGAATATATTCATTACAATTACATTTGCCGGCATAGCCATTGTCTTTTTCTTTCATATTTTCGATACAATAAACGATTTTCCACGCATCCATGAAATGTTTATTGCCAAGATTGCTATTTCCACTATTTTATTAATTAATTTATCTTTAGTACTTTTTTTTAATACAAGAAAAGTATATATTTTATTTCTATATTTTGGTTTCTACCAAACAGCCTTTTTTTGTACACTTATATCTCATTATACTGGTGGTCTGAGCAGTACATACTGGGGAGGACTTATTTTAATGCTTATTATCTGGCATTCAATTATACCTATTAATTATAAATTACTCGATTTTCATGGTACTATTTTTATAGTTCAATATCTTGTTATTTTATTTTATTTTGAACCCAAACCTGTGTACTGGGAATACTTTTGGGAAGGAACATTTTTTCTTCTGGGGACACACTTTGTGGGAATGGTAGCCGGCTTTCTGAATAATCAATCGGATGCACTGTTATTTAAGAATCAGGAAGTAATTCAGCAAACTCGCTCGGCACTTACGAAATCGGAACTGTTATACCAAACACTGATAAATAATGCAAACGACGGAATCTTTATTACGCAGGATAACGTTTTTAAATTTGTAAATGCCTCTTTTTGTGAAATTACGGGTTATACAGAAAACGAACTGATAAATAAGCCTTTTAACGATCTCATTATTCCCGAAGATCATCAAAAACTGATGGAAATCCATTTAAAAAGGATGAGAGGCGAAAAAGTACCCAGCATTTATTCTACCCAAGGAGTAGCCAAAGACGGAAGAAAAATTCATCTTGAATTTAACAGCAATACCATTGAGTTGGACGGACGCCCTGCTTCATTTGTTATCATGCGTGATGAAACGCAGCATATTCTATCAGAGCAAGCAATTAAAGAAAGCGAAGAAAAATACAAATTGCTCGTAGAAAGGGCTAACGATGGAATTGTCATTCTTCAGGATGGAATAGTTGTATTTATCAACCAAATGATGGCAAATATTCTGGGATTTGAAGTTACAAATATGCTCAATACCCCTTTTATAAATTATCTTGCGCCCGAAGAAGTGGAAAGAATATATCAATACTATTTACAACGGCTGGCAGGTATTTCAGTTCCATCAATTTATGAATCGGTGCTCGTTGACAAATCCAGGATACTTAAAGCCGTAGAGTTCAACAGCAGCATTATTAATTTCAAGGGCAAGCCAGCCACGCAGGTATTTATCCGTGATATCACCGAACGGAAAAATGCCGAACAAGCATTGAAGGAAAGTGAAGTTCGCTACAGAGAAATGGCAGACTTCCTCCCACAAATGATTTATGAAGTAAATATTGATGGAACCGTTTCCTTTATCAACAGAACTGGTATCGAACAAATCGGGTATTCGTACGATGAAATCCTGCAGGGTATTCACATTTCGCAATTCGTAATTCCGGAACAACGTAAAGAACTATTAGAAAACCTTAAGGCGACTCTACTGGGTGGAGAACCAAGCAAAGCAAAAGAATTCACTGCCTTACGAAAAGATGGAAGTACATTCCCCATAATGGTTTATGATTCTCCTATTTACAAAAAAGGGGTTGTGGTTGGCAACCGGGGAACCGTGGCGGATATTTCTCTCAGGAAAAAAGCAGAAGAAGAACTAAGAAATGTAAACCAACGGCTTACTTTCCACATCTATAAAACTCCGCTTGCTTATATTGAGTGGAATTCAACCTTAGAAGTGGTGGAATGGAATCCGACAGCAGAAAAGATTTTTGGATTTACGCATTCCGAAGCCATAGGAAAACATGCGTACGATTTAATTGTCCCGGAAGAAATAAAAGACACTATCAACGAAGTTCTTGACGATATCATTAACGAAAAAGGGGGCGCATTTAATGTAAACGAAAATATTACCAAAGATGGAAAGATAATCATCTGTCAATGGTACAATACTCCGTTAAAAGACCATAACGGTAAGGTTATAGGTTTGGCTTCGTTGGTTCAGGATATTACACAACGTAAACAATTAGAAGCGGAATTAGAAAAAACACTAGCAACCCTCGAAAAAAAGCATATGGCAACGGTAGAAAAAATGCAAAGTTACTTTACCGAACTTCAAATAAAAAAGAACGAGTTGCTGCATATGCAAAAAGAAAACCTTCAAAGCCAATTCGAAACACTTAAAAACCAGGTAAACCCTCATTTTTTATTCAATAGCCTGAACGTGCTGGCTTCGCTAATCAGCGTTGACCCCGATCTTGCAGAACAATTTACCGGCAAACTATCAAAAATTTACCGCTACGTTCTTGAACATAAATCTGATGACCTAGTATCGCTCCAAACGGAAGTGGATTTTCTGAATGCCTATGTTTTTCTACTTAGCATCCGTTTTTCCAACAAACTTGTTGTAAATATTTCCATACCCGACGACAAATCCGAGCTTACCCTCCCCCCTCTTGCCTTGCAATTACTTATCGAAAATGCTATAAAACACAACGTTTTTTCTACAAAATCACCATTAATCATTGATATATTTATTGACAGCGAAAACTATCTTAACATTGTAAACAATTTACAAAAACGTGAACAACATATTGAAACAACCCATATAGGTTTAGTAAATATTGCTAACCGGTATCGTTTTTTCACTGATAAACCCACCCAATTTGGTATAGAAGGCGATAAATTTATCGCACGAATTCCGCTTATTTAACCTTTAATTTTTTCGCCATGCAAATCGTAATAATAGAAGATGAAAAATTAGCCGCTAATTACCTTGAAAAAATGATTTTAAAGTTTGATAATAACATCAAAGTATTAGCCAAGCCGGAATCTGTTGAAGAAGCCATTACCTGGTTTACAACCCACAAAGAGCCTGATCTGATTTTTTTGGATATTCATCTTGAAGACGGACTGAGTTTTTCCATCTTTGAAAAGGTTTCCGTTAAATCTCCTATAATTTTTACTACGGCGTATGACGAGTATGCCATTAAAGCTTTTTCATTGAAAAGCATTGATTATCTGCTTAAACCTATACAACAGGAAGAACTTAACAGAAGCATAGAAAAATACAGGGAGTGGAATTCGGCAAATACGAAAGAAATAAATATTCAAGAATTGTACGATCTTCTTTCGGCTAAAAATCCGAATTATAAAGAACGTTTTTCAATACATGTTGGGCAAAAAATAAGAACTATTTCTGTTGACGACATTGCCTATTTTTATTCAGAAGAGAGCATAACATTCGTGGTAACCAACGATAAAGCTGAATATGCCTTAGATTACAGTCTCGAAGAATTAGGTGAGATGTTGAATCCCAAAGATTTTTTCCGTATCAACCGGCAGTACCTCATTAAGCTGAAAGCAATTAAAAACATCCATGTTTTCCCGAAAAGCCGGTTAAAAATTGAGCTAAATCCCCCTGCTGCAAAAGAAGTTTTTGTCAGTATTGATAAAATTACCCGTTTCAAACAATGGTTAAATACCTGAAAATAAAAAATCCGGTAAGAACCGGATTTAATCACAATTTATTCTTTTACGAAGCAACAGTTTATACTGTCATGATATCCTTTTCTTTGGCTTCAACAATTTTATCAATTTTTAAAATATAGCCATCGGTGGTGGTTTGAATGTCTTTTTCGAGATTTTTTATTTCATCTTCGGGGATACCTTCTTTTTCGAGATTTTTTGCAGATTCATTGGCTTGCCTGCGGATATTTCTGATACTTACGCGGGCAATTTCTCCCTCATTTTTTACACGTTTTACCATTTCTTTACGGCGTTCCTCTGTTGGCGGGGGAACATTGATTCGCAAAATTTCACCATTGTTTTGCGGATTAAAACCTAGATTGGCTGCCATAATGGCTTTTTCTATAGGAACCAACATGTTTTTTTCCCAAGGCTGAACAATAATTTGCCGGGGGTCGGGAGTGTTAATATTGGCTATTTGTTCAATAGGAGTAGGTGCACCATAATAATCCACCTTTACCCCTTCCAGCATTTGAGGGTTGGCTTTTCCTGCACGTATTTTATGTAATTCGCGCTCGAGGTGTGCAAGTGCATTTTGCATTCCTTCTTTGGCTTCTTCCAGTATAAACAGAGTTTCTTCGTTCATGGTACTGTGATTGAATTGTGCAAAAATAAATAAAGCTTTTTTATTTTTTGCTATCTTTTAATACACCAATGAACCAATTTTTTCACCGGATACAATTTTTTTCAGATTTCCGGGGGTATTCATATCGAAAACAATTATGGGCATATTATTTTCACGGCAGAGGGTAAATGCTGTTAAATCCATAATATTTAGCCCCTTTGCATATGCTTCATCAAAACGAAGAGTCGCAAATTTGGTTGCTGTGGGGTCTTTTTCCGGATCGGCGGTATACACACCGTCAACGCGGGTACCTTTCAATATAACATCGGCTTTGATTTCGATTGCGCGAAGTGAAGCTGCAGTATCGGTTGTGAAATAAGGATTTCCGGTTCCCCCGCCTATAATTACCACATGTGAAGATTCAAGATATTCTATTGCTTTGCTGCGGCTCATGGCTTCTGCTATGGGCTGGATGGCAATCCCGGAAAGTAATTTTGTATTTACCCCCATAGATTGCAATGCCGACTGCAGAGCCATGCTGTTGATAACGGTAGCAAGCATGCCCATATAATCGCCCTGTACACGGTCATATCCTTCCGAACTTCCTTTTAATCCCCTGAAAATATTACCTCCGCCTATTACTATAGCAACCTGTACTTTTTCATTAGCAATGGACTTTATATCACAGGCATATTGTTCAAGTCTTTCTGTATCAATACCATATTGTTTATTACCCATAAGGGCTTCACCGCTGAGTTTTAATAAAATTCTTTTGTACAACATTTTTTAATCTTTATTGTGTATTGGTAAATTTTGGGCGCTTGCTTGTTATTAGTTGTTGGTTATTTGATCAGGCATATTTTTCGGGTTTCTATTCCTTTATTTGTTTGTATTCTTATAAAATAGGTTCCGCCAACCAGATTTTGTGTATGCATTTTATGGATATACATTCCTTTAGATATGTTACCTTTATATATATCTGCAACTTTGTTTCCCATCATGTTGAAAATGGCTACATCAACAATAGTAGGATTTTTTATTTCATACGTAACAACAAATGCTGAGGAAGCGGGATTGGGGAAAACGGAAAGATTGCAGGTTTCGGAGTTAATCGGGATGGTGATTCCTGAAATGTCAACTGAATATTGCAGATGCAGGCAGTAGCCGGTTAAATTGCCATAATCTCCGGGTCCGTTATCGCTTACTTTAAGTAGCCAATTACCATTTACGGGCTCACCGTCGAAAACAGTTAAAGGTTCTTCGGGGGTAAAACTTCCGGTGTAAGGAGGATATCCGTTTGTAATAGCTACTGAGGCTTCGTCGTCGAACACGGTTTGTATGTATGCATTGGCATTGCCTCCGTTTCCGTTGCTAAGCGCTACTTCGTTTCCTTCGGGTGAAAGGACGGCAATATCCAAATCGCCGATATAGGTATGGTCAATAGATATTTCGACATTTACATCAAAAACAACTCCCTGTACATTAACGGGAATAGTATCGTAAGTTACTTCCTGGTCGGTAAGGGAAACCGGAATATTCTCAGAACAGAATGTGTTGGATACAATATTTGCTACCTGATAAATAAATACATCCTCCGGAGATTGTGTACCAGGAGGGTTCAACCCTTTTCCTCCGCCAGGCAGGGTAGCCACAAAATTAGTTGCCAAATCCTGCAGGGCAAAATAATATTTTACAGTAGTTCCTATGGGTTGCCCGGGTAAAGTGTAAGTATAGTTATTTTGTTTTGTTTGCGTGGCATGTAGTACATTATAATCCTGGTTGTTTACAGAATAGTATAACAGTGGATCATTAGGAGATTGGGCAACTGGGTAAGAAGAGGTAACGGCAAAAACAGCCTGGCGGGCAGAGGTATCGTTCCCCGAAATTAGAGGCGTATGTTGTATGTCAACGCTATAGTCACATGCAAAGGCAGCCATTGTTGCTACGGCTGCCTGTACCATTGTTTTAAAATAGGGAACATTGATAGTTTCAAACTTGTCGTTAGTGGTATGGTAATACGCATTGAAATCATCCATATTTTCTATGGAAAGTAATGCGGGGTAGCCCTGATCCCAAAAAGAGGAATGGTCGCTTGCAGTGACATACATTTCACTTTCTGAGAGCTGAGGTGTATAATTTCTTAAAACGGAAGAAAACTTATCTGACAGTTCCTGTGACTGGTCGTCAACAGCTACCGAGAGTTTGAAATCGTTATCCGAATCCCATGCAATCATATCAAGATTAAGAACGCCAAGTATTTCTGCACCTGCATTTTTTACTGAATCGGCATAGTATGCACTCCCCACCAAACCTATTTCTTCGGCATCCCAAGCAGCAAAAATTAATGTATAGTCGAAATTATGGGGCGAAAGTAATCGTGCTGCTTCTATTACAGCAACGGTTCCTGAGGCATTGTCGTCGCAGCCCGGGGCAAGACTTCCCGAAGGCATATCGTCGTAATGCGCACAAATAATGAATTGCTTTTCGGGATAGAGTGTCCCGGGTTTTACAGCAATAATATTGGTTCCGCCACTTTGAAAATTCTGATAGTAAGGCGATAATCCGGAACTTTCAAATTTTTCAAAAATGTATTGTGCAGCTTTTGCATTTTGCGGAGAGGAATAATAGCGCGAAGTTATTGTATAAGGCTGACCACCAATCAGTGTAGAGGTATCTCCGCTAAGTTCCCTCACCGTAAGTGAAACGCTTTGTTCCGTAACAAGCCGGCTGATGGAATCAATCCGAGGGCTGTATCCGTATTGGGCAAAAGAAAAAAGATGTATACTAAAAACAAGCAAAAAGGAATACAATATTTTGTACTTCATACACAGTAAATTAAAATTTAGGAATAAAAGGAGTATAGGGGTCTGGCAATTTTTCGAACATTACTAAAAACTTTTTTATTTGGTCGTCAACTGGGAATGAACTGTAAAAGTAATAGGAAATACCGCCACGCATCCCGATACGGAGTGTATCCTGGGTAATAAAAAAATGCCGGGTTGAATCGGAGTCATGCCGTTCAATCCGGAAGCTATTGGATTGTCCGGTAATTCTGTAAATTTTCCAGACGTTTAATGAATCAAAAATGATGGTAGCCCTACTCTCAACATAGGATTTTAGTGGAATATATAAAATAAATTTATCCGGAGGGTTTGTAATATCGGCATAATTTGAAAAAATGGGGATGTCTTTGTACAAGCTGCTGCTTTCATCGTTGCATGAATACCAACACACTACTGAACAACTCAGCAAAAGTGCTGCTAAAAGGATACGTTTCATAGCTTTTCGTACAATAAATAGTTTTACGGGCTAAAGATAGTTTTTTTATTCTTCGCTTCCGTGGCAGTTTTTGTATTTTTTTCCACTTCCACAAGGGCAAGGTTCGTTTCTTCCAATTTTTTTCTCAACATGGACAGGCTGCGAAGCATGTTGTTCCTGTGTATTTCGTGCGGCAGCAGGCAAATCTGTACGTTCCTCTTTCATCCGGCTACGGTCGGTACTATGAGGAACATGTGCTTCTCTTACATTGCCTTCTTCGACGGGCATTTTATATTTTACCAAAAAAGAGATTACATCTTTATTGATTTTTTGTACCAGGTTTTTAAAGAGTTCAAATGCTTCGAATTTATAAATCAGCAAGGGGTCTTTTTGTTCGTAGGTTGCAGTTTGTACTGACTGTTTTAGGTCGTCTACTTCGCGAAGGTGTTCTTTCCAGGCTTCATCAATCACGCTAAGCGTTACCCATTTTTCTATCGAGAGTACAATTTCCCTACCGTTGTCTTCGTAAGCTTTTTTCAGGTTGGTAATAACATTCAGCGATTTGTGTCCGTCGGTAACAGGCAGGAGGATATTTTCGTACTGGTGTTCGTTTTCATATACCTGTTTCACAATAGGAAATGTACGACTGGCAACAACAGCACATTTATCTTTATAATATTTATATACTTTTTCAAAAAGTACAGACTGTAGTTCATCGCGATTACCCGAGAAAAATTCTTTTTCATCAAAGGGAGAATCGGTGCCAAAAGTTTTCAGCAGTTCAAGTCGAAACCCCTCAAAATACCTATTTTCCTGGAAATCGCCAATTATCATTTCGCACACATCGAACATCATATTTTTTATATCGAGGGCAAGACGTTCGCCGAAGAGGGCGTGGTGTCTTTTTTGGTAGATTACTTCGCGTTGCGAATTCATAACGTCATCGTATTCAAGCAATCGTTTACGAATACCAAAGTTATTTTCTTCCACTTTCCTCTGTGCCCGTTCAATGGATTTAGTAATCATGGAATGCTGGATGACTTCGCCCTCCTTTAAACCCAGTCTGTCCATAATACCTGCAATACGGTCGGAACCAAACATTCGCATCAGGTCATCTTCGAGTGAAACGAAAAATTGAGAACTACCTGGGTCGCCCTGGCGTCCGGAACGTCCGCGCAACTGTCTGTCAACGCGCCGACTTTCGTGTCGTTCGGTACCAAAAATTGCCAACCCTCCGGCTTCTTTTACACCTTTGCCCAATTTTATATCGGTACCACGGCCTGCCATATTGGTTGCTATGGTTACTTTTCCGGCAATACCCGCTTCGAGTACAACCTGTGCTTCGCGTTGATGGAGTTTTGCATTCAATACATTATGCGAAATGTTTTTACGTTTTAGCATCCGGCTGAGCAATTCGGAAGTTTCTACCGAGGTAGTTCCCACCAGAACAGGGCGTCCTTTTTGTACCAGTGTTTCAATTTCGTCAATTACGGAATTAAATTTTTCACGTTTGGTTTTGAATACAAAATCTTCGCGGTCGTCGCGAATTACAGTGCGGTTTGTAGGAATCACCACTACGTCAAGCTTGTATATATCCCAGAATTCGCCAGCTTCCGTTTCGGCAGTCCCGGTCATACCAGCCAGTTTGCTATACATCCTAAAATAATTTTGCAGGGTAATGGTGGCATAAGTTTGCGTGGCTTCTTCCACTTTCACGTTTTCTTTGGCTTCAATAGCCTGATGCAAACCGTCGGAATATCTCCTTCCTTCGAGAATACGACCGGTTTGTTCGTCCACTATTTTTACCTTGTTATCCATTACCACGTATTCCACATCTTTTTCAAAAAGAGCATAGGCTTTCAATAGCTGATGCACGGTATGCACTCTGTCGGACTTTACCGAATAATCGGCTAAAAGGCTGTTTTTCTTTTCTAACTTTTCAGGTTCGGAAAGGAGCGATTTTTCCAATTCGGCAATTTCGGCTCCTATGTCTGGCAGAATATAAAAATTGGGGTCGTCGTAAGAAGTAGTAATCAGGTCAATTCCTTTTTCGGTGAGGTCAACCGAATTATTTTTTTCATCAATAACAAAGAATAACTCATCGTCAATCAGGTGCATATTTTTTTGCTGTTCCTGCAAATAATAGTTTTCGGTTTTGTGCATCAGTACTTTCATACCGGGTTCGCTGAGGAATTTGATAAGGGCGTTGTATTTGGGTAGCCCTCTGTAAGCCCTGAAAAGAAGCTCACCACCTTTTTTTTCTTCGTCTCCCTGGGGATTTGTAGATAAAATTCTCTTGGAATCAGCAAGTAATTGGTTTACGAAACGTTTTTGGGCATCATATAATTTGAGTATCTGGGGTTTTAACTCGTCAAATTCTTGTTTGTCTCCTTTAGCAGTAGGTCCGGAAATAATCAACGGGGTACGGGCATCATCAATTAAAACAGAGTCCACTTCGTCCACAATAGCGTAATTGTGTTTTCGTTGCACAAGTTCTTCCGGATTGCGTGTCATATTATCACGGAGATAATCGAATCCGAATTCGTTGTTAGTTCCGTAGGTAATGTCGGCTAAGTAGGCATTTCGTCTTGCTTCGGAATTAGGCTCGTGCTTGTCAATGCAATCCACCTTCAATCCATGAAATTCTAAAAGCATTCCCATCCATTCAGAGTCACGTTTTGCCAGATAGTCGTTTACGGTAACAATATGTACTCCTTTGCCTGGCAAAGCGTTAAGATAAACGGGAAGGGTAGCTACGAGGGTTTTTCCTTCCCCTGTTGCCATTTCCGAAATTTTACCCTGGTGTAGCACAATTCCTCCTATCAATTGTACATCGTAGTGTACCATATCCCAGGTTATCAGGTTTCCACCTGCCATCCATGAGTTTTTATAATAGGCTTGGTGTCCGATAATATTTACGTTGTCGCGCACTGCAGCTAAGTCGCGGTCGCGGTCAGTAGCAGAAACAACCACTTCTTCATTTTCTTTAAATCTGCGTGCCGTTTCTTTCATTACAGAAAATGCTTCAGGTAAAATTTCGTTCAAAATCTCCTGTGTTTTTCTGTAATTTTCTTTTTCCAGTATGTCTATCTTCTGATAAATCTTTTCTTTATCATCAATATCCATATCGTATTCGTTTTCAATACGGTTTCTCAACTCGGCAATTTGTCTTTCTTCTTCGGAAACGAATTGTTGGATTCTTTCACGAAATTCGACAGTTTTATTTCTCAGTTCATCGTTTGTAAGGGGAGCAATAATTTGATAGGCGGCATGGATTTTATCAGTAAGTGGCATGATTTCTTTTACATCACGATCCGACTTGGTTCCCAGAAATTTTTTTAAGAAACTCAGCATAATTATAGGTTTAATAGTGCAGAAAGCTGCAAATTTAGATTAATTTTTTAACCCTTGCATGAAAACCGTGCCAAAAGCGCAAGTTTGGCAAATTGGCAATAAGTTGGATTGATTACACCCAAAGTCAGCTTACGATTTTATCCAATCAGGAAAAGGGAAAAACAAATGCGATACTGAGGTGTACCGCATTTGTATCTTAGTACTCGTCTTCGTGAAAGAAGAAGTCCTCCTTTGAGGGATAATCGGGCCAAATGTCCTCGATGCTTTCATAAATTTCACCTTCATCTTCTATTTCCATTAGATTTTCAATAACCTCCATCGGAGCACCTGAGCGAATGCTGTAATCTATCAGCTCTTCTTTGGTAGCAGGCCATGGAGCATCTTCTAATTTTGAAGCTAATTCAAGTGTCCAGTACATTATGAAGAATTTGGTTAATTTTTTGCAAAAGTATGATTTTTAATAAATTTTCAATATTTTTTTAAAAAAAAGAATTCAGATTCATGTAAACGACCTATGCTTTTGGTATCCAAAGAATTTCGGTTGCATTTTCTATTTGTGAAATTCTACGGGCTAATACAAAAAGATAATCAGAAAGTCGGTTGAGGTATTTAATAACATTATTGTCTATTTTGGTTTTCTCAGCAAGGTGCACCGTAATGCGTTCGGCACGCCTACATACGCAGCGGGCGACATGACAAAATGCATTAGAAGGATGTCCTCCGGGTAAAATAAAATTTTTTAAAACCGGCAGATTCGCATTTATGGAATCTATTTCCTGTTCGAGAAATCGCACATCGTCTTCTGAAAGAAAAGGTAGAATTTTGTCGGGAGGGGCAGTATCGGTTGCCAACAGTGATTCTGCTATAAAAAGATGTTGTTGAATTTTGAAAAGCACATCTTGCAAGTGGGCTTCGTTTATAAGATCCCTCAGCAGCCCTATATAGGAATTCAATTCATCTACAGTACCGTATGCTTCTATCCGGAGGTCGTATTTTTTAACTCTTTTTCCGCCAATCAAAGCGGTTTCGCCTTTATCCCCTGTTTTTGTGTATATCTTCCATTCGTTGTTCATGCATATTATTTTTGTTGTTCCTGGTAAAATTCCATTGTTCTGGGTTTTTCGTTCAATTCATCGGAAGCAATTTGCCCGTCAATCAGCCGGATAATACGATGCGAGTGCCGTGCAATGTCTTCTTCGTGGGTTACAACAATGATGGTATTCCCGGCTTTGTGCACTTCTTCCAGCAAGCCCATTATTTCTATTGAGGTTTTTGAATCGAGGTTACCGGTAGGTTCGTCAGCAAGTATGATGGAGGGTTGGTTTACCAATGCCCTTGCTATAGCAACTCTTTGCCGTTGACCGCCTGAAAGTTCATTAGGTTTGTGGTTGATGCGGTCGTCGAGTTGTACATGCTGCAAAACTTTTCTCGCCCATATCATTCTCTCGTTTTTTCCTATGCCTGCATAAATTTGCGGAAGCATTACATTATCCAGCGCAGTGGAACGGGGAAGCAGATTAAACGTTTGGAAGATAAAACCGATTTCTTTGTTCCGGATTTCGGCAAGGCGGTTGTCGTTGAGCCGGCTCACATCCTGTTCGTTTAGAAAATAATGTCCCGAAGTAGGGGTGTCAAGACATCCGAGAATATTCATCAATGTAGATTTTCCGCTCCCGGAAGGACCCATAAGGGCAACAAATTCATTTTTGTAAATGGTAAGTGAAACTGAACGGAGTGCCCTTACAATTTCGGTTCCCACCCTGTAGTTCTTAACGATATTTTTCAGATTGATAACTTCTTTTTCCATCAAGTTGAGGTTAAGTAAAATCAAACAAAAGTATTAAAAACGAATCAGAATATTCTGTCTTGTTATCCCCTGCTTAAAAAAAACAAAACCCATAAAAAAAACATCGAGCGTAAGAGTAACGGCAGGATGATTACAAATTGCCAACCAGGCTTTTTCCATGTCTTCTGACCAATGAATATCGTCAAAAATAAGGATCGTGTTACTACGGGTTTTAGGTAAAATTGTTTCAAAATACCTTACGGTGGGTTCATAACGGTGGTTTCCGTCAATAAATACAATGTCAACAGCAGGCAATGATTGGAGCACTTCCGGTAGAATATGGTCAAAATGCCCCACGTTAAGTGAAATATTCTGTATTTTCAGTTTTTCAAAATTTTCAAGAGCAATTCCGGCTTTATTTGAGCAACCTTCCATGCAGTACAATCTGCTGTTGGGTGCGGCAAGGGCAAGATACAGAGAACTGATACCAAGTGAAGTTCCCATTTCGAGCAAAATCTCCGGTTCGGTATTTTTAACCAAACGATATATCAGTTCGCCAAATTTAGGGCGTATGGAAGTATTTCTTGTAATTTGTCTTAGCGTTTGATAACTCGTAGTGTATGGCTTATTCTGCGATTTTGCCCCAAAATCATTTACTTCAATTAGGCGGGTACTTTCCATCATTTCATTTCGGATGCTTCCGATTTTTGCATAATCAGGATACTGATATTTATCATCGAAAACTTTTGAAAGCAACTCGAAAACAAAAGGAGAATGAATATGGTATTTTGAAACAGCATGCAGAAAATAATGCATGTATCGTTTTATATAACTGAAGTTTAGCATACAATAAATCAACAAATTGATCCGGGGAAATTACGGTTGGTTAAAGATACAAATAATTATTACACGGTAATGTGTATTTTTGCATCTGAAATCAAAAAAATGAATAAAATCTGTTTTACTAAAGTTTCGAATTATCTGTCGCTGGTAAAATTTGCACATACAATTTTTGCATTGCCCTTTGCATTTATAGGATATTGTATTTCCATTAATCCACAGCATCCCTTTGAATGGAAGTTATTTTTATTATTACTTGGTTGTATGTTTTTTGCACGTAATGCAGCAATGGCATTCAACAGGTTTATTGACAGGGAATATGATAAATCGAATGCAAGAACAGCATTTCGCGAAATACCATCACAAATAATCAAACCTTTCTCGGCTCTTAATTTTGTTATTATCAACAGTATCATTTTTGTTATTTTTACTGGATTTATCAATTCACTATGTTTGATTCTTTCTCCGGTTGCCCTTCTGGTAATTTTAGGATATAGTTATACCAAGCGGTTTACCAGTCTGTCGCATCTTTTGCTGGGATTAGGATTATCTTTAGCTCCTATCGGAGCTTATTTAGCTGTTACTTCCCGTTTTGATGTTCTGCCCTTGATTTTTTCTGCATTGGTATTAACCTGGGTTGCGGGATTCGATATTATTTATTCGCTTCAGGACTATGAATTTGACAAATCAAACGGATTAAAATCTATTCCTGCATTTCTGGGGATAACAGGTGCTTTGCGGATTTCTATTTTTTTACACATTTTGTCAGCAGGGTTAACCCTGTTTGCCGGTTGGTTCGGAAATTTTGGAAACATATATTTTGGAGGTGCATTCCTGTTCATCGGAATGCTTATTTATCAACACCTCTTAGTAAAGCCCAATGATCTGAGCCATTTAAATCTTGCATTTTTTACAACCAACGGTATAGCCAGCTTAGTCTTTGCAGCATTTACCATCACCGATATTTTTCTGAAATAATCTAAAAATGTAGTTTATGGTAGTCGAAATGTTGGCTATCGCGAAATTGATTTATTTTATGGGAAAGATGGATAAAAATTTCCAGGTCATTTTGACGTAGAAAAGCAATAGCTTCCGGATCCCGATTGCATGCATTGGCAAAAACTACCAGAAAATCAAAATTATGTTGTCTTAGCCATAACAAGGCTTTAACATCATTATCAATGGCGTTGTCGAGTGCAGCAAGTTGCGGATACCCATTCACCATCAACCATTGGAAGGCTTCCCGGCTCCCCCTTATGCAGGAAGACAAAGCAGCAAGCTCAGGATAGCCATTGTTTAACAACCATTTATATAAAGCATCGTTATTATCAAAAGTCTCACCAAAAGCTAATAAAACCTTAACTGGATAATTTTCCATGAAAAATTATGTTATGAACTAACAAAAATAAAAAGCAATCCGGTACAATTATATCCAACCTCTAAGTTTATAATAGGCTATGCCGAAAATTTCACGGGTTATGATAAGTTCAAACTTCAGGTGATTCCAAAATTGGTAACGCAACTGCAGATTTTTTCCTATTGAAGGAATCAGTATTTTTTCCCCACCCAGTTTCGTATCATTAAATGTAATATCGGCTTCAATTCCTTTATCAAATGCCGGGAAGCCGTTTATGTTGCTAAATCCAGCTTTTTCAAAAGTTTTTATTGCCCTGATCATATGTTCGGGAGTAGTTACGATTGTAATCGGGTTTTTTACGATTTTCCCTTGTAAATAGCCTGCAATTTCAATAGCCTGCGAACGGGTATTTGTACCTTTTACCTCACATACAATACGCTCAGTGAATACTCCCCGGATTATCATTTCCCTTTTCATCAAACGAATTGCGCTGGTACTATCTTTCATATCGCCTGGCAATGCAATAATTACCTTTGATTCCGGAAATTTTTCAGCCAGGCATGCTGCATGGTAGGTTCTGATTAATCCATCCTGGCTGGGCATTCCGCCACCACCGAGTACCACAATAAAATCAGGGGGCTGTGTAATTGTAGAGTGATAGGTCCCAAAATAAAAAAATACCCAAAAAGGAAGTGTAGTAAAGGCCAAAATGATAAGAATCAAAAAATATCCACCAGACAAATATAGCAACCATTTAAAAAATATTTTAAATAATTTCAAATATTTACGTTTGCTTTTTCCCATATCAAAGCAATAATTATTTCTTGCCTGTTTTTAATGAATTTAGTGAGTGTTTGTAGGTTTTGTGTAAATAATTTAATAATGATAATACATTACTGAAATAATTTCACAAATAAATATTTAATAAATTCCTATATTTTTGCTTCGTCAAATAATTTTCCCCAACATTTAAAGTTTCTTTTTTGCCAATCTCCTTTGTGGTAAAGATAGCTGGCAATCAATGGTAAAACAGAAGTAGCTTCAGCATACACCATTTGTTCGTACACAGTATCCACTTTGCCCCAGGAAGAAGCCTCTTTAAGGGTTGAACTGGAACAGGCACCATCACGGACATCTGCAACGGTAATTTGAACGGCATACTTGTGCATCGGAACTTCTTTCCCTAAAATCTCTGCACAAATTACAGTATCCTGAGTAAAGTTTTTAGGCACCCCCCCTCCTATCATAAATAATCCGGTAATGGGTGCTGCCATTTTTATCTTTGTGAGCTCCAGAAAATCTTTAACAGAGTCAATGGAAACATGTTTGCCAGGGTTTTCCCATTGGTGTTTTACCAAGCCAAAACCGGCACTGCTATCGGTAAAAGCCGGACAAAAAATCGGCACATCATTTTCGAATGCTACTTGTACAAGGGAGTCTTTTTTTACCGAATGTTTGGTAAGGTATCTTCCCATTTCGCGGATAAATTCCCTGGAAGAATAAGGTCGCTTTTCTAAGGAATCTGCAATGGTTTTTACAGCAGAATCGCAGTTTTGTAATTCTTTTTCATCAATATAGGTATCGTAAATGCGGTCAATATACAGCGCACGGAGCTGCTTGTCATCGGCATAGGGGCTTCCTTTGTAATGTTTGTAACCTAATGCCTCAAAAAAGTCCATGTCCACTATGGAGGCACCTGTAGCCACTATTACATCTATCATTTTATTTTTAACCATGTCAACATACACTTGCATGCAGCCACCCGCACTGGTACTCCCTGCGAGTGTAAGTATTATAGTACAATCATTTTCATTGATCATACGATCGTAAATATCAGCAGCAGAAGCCGTGTCCCGCGATGTAAACGACATTTCGCGCATGGCATTAATTAAAGATGTAGTATCAATAGATTTAATGTCAATATGCTGTACAATGTTTTTCAGTAGGTCGCTTTTTTTCATTTTAGAATAAAAATTTTATTCAATATGGTTAATAAATTTAAAAGTAAGCATCTGGTGAGTAAGTTTTGCAGCCAAAAATTCTGGAGCCTTGTTATATTTTACTGGACATAATTCCACGATATCAAAGCCGACAACATTGGCTTTTGCAAAAACAGATTTCAATATATCAAGTATTGTGTACCACCCAAGACCACCGGGTTCAGGTGTTCCTGTAGCCGGCATGACAGAAGGATCAAATACATCAAGATCAAAAGTGATGTACACGTTTGGGGTAAGTTTATTAAGCATTTCATACATAAATGCCGATTTATTGTCAATAATTCTATCGGCATAAAAAACGCGATCCGATTCAATTTTTTCACGTTCTTCTACGCTCATACTTCTAATACCTATCTGCATAACAGGTAACCCCATTTCTTTCACCCTCGCCATTACGCAAGCATGGTTGTACTGGCTTCCATCGTATTCATCACGCATATCTGCATGTGCATCAAATTGCACTATAGTAAGTTCATCATATTTTTCTGCATGGGCTTTTATCGTACCAATACTTACCGAATGTTCTCCTCCGATAACAACAGTAAATTTATTTTTTTTAAGATACTGTTTTGTTTGTTCATATACTTTCTGAACCATTTTTTCAGGACGTCTTTCTGCCTTAACAAAAGGAGCTGTAAAAATACCTTTTGTATGCACTTCGCTATCGGTTTCAATATCATAAATTTCCATATTTTCCGATGCTTCAATTAAAGCAGCAGGACCCTTATCCGCTCCTTTTATCCAAGTACTGGTTCCATCATAAGGTACGGGTAATATCACTATTTTGGAAGAATCCTGTTTGGAAAATTCTTCCGGAAGTCCACCATAATTCATCACAATAATTTTAAATTATCATCTGTATTTTTGAAGGTATAAAAATACTACAATTTTCATTTATACAAAACTAATATCCGAGCACTTTCAGCATAGATTTGTGACTCTGTTCTTTAGCAAATAATTTAGTAGTATATTCACCTTCTTCATCCAAATCAATAATAATGTGTTTGGGTGCAGGAATCAGGCAATGTTGAATGCCACCATAACCACCTATGGATTCCTGGTAGGCTCCCGTATGAAATAATCCCAAATATAAAGGTTCTTCAGCACGTAATTTGGGTAAAAATATGGCATTGGAATGGGCTTCCGCATTGTAATAATCTTCACTGTCGCAGGTAAGTCCCCCAAGAAATACCCTTTCATACTCATTGTCCCAATGATTGATTGCTAACAAAATAAATTTTTGATTTACCGCCCACGTATCCGGCAAAGTGGTCATAAATGAACTGTCAATCATATTCCAGAGCTCACGGTCGTTCTGTTGTTTTTGGTCAATGATAGAATACAGTGTTGCACCGCTTTCTCCAACGGTATAGGAACCGAATTCAGTAAAAATATCGGGTTCGGGTGTTTTATTTCTTTCGCAAACACTTTTTACCTGTGCAATGATTTCTTCAGCCATATATTCATAATCAAAGTCGAAGCTTAAAGAATTTTTAATAGGGAAGCCTCCGCCTATGTTTAAAGAATCCAGCTCAGGGCACACTTGTTTTAACTCACAATATAAATTTACGCAGCGCGACAGCTCATTCCAAAAGTAAGCAGAATCTTTTATCCCGGTATTAATAAAGAAATGTAACATCTTTAACTGATAACGGGAGTTAGGTTTAATCTTCTCAAGATAATATGGAATAATGTCAGTATATCGAAAGCCTAATCTCGAAGTATAAAATTCAAACTTAGGTTCTTCTTCCGCAGCAATCCGAATACCTATTTTACAATCTTCAGTAAGTAATTCTGAATATTTGTCTAATTCGAATTTATTATCCAGGATAGGTATGGTATTTATAAAACCATTATTGATTAAGTTACAAATATTTTCAATATATTGCGGACGTTTAAACCCATTACAAATGATAAAATTATCCTTTTTAAAAAGTTCGGTTTCATGTAATTGTTCTATAATAGGTATATCAAAAGCAGATGAAGTTTCAATATGCACCTCATTTTTGAGTACTTCTTCAAGTATAAATGAAAAGTGGGAACTCTTTGTGCAATAACAATAGTGATAATTTGCATTATAGTCGGCTTTTGCCATTGCCACATTGAACATCTTTTTAGCCTTCTGAATCTGGTGCGAAATTTTGGGCAAATAGGATATTTTTAAGGGAGTTCCGTATTGTTTGATAACATCCATCAAAGGAATATCATTAAAATATAATTCATTATCAACAACATGAAACTCGTTCTGTGGAAAGTCAAATGTTTGTTCAATCAAATCGATATACTTGTTTTTCATCGTGTAAATGATTTAAATTACAAAAGGACAGCAAAAGTACTTTATTTCACCGAATATATCAAAAAGTATATAATCCAAAACACTTAGATTGGCAAAAAAAAATGAAAGTAAATAACCCGGATTGGCAAAATTTTAAAATTAAAAGTTAAATGAACTTCAAAAAAACTTCAATTTCAAAAAATATCATTGATAATGAATAAAAAAACCTGTTTCGACTTAATTCAGTAAAACAAGCTGATAAAAGGAATTAAACTTATACGATTGCTAAGAACAGCCTCCGGATGCACCTTTCTTTTTCGTTTTTTTCATCAATGCCGGCTTGGCTACTGAAGTAGGTACAACCTTAGCAGAAGGCATCTGAACAGCAGAACTTCCGCCAACCACCATAGAAGCACCTTTACGCAAATCATATTTAACAAACTCATCGTCAGGGCTTGTGGCAGGAGGTACAGATGGATTTAAAATGGTTTCTACCCAATAGTTTAAGCCTCCCTGTAAAACATAATTATTAACATAGCCTAATTGTCGTGTAATCATCCAGGCTTCATCCGCCTGCAAAGTGCCGTTGCTGTAAAAAACATTCATTTTGGCGCCTTGGTTAAATATATCTTCAAATTCAGAAGATAGCAAACTACTCAGCGGAATATTAATTGCTCCCGGAAGACTGTATTTATCAAATTCCTTTTTGCTGCGAACATCTATTAGCTGCAACGAAGGATCTTTATTAACAATCATTTCTGCAACAGCATCTGTTGTAATAAATTGGTTACCTGCCTGTATTTCTTCCAACAACTTATCGGCTGAAAACTTATTTGGCTGCGTGGTATTTTTAGGTATAGCAGCAATAATAAGAGCCAGAGAAACAATAACAACAGATAATATTACACGTGGTTTGAAATATTTTTCCATAACGTATTTTTTAAAATTATTTTAATACTCTTCTCTCGGAAATTTCTTTTCAGCCCATTCTCCGGCCCAAAACATAACTACCGCTGCAATAATTACAAGCAATGCCATCAACCCGTCGGAAAGACCAAAAAAGTCGGAAATTTTTGGTGACCCTAAAAACTTAGCCATATACAAACCCTCTTCTAAGGGATAGGCTTCTGCGAAAATGAATATTCCTAAAAACAAGCCAATTACGAATACCATACCATCTATTTTTCCGATGGCAGCGCCACAAATTCCTGTCCCAGGGCAAAAACCTCCGATGATAAATCCTATACCCATGATTATTCCACCAACAATGGTTGAGTATAAATAGGTTTCGTTAACAAATACCAAACTAAGATCCAGCCATCCGAAAAGGCTGAAAAATAGCATTCCCAACATTGCAGTGATAGCTCCGGTAAAAAACACTTTCAGCACTACAGTGTCGTATCCATAAAAAACACCTGCCAGCTTACGGCTGGAAGAAAAGCCTGCCTGTTCCAAAACAAAGCCAAATCCCAAGCCAATGAAAAAAGCAAGAAACAGGTTCGTATTTTCTGATATTATTTCATTTACAATTAAAGGTCCCATAATCAAAACAATGTTAAATTTAACTAAATCCAATTTTTACGAAAGAAATAAGCAAAGGCAAAGGCTGTTCCAAAAATGCAAATCATTGAAAGAAAACCACCTAATGAAAGTACAGCCATTCCGCTAAGTGCCGAACCGCTGGTACAACCTCTCCCGAACTGGGCACCGTATCCAAAAAGTATTCCGCCTATTAATGCAAGGACTAAACGTTTGCGGGAAGTAATTTTGGGCGAATGTTCCACTTTTAGTTTAAGTCTATGCGCAACTACACCTGAAAGAAATCCGCCAACTATAACGCCGAGCATTTCGTAAACCAACCAGGAATTCAATGGATTTCCCGGATGAGATGCAGTATATTCTTTATAAAACTTTGCAGAAGAAGCATGTACAGGAGCTACCGTTTGTACTCCTGCTACAATTGTACTTTTCAAGGCTCCGCTTGCTCCCAAACCTCTTCCTGCAATAAAATTTGCAGCCAGCAAAACCAATCCAAGTAGTACTCCTGCAAGATAAGGATTCATATATTTTGTTTTCTTTTCCATATTTTTTTATTTAAATATTATATTTAAAATACTACTACTCTATATATTAATATAACCACCTGCTTTCCTGACCTGCATAAACAATGATGAAACGAAGCATCAGGCTTCCAAATAAAATCAAAGCCGGGGCAAGGTAAGTCAGAACTTTGAATTTACGAAATTCCAGAATTTCAAGGACAGCCGGGAAAATCATTCCCAACACAACCACAAATAACCAGAACGGAGCAGTCCAAGAACCGCCAAGAAAAAGACGAGCTGCATCTATTTGTACCTGTGTGCTCGACAGAAAGCCCATAAACATGTGAATTATCAAAAATAGCTCGACACCAATAAGCATAAGGTCAATTTTTGCCAAACTAACTTTTTCTAAATATGATTTGCTCATTATTATTATCGCCGCTGCTCCAGCCGAAAGACCAGAGGTAAGAAATAAAGGCCCTAAAATAGAGGTATTCCAAAGTGGTCGAGCGTTGAAAGCAGACAAAAGTATTCCGGTGTAAACGCCCAGAATAATAGAAGAAATCAACATTATCCAGGAGACGGTAAGAATATATTTCCTGAACAAATCTTCTAATTTCTGCAGCCACAGATATTTCCATTTCCATGAAGGAAAAATTTCCTTAATATTTAATGCACACCAGATAAAAGACAAAGGCGTTACCAGCATTAGCGTCCAAGCTCCCCACGACATTGGTGATTGCAAACGAATAGTGGTATACAACTGCCAGAAATATAATTTATGTTTTAAATCCCAAAACAATGCTATAAGTCCAATAATGAGGATTATTGGAGTTAAAAATGGAGCTATTTTTGTAGTAACATGGTAGTTTTTTTCTTTGCCTAAGATGGTATAAAGCGCAGCAAAAAAAAGAATCCCAGCAGCAAGTCCCCCTAAAAATAAGTAAAGAGGTATCTGCCAATGCCATATATTTAACTGAGGGTCAATATAAGGGTTCATACGACCGCTGACAATGAGTTCTTCTTTCATAATACCTTCATTTTAAATTAAAAAATAAAGTTGAGGGTCTGTTCCAGCTTCCGGAAGCAGTGTTTTCCATTTATGGTTTTTCAACATCTGCGAAACCGGGCTGTTCTGATCATCCAAATCTCCAAAATACAAACATTTGGTAGGACAAACAGAAACGCAGGCGGGATCCATTCCATTCTTCACCCTGTTTTCAAGGCAAAATGTACATTTGCCAACGTAACCATCAGGATGAGTATATCTTGCATCATAAGGGCAGGAAGCGATACAGGCTCCGCAACCAATGCAACGGTGGTGAGTTACCAAAACAGTGCCACCTTCTTCGTAATGACTGGCGCCTGTAGGACAACACCTTACACAAGGTGCATTGGCACAATGGTTACATCTTTCGGAACGGATTTCGGTTTCCAACTTCGGGTAGACTCCGTCAGTAATTTCCACAACCCAATCGCAGCAATACCCAATCGGAACATTATTTTCTGTTTGACAGGCTACTACACAATCGCTGCATCCTACGCATTTTTTTGTATTTACTGCCATTGCGTATCTCATACATTCACCTCCTTATTTAATTTAAAGGTTACAAAATTCCCACGCATTCCGGTTCCACCCATCACGGGGTCGGTCATCACATTGGTAATCAATTCAGAATCGCTTATACCACGTCCGTAAGCACGGCTTAATTTTTTATTAGAATGTCCAAATCCATGTACCATGTACACACTATCCCAACGAATTCGCTCGGTAATACGTACTTTTATCGAGAAAGAAGAAACCACTCCATCCTGATTTTGCAAATATACATACTGGTCTTTTTTCAGACTCCATTCTTTTGCCGTTTTAGGATTTACCCAAAGAACATTTTCATCCATCAGATCAGCAAGGTACGGATTATTAGCAGTACGGCTGAAAGTATGCATGGGTGCACGGCCAAAATTTAAACGATAAAATCCCTGTGGTGGTTCAGGATGAAAAGTATAAACCGGAAGTGGATCAAAGCCGGTAGATGCAAGCAAAGTGGAATACAATTCTATTTTGCCAGAAGGCGTATCAAAAATCATTTCAGCGCCTTCGGTCAGGTACAGATTTTCTTCCTGACGAGGGAAAACCTTCACCCCGATTTTTTTCATTTCTTCAAGTGAGGTACCCAACCGTTTAAGTTTCCAATCTATCTCTTCTTCAATAGTTTCAAAAGGGAAATAGGCTTCGAGATTTAATTTTTTTGCCAGTTGGCGTGCCATCCAGGCAGCTGGTTTAGTGCTGTAAAGTGGCTCGGTAGCTGGCATGCGCAATGCGATTGCTGGAATACGCTGTTCCGCAGCCCGGATATCATCATAACGTTCAATATAAGTACATTCCGGAAGTACAATGTCTGCCAAACCACAAATTTCCATCGGCATGGTATCAATAGTTACCAGCAAATCGAGGTTCTGAATTGCTTTCAGTGTTTTCGCCTTATCGGGAAGGGTGTTGATCAGATTTGTACCTATTACAAACCATCCTTTTATCAATTTATCCTTTCCTTTTTCCGGGATGGAAGCTTCCACCAATGCATTGGTAACACCGGCGTTTGCCAAAGGATAACGTCCGGCATTGGCATCTTCCCAACTCCAGGCGGGCTTTGGAAATTCTGGCAAAGAGATTTCAGGAACCTGCACATAATCAGGAAAGAAAAATCCACCCCTGCGACCCCAGGAACCCAACAGGGCATTTAAAATAGCAATACACCTAATACGTTGTACATCATCTCCATACCAGGTTGCGTAGCGACCAGGATGTACCAAAACAGCCGGAGAAGCATTGTACATTTCTTTTGCCGTTTTGCGAATTACATCGGGAACAATGGTGGTAATGCCATACGCCCATTCCGGTGTAAAAGGTTCAATATACTTTGCAAGTTCATCGAAACCATTAGTATATTTCTCCACATAGGCTTTGTCGTACCAGCTTTCCTTTATCAAAACATGAATCCAGGAAAGAAGAAGGGCAATGTCAGTAGCGGGTTTAATTGGCAGCCAGAATTTGGATTTACCTGCGGCTGTGGAAAAACGTGGATCAACGGTAATCACTGTGCAACCTTTATCTATGGCATCCGACATTTCCTGTACCTGCCCATTGTGCATGTTTTCACCGAGGTGAGAACCAATAAGCACCAGACATTTTGAATTGCGGATGTCGAGAGGTTCCGGAGAATGCAATTCTGTACCGAAAGTAGCAAGGAAAGCTGTTTCCCTCGGTCCTTTGCATTGGGCATAAGAAGGAACGGCAATATTTGTTGTACCAAAGGCATTTAACAAGGTTGTAAAATACCTGCCGCCGGAACCATGTTTAAATAAAGCTATGCTCTCCGGTCCATGCTTAGTAGCTATCTCTTTCATTTTCTTTGCGATGTACTCAAAGGCTTCGTCCCAGGTTGCTTCCCGAAACAACTGTTTTCCCCGTTCGGAAGTTCGGATGAGAGGAGTTTTCAGCCTGTCGCTATCGTAATACATTCCAACGCCACCGGTTCCTCGTGGACAAAGTCGGCCATTACAATGTGGATCATCCTCATTTCCTGTAACTTTCCAAATATTTCCCTCATCATTTTTATAAACCCAGCCAGCACATTGCCAGAAACAGACTTCGCAATAAGTCGGGGTACGCGATGCTGTATTTTTGGAAGAGAGCAATCCTCCTGCAATTCCCTGTAAAACTGATGATCCCTTTACCCATTGCAAGCCTCCACCAGCAAGGGCAAGTCCACCTATGCCCATGGCAGATATTTTAATAAATTGTCTCCTGGTCTTCATATATTTTTGAATAATAATATATATACTTATTTATATATATTTAAGTAACTTCAAAACAAAGGTATAACAATAACTTTTGCTTACCAAATATATATAATATTTGTAAATATGAGACTGTTGCAAAAGTTGCGTTTTATTTATTTTCCGACTATGCCCAAAATTACAACCTACTATTAATCAGTTGTCAGACTGAGTATCGTCGAAGCCTGAAAAGGCTTCTGCAACGGTATCAATATGTTGGAAATAAATATTTTATCTTAAATAGATATTTATTAAAAAATGATTATCAAGTGTATAATATTTCTATTTAGAAAAAATATAAATTTTACTGTTTAGAAATATTTTTACTGTTTTCCCTGAAGGTCTCTAACCACTCGCCGGCATAAAGAACTGTTTTCGCAAGAGAACGAAATGGATGCCTGAAAAAAGTGTTGGGTGCTGCAAGTTGCTGTATCATAGCAGGAAGACTGTTGAATGCAAGAGAAACAGACAAATAGATATTTTTTAATCCTCTTTTAAATAAAAAGGCTTTGATCAGAGGATTTTTTAATTCGATGCTGATGGAAGAAAAGCCTATGACCACCAAAATAGCCCTTATATCCATTTCAATGCCGACCATCACTCCCTGCCAATGGATTATTCCTTCTTTAAATGCTGTTTCTCTCCAAAATATTCCTGACAGCAACGTCAGTATTAATAACTGAATCCAAAATATACGTTTTTTTAATCTTTTTATTACTGATTTATAATAAAATATACAAAAAGCCAAATAAAGGACAATAAAAGTCATGCCTATCCACAGTTTAGTATATTCCAACAAAATCAGTCCTATAGGTATCGAAAGTAGGTTCAAAATAAACAGGAACAAACTAAAAGTTTGTTCAGAATTTAAAAGAAATATATCCCTGTTATCCGCATTTTTTATTAAGATATTTTGAGGTTCATTTTTAAATTTCCGGGCTTTGTTTCCAATCAACCAACCAGTAATTGAAGCTAAAACACCCAAAATAACATAAATACTTATCAGTGCGTTTACAACCGCCCATGGATCTCCGTGTTGAATTCCCAATTGTTTACAGGCAAAATAGAAAATATTCAGGTAAATTTTCAGCACATTGAATCCATAAAGTACCAGAAGGCTGAAAATTTTATGCATCAAGGCACTTAAAACCGCCAAAACGCCTCCGACTATCATTGCTGCAAGATTTTTTCCGGCAATAATTGTGGTAAATTCGAGTAACAGGGCTTCGAGCATGATCCCTATCATGGGACCCAATATTACCGAGCTGGGCGAAATGGATTTCATCAGTGCACATACCAAACCAGCCCTCCAAAACAATCCTTTTTCTTTCCATATTCTTGAAAATGCAACCAATACCATCACTCCGAAAGCAGCAAGTATGGAGCCGGCAAATGGAATCCGTAAATTATGCAAAAAACTACCTACGATTATTTCCACCGAAGCCCACAAACCACCGATTACGGAGGCTTTCAGCCAAATATCGGGAAGTGAATGATGGGGTTTTTCTTCTTTTATCATACCTTTTCCATGTTCAGCAAATAAGGTCATCAAAGGTATTGATGTTCCAGAAAATTTTTCTCCTGTAAAAAGAAATATCCTCACTGATACATACTTTTTTTACCTGCAAGGCATTAAGCAGTTTATTCATCGCATATTCTTCCTGCCGGAGAAATTTTTCAAAAACCGGGAGGGTGGTTTTATGGTAAACAGCACAAAGAGGCTCTATTTTATTATCAACTGATTCTGCTACAATTGTATTTTCACCTTCGGCAAAGCTAAGAAGATATCGTACCAATTCAGCCGACACTCCTGGCATGTCGCATGGCAAAACCACGTTCCTTTCGCAGGAAGAATGTTTCAGGCAGGAATAAATGCCGCCCATAGGACCTGTATCGGGAAAAATGTCTTCAATCACCAGGAAACCAAACTGGGAATAAATGTCATCGTTGGCACTAATCAGGATATCAGAGCATTCTTCTGTTAGTGCTTCGATGGCATATTCAATCAAATATTTGTTTTTGTATTTAACAAATGCCTTATCGTTACCCATTCGGCTGCTTTTACCGCCGGCAAGAATGATTCCGGTTACATTTCCGGACATTTTATTCTAAAATAGCCTTTACACCCGGAAGAACTTTTCCTTCAATGTATTCGAGCATCGCTCCACCACCAGTAGATACATAACTAATTTTATCGTAAAGTTTAAAACGATTAATTGCAGATACTGAATCACCACCACCTACCAGCGAATAGGCTCCGTTTGTGGTAACTTTGGCAATCGCCTGCGCAATCGCTTTGGTTCCTTTTTCAAAGTTGCACAATTCAAATACGCCCATAGGACCATTCCAAAGAATGGTTTTGGAATCCATGATGGTTTTTTCAAATAATTTTATGCTTTCCGGGCCAATATCCAATCCCATCCAGCCATCAGGCACCTCGTGTGAAGAGCAAATCTGGCGTTCGGCATCATTGGCAAAAGCATTGGCAACCACATTGTCAACAGGAAGTAGAATATTAACATTCATTACCTTAGCCCCTTCCAGGATATTTTTTGCCAATTCCACAAAGTCGTTTTCTACCAGCGAGCCACCTACTTTTCCGCCCATGGCTTTAATAAAAGTATAAGTCATTCCTCCACCTATAATAAGATTATCAACCTTGTCCATCAGGTGGTTGATGATTTCTATTTTGGAGGAAACCTTAGCTCCGCCCAGAATGGTAGTAAACGGACGTTCGGAATAATCAAGCACTTTTTGCAGCGCTTTCACTTCGCTTTCCATCAGGTACCCGAACATTTTATCGTTAGGAAAATATTCAGCAATCAGGGTTGTGGAAGCATGGGCGCGGTGAGCCGTTCCGAAAGCATCATTTACATAGCAATCGCCAAGTGCAGCCAGTTTTTTTGTGAAATTTTTCTGGGATTCCTTCATTGCTGCTTTTGCAGCTTTCTTTTCTTCTTCGGTAATCGTTTCGGGCAAACGTGGTTTTCCTTCTTCTTCAGCATAATAACGAAGATTTTCAAGCAGTAGTACTTCACCAGGCTGCAATCCGGCGGAAAGTTCAACGGCGGACTGTCCGATGCAATCGTTAGCAAATTTCACCGCTATTTCCAACTTTTCACTAAGGTATGTCAACACATGTTTCAGCGAAAGTTTATTTTCAGTTCCGGTTTTAGGTCTGCCAAGGTGCGACATAAGAATAACAGCTCCCCCGGAAGCCAATATTTTTTTAATAGTGGGTAAAGCCGTATCTATACGGGTGGTATCGGTAATTTTCTGGCTATCGTCTAATGGCACGTTAAAATCAACACGAACTAATACCTTTTTAGTCGTAAAATTATAATTGTCAATTGTTTTCATAAAATATTATTTTTAGGTTATTTAAAAACAAATTTAGTAAAATGGCTAATTCTGATTTCTATGTTTTGTATTTTTGCTGTAATATCTTTTATACAATGAATACTAATCTGTATACTTCAAGCATTTTTTACTACAATACGGTAACAATTTCTACTGTTTTACAAAAATAAGCATTTGTGTTTATTTTTTTATAGATTATTGATGCTTTATTACCTCCTTGTAAATTTGGAGTGTTTTTTTTGCCATTTCGCTTGTGGAAAAATCCTGTAAAAGCAAAAATGCATTTTCAATCAGATTTTCCTTTAATTGTGGCTCGTTGAGTAACGTTAAAACAGCGCTGGCAAGTTTTTCAGGAGCTTTTACGGGTGCCAGCAATCCGGTAACTCTATCGCGGACAATTTCGGGAATTCCTCCGGCTGCCGTTGCTACCACCGGAACCCGGCAGGCAAATGCATCCAGCAAAGTGGTTCCCAATCCCTCTGTTTCCGATGTAATTAAAAATACATCCAATTCGGGCAGTATTTCGGGAATATTGGATAAAAATCCGGTAAGTATGATGCGGTTTTCCAAACCTTTTTTACAAATATAATTACGAATATTTTCCTTTTCCGGTCCGTCGCCGATGATAAAAAACCGGAAATCAGGATTAATTTGCGAAAGGAGCTCTGCCGTATCCACAAAAGTGTAATAGTCCTTATGTGGGGCAATTGCTGAGACATTACCGATGAGCAAATTTTTTTCAGTAAGTTGGTATTGTTTCCGTAAAATACCATGGCTATTGGCTTTGGCAAAACGTTGCAGGTCAATGCCTGAATAAATGGTTACCAACTTTTTTTTGTTCCGGATGTCCTTTCCAGTGATTTCCCTGATCTTGTCCGACACGCAAAGTATTCTCTTTACTCCAGGATGGTTATATTTAACCTGTGAAAAAACATTTTTCCCGATGGGAAAATCCACCCTGCGGTGAACCACCAACGGAGCCTTGTTCAAAAAAAAGAAAGCCGAAATGACAGCTGCAGTATGGGCATGGCTGTCGTGGGTATGCAGAATAGCTCCGGCATATTTCCGGCAGAGGCAGGTAAGCCGGTAAGCAAGCCAGAGCTTGAAAAAGATGCGGCAGCGAAAAGTCGAAACCGTAATCCCTTTTTCCCGGCAGAATTTTTCCAGCGGAGAATTCAGCGGACAAACCACTACCTGTGGAATACCTAAAACGGCAAATTCTGTGGCAAGATATGCCACCTGCTGCTCACCGCCACGCCAGGTGTCTGGGGTAGAAACATGGATAATGGTCATAGCCTGCTGCTTTTTGTTCCTTTTTGCAAAGAAAAAAGCTTTACATATTTCAAAAAAACAGCAAAAGACGATACACGGGCAATGAGGTAGCCATAGTAGCCGTCGCGAAAACCTTGTTTTACTATATAAATCTTTATAAACCTTGCCAAAGGCTTAAACAGAATTTTACAAATACTGCTTTTAATGCCTTTCTCGTGCATTGCTTTGGCTGCAACAGTAGAAAATTTCTGTACCTGTTGCAGGTGATCGTCAAAAGTATAATAGGAATAATGCAGTAGGTTACCATTAAGGTGAAAAATAGCAGCATCTTTTCTCATTTCAAACCGGTCGTGCGGATTGATACCTGTCCATTTGCCCTTCCGGCTGTCCCATAGCCTGAGTTTGGTATCGGGATACCAGCCACAGTGATATATCCATTTGCCACAATAATTAGTCAGCCGGTACATGGTATAGCCATCGGCTTTCCAGTTGCTTTTTATGTTTTTGATGGATTGTATCAGTTCAGGGCTAAGGGCTTCATCAGCATCCAGCGAAAGAATGTGTGGATATTTAGCCTGTGTATTGGCAAAATTCTTTTGTTCGATATATCCTAAAAAATCTTGTTCCACAAAGCGAATCGCTTTTGCAATACATATTTCCTTTGTTTTATCGGTGGAAAAAGAATCTACTACTACAATGTCGTCGGCTATTTCTTTAACCGAATCAATACATCTGCCGATGTTTTTTTCTTCGTTCAGGGTGATGATGACAACAGAAAGCGGAACCATAAAAAATAAATAATTTCCAAAAATAAGAAGAAATCGGCGAAAAACAATAGATGCTGCTCTTGCTGTATTTAACAAAAAAAACCGCTGTATAGATCAACAGCGGTTTTCCATGGTTTTGGTTGGTTAAATTATTTCAATCCGAAGAAAGAAAGTACATTGGCAGTATTTTTTTCATCCAATTGCAGCACATATCGCTCATCTTCAAAAATATAAAAATCGGTTACCGCTTGCCCGGAAGGTAAAAAACTGTCGTATTTGTAAATTGAAAACCCGTTTCTTACGGCAAGTAATTCCATCCAAACAGTTTTACCTGTGGGCTTGTTGTCCTGCATTTCGGGCATTTTCATGTAAACGTTTCCGTTTTTGCAGTATCCATAAATGTCATCATTGTTGATACTCCTGCGTTCACCATCAGAGGTTACTATGCGGGTGTTGTACATACCCATGTTGAGTTTTGTAGCATACACTATGCCTTTAGAAGTAAGGACATAACTGAATTTGGGTACGCCTGCAAAAGTAGCAAAGCTTACCACAGCGAGAATGGCAAAAAGCATTAATTTTTTCATGGTTTAATCCTCCATTGTTTTTTGGTTTATTTTCATGTTTGGTTGGCTTTATTATGTCATCAATCGTGCCATAAATTATATTTATCTGTTTTACATATACTTAATATATATTTTGCTTATCAACATCCGTATATTTTGCTTATTATGAACAAGTGGTGAACGGAAGTGAACAATCTACCCCAAATAATTTTTATCCACTGGTACATTGCAAACCTTGGAGAATAAAAAAAGCCGCCTGGAAACAGGCGGCTTTTTTAATGAATGACCCCGGGGCAAGCCCCGAGGTATCTTAAAAAAGATCACCAAAAACTAAGCTGTTGAGTATGCAATTGATTGTATTTTTTGCCCTGATTCTCAACATACTTCTTTATAACTTCCGTGTTGCCATATTGACCAACCGTATTCGCATAGTATCCACTTGTCCAGAAACTGCCACCCCACAATGCTTTCTTAACTTCTGGAAATCTGTGAAAAATCTCTCGGGCAGTGATGCTTTTTATGATCCTTATAATCTGTTCTACAGACATCGTCGGTACCCCCTGAACCAAAAAATGAATGTGGTCTTCATCTGTGCCAATCTCAACAAACTCAATTTCAAAACGATCACCAATCTCCAGGCTGATCTCTTTAATCGCCTCACCGATCGGCCCACTTATCACCTTCCGTCTATATTTCACCGGAAAAACCAAATGATACAAAAGAAGTGTTTTGTTATGCCGTTTGTAGATATGTTCATCCATTCAGCAAATTTATGCTTTTCAAGCGTATCGAAAACCTTAGGCTTTCAAACTACCCTCTTTTACCCCGGGGCAAGCCCCGAGGAATTCTTTTGATTAAAGCTAAATAGTTTACTTTTTGCTTTGCAGTGCTTTGTTTTCCTTTACTTTACTTCTCCACATAATGAGATCATAAGCAATTGGCGTAGCGTTAAATACCGAGGAATAAGTTCCGATTACAACTCCCAGCATAAGGGCAAAAGCAAATCCACGGATAACTTCCCCTCCGAAAATGAACATGGCAAGTAATACCATAAAGGTAATACCCGAAGTATTCAGGGTACGGCTAAGGGTATGATTGATGGCATCGTTCATATTCGTATGCAAATCGCGTTTAGGATACATATTGGTATATTCACGGATACGATCGAAAATAATTACTGTATCCATGATAGAGTAACCAATAATCGTAAGGATGGCTGCGATAAAATGTTGGTCAATGTCGAGTGTAAAAGGAAGTATTCCGTAAAAAAGGGAGAATACACTCACAACAATAAATGCATCGTGGAATAATGAAACCACACCTCCAAGTCCCCATTGCCATTTGCGGAAACGGATAGCCACGTATCCGAAAATAATCAACAAAGAGAAGAATACCGCATAGTATGCTTTAACCAGCAAACTGTATGCAATGGTAGGCTCTACTTTTTGCGAGCTGAGTTTACCAAGTACTTTCTTTTCTGAATGCGACATAAAATCCTCGCGGCTGATAGAAGAAGTATAAAAAGGTTTTAACCCTTCAAATAGTTTGGTTTCGACTATGGAGTCAGCCTGTATAGATTGGTTATCTATAAGATAAGATGTAGTAATTTTTACCTGGTCGCTGAGACCGAAAGTTTTTACTTCGGGAGTTGTTCCGAACTTTTTTGTAAGAGCATCACGAACATCATCTGTCCGCACATTTTTATCAAAACGTACCACATAGCTGCGTCCACCGAGAAAATCAATACCGTAACTTAAGCCACGGAAAGAAAGAGATATGACACCGATAACCATTAATGAGAAAGATACGATATAAAATATTTTGCGTAACCCGATAAAGTCAAAATTTACTTTGGTAAGTATATTTTTGGTTATGTTGTTCCATACATCAATTTTGATGTTTTTATCCATCATCCAAACAAAAATGAGTTTTGTGATATAGATAGCACAGAACAATGAACTGAGAGTACCGATGATAAGCGTGGTGGCAAAACCTTGAATAGGTCCGGAACCAAATATGTACAACACAATACCTGTTAACAAAGTAGTAATATTACTGTCAATGATTGCCGTAAGTGCATGTTTGTACCCGTCGTCGATAGCAAGACGTATGCCCTTTCCTGCCCTGATTTCTTCCCTGATACGTTCATAAATAATTACGTTCTTATCAACGTCCATACCGATGGTAAGAACTATACCAGCAATACCGGGAAGAGTAAGTACCGCACCCAGTGAAGCCAGGATACCAAATACAAAAAACATATTGGTAAAAAGTGCGACATTGGCAACCATACCGGCACGGTTATAATAAAATATCATATACAACAGAGTAAGGGCAAATGCCGCAACAAACGACCAAACACCTGCGTTGATGGCTTCTTTACCCAGTGTAGGACCAACTACGGCTTCTTCCACAATTTTAGCAGGAGCCGGTAGTTTACCTGCTTTCAGTATATTTGCAAGGTCCTTTCCTTCTTCTACTGTAAAAGTTCCTGAAATAGAAGAGCGTCCGTTAGGAATTTCATCGTTAACCTTGGGATAGGAATACACGAAGTTATCCAGAACTATCGCAACCTGTTTCCCTATGTTTTCACCAGTGATACGTTTCCATGTACGAGCCCCGTCGTTATTCATGCTCATACTAACTTCTACGCGTCCGTTCTGGTCATAATCCTGGCGGGCATCTGTAATTACGTCTCCGCCTAACGGAGCAATTCCTTCACGGGTAGTAATTTTTAAGGCAACCAGTTCGAGGACTTCAGGACGTTCGGGGTTAGGTTTTACTGTCCATGCCAGTTTCAAATCCCTAGGAAATACATTTTTCACTACTTTAATCAAATGATTGATATGTGCAGTGTCTTTAATTTGGGCATATCCAACAGCAGCACCTTCACCCGGGAAAAACTGACCTTTGTTGTCTTGATAAAAGGCAGGAGTCAGATAGGCAAACAGGGGGTTATCTTTGGCATATTGCGCAAAAGATTTTTTCCCTTTTGCTGTAGCAGATGTATCTGCCTTTCCTGAGTCAATTTTCGATAAAAGAGAAGGTTTTCCCTTAACGGTATCTTTTGCCGTTTGGGGTTGTTTTTTCTTGTCAGAAGGCCGGGTTGTTTTAGAAATTTCTTTCGTAACGTTAGCAGTTTTTGCTGTCGTATCGTTTACTAATGTATCTTTTTTGGCGGTAGAATCGGCAGTGTACGTAAGAGTGCCGTCGCTGTTTACCATTGATTTGAGCTTTTTGTTAGCTTCTTCGAAAAAAGGAGCCAGCTCTGTAAATTTATAGGTTTCCCAGAATTCAAGTTTTGCAGTTCCCTGCATAAGTTTACGTACACGTTGCGGATCTTTTATACCGGGTAATTCTACCAGGATACGACCTGCAGTCTGTAACTTCTGGATATTGGGCTGGGTAACCCCAAAACGGTCAATACGGGTACGCAGGATATTAAAGGTACGGTCAATAGCACCATTAGATTCATCACGTATCACTTTTAATACTTCAACGTTGGTCGAATTATAATTGATCCTGTCTCTGAATTCGGGGGAAGTGAAAATGGCGGCTAACTTAGCGTTGGGGTCAACCTCAGCAAAAGCTTCACCAAAAAGAGTAACAAAGTCTTTTGTACTGTTTTTTTCACGTTCGGAAGCAAGGTTCAGGGCTTTCTGGAATGTAGGATTGGTACTGTTGCCAGACAATGCTCTGATAATGTCAATTACGGAAACTTCGAGTGTAATGTTCATCCCGCCTTTCAGGTCGAGCCCCAGGTTAATTTCTCTTTCTTTACATTCCTGATAGGTGTATTTTCTTACCAGAATATTGTAAATCACCTGACTTTTCATTGAATCCAAATAGTAATTCTCACGGGCAAGAGAAACTGAGTCGAAGAGCAGCATTTCTTTTATTGCATCTCCTTTGGCTAATTTTTTGGCAATTGTCTTGCTGGTTTCACTAATGGCATAATTCCGGGCTTTCTTTTCTACATTAGTAGTAAGAAATGTAAATGAAAGTTGGAAAAGACATACAAGGGCAAAAGAAATTGCAAATACTTTAATCGCACCTTTACTTCGCATTTTTTATTGTTTTTATTAAGTTTATTTTCTTTTCATTTTTGAGTCTGCAAATATAGAATATCCTTTATAAATTAACAATTTATCGGAAAAACTTTTTACTTATCTGCCTTACAATAAGTCATTATCAGCCATTTAAAAAAGGAATACAAAAAACCGCCAAAGAATAATTCCCGGCGGTTGCAGTATTTTTATTTTGCTGGTATTATGGGAAAATTACACCAGGAAAATTTGTAACATTGACTTTTGGAATATTTGCATTATATTTTAGATTGATGGCTTCAATGAAAAAATTGGCTGTACAGGCGGCTCCCCGGGGATTGAAATGGATTCCGTCAAGAGAAAAAAATCCTCCGGTAATGAATTTTGAGGTAAAGGTTACCCCATCAAGCACCATACCATTTGCAATATTCTTTATATAAGCATTCATATCAACATAGGCAAGACCAAACTGCCCGGCAAGGGTAGTCAGAGTTTGGTTATACGCCGTAATAGCAGAAGTAATTTCTGAAATTTCCGTAGCGTCGAGCACGTATTTTATAGGAATAGGTTTTTGGCTGCCCCAGCCGGCACATTTTATAGAATCCTGAGGAAGAGTTAGCAGCAAAAGTTCTCCCGCTTGTATTTGCCGTAACCCCGCGGGTGCAGCCGGATCCTGGATAATAAACCCGTTTTCCCCAAGTTGAAAACTGATGCCTAAAACAGCATAGGCAGCATTTAAAGCATCAACCTTTGCTTGCTCCTTCAGTACTAATCCATTGTAAGGAATGGTAGTAAAAAATGGAAACCCGGTGATGTCAGGGACATTGGCAATAACACCCTTGGCTCCGTTAGCAGTAAGCTGCTGAAGAATATATCCTATATATTGTCCGAAAGCTACGGGATTGGTAATGCTGTCGGCTTCTCCCCCTGCCAAAGCATAGCTAAGCACATCATAGTCGCCTAATCCTAACGAAAAGAAAGTAGGATTTTGCACAATAGCATCGCGCAGTACAGTGGTTGAAGAGGCATCTGTTGCAAAACGGCCAAAATAAGGATTCCGCAATCCATACCCTTCTACCAACAAATGAAATGATTTGGCACCCGGAACGCCCATATTATTAAAAGGACCCTGGCTTTTTATGCTTTCAAAATTCTGTACATTGGGAGTACCTCCGGCGGGTAATGGGCTAAGGGAAGTGGCTTCCAGGCAATCGGTAAAATAACCTAGCACTTTTTTAGAACCAAATCCGAGATCATCAAGCATAAGAGGCTGGTTAAAAGTTCCACTTCCTACTTTTTGTAACTGAGAAGCCAGGATGTTGGGGTAGGAATACTGTTGTGCGGTTTTGTACAATTCTCCATCGGCAAAGCCTGCAGTAAACGAACTGCCAATGGCAACATAGCGGGTAAAATCGGCATCACCTTTCGAGGGAGCAAAATCATCAATTTCGGGTTTGCAGGCTGCAAAAAATGCAAAAAGCAAAATGTATAATAAAGTTTTGTACTTCATAACATCAGATATTTAAGGTTAAAGATTATAATGGATACCTATACCAGGAATGATATTGGTAACCTTGTAAGTTCCTGTGAAATTTCCGGGTTCATACGAACGTTCTTCTTCCAATCCGTTCAACTGCAGGTACGACACATCAATACCCAGGTTTTTCATGGGGCAATAAGTCATTCCCAACGAAAAAGCAATAGTATTCAGGCTGGTGGTTTCAGGATTGAAATAGTCCTTATTAGTAGGAGTTGCGTCATAATACACTCCGGCACGCAATTGTATTTTGTCGCAAAGACGGTATTGCAAACCCAGGCGGGGAATGAAACTGTCGTGGTATTTACGGGGGTTGCTCGAATTTAGCTTTTCACCACTTTCTTTAAATTTAAAACTCAGTGAATCATAAACATTCCACACTACCCAGTTCAATTCAAGGGCTACAAGTAATTTTTCGGTAGCCTGGTACGATACTCCCACGTCGAAGTTTGCAGGCATAGGAAGGTCGGCATCAAATTTATTATCTTCGGGTATCCCTTGTTGATGAATGGCTTCGGGCGTGGTAAAAGTAGCATCTCCGTCGCGAAGTTTCATCGTAATTTTCGAACGATAATCCAAACCTATATTTAGTTTATCGGTAGCTTTGTAAAAAATGCCTGCATTAAAACCATAATTGGCTGTTTTTCCTTTCAACTCAAGCTGGCCTGTTACATCTTGGCTATTATAAGGCAATGCTTTGTGAATGGTAACATCGCCGGTGGCATAAATTAGTCCCAGTCCGATACCCAGTTTTTCGTTTAACTGATACGATACTGTAGGTTGAAAATAGAAGGCTTTGAGTGAAATATCCTGAATAAGATATCTGCCTTCCCAATCTTCATCCCATTTGGCTGTGCTTCCGTAAGGTGTGTATAATCCAAAGCCCACGGTAAATTTTTTGCTTACTTTATGGCTAACATACAAGTACAAAGGAGTGCGAAGCGGATTATCGGTTCTTGCTTCATAATCGGAACCTTTTGCATGAAATGTTACATTCGAAAAAATTCCACTGGCACCCAGCGAAATGCTGCTTTTGTTTTTCAGCAATGCCAAGCCACCCGGGTTGTAGAAAATGTTGCTTGCATCCATAAGCAACGACGTGCCGGTTAATCCCATACCGGTCTGCCTTTGTCCCTGTATCCTAACCTGGTATCCTCCGGCAACAGCCTGAAAACAAGTAAAAGCAACAAGACAAACAGCGATGCAGATTTTTCTCATATTCGCATTTTTTAAGTTAAAAATTAGATATTATTAATTATCGCAAATATAATATAATAGTTTCCATACAAAATCAATTTTTTAAAATGTTTTTTAATGAAAACCGACTTCGTTTAGAAAATTACGGGAGAATAATATCAACTAAAAAATATAATTATTTATATATCAATTATATTATTAAAGATAAGGAACTTCATATGATAAGGCAAAACTGTTAAAAAAAATTTATAAAAAACCATTAACATGTATATAGTTTCTATGTATGGCTACAATCTCCAATCAATGGGTTTTTGGTGCAATTCCGTTAAAATTTCGTTGGTCTTTGAAAAATGCCTGCAACCGAAGAACCCTTTGGCTGCTGCCAGCGGAGAAGGATGTGCTGCCTTTAAAACATAGTGATTTTCAGTATTGATAAGTGCTTGTTTTGCCTGTGCATAAGCACCCCACAACAGAAAAATTATTCCTTTTTTATGTTCGGACAATGCACGGATAGCAGCATCGGTAAACATCTCCCAACCTCTTCCCTGGTGCGAAGCAGGCTGGTTTGCCCTTACCGTTAAAATAGCATTGAGAAGAAAAACTCCTTCTTCCGCCCATTTCAGCAAATTACCGCTTCTGGCAGGCGGAATTCCCAGGTCGCTTTCGAGTTCCTTAAAAATATTGATTAGTGAAGGAGGCTTGGGAACCCCGTGGTTTACCGAAAAACACATTCCATGTGCCTGCCCGATGCCATGATAAGGGTCCTGCCCCAAAATTACCACCTTCACCTTATCAAAAGGAGTATGGTTGAAGGCTGCAAATATTTGCGATCCGGGAGGATACACCGCATAAGTTTTCTTTTCGTTCACCAAAAAATCCTTAAGCATACTGAAATAAGGAGCTTCAAATTCAGGCATTAATACTTTCATCCAGCCTTCTTCAATTTGGGGTGTGCTATTACTCATTTTTTATGCATTGTTTTAAAACAGAAAATAATATATTTGCAACTTTAAAGTTATTAGGTGTAGATACCCATCACTCCGGTAGTATTAATAAAATATCTTTTGGTAAAAGTATGAAAAAAGTAGTTGTAGTATTAAGTTTATTGATTTTTTTGGCAGTAGTGGCTGTTTCGTGTAAAACCCGTGAAAAATGCCCTGCTTACCGCGAATACTCAAAATTTCAAAGCGAAAAAAGGTAAAAATCTTGCTTGCCTGACCTAAAAAACAAAAACACCCGGCATGAAACGAACGGGTAATATATTGGGGTTTCTCTTTTTTTTTGTGCTTTGCCCCCCTGCATTTGCACAATCGGCTATTGCATTCGACAGTATTAGTGATAATGTAATCTTTCGCAAAGAATGGTCTGGTGGGGTTACATTCCATTCCGGAGGCTGGGGAGTTACATTCCACAAGGGGCAGTATCTCGATGTGGAAAGAAAACGTATGTGGGAAGCCGATCTCGTGGGCATGAAAACCGGTAAGGAAGTAAAATCGGTAATTCCTTATTTTTCCGATGCCAGACCCTTTGTGTATGGTAAGTTAAATTATTTATACATTCTACGTGCAGGTTACAGTTTCCATAACCTGCTGAACCGAAAACCTTACTGGGGAGGGGTAGAACTACGGTATTTTTATTCTGCCGGTATATCGGTGGGTATTACCCGTCCGGTATATCTTTATATTTGGTATGTGGATGATACAATAGGCAATTATTTCACAATTAAAGTAAAATCGGAAAAATACAACCCCAACAAGCACGATTTGGGAAACATTTACGGAAGGGGACCTTATGGCGACGGTTTCGACCAACTGGAATTCCATCCTGGTATTTATCTTAAAGCAGGTTTAAACTTCGATTTCGGTACATTTAACCGTTTTGTAAAATGCCTCGAAGTGGGAGGTATCCTCGATTATTACCCACAAGCCATTCAATTAATGGCTTTTAACCCCTCTAAAAACCTGTTTCCTTCCATCTATTTAAGCTTTAGCCTTGGTAAACGAGGCAATTAGGTAACAAGCAAACTTATTCCCCTTACATTTTTATTTTTTATTCTTTTCACTTGGATTTGGGTTTAGCATTCGGGGAAGCATGTTTTTACCTTATTCTGGATAGCGAAAATTTTTCTATCCCGCCGGGAAAAAGAAAATAGAAGTGAGTTGGGTAATATTAGTAACCCATAAGAAATCGCTAAAAATCACAAAGGGGAAAAATCCTTTGTACTCCTTATGCCCTTAGTGGTTTATAAAAAAGGTTCTGATAAGGCTATTATAGGCTCTGGTACATATTTTTATAACCCTTCTCAATCCTTTGCGCATCTGCGTCATCCGTGTTCTATTCCAAAAGATTGTGCGGATTGTGCGGATTGTGCGGATTGATAAGATTGAATACCATTCATAACTTATTGCTCCAAGCTCCGAACTCACAACTGTTTTACCACCTTACACGTACCTATCGTTTCACCATTCCTTACCAAGCGTACCAAGTACATCCCTGGCAAAATGTAACATGCTGAAGAATTATAGAAATGGTTTGCAACCTTACGCTGAACTCAGGTTAGTAATAATACTCAACTATTTTTCATCCCTTTGTATCTTCTCCAGAACTTATACCGGGTAAAAGAGGTATATTTCATCACTTCGCAAAAGCCGGGAAGCCGCATCAGATAATGAAGCAGGCGATAGCTCAGTACCACCACGGCAAAAGTGATTGCCATTTCCAGGATGTTCGAAAACAATCGTGCGGTAAAGCTATTGCCGGGGATAATGTTGATAGAAGATAGCAGTTTCCAGAAATACCAGATCACCATGGCATTGGTAAAACATAAAATCCCGATGATGAAACCATGTGCGGTTTCGATGGCACGTTTGGGGCATTCGTTCATGCACCGCATACAACTTTCGCACCGGTAAGTCCAAAACGGACGCTTATCCACGGTAATAATGGCTTTAACCGGGCAGTTCCGGATGCAAACATTACAATTGTCGCACGAGGTGTTGGCATAAAAGGATTTTGCAAAAATAAAGCGTCCGATAAAAAAGTAGCCTATGCTTACCGGGGCAATAATCATATCCTGGATAATATCGTAGAAAGCATGCATATCCTTTTTATTGCTGAAGATGTTTCCGGCAAATTTTTCGGAGATGCGTTTACACCTTTCGTGTATGGACCGGACAACCTTTTCGCGTAAGCCTGGATGCAGCGAAATCCAATTCGACGGCAGGTCAATAGAGCGTAAACCGACAATTTTATATCCTTTCATCCATAAAACCATCGCGGCAAGCCACAGGGTAATGCCACTAAGTCCGGGAAGGAAATACCTGGATAATTTCATTCCGGCACGGGTGTTTACCAGGAATACGGTGTTGCCGTTGGCTTTCGGGAAACGAAAGATGAAATACATAACCACTGGCGGATAGTTAAATCCATGGGTAGGTCCGCAAAATCCAAGCATCGCATTTTGGGGTGGAGAAGGAATGTTCTTACGGTCAATCTTAGCCAGGTCAAACGCCGATACCGGTATTTGTTTTTCCGTGGCAACTTCGGTCAGCCAGCGTGTAACATTACGGGCATTGCCTGTTCCGGAGAAATAATAAATCAGCATCTGGTTAATCATAACATCTGGTTTTGTTTTACAAAAATCTAAATTTTTTGTGGATTTCTGCTAAACAGAAACAGGATTTTGTAGGAATAACTATGCCATGAATATCATTAAAGGGCAAAATATCCTAACACAAACAAAGTTATATGAACTTTTTACAGTAACAGTACATAGTTTATAATCTAACTATTTTAGTAAAGATATTAACTATTTTAGCAGATAATAATACTATAGTAATAAATAATAAATTTCTTTTTATAAAGAGTCTAACTATTTTAGAAACAAATATGAAATATTTCGATTATAATTTTTCTATTATAGAATATTTAAATCGTCTTATTTATTATTTATATATTATAGTAGCAAATAGTAATCATATTATTTATATCTTTGTGCTATCATTAATCTTAATCGCCATGCAAATATTAATCGGAACCATCATCAGGGAATACTGCGACAATAACAAGATAACTGTAAAAAAACTGGCTGCATTGGTAGGCGTTACCCCTGATGCCCTTTACAAGATGATACGGAGTAATCAGATTTCCATCAATCTGCTTCAGCGTATTTCCGCAGCACTTAATTTCAATTTTTTTTCGTATTATGGTGCAACCACCGAATCCGAATCCAATAAACAGGAATTGGAAGCACTGCGCAGTGCTTTTGCGTCGCAAAAACAGGAAATGGACCAAATGAAAATTCGGATGCAGTTGCTTGAGCAGGAAAACACCTATCTAAAACAAATCAACCGGCTACTGGAAGGGAAATCAATTACGAATTAAAAATTACGAATTACGAAGATCAATTACGAATTACGAAGATCAATTACGAATTACGGAAATCAATTACGAATTACGAATTACGGGATTTTCTCTTTACCAAATTAAATCCGCCGCACCCGCCTCATCCGTGTTCCAATGACAATTACGAATTAAAAATTACGAATTACGAAAAACCTTTCAGTGTGCGAAGCACCTGGAAGAGTTTAACAATTTAACAATTTCCGTATCTTTACAAAAAATATCCTTTGGCAGCTTCGCACGATATGCAAAACCAGTACCGCCTGGTATGGACGGTTACCCGCTCGGTACTCGAAACGCAGCATTTTAAGCAGCAGCGCGGAAAAGGTCAACGAAAAAGCCGTTGGCAACTCTTTGAACGACTACTGGCAATTTTTTCTTTTCTGCTTTTCCTGGTTGGCTTACGCAAAAGGGGCTTTTTGCATGCCTCCCACATCCAGTTGAACGAAGTAACCCTTACTTATCCCGACCTCCCTACTGAATTTCATGATTACCGTATCCTTCATCTTACCGACCTCCATCTCGATTCGCTTCCTGGTCTGGAAAAGCTTATTGCCAACGCCATCAAAAAAATAAAGTGCGATGCCTGTGTGCTTACCGGCGACTATCGTCTGAAAACGCATGGAGCATATCGTCAGATATTAAGTCCGATGCAGTATATCGTTTCTGCTGCGAAAGTCAGAGACGGGATTTTTGCCACCCTTGGTAACCACGATACCTGGATGATGGTAGAACCTATGGAAGCCATGGGGATTAGAATACTTGCCAATGAAAGTCATTTTATAGAACGTAACGGGCAGAAGATAACCTTTACCGGTTCCGACGACCCACATTATTATTATACCGATCAGGCTTTTCAATGTTTGGAATCTGCAGGAGATGGTTTTAAAATAGCTTTGGTACATTCTCCCGAATTGTTCGATCTTGCCGCCGAAAACGGTTACAAACTATATCTTTGCGGGCACACCCACGGCGGACAGATTTGTCTTCCGGGAGGCAAACCTCTTATCCGACACCTTTACAATGGCAAAAAGTATTACAAAGGTTTGTGGCAATACAAACAGATGAAAGGTTACACCAGCGAAGGTTGTGGTACTTCAGGTATTCCTATTCGTTTTAATTCCCATAGCGAAGTTACCCTTTTCACCCTAAAACGACAATGAAAAATTAAACCGTAATTCGTAATTCGTAATTTTTAATTCGTAATTCAAAGTCATACCACCTTGAGCCGCCATTTCCCTGTCCTTAGATACAGCACCGAGAGGCTGCCGAGGATAATAAAATAGATGTATTCGCAGCACCACACAATTTCGATAGGGAAACGGTAAACTACTGCCAGTAGGTATACTGCAAAAAGGTAAACCCCTATAGTAAAAAGCTCAATCAGCATGGCAATATTTGTGTTGGCAGTACCCGACACCCCGCTGAAAATTATAAGGGAAACAGAAAACAATACCATTGCACCCAGTATTACATACAACGTAGGTAATGTACTGTTAATAAGTGATTGGTCCGAAGTATAAATGCCGATAATCTGGTGTGGAAAAAGAGCCGAAACCACTATTATAGCCAGTGTTGAAAGCAAACTTAGCCTGATAACCTTTCTAATGACAGGAATAACCTTGTCGGGTTTTCCTTCTCCAAGCGAATTACTCACCAGCGTATTCACTGCCGAACTAAACCCCCATAAAGGAATCATCAATACAAGATAAATACTCCTGATAATATTCGAAATGGCAAGATTATGTTCGCCCATGTGTTCCACTATCATAAAAAACACGAACCATCCTGCTAATGAAACAAAATTCTGAAGCATCACAAATACTGAGATGTTCAGTGTCTTTTTTATCACCGGTATTTCGATTTTCCGGAAACGAAAAAGATTATATTTTTTCAGGTCAACCGTAAGAAAAGTGAGAACGATAAAAAATACTGCCGAACTGGCTTCTGCTATCACCGAGGCTATGGCTGCTCCAGCTATGCCCATTTTAGGGAAACCCCAGTTGCCGAAAATAAGACACCATCCCAGGATTACATTTACAACTGCCATCATCACAGCACTGAATGTAAGCAACTTTGTTTTGGTAATACCAATATAAAATGCCCTGAATATAACATTGATAAAGGCGAAAAACAGTCCATAGATTCGGTAACGCAAAAACTCATGAGTAGCCACATATACCCCACTTGAGGCAATGAACTTCTTCAGAATGACAGGGGATAGAAATTTTATGAAAAGAAATAAAAACAAAGCCAGTGCAAGAAGGAAGAATAAGCTGTTATCGAAAATTTTGCCAGTTTCGTACAGTTTTTGTTCTCCGTTGCGGCGTGCTATGAGGATTTGCCCGCCAACAGCGAAGCCAAATCCCAACATGTAAAGGGAGATATAAAATAGCCCACCAATGGCAGAAGCCCCTAATTCCACCTCACCCACCCTGCCAAGGAAGGCAGTGTCAGTAACGTTAATCACATTCTGGGCAACCAGACTCAGAATGATAGGGTAAGAAATATTCCAGATGTCGCGGTACGAAGGAATCTTCCGTTCCATCACCCTCCGCTTATCAGGTGCAAAACCATCACATCATCACCTTCGGCAATGGTTGTAGTTGTATAGTCTTCTTTTTTTATCAGCTTCCCGTTGATTTTAATTACCAGCATTTTAAAAGAAAACTTCTTTAAGTTCAGCAACTTGTCCACAGTAAGTGTTTCTATGCCGGTGAAAGTTTCTGAGTTATTGTTAAGAATGATATTCATGGTTTTAAAAAAAATAATTTTATTAAAAAATTATCCAAGAAGCAGTTCCATCACCTGGTTTGCTTCCATGTTTGCAACAATGCCTACACGCGGACCCAATGGCGGAAGGTATTCCGAAACTTCCGTTTCCATATCACCGCAAATGTACAAATTATCAAATCTCCGGGTGGTAAGCAGGTTATTCTTTCCCCAGCCGGCAAGTCCCATGCCCGAAACGATGGGTTTTCCAGGCATTTCGCCAAGAACGGTTTCTATAATCATCTGTTTCATCGCAGCCTGATCGAAAGCTTCCACCACCACATCACAGTTTTTGAAAAGTGATACAATAGAATCCGGCTCCAGTTTGATGTCGTAAGCTTCTACTTTTACTTTCGGATCAATGCATGCAATATTTTCTCTGAGAGCAAAAGCCTTTTTCTGTCCAATCTGGCTAAAAAAGAAATACTGGCGGTTAAGGTTGCTTTCTGCTATCACATCAAAATCAGCTATGATAAGTTTGCCTATACCAACTCTTGCCAATGCAATGGCACAGTTGGAACCCAGCCCACCGCAGCCCGCAATGCCAACGGTTTTTTTCTTCAGTATTTCCCGGTAATTGTTCATGATCAAAGTTTCAAGTTTCTCATTTAAAATTTCAAGTTTCTGGCTCACCCTGCTCCAAACTCACCACTCCAAGCTTATAAAAACGAACTTCTTAAATCTCACTTCTTAAATTCAAAACCGTCCCAATCCAGTCCCACGGTAAATTCGTTGCGAAATTCCTGCATTTTGCTGTAGTTAAGCGTAACGGTTTCTATGCTTTCCACCGCAGGGGGTAATTTGATTACAGGCTTCCCTTTAAAATTGAGTACAATGGAATTACCCTGATAGGCAACTCCTTTTACATCTGTTCCTATTCTGTTTATCCCGGCAACATAACACTGATTTTCGATGGCGCGTGCCATCAGAAGATGTTTCCAAGCAAAATTGCGTCTGCCGGGCCAGTTGGCAACGTAAATGATTAAATCGTATTCGTATTGTCCTTCGGAATAAGAATTTTTAGCCCAAACAGGGAAACGAAGATCGTAACAAATGAGCGGGCGGATTTTCCAGCCATTGATTTCGGTAACGAGGCGTTTATTCCCATTTGAAAAACGCAGGTGTTCGTTTCCCATGCGGAAAAGATGCCGTTTGTCGTAGGTTTCGTACGAGCCATCAGGGCGCATCCACACCAAACGGTTATAAAAATTCCCGTTTTCGCGGATGATGAGGCTTCCGGTAGTTACACAATTTTTTTCTAAAGCAGTATTTTTCAGCCATTGCATGGCTGTTCCATCCATTGTTTCGGCTACGTTTTCCGGTTCAATGGTAAAACCGGTACTAAACATTTCGGGAAGAACGATCAGATCGGTTGGAACTTTTATCCTGCTGATTTTTTCCGAAAAATTGTCGAGGTTCTGCTGGGTATTTTCCCAAAACAGGTCGCTCTGAACGATGCTGATGGTTAGATTTTGCATAATATTTCTGCTGATTTTTCCAATGTTTCGTCTGTTTTGGCAAAACAGAACCTTAACAGTTTGTTTTCATTTCCTTTATGATAGAAAGCCGAAACCGGCACCGAACCTAATCCGTATTCTTTGGTAAGCCTTACGGCAAAATCAAATTCCTTTTCTTCCGAAATGCGGCTGTAGTCGAGCAGTTGGAAATAGGTGCCATAACAGGGAACCACTTTAAACCTGCTTTCTTGAATCAGTTTTGCAAAAAGATCTCTTTTTTGTTGGTAAAACGAAGAAAGGCTTTCATAGTTGTCTTTATCGCGGATAAATTCGGCATAGGCATGCTGGACGGGCGTGTTTACACAAAATACCACAAACTGGTGAACCTTGCGGAATTCAGACATCAGGTTTTCAGGGGCAAGTACAAAACCGACTTTCCATCCGGTGGTGTGGAAGGTTTTACCAAAGGAACCCACTATCAGACTTCGTTGCGCCAGTTCCGGATACAAACACACACTTTCGTGGCGTATGCCGTCAAAAATAAGATGTTCATACACTTCATCACTTAAAATGATGATATCGGTATTTTGAGTAATTTTTTCCAATTCTTTCATGTCTTCCGGCTTCCAAATACTTCCTGATGGATTGTGAGGGGTGTTCAGAATAATCATCCGGGTACGGTTAGAAATCATTTTCTTGATTTCTTTCCAATCAATATGGAAATCAGGTTGCCTTAACTCAACATATTTTACAATTCCGCCGTTGAGAATTACCGAAGGTGCATAGCTGTCGTAAGCCGGTTCAAAAATTAGTGCTTCGTCGTCCGGATGGATAAATGCAGCAATGATACTGGAAATTGCCTGAGTTCCTCCTGCAGTGATATTTATCTCTTTTACAGAGTCGTATTCTACATTGCAGGTGCTTTTCACTTTTTCGGCTATTCCTTCCCGCAAAGACAAAACTCCCTGCATGGGGGCATATTGGTTCATGCCTTTACGCATGTATTTTTCTACAAGAGAAATTAACTTTTCGGAAATAGGAAAATCCGGAAAACCCTGCGAAAGATTAATAGCATTACATTCGTTTGCCAATCCTGACATTACGGCAAATATTGAAGTAGATAAACCGGGTTGTTTGGAAGCAAATGATCCTGGAAATTTCTCCATACATTTTTATATTTTTCGGAACAAAAGTACAGATTTTACACAAAACCATTTTTATTATCGCCATGTATGGAATACAAAAAATAATTGTACATTTGGTGAATAAAAATAAAACAATGGCAAAGCAAGGGTTTTATCATCTATTTTTTATATTTGGATTGTTTTTTTTACTGTCTTCCTGCGAGGACGACGATAACAACACATCTCTCAATTCGGAAGAATGGACAACCTACACGACTACTAATGGATTAATAAGTAACGAAATACATTCCATAGCAATTGACAGCAACCAGGTAGTATGGTTTGGAACCGAGTACGGGGTATCGGCTTTTGACGGAATAACCTGGACTCCCTATACCATGGCACAGGGATTGGCATATCATAATGTAAACGCGATTGTTGTGGATTCTGATAATAACAAATGGTTTGGAACAGGCGACGGTTTATCAAGATTCGACGGCAGCAACTGGAAAACCTATAATACCGTTGATGGTTTGATTGATAATTATATCAACTGCCTTTCGTTTGATAATTTCGGGAATTTATGGATTGGCACCCCACACGGACTGTCAAAATTTGACGGATTGCATTTTACCAATATCGTAAAACAAGCGGATACCACACTGGTAAACAACAAAGTGCTTTCTATCGCCGTTGACAATAACAATATAAAATGGATTGGTACTGAATATGGTACTTCTTTTTACGACGATGTACATTGGATATCATATATTCATCAAAACCCCCTCGAAAATTATATTCTTTCATTAGCAATAGATGTAAATAATAATCCTTGGTTTGGGACATTAAACGGCGTAAACAAATGTGATATAAATGTATGGACTAACTACAACTACGAAAACGGTCTTTCTGAAAACCATGTTTATGCCCTTACATTTGATAAAAAAGGATATATATGGATGGGTACACTGTTAGGATTAACACGTTTCGACGGAATTAATTTTAAAGTATATACCCGAAAAGAGGGTCTTGCAGAAAATTGGATTACAGCCATAGCAACAGATAAAAATGACGACTTATGGATAGGCACAGCTTCGGGTGGGGTGTCGAAATTGCATTTTAAGTAGCATTTACTCCGACAAGCGTATTTTTTACCTGTTTTTAATATTAAACTTCAGGCTTTTCCCAATGAGTCTATGAAAATGACATACGAAATTTTTCAGGTAAAGTTTTTTCCATAAAAAAACATATTCATTGTTTGTAATTCAACTTTTTGTATATATTTGCCAGGGTTTATCTTGTGTTTCTTTTATACAAGAAAAAGGGATTGAAAAAATATTAAAAATTTCACATCTCGACATTTTAAACTGAATACCAAGAAGAACGAAATCAAATTAACCATTATATAATTATTAATCAATTAAATATGTACAAATGAAAAAATCTACCTTTTTCTATCTGCTTATATTGCTGCTGTCGTTCAGTTCGTTTCTGATGGCACAACGCAATGTAACCACTTACTCCGACAGTTGGGGCAAACAGGGATTTTCGCTGCTAAGCCAGGAAAAAACGGGGGTAGCGGTAAGCTATTCGGTAACAGAATTTGCATTAAACGGCACCACTATTGACGGTCAGCCAATGCAAAACATCGAGCTCAAGGGACATTTTTTGCAAAACAATGCCGGCGCACCCAATATTCCGGGAAATGGTCGGTATATTGCAATGCCCCAGGGAGCAACACCCCAGTTAAAAATAATTTCGAGCCGGACTGAAATTTTCCAAAACGTGGAAATAGCCCCTGCACCCGTCCCGCAAAAGGATAACGACCGCAGCCCTGCCCGCTTCGAAAAGGATGCCAAAATTTATTCAACAAACGCATTCTATCCTGCTCAGCCAATTCAGATTTCTGCCCCCAAAAAAATACGCGGAGTTGATGTTGTGATGCTGGGTATCACACCTTTTCAGTACAATCCAATAACCAAGGAATTGATAGTTTACCGCGACATCAAAGTTGAAGTAAGCTTTAAAGGTGGTAACGGACATTTTGGCCAGGATCGTCTCCGCAGCTACTGGTGGGACCCCATTCTGAGTGATGCACTGATGAATTACTCATCTTTGCCCAAAATGAATTATAATAAACACTCAGCCAAGGAAACCGGATGGGAATACCTGATTATCCGACCCAATGGAGAAGAATATGCACAGTGGGCTGACTCTCTAAAGAAATTTCGTACACTACAGGGTATTACCACTGGCGTTGTTTCTCTCGACGAAATCGGAGGAACCACTGCCACAGTAATCGAAAACTACATTAACAATGCTTACAACACCTGGGAAGTTCCGCCTGCAGCAGTTCTGATTTTAGGCGACCATGGCAACGATGCTTCCAAAAATGTTTTGGCTCCGATAACAACAGAACAAGGTGAAACCTTCGTGTGCGACAACATTTATGCTGACGTGGATGGCGACGAACTACCCGAAATGGTTTTTGCCCGTATTACGGCAAACAACGCAGAACAATTGGAAACTATGGTTACCAAAGTTCTTAACTACGAAAAAGCCCCTCCAACCAATCCCGATTTCTATCAGCATCCTATTACTGCCCTGGGCTGGCAAACCGAACGCTGGTTTCAGATTTGCTCAGAAACAGTAGGTGGTTATTTCAAATATGTTCTTGGAAAAGACCCTGTTCGTATCAATGCCGTATATGGTGGAAATCCTAATACCGACCCGTGGTCAACTAACGAAAACACCAGTATGGTTATAAACTACTTTGGTCCTAACGGATTAGGGTATATCCCTGCTACTCCATCAGAACTTGGTGGCTGGACAGGCGGTAATGCCACCATGGTTAACAATGCAATAAACAGCGGCGCATTTATTCTGCAACACCGTGACCATGGATACGAAGACGGATGGGGTGAACCTGATTACAGTACAACTAACATCAGTGGATTAACCAATACAGATCTTACCTTTGTGATGTCAATCAACTGCCTTACTGGTAAATATGATTATTCTTCCGAATGCTTCGGCGAAGCATTCCACCATTACAAATACAACGGACAAAACTCAGGTGCTTTAGGCTTCATTGCTCCTTCCGAAGTTTCTTATTCTTTTGTAAATGATACTTATGTTTGGGGTATTTACGACAATATGTGGACCGATTTCATGCCCGACTACGGAACTGCTATCGAATCGCGCGGACTATTACCCGCCTTTGGAATGGCAGCCGGAAAATTCTTCCTAGAAGAATCGAACTGGCCTAGCATACCCGAGTATAAAACCATTACCCAACGTCTTTTCCACATGCACGGCGATGCTTTCCTTCGCCTGTATTCCGAAGTTCCACAAAGCCTCACTGTACTTCACAATCCTATTTTATATGCCGGAGTTACTTCTTTCGATGTTACTGCCGATGAAGGTGCTTTTATTGCCCTTACGGTTAATGGTGAAATAATTGGTACCGGAGTTTCCCAGGGCGGACCAGTAGCTATAAACATCCCCGGACAATTACCTCCCAACCAGATGCTGGTTACTGTTACTAAACAAAATTATTATCGCTATACAGCTCTTGTTGATATTGTTCCCCCAAGCGGACCTTATGTTGTAAGAGATTCTTATACCCTGAACGACGAAAATGGCAACAACAACGGTCTTGCCGACTTTGGCGAAAACCCAATGATTAGCCTTTCAGTGAAAAATGTTGGTGTCGAACAAGCAGAAAACGTTAACTTAACCATTAGCACCGAAGATATTTATGCTACTATTACCGATGCAACAGAAAATTATGGAAACATTCCTGCCAACGAAATTGTAAGCGTTGAAAATGGCTTTGCCATCAGCATTTCCGATACCGTTCCCGACCAGCATAATATACTTTTCAAAGTAACAGCTACCGATGGTACCAACACATGGGAAAGCTATTTCAGCGTGAAGGCTTATGCCCCGATAATTACTACCGGAAGAGTGATAGTTGAAGAACAAGCCGGAAATGGAAATGGTCGCCTCGACCCAGGCGAAAATGCCAATATCATTGTGAAAAATAACAACAAAGGTCATAGCGATATCTACAACCTGACTGCTTCATTATTCAGTTCAAGCCCCTTCATTACTGTTAATTCAGCCGAATATTCAATTGATACCCTCGCTGCTTTAGGCGAAATAGGTGCAATTTTCAATGTTACCGTTAGCAGTGGTGCTCCCCTTGGAACCGTTGCCCCATTCAACTACAACATTGTTTCAGGTAATTACAATGCTCATAAAGATTTTGCCTTAACAATAGGTTTGATCCTCGAAGATTGGGAAAGTGGTGGAATGACCGGATTCAACTGGGCTACCAGCGGCGATGCCGAATGGGCTGTTTCTGACGAAACTCCTTACGAAGGAACATTTTGCGCAAAATCAGGCGACATCAGCGACTACCAATCAACCATAATAACTCTTGACTATAACGTTATGGCTGATGATAGCATTTCATTCTTCTGTAAGGTTTCTTCTGAAGAAGATTACGATTATCTTAAATTTTATCTTGACGGAGCTGTTATTAATCAATGGTCAGGCGAAGTTGACTGGACAAGAGTTGTATATCCGGTTACTGCCGGGCAGCATACTTTCAAGTGGGAATATATGAAAGACGTTTCACAATCAAATGGAACTGATGCCGCATATCTTGATTTCATCGTATTGCCTCCTATGCTTGTTACTACCGCTTTTGCCGGTTTGGATGCCTCTGTCTGCGAAGGAAGCACCTACCAACCTCAGGGAAGCGCCACTAACTTTACTTCAGTACTTTGGACTACATCCGGAACCGGTACCTTTGACGATGCAAGTCTTTTGAACCCGGTTTATACACCAAGCCCTGAAGACATAGTCGCCGGTTCGGTAGTACTGACAATAACTGCTTACGAACCCGTTAAAGCCGATGCCTCTGACAACATGACTTTGTTTATCAACAAATCTGCTGTTGCTTTCGCCGGTAACAACCTCGCTGTTTGTGCTGGTGCTACTGTAAGTCTTTCAGAAGCTACCGCCCAAAATTATTCAGCAATAAACTGGACTACCACTGGCACAGGTACTTTCGACGATGCTACCCTGATTAACCCAGTTTACACTCCCAGTCCCGAAGACATTGCCGCCGGAACGGTAACACTTACCCTTACCGCTGTCGCTAATGCTCCCTGCCTTGATGTAAGCGGAGAATTGGCAATAACTATTTATCCTTTACCCACTGCCGAACTTTCGGGCAGCGGCGAAATTTGCCCGGGCAATACTTTTGATTTGACCATTCAACTCACCGGAGCAGCCCCGTGGCAGGTTCTTACACTTGATTCACAATCACTGACCATTGAAACCTCGCCCTACACCTGGACTGTTCAGCCAAATGAAACCACTTCTTACGGACTCTTTTCGGTGAGCGATGCCAATAACTGCCAGAACTCAGCAACAGGCTTGGGAGAAGTTACTATTAAACCTTTGCCCGAAATTCCTTCGATGCCGGTTGCCGTTGGTAACATTGATTCACTGGATTTGGTTTACACCACCTCCCTCGATTTTTCTATCACCGAAGTACCTAACACTCTAAGCTATGTTTGGATGCTCGAACCCTCCAACGCAGGAACAATAGCCGAACAGGACTTAACTGCTACCGTAACCTGGAACCAGGATTTCCGTGGCACTGCTTTGGTAAGTGTTAAAACGGTAAACGACTGCGGCGAAAGTGCTTTCTCTGACGCCAAAGAAGTAAAAATCTATTCTACTATAGGTATTGATGAACCACAGGCTAAATTCAGTCTTAAAGTTTATCCAAATCCCAACAATGGTAATTTCAAACTGGATATTTCTCCTGTTAAACCCGAAGTTGTGAACATTAAACTGATGAACATTACCGGAAACATGGTTTACTCCGAAAATAATGTTGCCATTCAAAGCGGTTATTCACAAAATCTCAACCTTAATCATCTTAACAAAGGTATTTATACCCTGATTATTGAAGGAAAAGGTATTTACAACGTAACAAAGGTGGTGATAAAATAAAACTTACCTTTTTACCTTTTAAAAAAACCCGGTTTCTGATGCCGGGTTTTTTTTATTTGCAGAAAAAGCATACTAAGCCGTGATTCGTATTCCGAAACAGGAATGCATTGTTTCGCTCATCATCTAACATTGATCGAAACCATTTCTCTGCCAGATGGGGGCTTCTGTTTTCCAGATGATAAGATATCATTTTTAAGTATGAAATTATTGTTTCTATGTACTTGGAGGCGCTTAGTTACAAGCTTTGCACTACATAAAGAAGCCAGAATCGGAAAAAAATTACCTTGGGGTTTACATAGCAATCTGCAATAAAAAACGAATACTATTAAAGGATTTACCGTTAAACTTTACTGAAAATAAGCTTAGGCTGTGTGCATATCTGAAAATGAATCTCGCCACAAAAGACATTGCGAAAATAATGAATATAAATTTAAACTACTGTTCACTAAAAGTGTTGAAATAAACACCCTGAAAAATGTCCATTAGAAACCATCGTCTAAAACTTATCCTGAAAAATGTCTATTACTTCTAAGTTTTGAATAACAATCTACTCATAAACTTATTAACACATTAGCATATTTTCTTTCATCATAGAGTCAGGAGATTGGAGTTATGAGTATATAACTCCTTCTTAATCTAATCTCTGGCTTTAGCGTTGCCGGGTATTGTAAATGCCGATTTCATTGCCTGTAAAGCCGGTAACTATGGTACCGCTTTCGGTATCCTGTTGCTTTTTCAGGTCGAAATTGCTGCCGGTAACGGCATTAAATCCCTTCAGTCCGACATGAGCCACATCCCAAAAAGAAACTTTGTATTCCCCTGAAACATCCTCGGCATCACGTGATGAAAAAAGATTTTTCAAACCCATCCGGGCATATTCAATGGGAGTACGTGCTTTTTTCTGCTCTGCTGCCAGCGACTGATTGAACTGTATGGCTGCTACCAATTGCAGGTCGTAAAATACTGCAGTATAATAATTCCTGTATCCAAAATCATAGTTGAAAGGATTAAGCGGCATATTATTGTTCAGTTCCCGTGCTGTTAAGGCGGGCATAGTTTGCAGTGGAGCTGATTCGGTGCGTTGTATGGCAGCCGCGTTTTCATCATTACCCTGCGAAGACAAAGCCGGCAATACTTCAGATAGAGAAGTCCTGTTTATAATGACTTTTCTTGGTATTTTTCGGATTTTGGTAGCAGGAGTTTTTTTCTGCTGTGCAGATGCCGATGACTTGACTTCCGATTTTTGTTTCATCTCAGCAAGAGAATACTGAGTGGTTACCAGGGGTTTTTCGCGGTTAAGCAGGAAAAACAAACCTGCAAGCAGCAGCAAAGAGGCTGCAAAAGCAGTAGCACGGTACAACTGCCGTTGCGAAAGGCTGAGAATAACAAATTTTTTCAGTTGTTGCTTACGATCGTAAACCAGGTTAGTATCGGGAATAAGGAATGTTTGTGCCAAAAGGTCATATTCTTTCTTCAGCCCGGGATTTTTTTCGATGAAAAGCTTAAGATTTTTCTGTTCGGCAGGGGTTTTCTCTCCTTCGAGCGATGCAATAAAAAATTCCTCGTAGTTGTTTTCGTTAATTGCATCCACAGAAGAAATCACATTTTTTTTTAAGGCATCTTTTGTAGTAAAATGTGCTGTTTCGTCAGGATAAAGCGTAATGGTATCCAGCCCTTCCAATTCAGCTTTCAGTCCGGGGTTATCTTCCATAAAAAACAGCAAACGTTCCACCTCTTTGGGTGAAAGTCTTCCTTCCAGGTAATCGAGGAAGTAAATTTCGTAGTTGCCGCGGTGAATATTCATGGATGTTTTCATTATCAAATTACAAGTTCCGGTTTACGAATATATTCTTTCAGGGCTACCCTGGCGCGATAAATATACACTTTTACCTGCGATTCGCTCAGCCCGGTTATTCTTCCTATTTCTTCGTAGGAATATCCTTCATAGTCTCTCAGCAACAACACGGAACGCTGTACATCGGAAAGTTTTTCCACCGCCAGGTTCAGCACTTCTTTCAAATCGGAATAGCTGTTTTCGATGGTTTCCTTTCCATGGCTTTGTTCTTCGTAAGAGGTGAGCCGGTTTTCCTTTCTCAACATGTCAATCATAGTATGATAAGCCGTTGTAAACAAATATGATTTTGCTTTTTCAAACGACACTTCCTTTACTTTTTCCCACATCCGGGTAAACGATTCCTGTACCACATCCCTGGCGCTTTCTTCATCTCTGATGTTCTTAAGTACAAAGCGGTAAACCCCATCAGAAAACTGGTCCACGCAATGGTTGTACTCAGGTGTTGTCATTTACGCTTGTATAGGTTTCTTTTGGTATTATGACGATAATTCGAGGATAAAGTTACAAAAAAATTCATTTTTATACTTTTTTGCTGAAAGCACATACTTATCAGGAATAATATTTTATTCCCCGGGTTATCAGCATGTTCATTTTTTCTTGTTCAATTTTTTAATAAATCTTTTGAAACGAGTATGTTCGTTAAACACAAACACGGATGAAAATCTCACATGCGAGTTCCATCCGACCTTAATTTAAAATTATTTACGGATGAAAAATAAAAAAAACAGGTTTTGGATTTTTCATTAATTTTGATAGTGTGATCCTCTAAAAATTTCAATTTATGAAGCTATCTGCCCCCGTTTGCTTAAGCATGGTTTTATTAACCGTAGCCTATTCGTATTCACAAAATCCACAGTTGGAAATTACCTTATCAGATGGTAATGTTCGCGAAGGTTTTATAAAAGTAGATGGAGGAAAAGTATGGTTCAGAATTGCCGGAACCGACAAAAAGAGAATTCCTCTTATTTGTGTACACGGAGGACCCGGTGCTCCGCACGACTATATGGAACCCGTTGAAAAACTTAGCGACGAACGTCCTGTGATTTTCTACGATCAATTGGGCTGCGGAAATTCAGAAAGACCGGCAGATACCTCTCTCTGGAATATCAGGCGATTTGTAGAAGAATTTGCAACTGTTTGCAAAGCTTTGCAGTTAAATGAATTTCATATTTTAGCCCAATCATGGGGAACAATGCTGATTGCCGAATACATGCAACGAAAACCACAAGGTGTAAAAAGTATTGTTTTTGGAGGTTCTGCTTTCAGTGCTACCCGTTTCGCACAGGATTGCCGGGCGTACCTGGAGGAATTGCCCGACACACAACAACAGGCTATACAAAAAGCTGAAGCTACCGGCAATTATACTTCACCTGAATACCAGGAAGCCATGAATACTTTCTACAGCCTCCATGTTTGCCGTTTGGAACCTATGCCCTTATGTGTGCAACATACTTTTGAAAAAATGGGGACAGAAGTTTATTTGCACATGTGGGGACCAAGTGAATTTTCTGTAATGGGAACTTTAAAACAGTTTGATATAATAAACAAATTAAAAAACATCACAGTACCTGTATTGCTCGCCTGTGGCGAATTTGATGAAGCCACCCCCGAAGCCACCCGTTTCTATCAGCAAAATATTCCAAACTCCGAAATGGTAGTTTTCAAGGATGCCTCACATATGCACCACATAGAAAAAGAAGACGAATTTTTGAAAATATTACGTGATTTCCTTCACAAAAATGAATAATATTTTTTACTTTTGAAAAGATAAAATAAAAACGGTATGCATACTTCTCTCTACGAATCTGGTAATATAAAATGCGATGATTTTATCCGCCATGGCGAAGATTTTTTGAAAATAGAACTGTACAGTAATGCTAAGGAATGTTTTCTGAAAGCACTTACTTATTGTCCTGACGACTTGTATGTAAAGGAAAAAATTGTTTTTTGCAGAAACAGTCTGAAAAAAGACACCCTGCGTATTTGCATTGTTGTACCTGTTGTAGTAGCCATAGCTACCTTTTTAATATTATGGCTTAGGTAACAGAACTACGCCTTAGTTACGGGAAGGGATGTGCCCTGGTTGATTTGGCTTTCTACCCAAATTTCGCCGTTATTTTTCCCGATAAATTCTTTACATAGCAACAAACCCAATCCCGTTCCCTTTTCGTTAGATGTGCCTGGTGTGGAAATTTTTTCATCGAGACGGAATAATTTTTTTTGGTTCTCGTTACTGATGCCTACTCCGTTATCGGAAATACACACCATCACTTTCCCGTCAATTTCCATGGTAATTTTTTGGTTTTTCTTTTGAAACAAAGAAGCCAGAATAGAAATTAATTGGGCAGAAATTTCCGACAGATTTGTATTTTGGGGCTTTGCCTGCATTTTTCTCATGTTTGCACGAGCCCAGTTCAGGTTCAGGATACTTTCGAGCGATTTATCAATCTGGTTGCCAGCATGGGCAATCTGTTCAATAAACTCATCTTTTTCCGCCGAAGAATAATCCCCGGCATTTGAAATCAGCAATTCGCTATATCCGATGATGATATTTAGGGGGTTCTTTAAATCGTGGGCAATAGTGGAAAAAAATTTGTCTTTTGTGAGATTGGCTTCTCTGAGTTGATTGGCTTATAGCTGAATTTGGTGGTTCTTTTCTTCGAGATATTTTTTTGCCTTCTTTTGCCGCTGCCTTGAGCTATAAACGGTAATGATTAAAAGCACAAAGAAAATCAGTAACTGTTGCCGTTTAATGGTGGTTGCCTTTAGCTGGTTTTCCATTTTAAGCTTTTGGTTTTCCTGCTCTTTCCGAACAAGGTTAAAGCGGGCTTCCGTTTCGGATAATCTGCTTTCCTGTAAAAGCCATTCGGCTTCAACGCACTCTTATTTTGATAACTTTCTATCAAGCCCCTGTTATACTGTATTTCCTTAGATGCTTTAATTGCCTGTTCGGTATAACTAAAACCTGAAGTCATATCAGAATACTTTAGCTGTCAGCTCAGTGTATTTATCAAATCAATTTTTTGTTTTCCTTCTGCTTTTGCAAGAAGTTGTTTAAGGCTATCTATATTTAGTACTTCCTGGACGGTAATTTTCTCTGTTAAAAGGGAAAAGAAGAAAATGAGAAACAAGTATTTGAAATGTACAAATGGGTATTTAAACAAAGTAAAATTCATAAGCGCAAACGCTAAAGAAAATATGATATAATCCTTAATATAGGGAGAAATTTTTATTAAACAAGTTATTTTTAATCAGAAAAAACATTTTAATAAAAAAGCTGCATCATTGCAGCTCTTTTTTATTTTTTGGCTTTTCCCTGGTTGGCTACCGCCTCCATCATTTTCTTTATTTCTTCGGGGTCGCCGAGAAAATAATCTTGTAGTAATTTCATATTATTGTCAAATTCAAAAATATAAGGAATACCTGTTGGAAGGTTAAGGGCTATAATTTCCTGATCGCCTACATTTTTCAAGTATTTTACAATGCCCCTAAGACTGTTTCCATGAGCGGCAACTATAACTTCATTTTTTTGTACCAGGGTAGGCTGCATTTCGGTTTCCCAATACGGAACTATACGTGCCACAGTGTCTTTCAGTGCTTCCGTAGCAGGTTGCTCGGCAGGAGATAAATCTTTGTACCTAGGATCGAATCGTGGGTGACGGGAATCATTTTCCGAAAGGGGAGCCGGAGGAATATTGTAGCTACGCCTCCAGATATGCACCTGTTCTTCACCATATTTTTCGGCGGTTTCGGCTTTGTTTAATCCCTGCAGGTTGCCATAATGTTTTTCATTAAGTCTCCAGCTATTTTTTACCGGTATCCACATTTGGTCCATTTCTTCCAGAACTAACCATAAGGTTTTGATAGCCCTTTTAAGGTAGGAAGTATAAGCTACTTCAAAATGAAAGCCATTTTCTTTTAATAGCTTCCCTGCTTTCTTGGCTTCGACAATCCCTGTTTCTGACAAGGGGACATCGGTCCATCCCGTAAAACGGTTTTCCTTATTCCACTGGCTTTCGCCATGCCTTATTAACACTAATTTCTTCATCTGTTATTAATTTTATAATTTATTGGTCAGATGCCTGCCTGCCGGTAGGCAAAGAATATTCATAAATATCATTTTTAATTTGTATGAAAATTTTTAATCCATTCGAATAACTTGTCCTGACTAATTTTTTTACAAAAATACATCAAATTTACCTTCACTGTTTTTATGTACTTTCGCTAAATGAAAATCCGGATGCTGTTTACAAAAGTTCCTTCGGTGGTTCGTTGGTTAAGTCCTTCGGCTATTTTTTGGAAAATTCCTGTAAAAGAGAAAATTGTATTCCTCACTTTTGATGATGGACCCATCCCTGAGGCTACTCCGGAGGTATTGGAAATTCTGGAACAAAAAAATGTAAACGCTACTTTTTTTTGTGTGGGTGATAATGTGAAAAAATATCCTCAAATTTTTGCTCTGGTAAAAGAAAAAGGTCATGATATTGGCAATCACACATTTAATCACATCAAAGGATTTCGAACACCCGATGAAAACTACTTTACCAACATAGCAATGTGCGATGAACAGGTACAAAGCAAGTATTTCCGCCCCCCCTATGGTCAAATCCGGCCGAGGCAGATAAAATATTTGTCGAAAAGTTATTCCATCATAATGTGGACGGCATTCAGCGGAGATTTTGATCCATCGCTATCTGTGAAACGATGTATTAAAAATATTATAACCGCCGCACGCCCCGGAGCCATTTTTGTTTTCCACGACAGCCTGAAAGCCCGCGAAAAGATGCTGCCAGCGTTGAGTGAAGTAATTGATATTTTGAAAGAAAAAGGGTACTCCTTCGGTCTGCTTTCCGATTTTATCTGAACGGTAACTATGAAGCTTATTTTTTGCAAATTTGTAACGTCAAATTTCACAACTTGAAAAGAAGTCCGTTTTTACTATTTGCCTGGCTGTTTGGGCTTATCCTTATGGCTGGCTGCGCTACCATAGTTGCTCCCTCAGGAGGAGAAAAGGATGTTTCTCCTCCGAAAATAAAAGCAATGCACCCTAATGACCGTAGCACCGGGTTTTCTGCCAAACGCATTCAAATTACCTTTAATGAATTCGTACAACTTAAAGATGTCAACACCAGTTTTCTTTCCTCACCTCCTTTTGAAAATCAGCCTGACATTCTGATAAAAGGGAAGTCATTGGTTATATCTCTGAATGATACGTTGAAACCCAATACAACCTACAGACTGTTTTTCGGTAATGCCGTACAGGATCTCACAGAAAATAACCCACTCAGTAACTTGACCTATACTTTTTCCACAGGCAAATATCTTGATTCGCTTCGCATGAAAGGCTTGGTTGTCAATGCATTTACAACTAAACCTAAAAAAGAGATACTTGTATTTTTATACAAAAGCTCCGGCGATTCCGTAGTGTATAAAGAAAAACCTTATTATGTTGCAAAAACAAACGAAAACGGCAGTTTTGAATTTGAAAATATTGCCGCGGGATTATATAATATTGTTGCCCTAAAAGATGCGAACAATAATTTTCTTTGTGATGGAATAGCAGAAGACATAGGATTTGCCCCGCAAAAAATTACGCTGGATACTTCTGTTATGCAAACAGATACCCTTACGCACGACACATTGCAAAAAGTCAAGATGTTAAACATTGGCACTTTACAGCTTTTCAAACAAGCTGATTCGACGCAAAAAATACTCAAAGCCTCTGTAACCCGCCATGGTCAGCTTACTTTCTGTTTCTCAAATCCTGTTAAAAACCTCGAAATATTGCCACTTAAAGAAGATTCTTCTTTCCTGACCTGTATCCGCGAAATAAATCCGGGCAAGGATACCATCGTATTTTGGCTTCCAAAAATCATAAACGATTCCGCCAGATTTTGTGTTGCCGATAATGGAAAAATACTTGATACACTGAATATTTCGTTAAAGATGCAAGTGAGAACCCGAAAAGGCAAAAGCGAAGCTATCGAAAAACCTAACGCTCTTACCGTTGAACTTTTGCTAAATAATGGCACTTTTTATGAACGCAGAATCCCTCTCAGCCTTGTTTTTTCACAGCCGCTTTTGCAATACAATTGGGAGAAATGTAAATTGGTGGAGGAAAAAGACACCCTACCTATTCAGATAGAGTTTACGGATGCAGTACACCGAAAAGCCCATGTTTTGCATAAATGGAAAGAAAATACGCAATATCAACTGATTGTACCTGAGGATGCAGTGGAAGATATTTTTCATCAAAAAAACGACAGTATTCTTTTCCCATTCAAGACAAGGTTATTATCGGAATATGGAAGTCTGCTTATGAATATAAAACTTAAACCGGGTACAGGGAATCTTATTGTACAATTGCTGAACGAAAAAGATAAAGTTATTGAACAACATATGATTAATGGAGATACACCGATTAAATTTGAATTTCTGCCACCCGGTAAATACCAGATAAAAGCTGTGTACGACTCCAATAAAAACAGAAAATGGGATACTGGAAACTATATTAAAAAAATACAACCGGAAAAGGTTGTATTATACAATAAATTACTGGAGATAAGAGCAAATTGGGATATTGTGGAAAACTGGGATTTATAGTTTATCGTTCGCCACAACGGTTAATACAATGAATTATTTCGGTAAGTGATTCACTTTTAAGCGAATAATATATTTGCTTTCCTTCACGCCGTGAAACCAGAACACCCTTATTCTTTAAAATATTCAGATGGTGAGAGGCTGTAGCCTGCTCTATTTTCAGTTTCTGATAAATTTCTGTAACATTTAGTTTTCCATTGGTATCAAGCATTTCTATAATTGCCACCCGCATAGGATGTGCCATCGCCCTGAGTTTACTTGCTGCGTTTTCTAACTTATTTACGTCTAATAAAAATTTCTTCATTCCCGATATTTTTTTGCAAAAGTAAAGATAATTATAAATTATTCATATAACATTTTCTGAATAATTACCATGAATGTGTTGTTTTTTTTATTTTCTATGCGTTACAAAGATGAAAAAAATATATATACAAAACAATTAATTTAATAATTAAATGAATGTCAAACAATTACAATCAAAACTAATATATCTAATAATCAGATACTTTTATAAAAATTCATCCATTTTCTTTTGTAACGGTGTTGGGAAATAAACAAAATTTCCGCCAGGAAAGATCAGGATTGCACTAATTTTAACATCATACAAACAAGGAAGTAAATGCAAATTTTTTACTGTCGAACAAACCTTTATCGCTGATTTTCAAATTGGGTATCACTAACAAAGCCATAAATGAAAGGGTCATAAATGGCGAGTTTAATTGACAACCCATCGCTTTCAGCTTTTCGTTAATTTTTTCGTAATTTTCGGCAACTTTGTAACCATCTTCAGTGCTCATCAGTCCTGCAAAAGGAAGGGGTAAAAATGCTTCCTCTCCGTCCTGAACGCAGCATATGCCTCCTTTACTACTTATTATCAACTTAATAGCATGAAGCAATTCTTTATCGGAAGTACCGATAGCAATAATATTATGGCTATCATGGGCAACGGTAGAAGCAAAAGCTCCTTTTTGAAGTTTAAAATTATTGATAAATCCTATTGCGGGTGCAGAAGGCTGGTATCTGTTAATAGCCACTATTTTCAGTATGTCATTTTCCGTATCTGAAACCACATATCCATTTTCAATTTTTGCCTTACAACGTATTTCATCGGTGATAAGCTGTCCCTCAAGGGCTTTTATTACCCTTATGGTTTTGCCCTTAGCCACAACCTGCAAGTCGGAAATAGTTATTTCTTTAGCATTAAAATTATTCAACGGGGTATTTTGTACCGAAGAAAGCAATGTTCTGCCCCCTTCAGCTACTTTTTCACCATTGATAAATGTAGAAAGAATTGTAAAATCATTCAAATTATCAACGATAATACAATCGGCATTATCGCCTGCCTGCAGCAAACCGGAGTCCAAGCCGTAATGCCGTACAGGGTTGAGTGTGCAGGCACGAATACAATCAATGATATTATATCCTTTGTCAATGGCACGTTTTACTAATTGATTGATATGACCTTTCACCAAGTCGTCGGGGTGTTTGTCGTCAGAACAAAACATTACCATTTGGGGATATTGTGCAAGAAGAGGGAGCAGTTCGTCGAAATTTTTTGCCGCACTTCCTTCCCTGATTAAAATTTTAATTCCCTGTTGAATTTTTTCACGAGCTTCTTCAAGGGTAAAGCACTCATGATCGGTACTAACACCTGCTGCCGCATATTTTATGATATCTTTACCGGTAATTCCGGGGGCATGTCCATCAATAACTTTTTCCCTTACTTTAGCTGCCGAGAGTTTTCCGTTTACTTCCGTATCATCGTAGAGTACTCCAGGAAAATTCATCATTTCACTTAAATATTTTATTTCGGGATTATCCAGCAGAGTTTCGGTTTCTTTAATACCCAGTTTTGCACCGGAAGTTTCAAACGGGGTAGCCGGAACACAAGAAGGCGCACCAAAATAAAACCCGAAAGGAGTTGATTTACCGTTTTTTATCATAAATTGTATGCCCTTCATGCCTAAAACATTGGCAATTTCGTGAGGATCGGAAACCGTACCCACCGTACCATGTACTACTGCAAGACGGGCAAACTCTGAGGGTAAAAGCATTGAACTTTCGATATGTACGTGGGCATCAATAAGTCCAGGAAGGATAAAATGGTTTTCGGGCGTATTTTTTTCAGTAACGGAGACTATTTTTCCATTTTTCACTACAAGGGTACCCTTGAAAATTCTCGAGCAAACCACATCAACAATATTTCCCGAAAGGGAAAAAGAAGTATTTTTTTTCATCTGAATTGCAATTATTTATTCGGTTGATAAGGGTATTTATTCGGATTTCTTCCAAAAACCGAAATGGTAACATACCTGTTTGGATTGCGTTTAATATCATCCACAAGTTCCTGGAGTTGGCGGGCGGCTCCGTCAATTTGGTTATAAAGTTTATTGTCGTTAACAAGCAAACCAAGTGTGCCGTCGCCACGGTTTATTTTTTCCATGACCAGTGCAAAATCATTTACGGCTTTATTGGCATTCAATAAAGTGTTAGAAATATTGGATTGCCCCAGCGTATCACTTAATGCTGAAAAATTGCGAATCAAATTGGTTATTTTTTCATTATTAGCCCGCAGGTTGCCCGAAATGGATTCAATATTTGAAAAAATGTTTGCCAAACGATTCCTTTGCGTTCCCACGAGAGTATCAAGATTATAAGTTGTATGTTCCAGATTTGCAAGTGTATTTTTTATGCTTTCAAAACTCTGGGAGAGGTTTTCACGTGTATTTTTATTAAAAATAGCCCTTATTACCGTTACAACGGAATCTACCGACAGCATGAGGTCCTCGGCTTTCTTTTTCAGGGGTTGTACCTGACGGTTAACTTCTTCCGAAAGACTGCCCTGTACTAAAGAAGGAAGAGTATCTCCATTCTGCACCATGAGTGCAGAATTACCCAGTTCAATTGTTATGGCTTTTGAGCCCATCAGGTCGTAGCTATATATTTTTGCTATCGAATTATGAGGTATCGGAATATCGCTTGTAAGTGATAACTTTACAATGATATGAGTTTGGGGTTTATATACAAAAAACACATCCTTTACTATACCCACCTTCACTCCTTTTACAAATACAGGATTGGAAGTTACTAAGCCTTCAACTTTATCGTAAACAGCATAAATTGTGCGGCTTCGTGAAAAAAAATCTTTGCCGTTCAGGAAATTGAACCCCCAAATAAAAAGGGAAACGGTTACCACCAACACTATTCCGATTTTGGTTTCGCGACGAAATTTCAAGTTGCAGTTTTTAAAAAAATTTTTCAAAAATACAACTATTTCCCCAAATTTTTCATTTTTTCAGTAATTGTTACTCTTTCTTCGTTGATAAATGCCACGATAAAAGCATCTTTAAAACCGGTAGCTTTGATTTTTTTCAGCAGGTGGACTGCTTCGGAAAAAGCAGTTTCGTTTCCGGTGGTAAATTTGTACAAACCGTTATGAAAATACATTTTCACATCCTGTAATTTTCCAAATTCAGGTGAAGTAAGAGGCTTTTCGCCGGGCGATGTAGTAAATTGTATCCTGAAATACACTGTTTTATCAGGCGTTTTCCCTTCATTTTTCGCAGACGTCTGTTTTTCGTCTTCTGATACAACCGAAGGGCTGCTTTTTGTATTTTCCACAGGAGTCGGTTTGTTAGGCTCGGTATTTTTTACAACCTGATTTTTTTCTTTAGAGTTTTCTTCCTGCTTTTTATTATTTTTCGGTTCTTTGGTTTCTGTCAAGGGTTTTTCCTTGCTTGCATACAAAATATCCTCTTTTTCTTTATCCAATTTTTTCCTGTAATCGCAAAAGGCATTGTAAATAGATTGGGCAATGGCAGACTGACCTGCAGCATTGGTCAGGTATTCAACATCTTTAGGATTGCTCAAAAAACCGGTTTCGATGAGTACTCCGGGCATGGCAGTTTTGTAAAGCACTAAAAAACCGGCTTGTTTTACACCTCTGTCGTTCATTTTTGTTTTTTCACGAAATTTTTCCTGGAGGCTTGCCGCAAAATCGAGGCTTTGGTCAATATAGACATTCTGAAAAAGAGTAAAAATAATATTCGCTTCGGCAGAATTTGGGTCAAAACCATCGTACTGGTTTGAGTAATCGTTTTCGAAAAGTATGGAAGAATTTTCGGTTTTAGCTACTGTAAGGTTCGCCTGGCTTTTGTGCAATCCCATCACAAAGGTCTCAGTACCATACGCTGAAGAAGATGGGTTTGCATTGCAATGGATAGAAATAAACAGATCCGCTTTTTTTTCGTTTGCAATTTGGGCTCTGCGGTGCAATTCGATAAATTCATCGGTTTTTCTGGTATAAATTACCTCAACATCTTTATAATTTTCTTCTATCAATTTGCCTGCTTTTAATGCAATAGCAAGTGTTATGTCTTTTTCTGCAATTTTTCCCCTAACTGCTCCAGGGTCCTTACCTCCATGTCCGGCATCAATCACTACTTTAAATTCTTTTCCCTTGGCTGAAAAAAGCATTTTCGGGAAGCAACCAAAAAAAAAGAGTAAGAAAAACAGGAAAATACCGTGGGCTATGGGTTGTATTTTTGCAGACTTCATGAATCAGTTTTTGGGTAAATACGGTAACGTTTATATGAGTTTCAACAGCAGTCAAATATACAGTTTTTAGAAATTGACAAAATAATTTATTCATCCGGAAGCATTTTTTCGCACTGAATTTTAAAACATACTGTATATGTGTTAGAAAAAATCAAAATAAAACAGGTTGAACTATCGTTTTTCAATTACATCAGCGGAGTGTTCGATGTCGGTTGCAGAAAAAATAATACTTTTGCATTCGTTTTTTGTCTTATGCTGAACATTAAATACGTCTGATTTGTACAATTTCCAGAATAAAATTTTTTCGTTTGCACATTTTTCACACAACTTTCAGCGTGTTTTGTTTACATTGGTTTTCATTGCCGGTTTTGCAATTGCAGCCGAAGCACAGGATACCCTCCTGCGTGCTTCACCCGATACTTTACGTATTGCCGCCGATACCCTTCTGAAAGACAGTACGGGAGTTAGCAAAAAAAAGGATAAACTCAATGCAAAAGTAGAATACAATGCTATTGACTCCATCTCTTTCGATCTCGATATCCAGAAAGTCTTCCTGTATAAAGAAGCTGAGATAAACTATGAAAAAACCAACCTGAAAGCAGCCTACATCGAAATAAATTTTAAAGAAACTACCGCTTTTGCAAAAGGAGTTACAGATTCTACTGAAAAAGAAACCGGGACACCAGTTTTTAAAGATGGCGATAAAAGCTTTAAATCCAAAATTCTAACATATAATTTTGAAACAAAAAAAGGAATTATTGCCAACGTAATTACCCAAGAAGGGGAAGGTTTTCTGCATGGAGAAACGGTTAAAAAGCTGGAAGACAATACAACCAATGCACACAAGGGCGGTTATACCACCTGCAATCTCGACCATCCCCACTTTGAGTTGCATTATACGAGGGCGAAAGTGATCCCGGACAATAAAATTGTAACAGGACCCATTTATTTGAGCATAGCCGATGTCCCGCTTCCATTAGCACTTCCTTTCGGTTTGTTTCCCAACAAGAAAGGGCGTTCTTCGGGAATTATCATTCCCAGCTACGGTGAAGCTGTGGGTAGAGGTTTTTTCTTTGAAAATGGAGGATATTACTGGGGCATAAGTGACTATATGGATTTGGAGGTCAGAGGGGACATTTATACCCGGGGAAGCTGGGCGGTTAAACCTAAATTCAATTATAAAAAACGCTATAAGTTCAATGGGAACCTTGATTTCGGATATGCCATCAATAAGTTAGGTACCGAAGGTACACCTGATTATAGCAAAAGTAGGGATTTTTATATTCTCTGGTCGCACCGCCAAGACCCAAAGGCACGCCCTAAAAGCAATTTTTCGGCAAATGTAAATATCCAAAGCAATAAGTTTAACCGTTACAATCCGGTTAGTGCTAACAATTATCTTTCGAATACTTTCAATTCAAGCATTTCTTATCAATACACAGAAGCGGGAAAATATTTCTTCACTGCTAACCTTAACCATACGCAAAATACTATTAATAAGACTATTTCTTTATCATTACCTGATATTTCCTTTTCCGTTAACCAGTTTTATCCTTTCCGCAAACAAAAAGCTTCCGGTAAACAACGTTGGTACGAAAATATTTCGATAAATTACCGGATGAATGCCAAAAATGAAGTCAGCACTTACGATTCCCTGCTTTTTAAACAGAAAATGTATGACGATTTTCGTTACGGAATGCAGCATAGCATTCCGATAAGCAGCAGCATTAAAATTTTAAAATATTTTAACCTTACAAATGCTGTCGGCTTTAACGACAAGATGTACGGAAACTACATTCAAAAAACCTGGATAAACGATACCCTGATTCAGAATAACGATACCGTGGTTGGCTATGTAAAAACGGATACAATAAGCGGATTCAGGCAAGCAATAGATTTTAATTTTTCATCTTCCCTTTCTACAAAACTGTACGGAATGCTTCAGTTTAAAAAAGGACCCGTCAGAGCCATCCGCCATGTACTTACTCCCAATGTCGGATTTTCATACCGCCCCGATTTCGGAGCAAAATCATGGGGATATTATAAAGAAGTGCAAAAAGATACAACCGGAAATATCCAACGCTATAGCGTTTTCAGTAATGGCATTTTTGGTTCTCCTCCCGACAAAAAGTCGGGGTCACTGAATTTCAGCCTGAGCAATAACCTTGAAATGAAAGTCCGTTCACGAAAAGACACCGTTACCGGGATGCGAAAAATTGTTCTTATTGAAAACTTTACCATTTCAACATCTTACGATCTTGCCAAGGATTCTATGCGATGGTCAAGAATCAATATGAACGGGCATACACGGCTTTTCAAAAATGTTCAGATACAGTATGGTTCACAATGGGACCCCTATGCACTTGACAGTACCCACACACGAAACATCAATGTCTTTGAATGGGATAAAAATCACCGCTTGCTTCGGCTTGTAAATACTTCATGGAACTTTGGTCTGAACTGGAACATCAGTTCGCAGCAATTCCAGAAAAAAGAAGCCCAGCAACTCCAGGAAAAAGTTCCTCTCAACCCGGAGATTGAGCAAATAATTTCGCAACCCGGCGATTACATCAACTGGAACAATGCCTGGAGTGCTAACATTAATTATACTTTTCGCTACCAAAGCAACTTTAATGCGACTAAAAACGCAATGAAGCATGAGATAATCCAAAGTCTTTCCTTCTCCGGCGACCTGAGCATTACCAGCAAATGGAAATTATCAGTAATGTCGGGATACGACTTCAAAAACAGTAAAATAACTTATACTTCGGTAAACATTATCCGCGACCTGCACTGCTGGGAAATGCGCCTGAACTGGATACCTATAGGCGGTATGAAAAGCTGGAACTTCCAGATCAATGTAAAAGCTTCCGTGTTGCAGGATTTGAAACTCACCAAGAAAAAAGACTTCCGCGATAGGTGGGAGTAATTAATGATTTTATATGAATTTTCAGAAAAACTGCGATTATCCCTTCAGAAAATATCTAAGGATTTTGTAATTTTGACAACCGAAATTTATTTACAATAATGCTTATCCCCATGAAAAACACTATCAATACAGATAAAGCACCGAAAGCTATCGGTCCTTACAGCCAGGCAGTGGAAGCCAACGGAACCCTTTACATCAGCGGACAAATTCCCATCAATCCCGAAACCGGAAAGATTGCAGAAGGTGGTATTAAGGAACAAACCGAACAAGTAATGAAAAACATAGGTGCTATACTCGAAGCTGCCGGTTACACTTATGCCAACGTGGTAAAAAGCACCTGCCTGCTCAGTGATATGGATAACTTTGCCGCCATGAATGAGATTTATGGCAAATATTATCAGTTAAACCCACCTGCACGTGCTGCTTATGGTGTAGTTCGCCTGCCAATGGGCGTGATGGTGGAAATTGAAACTATTGCTGTTAAATAAAAATTTTAATGCTCAGGTAAGCCTATTTCTACCCTTAAAAAAATATTTTAAAACCTAATTCTTCACCACCATCTGTGCCGTAAGTCGGCTGCGCTGTTCCAGCAACACCTTTCGCCCGGCTACCACCCTGTCAATCACTTCCTGGGTATAGTACCGTATGGTAATCAGTTCCAGGTTTTCGTTGAACTTAACGGCAAAGTCTTTTTGCAACTGTTCAATACAAGGATTTATCCTGCGGGCATCATTGTCGGTACATATCGAAAAACTGATGGCTGAATTCTGCATCATGTTAATTCTTATTCCCTGCATAGCAAATAGCCCGAAAATGGTTTTCAGGTTTTGCTCGGCAATAAACGAAAAATCCCTTGCCGAAATGGAGATGAGCACCTGGTTGGGTTTAAAAATGTAAGAAGGTATGCTACGGGAGGCAGCATCCGTTTCGCTGCCGATGGCAGAGCCTTCCTCATCAGGGTGAATAAATGATTTTATCTTTAGTGGGATATTTTTGTTTTGAAGAGGTTGAATGGTTTTGGGATGAATTACACTTGCACCGAAATAAGCCAGTTCGATGGCATCGCGGTACGAAATATGGTCGAGTTTGCGGGTTTTGCTGAAATATTTTGGGTCGGCATTCAGTAGCCCCGGTACATCTTTCCAGATGATCACCTCTTCGGCATCGAGGCACCAGGCAAGAATGGCAGCAGTGTAGTCGGAACCTTCGCGCCCCAGCGTAACATTTTGATTGCGCGGTGAACTTGCAATAAATCCCTGGGTAAGTCCTGTTTTTTTACCCTGATCAAAATAAGGCAATAAAATGTCGGCGGTTGCCTGTTTTGTTTTTATCCAATCAATTTTTCCTTCACGGAAAGTGGAATCCGTTTTGATGAAAGTACGGGCATCGAACAAAGAGGTACTTACGCCGGCTTCGTTCAGATAATGGTAAACGATGCAGGAAGAAATCAGTTCGCCAAAAGGAATGATACGATCGTATTCTGCATCAAAATTGGAAGAAGGTTTGGTAAGTAACAGTTTGTGCAACATTCCAAACAAGTGCAATGCGTCGTCGTAAACCGCATGTTCCTGATATGGAAAAAGCTCATGGATGATCCCAAAATGGTAGTTTTTTAACTCTTCAAAATCAGATTGCCCGGTTACTGCTTTTGAATAATAAGTATTTGCAATCTTTTCCAGGGCATTGGTAGTTTTTCCCATGGCTGAAACCACTATCATCAACGAATCGGAAGGAAACATCTTAATGATATCCGCAACATTCTTAACGGCTTCCGCATTCTTTACCGAGGCACCCCCAAACTTAAATATCTTCATTTGAATGAACCGTTACTACAAACTAAGTTGAATTAATATATTCCTGCAAAAGTAAAAAAAAACGGGCAACCCTTCCGGGAAGCCCACTTCGGCTAAAAAAGACCCTATAATTATTTAAGAATTATTGTAAACGTTTTCCCGTTAATGGTAATTGTAGCCAGGTTATCGCAATCGCCGTTTCCATAGTCCAATGTACGGGTAGGCTTACCTGTAATATCAATTTCAACGACACCGCTTACAAAGTTATGGCAGCCCATTTCTTTACGTAAGCCTGTAACGATGTTGGAATTTGCAATATTTCCATTTGGGCGGGTAACGGTAGCAACCCCAGTGATGGAATATACATCATCGAGGCGATAGTGTAAGGTGCCTTCTCCTTCTACCCACGCACGGTTACGGTTGGAAGTCCACAGGATAGAATCGCCGGTGGCATAAATAATTTTGCCATCCACCTGAATGCTCCACCAAAGGTCTTCATTTGAATTTCTTCCCATGTTGGTAATGGTTTTTGTTCCTAAAACCTGATTATTGTTTACATAATAACCATTAAAAGTGATGTTTTTGTACGAACCCGGTACAAGATGACGTCCCATGTAGGAGATTAAAATTTGTCCTCGGCGATATTTGCCATCGTTACAGAGACAGTTTTTGGTGCCAAAATCAACAGTAATAAGATGGGGAACAGAAACTGTGTCGCGCGTAATGGTAACACAATTGCTCAAAAGGCTGTATTCGGCATCAGCATCTTTAAACAGATTAACTGAGCCATCTTCGGCTTCCTGGGCTATCTGATCCACGTCATCATAAATACTTTCTGCAGTGGCAAAATCTTTTACTGATTGTGCTTCGCTACTGGTGTTATTATCGTCCTTTGAACAGGCAGTGTAAATCAGTCCAGACACAACCATTGTCAGCATTATTAAAATAAATCTTCTTCCTCTCATTTTCTTTATTTTTAAAAGTTAACATGCTTATGACAGCCATAAAGATAAAAAGTTTAACAAGAATGATTACAAAATTAAAAAAGCTTATGGCTGTTGAAATATTTTGTAGATTTGGTTTGAAATTTAAACCCTTGATGTTATGAAAATTTTAAGACGTATTTTATTAGCATTACTTGCAGTAATAGTAATACTTATTGCAGTAGCTTATCTGCTGCCATCCAAAGTTTGCATCGAACGGAAAGCAACGATCAAAGCTCCGCGCGAACTGGTTTATTTCCATGTTAACTATCTTAAAAGCTGGGAAAAATGGTCGCACTGGCATAAGATGGACACTACCATGAAGATCACTTATAGCCCATTGACCTTAGGAAAAGGTGCTTTTTACGCATGGGAAAGCAAAAACGAACAGTTAGGAACCGGCAAATATATAATTACCGAAGCTGCTATGTATGATTCTATTTGCAACGACATGTATTTTATGAATTCGCCAAAACCAACCAAAGGAGGTTTCCGTTTTAAAGAAATTCCCGAAGGCACAGAAATCGTCTGGTGGATGCAAAGCGACCTGGGATATAACCCTTTCATGCGCTGGATGGGTCTTTTCTTTGATAAGATGGTTGGCAAAGATTTTGAAAAAGGATTAAGCAACCTGAAAACGCTTTGCGAAGGCATTCCTCCTGTTAAAGTTGAAGCAGTTAGTATTCCAAAAACTATTTTTATAAGCATACGCGATACCAGCAGCATGGCTACCATCGGATCAAAGATGGGACAAATTTACGGGGAGTTGATGGTTTTCCTGACCAAAAGCGGAGCCAAAGAAATCGCTCCTCCTTTCACCATCTATCACAGTTGTACTGCAACAAGTTTCGACATGGAATGCGGTATTCCTGTGGATAAAGTGGTAAAACCGGAAGGCAGAATCCAAAACGGAGAAATGAAAGCTACCAATGCAGTAGTTGCCGATTATTATGGACCCTATGATGGAACTGACATCGGACAAATGGCAGTGATGCGCTGGATAAAAGCCAATAACAAAAAAAATACCGGCATTTGCTGGGAATCTTACATTACCGATCCTATGGCTGAAAAAAATCCGGATAAAATTCTCACTAAAGTTTATATGCCAATTGAATAAACTTAAAGTATTTAATATTTAATTGATAAAACGTATGTCGAAACTCGAATCGAAGGTACCCAAAGGGAAACTGGAAGAAAAATGGTCGAACTACAAAGCCCAAATCAACCTGGTAAACCCTGCCAACAAGCGAAAGCTGGATGTGATAGTGGTAGGTACCGGTCTTGCCGGTGCATCGGCAGCAGCATCGCTGGGAGAGTTGGGATTTAAAGTCAAGGTGTTTTGTTACCAGGATAGCCCTCGCCGCGCCCACAGCATAGCCGCCCAGGGAGGTATCAATGCAGCCAAAAACTACCAGAATGATGGCGATAGTATTTATCGTCTTTTCTACGATACCATCAAAGGTGGCGACTATCGCGCACGGGAAGCCAACGTGTATCGTCTGGCAGAAGTCAGCAACAACATCATCGACCAGTGCGTGGCACAGGGTGTTCCCTTTGCCCGTGAGTACAGCGGGCTGCTCGACAATCGTTCCTTTGGTGGAGCACAGGTTTCGCGCACGTTTTATGCCCGTGGACAAACCGGGCAACAACTTCTGCTTGGCGCTTATGGTGCATTAAGCCGTCAGATTCACAAAGGCAATGTGGAATTGTACAATCGTCACGAGATGATGGAACTGGTAACCGTGGACGGACGTGCCCGCGGCATCATTGCCCGTAACCTCATCACCGGCAAGTTGGAACGTTATTTCGGACATGCCGTGGTGCTTGCCACCGGTGGCTATGGCAATGTGTTTTTTCTTTCTACCAATGCCATGGGTTCCAACTGCAGTGCCATCTGGAAAGCTTATAAAAAAGGTGCTTTCTTTGCAAATCCCTGTTACACACAAATACATCCAACCTGCATTCCTGTACACGGCGAACAGCAATCCAAGCTTACGCTGATGAGCGAAAGCCTTCGTAACGACGGCAGGATTTGGGTTCCGAAAAATCAGGAGGATGCTGCAAAAGTCAGGGAAGGAAAGCTTAAGGCAAACAACATACCGGAAGATGCACGGGATTATTATCTTGAGAGACGTTATCCTGCCTTTGGAAACTTAGTACCTCGCGATGTTGCTTCCCGCGCTGCCAAAGAACGTTGCGATGCCGGTTATGGTGTTGGAGAAACCGGTCTTGCCGTCTATCTCGACTTTGCCGAAGCCCTTCAGCGACTGGGGAAGAGTGTGATAGAGGAACGCTATGGCAACCTCTTCCAGATGTATGAAAAGATAGTGGATGAAAATCCTTACGAGAATCCCATGATGATCTACCCAGCGGTACATTACACCATGGGCGGAACCTGGGTGGACTATGAGCTGATGACCACCATCCCAGGATTGTATGCCATCGGCGAAGCCAATTTTTCCGACCACGGAGCCAACCGTCTTGGCGCTTCTGCACTCATGCAGGGACTTGCCGATGGATACTTTGTTTTGCCTTACACCATTCAAAATTACCTTTCCCCGGAAATCCATGTGCCGAGAATGAGTACCGACCTGCCTGAGTTTGCGGAAGCAGAAAACAAAGTAAAAGAGCATTTTGAAAAGCTTTTAAACATCAAAGGCAGCAAAACGGTGGACCATTTCCACAAGGAATTGGGTAAGATAATGTGGGAAAACGTGGGCATGGGACGTAATGAAACTGGTATGAAACAAGCGATTGAAAAAATCCGGGAGGTAAGAGAAGCTTTCTGGAACGACGTAAAGATTCCCGGAACTGCCAACGAACTGAACCCGGAACTGGAGAAAGCCGGTCGTGTTGCCGACTTTCTTGAACTTGGTGAACTGCTGGCAAAAGATGCCATGCACCGCCAGGAAAGTTGCGGTGGACATTTCCGCGAAGAATATCAAACCCCGGAAGGAGAAGCCATGCGCGACGACAAAGATTTTATGTATGTAGCTGCCTGGGAATATACTGGCGACAACAACGAACCCGTGCTGAACAAGGAACCTCTGAATTACGAATCCATTGAAGTGAAACAGAGAAATTATAAGTAGGAGTTAGGTGCTATGAGCTATGAGTTAGGGATGAATAAGATTGTTTCATATAAGGATTTAGAGGTTTGGAAGAAGGGAATGCTTTTGGTAACAGAAGTTTATTCCCTTACCAACTCATTTCCAAAAGACGAAATCTTTGGTTTATCCAGTCAGATTCGCAGAGCTGCCGTTTCTATTCCTGCAAATATTGCAGAAGACTGGGGATGCGAAAATATCAAATCCTATGTCCAATTTCTAAGAGTTGCTAAAGGTTCCTTATTTGAGCTGGAAACAGAACTCGAAATAGCTGCTAATTTAAAATATATCTCAAAATGAATTGTATTCTTTATTGAATAAAATAACAGAGGTTGGAAAAATGCCATCCAGCCTGATCAAAAAACTTGAACTGAAACTCCCCTAATTCCCAATTCTAACCCCTAAACAAATGGACTTTACACTAAAGATATGGAGGCAGAAGGATGCCAAAGCAAAAGGAAAGTTTGCTACCTATTTCATAAACAATATTCCTTCGAGTACTTCCTTTTTGGAGATGCTCGACATTTTAAACGAGCAATTGGTACTAAAAGGTGAAGAGCCGGTAGCTTTCGACCACGACTGCCGCGAAGGTATCTGCGGGATGTGTAGCCTGTACATCAACGGGCGCCCGCACGGGCCTGACGATGCCATCACTACCTGCCAGCTCCACATGCGTAAGTTCAAAGATGGCGACACCATTGTGATAGAACCCTGGCGTGCCAGAGGTTTCCCGGTGATTAAAGACCTGATGGTGGACCGTTATGCTTTCGACAAGATAATACAGGCGGGTGGGTTTGTGTCGGTGAATACCGGTGGTATGCCCGATGCCAATGCCATACTCATAGCCAAGGAAAAAGCGGATATGGCAATGGATGCCGCTGCCTGCATAGGTTGCGGTGCCTGTGTTGCTGCCTGCAAAAATGCTTCGGCTATGTTGTTTGTGTCGGCAAAGGTGGCACACTTAGCTCTTTTGCCGCAAGGCAAAGTAGAAACCATGCAACGGGTACAAAACATGGTGGCCGAGATGGACCGCTTAGGTTTTGGCAACTGTACCAATACCTATGCCTGCGAAGCCGAATGTCCCAAAAACATCAAGGTAATCAATATTGCCAGGATGAACCGTGAGTTTATCAAAGCAAAAGTGTGTGCACATAAAAAAGTGGGTTAGGGAGAAATCTATAAATAAATATTGATAGTGATATCCCCGCCGTTAGTGGCGGGGTGCTTTATTTTTACTAATTTTGACAAATGAATTACTGGACAGACTTAAGCATAGAATATGCCAATCAAAGATCGTATCTTGATGATCTTTTTCAGGTATATCCCACTATCCCGGAAGGCATAAGGAATATAGATACGAATGCCTGGAACAACATAGAAAAGGCATTCGAAAAGAAAAATAATAAAACGCTGATAACCGAACTACTCAATCTTGACCTTTTTCCCATTAAAGACAGCTATATCGCTTATTTGAAAAGAGACCGAACTTCTATTGATCGTAATCCGAAAACTATTAACAGAATATGCGGACGGCTTTATGAGATGGGACTTAACAAGATTTACGAACGTTGTAGCGAGCCAAAGGAAACCAACCGGCAAATCGGACCTTTTTTCAAGCGTTGGGTAAACAGTAAAGCGTTAGGAATTCAACCGGTAAATTTTGATGAATTTATCAACGATAATGAAGATGCAATTTTAAATGGTAGTGATAAACAGTTAATGGATTTTGCATCGGAAGTATTAAACTACAAGCACAACAAAGGGCTTGATTTTATTGCCCGTTTCAATGGGAAATACGTTATAGGAGAAGCCAAATTTCTTACAGATTATGGCGGGCATCAAAACGCCCAGTTCAACGATGCCATCAGCACCGTTACAAGTGAAAATGTAAACGCAATAAAAATAGCCATACTGGATGGTGTACTTTACATCAGAAATAATAGTAAAATGTATAAAGACATCGCTACCATCCATGCCGATCTTCACATCATGAGTAGTTTGGTTTTACGTGAATTTCTTTATCAAATTTGATTGTCGTGAAGCTACATTATATTCATAAAAAAACAGAACAGGTAATATTCAACGATATTCCTGATATTGAATTGGAACAGGTAAATAACAGTTCTGAAAAAAATCTGCTCATCCGTGCAAATAATTTAAACACATTAAAGCAACTCATCACAAGATACAATCTGGCAGGAAAAATTGATTTGGTGTATATTGATCCCCCATTTGCAACCAATAATACTTTCACCATTTCGGAAGGAAGGGCTAATACTATTAGCAACAGCGCAAATGATACAATTGCATACAAAGATACCCTGAAAGGGGCTGATTTTATCGAATTTTTGCGCGAACGTCTTATTTTGCTTAAAATGCTTTTATCCGACCGTGGCTCTATTTATTTGCATATTGATTATAAAATCGGACATTATGTAAAAGTGATGATGGATGAGATTTTCGGAATAGAAAATTTTAGAAACGATATCACAAGAATAAAATGTAATCCGAAAAATTTTAGCCGGAAAGGCTACGGCAATATAAAAGACCTTATTCTTTTTTATTCAAAAACGGATAACCTGATCTGGAACGAACCTAAAAGCAATTATACAGAAGAAGACAAGATTCGTCTTTTCCCCAAAAAAGATAAAGAAGGAAGGCGCTATACTACTATACCGTTGCATGCTCCCGGCGAAACACAAAAAGGAAATTCTTCCAAGCCTTTCAAAGACATACTTCCACCCAAAGGCAGGCACTGGAGAAGTGATGTGAAAATATTAGAACAATGGGATGAGGAGGGACTCATTGAGTGGAGTGATAATGGGAACCCCCGGAAAAAAATTTATTTCGACGAACAGGAAGGAAAGCGGATACAGGACATCTGGGAGTTTAAAGACCCTCAATACCCAGTGTATCCTACCGAAAAAAATGCTGATTTATTGGATTTGATAATAAAAACATCTTCCGATGAAAACAGCATTGTGCTCGATTGTTTTTGTGGCTCAGGTACTACCCTAAAAGCAGCACAACTTAATGGCAGGCATTGGATAGGCATTGATCAGTCGGAAGAAGCCCTTAAAGTAACTATGAGCAAACTAAACGATATTTCGGGAGACCTTTTTACTCCTCAAACAAATTATCAACTGCTCATAGAAAAAACAGAAATCGCTTGCCATAACGTACAAGCAGTTTAAATGAAGCTAACTATTCTCTCTTTCTTCCTGCTTTTCCTTCTTTCGCTCCGGTTAACTTAATGTCCAAACGTACTTTCCCTTAGTCCAAACCTACAATATCACGGTTCTGATATGCTGTTGACCCATCGGGATAGGTAATCTTAGGATTCGAACACGCTCCATCAAGGTCGGGATACACCAGAGAGCCTATCCTGACACGTCCTTTTAAGATTGCGATACGTCGGATGGCCTGTCCCGATAGGCTCTTGCAAGGTCGCAATAGGTGGTGCCACCTGTCCGGACAGGTATTTTCAATATCAGAATGTACAAACAGCCTGTCGGGATATATTTTTTCCGGGTCGGCATATGTATTGCGTCTATCTGTACCCATCTTTTCAAGGTTCAGACATAAAAATAACCTGTCCCCCTACTCCTTAGGGCGCTTCGCAGGCAGATTTTTATACTAAAGAAATGTCTGCTTCATCCCAAAAACTCAGGATTTAATACAGATGTACAATCGGTATTATGTGGTAGTTTTGCGGGGAGCTTTCTTGAAAAATTCTTTTAGTTCGTTATAAATTTCGGCAGCACCCGGATTGTTGGTGCGCATCTTGTAATAGGTGTAATTATAATATGCAAGAGCATCCTGATAATTATCGTAATCGTGGAGTATTTTACTACTTCCCATGCGATACATCAGAGAGTTAATACGGTCAATAGCATTTTCTAGAAAATGCCGCGAAGCATAGTCTTTGGCAAACTCTTCCCAGTCCACATCATCCGGTTTCAGGTCGGGAGCGGTTTGCAGGCGTTCGTTTACCTTGTTAATGACTAATTTGTTTTGTTCGTTTACCGAACCATACTTGTGACGTTCTTCGGGTGTGAGGACTGCCAGTTTTCCTTCAAAGAATTTTTCCAATGCCTTGATTAAACCTTCTGCTGTTTGCTTTTCTTCTTCTGTGAAATGCACAACAGCAATGCCTTTTTTTGCTTCCATAAAAGTAATTTTTAGTTGAACATTTAGTTTATAAAAATAAGGCTATAAATTTACGTAAAATGTTACTATAAAAATCATCAAAACAATTTTTTTATAGGTAGAACCTACTTATTCTGAGAAATTTTCTGCCTGGCTTGCAATGTTGTCAGTATCGTAAATCCGCGCATAAGTGTTGCCCAATAAAAAACCCTTCTTAACCATAAGAAGGGTAAAAACTGTAGCTTTTCGGTACTTTGTTTTACAGAATGTTTACCAAAAATAAAGCAGTGGAAAAACACAGATAAAAGCCCTGCCAGGACAAACAAAGAAAATAAAGGGAAGTTCTGTTTTTTACGACGTTTAAGGAACGCCTAATTTACTTTGTAGCGTACCAGTTTCCATACCATTTGGGTGCGCGAATTAGCAAACGTGCTGCTATATTGTATCAAACCAATCTTTTTAGCATAATAGTTATGGCTATATATCGTTTTTAAAGCATTGGCATAAGAGCCATATGGTATAAATGTTCCCTTAAAGTCCATGGTAATAAATGTTCCTGCCGGAACCGTAAGAGACATGCCTTTATCCGACATTTTATAGAAATAAAAGAAGAGAGTATCGTCATCCAATGTTGTAGTATCAGTGTAAGAAATAACATTATAACTCTTTATCAATGTATCACTGAAATTTACAGGCGAAAACATTTTTCTTCCGTTAGGGCTAACCAGATAATTAGACGAATCACGCAAACAATCCGGGGTATTAGAATAAAACAACCACGTATGGTACTTTTTGGTAAACACATTCCCGTTAATGGTAGTGTCTCCGGAAACATAAACACTGTCGTAAGAATCTGTAATGGTTTCAACACCTAAGGTATCAACATTCGACAGACGATAAACCCAGTAATTACCGGTTTTTAGTTGTACATAATCTTTAGTCTGTTCCGTATCGGAATCATCCTTTGAGCAGGAAGCAAAAAGCAGTAGCCCTCCGGCAAGCATAAATAAAATGTTTTTCATATAAGATTTGTTTAAAGTATTATAAAAAACGTATTATATGCTTTCGAAATTGTAAAGAATTTACAGATATTTTGCAAAAAAAAAGCTGCCCCCATTCCGGAAGCAGCTTTTGTATGCTGAGAAAAAAACCTGCATTTTAATACATACCGCCCATACCAGGATTAGGCATCTGGGGCATGGCAGGAGTATCTTCTTTGATATCGGAAACTACACACTCAGTAGTGAGCAGCAAACCGGAAATGGATGCTGCATTCTGCAGGGCAACACGGGTTACTTTGGTGGGGTCAATAACACCAGCTTCGAAAAGATTTTCATATTTTTCGATACGGGCATTGAAACCGAAATCGCCTTTGCCTTCTTTTACTTTCTGTACAATTACTGAGCCTTCCATTCCTGCATTTTCAACAATCATGCGAAGGGGTTCTTCCAACGAACGACGGATAATGGAAACGCCGGTCATTTCGTCGTCGTTATCACATTTTACCTCGTCGAGTGAAGGAATGGCACGGATATAGGCAACACCGCCTCCGGGTACAATACCTTCTTCAACGGCAGCACGGGTAGCATGCAAAGCATCATCGAAGCGGTCTTTCTTTTCTTTCATTTCAATTTCGCTGGCAGCCCCCACGTAAATAACGGCAACCCCACCTGATAACTTAGCAAGACGTTCCTGCAGTTTTTCGCGGTCGTAGTCGGAAGTGGTGGTTTCAATCTGGGCTTTAATCTGGTTGATTCTGGCTTTAATTTGTTCTTTATCGCCTAATCCACTTACAATGGTGGTATTGTCTTTATCAACGGTAATTTTTTCGGCTTGCCCGAGGTACATCAGTTCGGTATCTTCCAGTTTGTAACCCGTTTCTTCAGAAATGAGAGTTCCGCCTGTAAGGATGGCAATATCTTCCATCATGGCTTTGCGGCGATCGCCGAATCCGGGAGCTTTTACGGCAATGATTTTGAGCGAGCCACGCAGCTTATTAACTACTAAGGTTGCCAAAGCTTCGCTTTCAACATCTTCAGAAATTATGAGTAAAGGACGTCCGGTTTGTACTACTTTTTCGAGAATGGGCAACAAATCTTTCATCACGGAGATTTTTTTGTCGTAAATCAGGATGAAAGGATTGTCGTACACGGCTTCCATTTTTTCGGTATCGGTAACAAAATAAGGGGAGATGTATCCACGGTCGAACTGCATACCTTCCACAACTTTCACGTAGGTTTCGTTGGTTTTCGATTCTTCAATGGTAATAACACCTTCTTTTTTTACTTTTTCCATGGCTTCGGCTATCAGCTTGCCGATATTGGTATCATTGTTTGCCGAAATGGCAGCCACCTGTTCAATTTTCTCCAGGCTATCGCCAATTTCTCTGGATTGGCTTTTCAGGCTTTCAATAACGGCATCAACGGCTTTATCAATACCACGTTTCAAATCCATGGGGTTAGCACCGGCAGTAACATTTTTCAAACCGGTGGTTATGATTGCCTGTGCAAGCACTGTGGCAGTAGTAGTTCCGTCGCCGGCTATATCTGAAGTTTTTGAAGCAACTTCTTTCAGTAGCTGGGCGCCCATATTTTCTATTTCGTCTTTCAGTTCAATTTCTTTAGCCACAGTAACGCCGTCTTTTGTGATAGAAGGAGCACCGTATTTTTTGTCAATTATCACATTGCGTCCTTTAGGACCCAGAGTAACTTTTACTGCATTTGCCAGCGCATCGGCACCCTTTTTCAGGCTTTCGCGGGCTTCAAAGTCAAATATGATTTGTTTTGCCATAATTCAATAAGTTTTAAAATTAAGATAATAATTTTTAAAATATTAGATGATTGCAAGAATATCGGATTCGCGCATCATAAGATAATCTTTTCCACTAATAGTAATCTCTGTTCCTGCATATTTTCCGTACAATACGGTATCGCCTACTTTTACAGTAAGGGGTTCATCTTTTTTACCATTTCCTATCGCAACAACTTTTCCTTTTTGGGGTTTTTCTTTTGCTGTGTCGGGAATAATGATTCCGCCTGCAGTTTTTTGTTCTGCTGCCGAAGGTTCAACAAGAACTCTGTCGGCTAAAGGTTTGATGTTCATCATTTCATTAATTATTTTAAGTTAAACGTTTTTTAAATAGAGTACTTGCCCTATGACATATTTTATGCCAAACCCTAAAAACAAAAAAAATGTCAGAATGAATGACATTCTGACATTTTTTATATAGTGTTAACTTTTATTCCTCATCCTTAACGGGGGGAGCTTGATAATCCTTTGAAGGAGATGCCTTTGAATTGAGTTTTTCACGAAGTTCGGTATCCGCCGACGTACCAGTAACACGGTTGCGTGGAATTACAAAAATTGAAATTAAACTAAGTGCCAACAAAATTATAGCCAATGTCCATGTGGTTTTTTCAAGGAAGTCTGCAGTTTTACGAACGCCCATAAATTGGTTACTTCCTGCAAAATTAGAGGCAAGCCCTCCTCCTTTTGAGTTTTGAACCAGCACTACCAATACCAGTAAAACACAAGTAATCAGAATTAAAATCGAGATAAAAATATATGCTCCCATTGTTTAGCGTTTTTCATGTTAAATAGTAACAGGCAAGCAGTTATACACTCTTATTTTCGGATTTTGCTGCCTGTTCTTTCATTTTTTTAATTTGGGTTGCAAAATAACTGCTTTTTTCAGTAATATCCAAACGTAATTTTTCTAAAATCTTAATTGCTTTCGAATAATTTCCCTGCCGGGCATAAATGTTTGCAAGTGTTTCAGTAACGATCTCCTCATTATCAATGGTGCTGTTACGGGCAATATGTTGGGGATTAAAAAATTCGGATCTCACACGGCTGATTTTTGGCTCATTTCTGATAAACTGCTCAATAATATCGGCTTTCGAACGTAACGTACCATCGGATTTTGCAATAGAATGTCCTTGTTCATCTGATTTCTGTGGCTGTAACTGCTGTTTTTCCGATCGTATTTCGGCAAGACGTTTTTTAATAAGCTCCAGCAGTTGACCTGAAGAGGGTTGTTGTTGCCTATCAACCGGGAGAAAGGAGGGTTTATCTTCAGATTGTTCAGGCAAAGGTTGCAAGGTTTCTTTCTTTGCAGCTTTGTTTTTGAAGGCAGACTGATCAGCTATGCTCCGTTCAATCAGTTGTTTTAAAATCTTTCTATCGGAGGCATAGGCTGCGGCTGTGTGTAGTCTGCCTGAAAAAAGTATATTATTTTCAACATTCAGGTTTTTAGCATACAATAGTTGCAAAGACTGGCAATAGGGATATTCATTTACCAAACTTTCGATTTGTGCCAGTGTTTGTGCATTGAGCTGGTCGGGGTAATTTAAGAAATGTTCGAAAAGCCGATAATTCATAACTCACCAATTTACAACGGATTTATTAAAAATGTCATCCACAAGCATTTCGTTTATTTGCTTTATCAGGTCTTCTTCTACTGCCGGCAAATTCTGGTGTGAATCGTAATCGAAGTAACGTGAAAAAGTAGTTTCAAAATCCTGCACAGGTTCTTTTGTATTGGTAAATTTAACTTTTACGGTAATGGTAAGTCGGTTTAATGCAGCAATTTCATTACTTTGAATAGCTACAGGCTGGGTTCCATACCCGGTAATTTCTCCTTCGATGGTAAGGTCGCCGGCATTGTCAACCTGTGTAAGGTTGGTTTGGGCAGCAAAACGGTCGCGCAGTGCCTGAGTAAACAATTGGCTGAGTGAAGGCTGAACCAAAGACGCATGATTAGGAAAATATTTTATAGCGATGGTTTTCACTTCGGGAGAAATGGAAGCACCGGTAAAAGAGTAAATACCACAGGATGTTGTGCATAAAAATAAAAGTATTCCAAAAAACGGCGCCCAAAAACTGTTTTTAAAAAATCTGGACATACTATTTGTGTCTTTTTTCAATTTGGAAGCAATTTTAAATATTTACTTGATATCGTATTCTTTAATTTTTCTGTAAAGGGTACGTTCGGAAATTCCAAGTTCATCGGCTGCATTTTTGCGTTTTCCTCCGTGTTTTTCGAGTGCTTTCTTTATCATGTCAATTTCTTTTTTTTGAAGGGATAATGATTCCTCCCAGATTTCGGAAGGTTGGATACCATTTTCGCTTTCAATAAAAGGATCATGAAATTCAACAGGTTCTTCATTTGCTGTGCGATGCCCGATGTCTTTATAAAGATTTTGCAACATAGTAGTACCCGATTCATGAATATTTTGCGATTTTTCTCCACTAATGATCTCGGCAACAAATTTTTTTAATTCCGAAATATCCTTTTTCATGTCAAAAAGAACTTTATAAAGAAGTTCTCTTTCAAGATGATCAGTAGTAGTTGAAGGTTGACTTTCTTTTGCAGCATATAAAACAGGCAATTCCCGGTTTTGGGGAAGATATTTTCCCATGATGAGGGCGGTTACAAACCGGTTTTCCTCAATTATTGAAACCTGCTCGGTAATGTTTTTTAATTGACGAATATTGCCTGGCCAGCGGTAATTAATGATGAGTTTACGAGCTTCTTCATCAAGCTCGGTAGCCGGCATGCGATATTTTTCTGCAAAGTCAGAGGCAAATTTTCTGAAAAGCAACAATATATCTTCTTTTCGGTCGCGTAAAGGAGGAATAAGAATAGGAACGGTATTTAAGCGGTAATACAAGTCTTCGCGAAATTTGCCTTTTTGAATAGCATCCGGGATAAAAACGTTCGTAGCCCCAACTACCCTTACATTGGTTTTCTGACTTTTGGAAGAGCCCACTTTCATAAATTCTCCCGTTTCAAGTACTCTTAACAAACGAACCTGGGTAGAAAGGGGCAACTCTGCCACTTCATCCAGAAAAATTGTGCCCCCGTTAACTACTTCAAAATAGCCTTTTCGTGCTTCATGGGCTCCTGTAAATGAGCCCTTTTCGTGTCCAAACAATTCACTATCTATAGTACCTTCAGGTATAGCGCCACAGTTAACAGCAATATAGGGTCCATGTTTGCGGGCACTAAGTTGATGAATTATTTGCGGAAAAACTTCTTTTCCTGTACCGCTTTCGCCATAAATTAATACAGATATGTCGGTTGGAGCTACTTGCCGGGCAATATCAATGGCTCTATCGAGAAGGGGTGAGTTTCCGATAATTCCAAAGCGTTGTTTTATTGACAGAATATCCATAACTTACTAAAAATACGTTCGTAAAACCTTTTGCAAAGATATGAAAATCATTGATATTAACGATAAGTAATTAAAAAAGGCATTTCCCTGCCTTTGCAGACAAATGCCTTGGATGTATTTTTCTGAAATTATGTTATTTCTTTTTGAAAAGTTCCTTTTTCAGTCGCTGAATATGTCCGCGTCCGAGGGCTTTTACCTCGCAACCCAATTCAAAATACCGGGTGATATCTTTGTCGCTCAGAATTCCGAACGCATCAATGATGGCAAAGGGAGCGCCTGCCCACTGGAACAATTCATCAGGACTAAGATGGAGATATTGTTTGTGTGGAACAGCAAGCACTATGGCTTCTCTTCCTTTTACGGATTTTGAGAGATCCTTTTCTACGTGAATATTCGCCAGTTGATCCTGATTACGGAAAAAACGTTTCCATGATTGTCCTGGTGCCGGATAATCTTCCTGCGATTCGAGTTCGTACCAATGATCGACATATGGGTCATGGACGTGTACTTCGGCGCCCATTTGGCTTAGTTTCCGGACGAGCAATTCGCTTCCGCTGTAACGGGTATCACCTACATCCTGACGGTAGCTTGCTCCACAAATAAGGACCTCTGCTCCGGCAATATATCTGCCCATATTCCGCAACCCGTCGCGAACGAGTTCCGCTACATGAAGGGCACGCGTATCATTAATATCTATTGCAGTAGGTGTAATTTTGAACAATTCGTCACCATCTTCAAAACCTAAAATGTGCCGGTAAGCCCAGTAGCCAAGACCACCATCTTTAGGCAGGCAATATCCACCTACGCCTGGTCCAGGGAAAATAATATTGTTATGGGTAGGGCGCATTTTTATGGCATTAATTACTTTTATCAGGTCAACGCCATTACGTTCGGCAAAAAGACTCCATTCGTGCAGATATGCCAATATTGTAGCTCTATAAGAATTTTCAACTATTTTAGTTGTTTCCGATTCTATGGGACGATCCATTACTGTAAGCGGAAAATCTTTGGTATTCAACACTTCTGTCAGAAACTTTTCGACCCTTTCGCGGGCTTCCTGTGTACACCCGGAGCATACTCTCCAAAAATCGCGAATGCTGGATACATATTCTTTACCTGGCATTACCCGTTCAAAGCTATGGGCAAGCAATGGAGTAGAATGAATATTACGTTTTGTAAATTCTTTTTTCAGAATGGGAAGAGCAACAAACTCGGTAGTACCGGGAGCTACTGTGGTTTCAATCAACACCAAACAGTGTGGTTGAATTTTTTCGCCTATGGTACGTATTGTAGCCTCAAGGGCATCCATATCGGCTTCACCGGTGCGCATATTTCCCAACTCGGTTTTTTTATAGTCACATTGCACATCCACTACTACACAGTCTGCCAACTTTAAGCAGTCGGGATTAAAAGTGGCAACCATAGTTTTCTTTTCGTTTACACAACGATTTATCAATACCTCAACTTCAACATCTTCGGCTTTTACGGGTGAAATACCCCTGTTAAACATGGGTATTTTCCAATAACTGCGTACCGATGGACGCTGGCAACCTATAACAAATTTGCTGGGCTTTCCTTTGTCATCAACGGTATCGGCTACTATGGCAGCCATCACCGCCCCTACAAAGCCCAAGCCCATCACCACCACCACTTCTTTTCCCTCATTATGTGCCTGTTCTGCCAGTTTCGTCAAACGTTCCTGTTCAAACTGATATTCATCTTCGTCAGGTAAAGCAAATTTTTCGCCAGAAGGATTGACTGAAAATATAGTTTTTTTAGTCATACTTTTTATTAGTTAAATTAATAAATAAGTTTAGCGCAATATATTAAACAATTTTTATTTATACAATAAGTTTATCTGATTTTAGCATTTATTTCAGCAGAAAAAGCTTTCATCAGTTTTTCCATAAATGTATCTATCTCTTTTTCACTAAGGGTTTTCTCAGAATTCTGCAAAATAAAACTCACCGCATACGATTTTTTCCCAGTTTCTATGTTTTCCCCTTCATAAATATCGAAAAGATTAACGCTTTTAAGTAAAGGTTTTCCAACTTTAAATGCTATTTTTTCTATCTCGGAAAACAAAGTTTTTTCATCTATCAATAAAGCCAAATCACGCCTTACTTCCGGGAAACGTGGTAGTTCTTTATAAAAGATTTCATTTTTCCCCGCCAGTTGCAGATATATTTGCCAATCGAAATCAGCATAAAATACAGGCTGTTTAATATCAAAACGTTTGAGAATAACCGGATGCAATTTGCCGAATTCTACCAGTTTCCCATATTTGGAATGATAGGCTAAACCCTCTGCAATATAGCCCCCTACTTCTCCCTGTTTTAATGAAGATGCAGTTATCCCGATGCGTTGCAAAACGGCATTAATCATCGCTTTCAGGTAAAAGAACCCTGCCTCTTTGGCGGGAGCATACCAGCTTTCGGGAGTAAGGTTTCCGGTAATGAAGATGGCAAGCCGTTCATTTTCAGTATAACGTTTTAAAATATCTTTTTCGTTTTCTTTTCCAGGGTTTTGGTAATAAATTTTGCCGAATTCATACACTTTAATATCGGAAATCTTACGGTTAAGATTATGAACCAATGTTTCCAATCCCCCAAACAAAAGAGTTTGCCTCATCACATCCAAATCTTTACTCAAAGGATTTGCAACAGCAACATTCTTTCCGGATTCAAAAAAGCGGTTATCGCTGGTATATTCTGATTTTGAAAGAGAATTACACATTATTTCGGAAAAACCGGTAGAAGTAAGCTGATTGGCTATCGTATTCCTTATTTTTTCTCGGTCGGGACGTTCGCTGTAGCTGATGCTGGTTACAAGTTCATCTCCAAATTCAATATTATTGTATCCATATATTCTCAGTATTTCTTCCACAACATCCGTTTCGCGTTGCACATCAACCCTGTAAGGCGGAACAGATAAGGAAAGCAAATGTCCTGACTCCTTTTCTATTTTTATATCCAAGAGTTGCAAGATATTTTTCACCAAGTTTCTTTCAATTTTTTTACCGGCTAATCTGTCAAGATTATCCAGATTGAATTCAACGGGAAAATACCCGACAGGTGATGGATATATATCTACTATCTCAGATGAAATTGTACCTCCTGCCAATTCTTTAATGAGCAAAGCTGCCCTTTTAAGAGCATATTCGTTAATATTGGGGTCGGCACCTCTTTCGTACCTAAATGAGGCATCGGTTTTTAGCCCATGGTATTTTGCTGTTTTACGAATAGAAACTGGATTAAAATAGGCGCTTTCGATAAAAATATTCTTAGTCTGGGTGGAAATTCCGGAAGAAATACCGCCATAAACTCCTGCAATACACATCGCCTTTTCAGCATTACAAATCATAAGTTCATCACCACTTAGAATACGTTCCACTCCGTCAAGAGTGGTAAAATGGGTTTGCGCTTGTAATTTTTTCACGATTATTTTTCTTCCCTTAATTGCATCCGCATCGAAAAAGTGAAGGGGCTGCCCTGTTTCAAACAATACATAATTGCTAATATCAACCAGATTGTTTATCGGACGGAGCCCGATAGCTTTTAAAAAATTTTTCAGCCAGATAGGAGATTCACCTACGGTAACTCCGGTAAGGGTAACCCCTGCATACCGAAGACAATTTTCTGTATCTTCAATCTCTATTTGTATAGGGAAATGGGTGTTTTCTGTTTTAAAACTATCAACGGAGGGACGAACCACCGAAAAGGGATTAGTTATACGTTTTCCCTCCATACTGATTCGTGTATTCAGCACGGCTACCACGTCGCGGGCAACACCTAAGTGAGAAGTGGCATCGGAACGATTAGCAGTAAGCCCTATTTCAAAAACTACATCTTCGCTTACATGAAAATATTCCTTAGCCGGCATACCCACAGGCGCATTGGCATCAAGTACAAGGATACCATCATGCGAAGTACCTAATCCTGCTTCATCTTCGGCACATATCATACCTTCGGATACTTCTCCGCGTATTTTGGTTTTTTGTATCCGGAAACTTTCTTCACCCTTATAAATTGTTGTGTCTATCGTAGCGACAAGCACTTTCTGTCCGGCAGCTACGTTGGGTGCACCACACACTATTTGCAAGGGAAATTCACCTCCTGTATTTACTGTGGTAAGGCTGAGTTTATCGGCATTGGGATGTTTTATGCAGGTGAGTACTTTTCCGATTACCATTCCGTCAAGACCTCCTTTTATGGAGTGAATGGTTTCATACCCTTCTACTTCAAGTCCGCAGCTTGTAAGTAAAATTGATAGGTCTTCGGGTAAAATTTTTGTATCAAGATATTGCTTAAGCCAATTATACGATATTTTCATTCTTTAAAAAATTATTAAAGGGGCAAAGGTAAGGAATATCCTTATAAATAAATGCGTATTCTGACGAGATGGTTAGCTAATGAGTCCCCAGTTTTTTTTCTCTCTTTTTAAATGCACGAGCTGATTATGTAGTTTGCTGTTTTTCCCCAGTTGAAGATAAGGGTCGTTATTTAAAATTTCAGAGGCAAGATTGTGTGCATACTTTACGATTTTTTCATCTTTTACAATATCTGCCAATTTCAAATCGAGAATACCGCTTTGCCGGGTTCCTTCTATATCTCCCGGACCGCGAAGTTTGAGGTCGGCTTCGGCTATTTCGAAGCCATCAGTAGTTTGTACCATAATTTCCATGCGTTTTCGGGCGTCGGAAGTGAGTTTGTAATCTGACATTAGTATACAAAAGGACTGTTCGGCTCCCCTGCCTACCCTGCCCCTTAGCTGATGCAGTTGCGAAAGTCCGAATCGTTCGGCATTTTCGATAAGCATGATGCTGGCATTGGGGACATC
>Ga0265297_10000430_pt1 | contig 126745 bp, 126 predicted proteins | sample Munlanlwell13791_FD_192502 | JGI IMG/M metagenome (GOLD analysis project Ga0265297, IMG submission 192502) | Leachate microbial communities from a municipal landfill in Southern Ontario, Canada - Leachate well 137-91 | ecosystem: Engineered > Solid waste > Landfill > Unclassified | place...
GTCTCACCTGCCCACAGCCCATTACTTATTACCTCCCTTTCTTCAAGGGTTAAACGATGATATTTGTTTTTCATAGCAAAACCTTAAATGATTTTAAAGTTTTGCGCTAGTCCTTTGAACCCAGTAGATTATGTTTTGACTTTTGCTCTGATTTTAGATAAAATATAGATAAGTTCAAAGTTTAAAGTTTAAAGTTTAAAGTTACAGTTTAAAATCAAAAATTTTGGATTTTATATTGTAATTTTGTATTTTGCATTTTAAATTTTAAATTTCATTACATATGACCTTAGATGAACGCAAAATCCGTCTAGAAAAATTAGAAAAAATCAGAGAACAGGGAATAGATCCCTATCCTTCTAAATTTGATAAAAAAAATACTTTAAAACAAGCCTTTGAATCAAAAATAGGCACTAAGGTTAAAACAGCCGGCCGTTTGATGACAATTCGTGACATGGGCAAGCTTTGCTTTTGCCACTTAATGGATGAATCTCAGAAAATGCAAATTGCTTTGCAGGCAGATAAAATTGGCAAAGAAGAATATGACTGGTTTGTTAAAAATCTGGATATAGGTGATTTTATAGGCATAGAAGGCGAAGTTTTTAAAACCCATAAAGGTGAGATTTCAATTTTAGTTTCAAAATATACATTGTTAGCAAAGGCCTTAAGGCCTTTGCCGGAAAAATGGCATGGCCTAGTTGATGAGGAATTAAGGTTAAGAAAAAGATATCTGGATTTTATAACCCATCCGGAATTAAAAGAATTATTTTACCGCAAAGCAAAATTCTGGCAGACGATGCGTAATTTTATGCTAGGCGAAGGATTTTTGGAAGTTGAAACTCCTGTTCTGGAAACTACAGCAGGCGGTGCAGATGCCGAGCCATTTGTTACTCATCATAACGCTTTAGATATGGATGTTTATTTAAGAATTTCCATGGGTGAGCTTTGGCAAAAAAGACTGATGGTGGCTGGTTTTGAAAAAACTTTTGAAATCGGCCGACAATTTCGTAATGAAGGCATGAGCCGCGAGCATTTGCAGGATTATACCCAAATGGAATGTTATATGGCCTATGCTGATTACAAAGATATGATGGTTTTGATGGAAAAAATGTATAAAAAAATTGTTAAAGAAGTTTATAATACCATGGAATTTGAAATTAATGGTTTTATGGTTGATTTTAGTAAAAAATGGGATTCTATTGATTATGTGGAAAAAATAAAAGCAGATTTTGATTTGGATGTAACTAAAGCAACTAGAGAGGCATTGGTTAAAAAATTAAAAGATTTAAAAGTTGATTTTGATGCAAATTTATCAAAGGCACGTTTAATTGATGTTCTATGGAAACAAGTCAGAAAAACTATTGCCGGCCCGGCTTTTTTGATTAATCATCCGGTTGAAGTTGCGCCATTGGCTAAACGCGATCTCAAAAATTCTGGCAGAGTCCAAGAATTTCAGATAATTTTAGGTGGTTCAGAAATGGGCAAGGGATATTCAGAGCTTAATGATCCAATTGACCAGGCTGAGCGCTTTAATGAACAGGCCAAAATGCGGGCAGCAGGGGATAAGGAAGCACAAATGCCTGATCAGGATTTTGTTGAGGCTCTAGAGTATTGTATGCCTCCGACAGCGGGCTTTGGCGTGTCAGAGCGTTTCTTTTCATTTTTAGAAAATAAAACAGCACGAGAATGCCAGATTTTTCCGTTGATGAGGCCGGAGAAATGATTTAGTGAGAAGACGGAGCTAAGCTCCGACGCTTCGGAGCTTAGCTTCGTAGCGAAGTTATTAGGATTAGATATAATTTTATGAAAGAAAAATTATCTAACGAAAAACCAAGTTTAAAAAAATTTGAATCAAAAGAAGAAGCTTATGTTTTTGAGCAGTTTCATGATGTTGGTTTTCAAATTGAAAAAATCCCTGCTTTGTATGAACGTTTAGTTGAACTAAATAGCATGCCAGATTCTCATTTTGAAGACGCTGTCAGTATGGCGAAAATTGTTGATTATTTATGGGCTGAAATAAAAGGTGAAAAAGATATTACATTTAGCAAGGATAAATTAAAATTAGCTTGTCTTTTCCATGATATTGGCAAATCCGGACCGGCCAAGGCAAGCCATAGGCAGCGTTATTTAATTGAGACATTGTTTAACCCAAAATTATTCAATCCCAAATCAGAAAAATTTAAAGGCAAGAGACCCAGGAATTTATCAATTGATGAAGCCTTAGATTCGGAAGATTTACCAGAGAAAGAAGAAATTAAGAAATATTTAGAAACATTGACTCTTCATATCTATGACCATAAATTGAAAAAGGCACAAGCAGAAAAGCTTGATTTAAAAAAACACGCCATGATTGATTTGTGGCGCGAACATGATTATTGGACAAGGGAGCTTTTGCAAGAATATATTGATGATCAGATTGATGAATCACTGGCCAAAGTTGCCAGCACCCATCATGCTTTAGACGGGCATGACCCCTGGGATATTGATGGACTGATAGCTGACGAATCCGTGGCCATTGAGGTCATTGATAGATATTTAATTTTAACATTAGTTGATAAATATCAAGCCTGGGTGGACAGATCCGGCTTGTCACATGATGAAGCAATTAAGAAAATTCATGATGAAATTAAGGACAGCAAGGATAAAGAAATAATAAATCATAACGGCGAAGTCTTTAACAAATTCAAAAAGTATCTGCAGATAATAAAAAAACATCCGGAAATTGCAGAACTAAGCCAAAAGAAACAATAAACAAAAGGCACAAAGCGCAAAAGGAGGAACTAATGTGCTTGGGAGCAGAAAAAACTGATTCATTATTTTTCGCTGGTACGGAACATCAAGTAGTTGATCTTTTGCTGGAGGACAAACAATCGATACGTGAGGTTAATGCTCTTGTTGAAACACGAGGCATTGCCTTTACTGCAAGAGTTTTAAGAATGGCCTTAAAGAAGGCGGGAAAAAGTGATGCTGAAAGAGCGATTGAAAAATTGAGATTGGCAATTAATCTTCAATTCACTCAAAAAATTGACAATCTGACAGCAGAACAATTGGGTGAATTTTCAAATTGCGCCCCAAACCTTTTTGGCATTTTAGACGCCAAAAAAGAAGAAGCTTCCCCATAAAGGAAGTTTCTTTTAAAAAGCAGAAGTTTTACGCAATCTTGGCAAAAAAGTCAATTTTTGCTAGAATTATATTATAATCCAAACCAAAAATTTATAATCTAAAATCAATAATCTATAATCTAAATTTTATGCTAGACATAAATTTTATCATAGAAAATTTAAAAATTCTTGAAAAAGTCACTAAAGACAAAGGACTTAGAATTGATTATAAGGAACTTCTAAAATTGGATGATAAACGAAGAAGTTTAATTCAGGAAATAGATGATTTGCGTCAAAAAAGAAATGCCAATGCTGATTTGCTTAAAGATCAGTCCAAGCGTTCTGCTGAATTAATAAATGAAGGCAAAGCTTTGAAAGATAAGATTGCAGCTTTAGAATCTGAATATATTAAGGTTTTAGACGAATATGACGAGATTATGCTTTTAGTGCCAAATGTAATCTCTAAAGACACGCCAATTGGCAAAGATGATAGAGATAATAAAGAAATTTCCAAGTGGGGTAAAATTCCCAAATTTAAATTTAAAATTAAAGATCATTTGCAATTAGGCAATAACTTAGACCTTTTAGATCTTGATAGGGGAGTGAAGGTTTCTGGCTTTCGCGGTTATTATTTAAAAAATGAGGGCGCGCAAATGCAGATGGCACTGTTGCTGTATACGTTTAATAAATTAATGGCAAAGGGCTTTACACCTTTTATTACCCCAACCTTAGTCAGGGAAATGGCTTTAATCGGCAGTGGACATTTCCCCTTTGGGAAAGAAGAAGTTTATCAAATTGGCAATCCAGGCAAATTAGATAGTGGCGAAGATATTAAGGAACCTTTATTTTTGGCTGGCACATCAGAGCCATCTTTAATGGCTTATCATGCCAATGAGACCCTTAAAGAAGGAGATTTGCCCAAAAAATATTGCGGTTTTTCAACCTGTTATCGTTCAGAAGTCGGCAGTTATGGCAAAGATACAAAAGGTATTTATCGCTTGCATGAATTTATGAAAATTGAACAAGTAATAATCTGCCAGGCTGACATTGATGAAGGCTTGAAATATTTCGAAGAGTTAAGAAGTATTGCCGAAGAAATTTTACAGGATTTAAAATTGCCATACCATGTAATTGCGGTTTGTACCGGCGATATGGGCGCTGGAAAATATAAAATGTATGATATTGAAACCTGGATGCCTTCAAGAAATGCCTATTCTGAAACCCATTCTGATTCATTTTTAACAGATTGGCAGGCGCGCAGGATGAATATAAAATATAAAGCGAAAGATGGAGAAACTAAATACGTTTTTTCATTAAATAATACTGCTATTGCTTCGCCAAGAATATTAATCGCACTCTGGGAAAATTATCAAAATGAAGATGGCTCAGTGACAATTCCTGCAGCCATTAGGCCGTATATGGGTAATAAAGAAATAATTTTACCCAAAGATAACTAAAGAGAGAAGGGTATCTTTTGTTCAAATGTTTAGTTTTAAAAAAAGAAAAAATTTTTTGGTCCATAAAAAATATAAGATTGAACGCCAGTCTGTTAAATATCGCAATCCCTGGAGTTTAAGAAAAGGATTATTGGGATCAAAATTATTCAAAGTCATTAATTTATTTTTAATTATAGGCATTTTGGGTTGCTTATATTTTTTTATTTTTTCCAATTTTTATAATATTACCAATATAGAAATTTCCGGCAACCAGATAATTTCCACTGATGACATGCTTGATTTGACTGGTAGTTACTTGTCAGTTAATAAATTATTTATTTTTAAGAATCGCAACATCTTTTTGTTTAACAAAAATGAATTTAAAAATAAAGTTGAAGAAGTTATTCTCTTGTCAGACTTGAAAATAGAAAAAGTTTTGCCAAATACTATTAGGCTGACTTTAAAAGAAAAAAATGCGGCAATTAAATGGATTACTAATAATCAGGAATATCTGGCTGATAATAATGGCCAGATTATAAAACGATATTATAAATTAACCATGCCGAAAATTTTTTCTATTATAGAACAAGCGCCAATAGAAAGTCAGGCAACTAATGATAATTTTATTAAAGTGACCAATTCAGCCAATGACGAGGTGAATTTGGGTGACAAAGTCTTAAGGCCAGAGGATGTCCTGTTTATCTTAGATTTACAAAAGGCTTTAAGCGCTAAAGATTATTTGCAGCCGCAAAGCTTAACCGTACCCAATAATTGGCCGAAATATATAAGCGTGGGATTAAATAACGGAACTAAAATATATTTTAATTTAACTGATTCATTGGAAACGCAAATAAACCGTTTGAATTTGATTATAGACCAGAAAATTAAAAAAAGTAATTTAAGCGGAGTGGATTACATAGATTTAAGATTGGGTGAAAGCGTTTATTATAAGATGAAATAATGGTTGGGGATAAGCCTTTTGCAGGATTTATGCCTAAATGATATAGTTAAGTCATCTTCGCATAATATACCTTAATCAAAGAGCTAGAAGAGTTAAAACTGTGTTTTATGCAAAAAACAAACAAATCGCTGATTAGCTTTATAACCAGTTTTTTGGAATATTTGGAAGTAGAAAAAGGATTGGCTGTTTTGAGTGTGGTTAATTACGCTCGCTTTATAAATAAATTTAAAAATTGGCTGAATAAGAATTATCCTGATTTAAAGCCTCATAATTTAACTGCGGATATTATCTATCAATTCCGCCTTTATTTATCCCGCCAAGGCGTTAATGCCACTACCAAACAAAATCTAAAAAAATCAACGCAAAATTACTACTTGATTGCATTGCGCAATTTTTTGGCATATTTAATTGAAAAAGACATTGACACGTTACCGCCTGGTAAAATTAAACTAGCCAAAGATAATATGAGAGAAAGAGTCGTGAAATTTTTAAATCTTGAGCAATTAGAACGATTGTTATTATCTCCCAAAACTGAAGAAATTTCTGGATTAAGAGACAAGGCAATAATGGAAACTTTGTTTTCAACGGGTTTGCGCGTGGCGGAATTGGTAAATTTGAACCGAGATCAATTTAATCTGAAAATAATCAAGAATGCTAATTATGATTCTTTGGAATTGTCAATAGTCGGCAAAGGCAGCCATCCCCGACCCATTTATTTTTCCAGGCGCAGTTTGGACTGGATAATTAGATATTTAGAGGCCAGGAAGGATATGGAACGTCCGCTTTTTATAAACCATCAGAATTTTAAAAACGATAAATCAGAACATCGCTTGACTACACGTTCAATTGAAAATATTTTAACTAAATACAGTAAGATCGCAGGCTTGCCTTTTATAGCCACACCTCATACATTGAGGCATACTTATGCCACTGATTTATTAAATAAGGGCGCTGATTTAAGGATAGTCCAAGAGTTTTTAGGCCATAAAAATATTATGACCACTCAAATATATACGCATGTAACTAATAAAAGGCTTAAGGATTTACATCAAAAATTTCATAGCGGTAAAAATTTAAAGAATGAATAATACTTCCTCAAACAAGTTAATTGATATTTTTTACTCAAATTCAAGATTAAATGTTGATTATCAGGCTCTTGAAGAGCTCAATTTTTTAATAGATGAAGAAATTATTAAATTTAAGGAAAAAGAATTTAATTCCATTGAGGAGTTTCATGAAATAATTGAGCAATTAATAAAAAAAGAAATTAAAATTTTTGATTATCAAGGCGGTGAAACTCGCCATATGGCTTTAAAATATCTAGGTGAAAAATTTTTACTGGGTGAGAATAAAAAGGTTAAAATTGAAAGTCTTTTCCATGGGCGCTATCCCGACCTTATTTCTGAAGACCAAGAATTTATTATTGAATGTGGCGATACTGACCCAAATAAAATAATTGAATATTTTTTGCTAGGTGTCGTAAAATTATATTTAATACCTTACCCCGATGATGATTCTGATCATTTAAAGCTCTATGAATTTAGTTGTGAATTAGATGAACTAATGGAATATAAAAAGTTTAGAGACAATATTAATCATAATAAAATAAAAGAAATTATAAAAAAGAGGCCTTAAAACCTCTTTTATTGTCAGGTAATAAATTTAAATCATTTTAAGTAAAATAAAGGCCTAATACAGGGTCTTTCTTAAATTTAGCTACATTCTTATTAACCTGCTTATAAAACCCCGGATAATGGCTCCTGGTGATAAAATGGCCCCTATAAAGCTGCCTAAAGGGTTTTTTCTGATGATGGCCTATCTCATGTGCAATAACCCTTAAAATAGAATTAATACTTTTAGGTTCTCTTTTTTTAGGTGTAAAAATATCAATCGCCACCAGCTTTGTTTTTAAATTAGTATAAGCAACTTTAAAACTTCTGGCCGTGTTAACAGGCGCCTGCCGATTCATAACTCTAAAAGTAAAGCCTGTAACTTTTAGGCATTTACAGGCTTTTTGAAATATCTCCTCTACCCTATTTTGATGATAATATATCATGTGTCGTAAAATAAAAACCTAATTTTTATTTGCATTTAGGTAAAGAGCTAAGTGTTTTTGTAGGGTCTATCAGGCCAGCGGGTTGAGGAGCATCTGCTGGCTTCCATTGAATATTTGTGCTTCTCCTTCCTTGATAAAGTTCAAAGTGCAACATTCTGCATGGTCCAAATATACCGATAACTTGTCCTGCTTTTACTTGCTGTCCTACTTTGACCAATTGTCTAGATACATCATTCTCCCCATAATTTACAGTTACATTTAAACTTGGAAAATAAATGTAAATTGAACCAGCATCGCCGGAGCCGCCATTCTGGCTTATCCACCAATTAGGAGTTGCAGTACATTTATTCGCGCCAGCTTTAAAGGTTGTGCTAATTCTTAAAACAACGCCATCTGCTATGGCTATTCCTTCTCCTGGAGGGTTAGTATAAATATCCACCCCAGCATGTTTTCTTGCACCCTGGGCCCTACTTGCCGCAAAATTATTGTGAGTACTTTTTAAACTCGCTGAAGGCACGGGAAAACATTGTCCGCCAACACTTTGATATGTTCCCCCCGGAGTTACGCCTTCATTGGTTGGAAACATTAAAGCATCATCTGGTATGTCAATAGTTTCAATATATTCCGCACTGGGGGGAATTAATTGTGTTATACCCACAAAAGACAATAAGACATAACTGAATAAGGCAATACCCAAACCAATTAAGGCCAATTGTATCCTGTGTTTAGCCTTGCCAATCAATTGCTTATCCCCTCCTGCGATTATCCAAAGAATTCCAGATGCAATAATCATTATTATTATGAAAGGGATAATTATATAGAGCAAAGCCTGATAAATATTTTTAATATATTCAGCCATATCAGTTGCCTTTGCATATCCTAAAAGAGGCACTTGTAATGTTATATCGGGTTGAGTAGCAGTTTGAGCAAATGAAAGAATTGGATAAAAAAAACTTAGTGCAAAAATTATTATAAGGAATATTTGTATTATTTTTGTTTTTTGCTTTTCCATTTTAACAAGAAAGTTTATAATTAAATTTTTAAAAATTTATTCCCATCTTCTGACACAGGCTTTCTTCCCCACCCAGTCATGTTCAATCAAATTAGTCACTCTTATTCCTCTCCCTGATATTCTTCCACTTTCAGGATTTTCTGCACCATTACTACCATGACTTTCCAAAACTTTTCCATTACTAATGTAAATATAAACATGACCGAATTGACCTTTACTGCATTTTGGATAACCTACAAGATCACCTGGCTTTAATTCCTTGCCGTTAAGCGCAGTTGCAGTAGCTGGTTTGGTAATTTTTTCACTAGTTGAGCAATTGGGAGAACAACCAAACTGACCTTTTGTCCCGCTATCTATATATTTATGACCCGAGCAAGCTAAAATTAAATTGGCCATGCCTGAGCAATCAAGACAGAGTTGGCCTTTCGGACAGAATGTTTTGCAGGGAACATTGTTTTCACATTTATACGTATCATCTTTGTACTGCGGTGGACCTCCTTTTCCGCCCATGCGGTAAGTTACTTTACCATTAAAATATTGAGCTAATTGTTGAATGGTGGGATTTTTTAATTCTTTAGGGCAGTTTATATTATAATTAGCCGGAGTTGCAGCCTCTGCAGCAGCTATAAATGCCTTTCTGATTAAATCAACTGAAGAGTCATTATTTTCAGTTAAAGTTTGTTCAAAATTACTAGTAGTTGGGTTCGGACCATTCCATAAAGGATCTTCAGTATCATCAGCTTCTTCCTCGGGAATATATTCTATACTTGGCGTGTTTAATGATGTTATACCTACAAAAGACAGTAAAACATAGCTAAATAAAACAATTCCCAGGCCGATTAGGCCATGAAAAATTCTGGTTTTAGCTTTATTCATGCCTTCTGGATCTCTCCCGGCAGCTGTTAACCATTCAATGCCTCCCAAAATAATTATGATAATAACAAATGGCACCACAATGTAGGAGGCTGCCTGGTAAAGGGCTTTGATGTATACGGCAATATTTTGAGCTTGAGTAAAGCCTAAAATTGGAATTTGCAGTTCAATATTTGGTTCAGCTGCTGTTGAAGCCAAAATAACAGTGGGTAAGATTATAAAAAATAGAATAAAGAAAAGTAAAACTGCTGGTAAAATCCTTGAAATTTTTCTAAATATTAGGTTATTCATATTAATAATAAAATATTAGGTACCGTATCTTCTGATACAGCTTCCAATAAATTTATGGCTCATAACTTGAGATTTTTTTGATGCCTTACCACCTGGGTCATCCCAACCACTGCCTCCTGCGCTTTCAAAGAGAATTCCATTGCCTACATAAATACGTACATGTTGACTTGGTTTGCCCAATGCATCCCCTGGTTTTAAAGGTATGCCATTCACTGAAGTATTATCAATAGATGTTATTCTTTCACCTCTGCTGCATCCGCTGCCAAAAATACTTGCTGTTCCTCCACCAAAAGGTTTAAGGCCAGCGCAATTCAAAAGATAATTTGTATAGCCAGAGCAATCTAAACATATTGTTCCAGGAGGACAATATGTAATTTTTTGTTTACGCTCTTCATAACGTGAGCCTGCAATATTCGGAGATTGAACTGTATAGGGAGGTTTTCCTCCTTTTGCTCCCCAGCGATAGGTAACTTTGCCCAGAGAAGATTGTCCAATTTGGGCTAAAATCGCTTGTCCTCCGCTTTTAGGACAATAAATAAGACCTTTGAAATTAACATCAACACCATTTATGCCGCTTGTATTTAATGGGACATCAGTATCTCCTTCTTCACCCGCTGATAAGCATTCATCCATATCTTTTATGGTTCCTTCCTTACTGGCACAGTCTGCTTTAGTCAAAAGGAAATAATTATCTCCGGGATATGAACAACACTCAAGACTTGCTATATATTCAAGATCTAGATTTTTGAATTCAGTAATGCCGACAAGAGATAACATTACATAGCTTAACAAGCCAATAATTAAGCCAGTTAAAGCGCCGGTAATATATTTTTTTGCCTGTTTTATATTAGCAAGATTTCCACCAGATAAAATCCACATAATACCAGCAGTTATAATAATAACAATAGCTATTGGTACTAAAATATATAAGCCATATTTATAAAGATTTTTTATGTAATCAGCAAAAGTAGTTGCTTGCGTAAAACCAAAAATTGGGACTTCTAGCGGATAATTAGGTGGAGCTACATTATTGGTTTGTGCCAATATTTTGGTTGGATTAAATAAAAAAGATAGGAGTGTAAGATTTAAGAAAATAAAAATTTTAAGTTTTAGACTTTTTAACATTTGGGGATTTTTTTATAAAAAATTTGTTTCAGCCAGTTGGCAAAAACAAAAAATAACAGGGCATGTATTAAATCAATTGTGTCCACTCCATTTTCTTTGGCAAAAAAAGACACAACAAGCATAGCCAGGGCGCCAAAATAAATTAATAAATCAACCAGATAAAAATCAGTTTTAGTAAGCGTTATGTCATATTGGGTTATCCCGGTAGTTTCATCACTTTTTGTTCTCCAATGGATGCCAGCCAAGGCAATAATTAACCCAAAGATTAAAACAATTGATGGGGTGGAAAATAATATTGTCTGGCCAAGATTTTGGGTAAAATCAGGATAAAAATACCAGATAAAAACAACAAATGCCACAATTAGCCAGACTATATAATGGGAAAAAAGTTCTAAAATCATGGCCCAAATTTTTCCTCTGCTTGTGCGTTCCATAATTAATTAGGTTAATTTAGATCAAGGCAAATATTCAAGTGGATTTACAGGAATGCCATTTAACCTGACTTCAAAATGCAAATGAGGACCTGTAGTAAAAGGACCGGCGCCTCTGGTGCCTGGCATTGCGCCTGACAGTCCGATAACATCGCCTGCTTTGACAAAATCATCATTTTTAACGTAAATGGCGCTGACATGGCCGTAAACAGTAGATAAGCCGTTGTCATGAATTAAAATAATATAACTATAGCCATAGCCAGAATCTTGAGCGCGTGCCACATAACCATCAGCCGGCGCAATGACTGGCGAGCCTTGCTTAGCTCTGATATCAATGGCAGGATGTTCAAATATATAGCGGAAAGGATAGTCTGGATCGTGAAAATAGGCAGTGATTACATGCGTACCCCCTACCGGCCAATAAATAAAAGTATTTTGCGCAGTAGTCCCCTCTTTTTTAATGCGATTTATCTTATCTTTGATTTTTTCCTGCAAATTATAAATATCCGAATTAATCGCATCTTGTTGCTGTTTGGCCTGGGTTAAAAGGTTTTGGAATTGTAATTCTGATGATCTGGTTTCATAAACCAGATTTTCTTTAGCTTGTTGGTCGTTTTGGAGCTTGTCTTCTTGCTCTTGCAGCTGGCTCTGAAAATTTTCCAGTTCTTGCTTTTGCCGCTCTAGATCTGCTTTTTGAGTATCTAATGAGGATTTGAGGAATTTTAATCTATCAATAGTATTTTTTATATCAGCTTGTACACCTTCCAAATAGCTTATCTGGTTGAAAAATTCAGAGAACGAATTATTTAAAATCAATATTTCCAGATATGATTTTTGATCAGCTTTGTCAATCTGCTTGATATATTCCATTAAATTTTCTTTTTGCAGATCAATTTCAGTCTGTTCTTTTTCAGTCTGATAATTTAAGGCGTCAATTTCCAGCTTAGTTTTATCTATTTGCAATTGCGATGTTTTGATGTCTAATTGGATTTTAAGTATTTGATTGTCCAAAAGCCCCAGCTGGTTTTTTAAAGTAGCTGCCTTGCCTTTGTATTCTTCAATCTTTTGTGCATATTCAGCCGTGGCTTTTTTGAGATTATCAATTTTATCTTTATTTGCTTCAATTCGTTTATTAAGTTCAATAATGTCAGAATTACTGCCATAAATGCTATTGTAATCAGGCGAATCAAAATTTGCAGCCAAGACAAAAGCAAAGCCAGTGCTTAAAACCATTAAGCACGAAAAAATTAAGAAAATAATGATATTTCTCTTTTTCATCTTGGTTGTATTATAGCACATTTTGGGTAAGAATTGGATAAAGTAGGTTACACAAAACACCGAAGGAGCCCCGCGACGCGGGGCTCCTTCGGTTATCTTTTTTTGGAATAAAAAACCGCTAAGCTTTATGCTTAACGGTTTGGTGTTCGCAGGGAGTTGTGTTTTTCGCAAGGAGGGTTTTGTTGCATTAGCAAAATAGGAAGATAAATAGCCATTATTACCCAAATCATATGAGAGATGAGTCCGAATTTATCCAGGCAAATGAATCCTATTATGCAATGCAGAATGATTATTAGGTACACTATTATAAACAAAAATTTTCTCCTTTCCTTAATTTTTTGGGATGTGTTTTCTGACCAAATAGACTATGTAAACTGCAAAATTACCTGCAAAGTACAGCGAAGCGAACAGGGCGAAAAGATCTCTATTGTTTTGGGATGGGATGCCGTACACTAAAAAATTTAGAATCCCAAGTAAAATGATAGCAAGCCCAATTGCTTGAATTACATACAATCCGAAGTATAAAATAGCCGAAACTATTTCTCTTGTTTGTTTCGTCATTTTCTTCTCCTTTTTTTCAATGTACATTTTTATTCTCAATCAAAGATTGAGAATTCCCTAAAACCCACCATTGTCCGCCGTAGCTCCGCAGAGCGAAGGCAGACCATGTTTGATGAGCTTTAGAAATAAGGGGATGTGTCATCCCCTGGACTAGATTAAAGTTTTGTTTAGGATACTTATGCAATGTCAGGAACGCCAGCAAAAGTTTTTTATGTTTATTGCCGATGCTGCAGAAGTTTTTTTATTTCATTTCCCAATCCATTCTTCATCTCATCTAAGGCTTTTTGGCTAGGTTTTGTACCTTCAGCCTTTCTGATTTTTTCATCTATGACCCAAATGGGTTTTGACGGATTTGGATCATTTGCGTATCTTGGGAAAACATGCCAATGCAAATGATTAGCAGTATTTCCTAGCATTTCAATATTCAGTTTTTCTGGGTTAAAGGTTTTCCAGACAGCTTCTGCCACCAAGCTCATCTCCTGATTCGAATTTCAGTACGTTCATTGGTTTCAAGTTCGAGGTAACTTTTAATAATTAGAGAAATCCACTCACTATGTCCAACAGTAACATATAAATTTATATCTGTTTTTTTAGAAATAAATTCAATATCTGTTGGTTCCAACCATGGATGGGAATCAATAACCGATTCAGTAATTGATTTTACTGTTATAAATTCCCCAAAATCTGTTTTGACAATATCATCTTTATTCATGATTTCCCTTTCTTGTTTTGTTTTTCAAAGTTCGTTTTTATTCTCAATCAAAGATTGAGAATTCCCTAAAGCCCACTAACTCATAATGAGCTTTAGAAATAAGGGGATGAGAGACATCCCCTGAATTGAAAAATTATCCACCAAAGAAATTTATCCAAGTTATTCGCATTTTGGGTTAAGTTTTTTGTGAGCTTGGATCCAATGATAAGAAGCCAGAAATAGCGGGATAAGTATTCGCTAGATCATTTTTTGTAAAGCATCCCAGGTCTAAACGATCGTGTATACTGTTCCGGTAAAAGATGAGGTAGTCATCAAAATTAGCATTAGCAGAAGCTCCTTTGTACTCACAACCTAAGCAGCCAATTTGGATTTGAATGGACTTAATGATACGATTCGGATGTGTAAGAAGTAGAATTGCTATTTCGTAAGGTCCCAGTCCGAATTCATTGTTTTCAAAACATACCATATGGTAACTGTGTTTAGACCATCGTTTGCCGAACTGGAATGGGAATACCCATAAATCTCCTGGTTGCGCATTTAGTTTGGAATGGCATTGCTTAGTTTTATCGAACAGAGAAATATTTTGTTCTAACAGCTCATCCTCTAGCCAAATTTTGAAAACCCGATTTTCAGCAATCAGCTGGAGGGCTTTTGTAAATGCCTCGTAATAAGTTCCGATCCTGTCAGGTTTAGGTATTACTGCCCAGCCCTCTGCTCCTTTTGGTAAATTTCCTTTGGCCAGTTCGTTAACATGGCTGGCATTTAAATTTGGGAAATACTTAAGTAAACTATGTACCTGTTCATCAACTGGAAGGATTCGAAATCCTAAAGGGTAGCGATATAATTCATCCCTTAGTTCTTCCTCGTAGGACAGAAGCTCTGTTTGATCATCGGTTAATAGATTAATAATTCTCTTCATACTTTCCGTCGTCTCGATGGCAAATTGAAGCAATTCAGTATTGCCTTTTGCCTGAATAAAAGCACGCATGAAGTCATGGGCCTGGACGAGCGGAATATCATATAACTTCGATCCCCGATCTGACATCTTACACCTCCTCCTTCTCTTTTTTCAATGTACATTTTTTGCCTTGAAAAATATTTTCAAGACTCTCTAAAACCCACTAACATGTAATGAGTTTTAGAAATAAGGGGATATGCCCCTTAAACTGAATGCTTTAATTTCTTAGTTTCTATCTCCTTTTCCAAATATGCTGAGAGTGTAATAAGAAGTACAGCTAATGAAAAATGTAGAAAAAAACATTTATCAAGATGCTCACAGAATATTTGAAGTAAGAAAGCAGAGTGATCTATTCGTAGCTCCACTTGTGCTAGCCAGAGTAAAAAAAGAATTAGTGGCAAAGCCATAAGAGCAAAAAAATAAAAAATGCTGAATATTTTTAGCGCTCTTATTGATGTTGTAAGAATCTTTACACATTTTTTCGTCATTTTCTTCTCCTTTTTTTCAAAGTTCGTTTTTATCCTCAATCAAAGATTGAGGATTCCCTAAAACCCGCCAACCATTGATGGGCTTTAGAAATAAGGGGATGTGAATCCCCTTAAATGGCGTTATACGGCTTTGATTGCGGCCTTAACAAAAGGCATCCATGTTAAATCAACTTTTATCTCAGCAACTGGTTGGTATTCGGGTTCACCTTTTTTAAGAGTCAAGGGTAACCATATCTCTATGTTTTCCCCAGCCATAGTCCGAAATCTAGCAATGTCTATAATGGGATATTTTCCATTGCAGTATTTAAAATCAACGGGATCTATGCCGAGACATACAGCGCATAGAAGCTTGATGTTGTTTGGTAATTCAGAGTAATCTATTGATTGACTACTTTCATTCCTGTGGGTTAGGGGGCGGGTTGAAAATTTCACTCTCATCTCCTTCATTCTTTAGACGAACAGCTAAAAAGTAGTTATTACCTATGTACGTATTGGCATGTACTTCTGACCAGTGTAGGTCTTCATCTTTTACGGTATAGAGATAACTACCATCAATGCATGCTTTTTCAAAAGTACATACTGGGTAATGTATTCCTTTTGAGTTAACTACTTTTGAACCAAGGGCATAGATTGGTTCACATCCTATATCACATTTAAGTTGTCCATGGATGTGCCCCAAAAAAGTATGCTCTAAATGTTCAAAACATGCAGCATGAAGACCTTTGCTTTTTAGCAAATTTAATATATCTTCTATTGTTCTTTTGAATACTTCTATGTAGACCTTCACCAATTCAGCTTTGCAGGGAGTTTTTAAAATTGGGAACTGATTTTCCATAATAAACTTTTCACTAGAAGATTCTTGTTCATAATATTTTCTGATTCTAGTTTCTTCCTCCTTTGGCAAATTTTTATCAATTAGTATCTGGCACACAACTTCAATTCCTCCATGCAAATCAATTATATCTTTAGCTACCTTGCTAGTTAAATAAGGATCGTTTAATAGATGGTGAAGATCTCTTTCGTTCCCACCTTGTTCCTTTATTGATTTTAAGATTGCATCTATAATTTTTGGATCATTCATTTCTTTCTCCTCCTTGTTTTCTTTTCGTTTCAAAGTACGAGTTAATGACTAATCATAGTAAATACCAGGATATAGTCAAGATAAATGACTATAAAATGGTATTTATTTGACTAAAATTAGCCAAATATAAATAGTAAAATAGTATCTGTTGACTAAAATGTTGACTAAAATTTGAGTATATGTTATATTTGGATATAATATTTCATAATTTCCGCCAAAGGCGGATCAGCCTATGGCTGACGTAATTCAAAACATATGAACTTAGAACAAATTTTACATTCAGTTGGCTTAAATAAAAAACAGGCCAGTGTTTATTTGGCCAGTTTAAAATTGGGTTCAGATACTGCTTATAATATTGCCAAGCAAAGCGGGCTTAAACGCACTACTGTTTATTTTATTTTAGAACAGCTTAAAGAAATGGCTTTTGTCAGCATTCGCAAAACACAAAAGGCCACTTTTTACAAAGCCATTAGCCCAAAAGTATTATTAAAACGTCTGCAAAATCAAACAGTTAATTTGGCTGACGCATTGCCAGATTTAGAAAAATTATATCAAACCCAGCCACAAAAGCCGCAAATAGAAGTTTTTGAGGGCAAACAAGGCGTGAGGCAGGTTTATTTAGAATCTGAAAGATCTTTAGCCAAGGGAGAGGAAGTTTTATATTGGGGCTCATTAGCGCATTTTATGCAAGAAGAATATAAAGATACTTTGGTTTGGTGGATTAAGCTTATGAAAAATAAACGATTTAAAGCCAGGGAAATTTTGGTGGCTAAAGAAGCTGAATCTTCTGACTATTTAGATAAAATAAAAGCCAATCAAAATCCCAATCATCAAATTGCTTTAGCGCCACGAGGCGTTAAATTTGAACATAATGATAATATGATATTTGGCAACAAATTAGCCATTTTCTCTTTGCGCAAAGAAGTTTTCGTGGTTGTGATTGAAAGCGAGGATGTGGCCAATTCTTATCGTAATTTTTTTGAATTGGCTTGGAAGCAGACCATGAAAGTTAAGAAATAAAAAATTATTATACAAAACACCGAAGCAGCGATTTGCAAATCGCTGCTTCGGTTGAGTATGAGAAAATAATTTTTATCTGAGTATATTTTGCGCTGAATTTATTCTTTTTAATGTTTCCTTTTTCCCCAAAACCCAGGCAATTTCAAAGGGACTGGGAGAATTTTGCAGGCCTGATAGAGCCACTCTCATTGGCCAAAGCATATCCCCTACCCCGTAATTTTCTTTTTTAATCCAGGTTATAACTTTATCTTCCAGATTTTTAATTGTTTTAAAGTCAGGGTCATTTAAAGTTAAAATAAAATCCTCAAGTTTAACCAAATTTTCCAAAGTTGCATCTTTATTTGATTTTTTCCAGATTAAAAGTTCGGCCTTGTATTCAGGTTCTTTTTGGAAGAATTCAATGTTTTGATTGATATCAGAAAGTTTTTTTAGCCGTTCCTGTTCAACTGCCACTATTTTTTCAGCTAATTTAGGATTAATGCCTTTAAGATATGGTAGGCATAATTTAGTTAATTCTTTGACTTTCATTTTGCGAATATATAAACCATTTATCCAATCAAGTTTTTCTGTGTCAAAAACTGCGCCTGATTTATTCACGTTTTTAAAGTCAAAAATTTTAATCAATTCTTGTAAATTGAATATTTCTTTGGTATTGCCTTCGCCAGGATTCCAGCCAAGCATTGCCACAAAGTTTATAAGCGCCTCAGGCAAATAACCTTTTTGCAAATAATCTTCAGCAGCAACGTCGCCTTGCCTTTTACTAAGTTTTGATTTGTCAGAGTTTAAAAGCAAAGGTAAATGTGCAAAATAAGGAGGAATCCAGCCAAATGCTTCATAAAGCAGCAAATGTTTAGGTGTTGAAGAAAGCCACTCTTCACCGCGAATAACATGGGTAATTTCCATTTCGTGATCGTCAATCACACTAGCTAAATGATAAGTTGGAAAGCCATCTGATTTGATTAAGACTTGATCATCAATTGTAGTTGTCATAAATCCAACATGTCCTCTTATTAAATCATTAAAAGTAATAGCTGGTTTTTCTGTAAGTCTTGGGACTTTAAGTCTCACAACATGGGGTATTTTGGCTAATATTTTTTGTTCTATATCTTTTTCCGTTAATTGCCTACAAAGACCATCATACATTGGCGGTTTACCATTTTTAAGTTGCTCCTGCCTCATTTTCTCCAAACGTTCCGGCGTGCAGAAACAATAATAGGCCTTCCCTTCCTTAACCAGTTGAGCGGCAAATTTTTGATAAATTTCTAGTCGTTGGGACTGATAAACTGGTTTATTGTCATATTTTAAACCAAATTCATCTAAGATTTTAAAGATTTCCTTATCTGCACCTTTAACTAATCTGGCCTGGTCAGTGTCTTCAATTCTTAACAAAAATTTACCATGATTATGTTTGGCAAATAAAAAATTATATAAAGCAGTCCTTAAACCGCCTACATGCAAATAGCCCGTGGGACTCGGAGCAAATCGTGTAATAACCTTTTGCATATTATTAATATTAGTAGATTCGTAGCTGATTCGTAAATTAGTATCGTTATAAATATTCTTTAAATTTATCAAGGCCGATTTGAACTAATTTTTTTCTTCTGGGCGAGACTTTTTCCAGAATTTTATTTTTATCAATCCATTGCCATTCTGTGTGTTCATGTAAATCCAATTTTATATCTGTGTCTTGGCCAGTGAATTTAAGTAAGAATAAAGTTTGCTTTTGTCCTTTAAACTTATCAATATCAATATAATTTTTATCTTTTTGCCATTTGTACTTATAGCAGTTTTTAAGCATTTTTACAATCTGGAATTTATCCGTGCCAAGTTCTTCTTTCATTTCGCGTCTTACTGCTTCCTCTAGTTTGTCTTTTGTCTTAGCATTTTTTGCGCCCCCTTGAGGCAGTACCCACCCGCCATATTTAGAATGCTGGGTGATCAGTATTTGTTTGTTGTTATTTATAATGAAAGCAGCAACATTTTTACGGTAAATAAAAGTACTGCCGAATCTCCACCCCAAGCAAGCTAATGGAAATATTATAACAGCCTTGATGATTCTTTTCCAGCGCCAGGGTTCCTGGATTAAGCGCCAGAGCCATTCAATGCCCAGTTTGCGCCAAGATTCTGGCGCTCTATTGAGTCTGCCAGAAATAAAATCCAGACTGCCGCCTATACCAAGCATTAATTTTGTGTCTATTTTTTCAATATTTTTACTGATAAAATATTCCTGTTTGGGCGGTCCAAAATTAACAAGAATAATATCTGGGTGGAATTCATTAATTTGCTTGATTAAATTTGGATTTTCAAAATTACCTTGTTTATCAACCTTGCCCGGATCAAGGAATTTAATTTTTAAATTCGGATATTTTTGGCTGATCACATTTAGTGCTCTATCTCCAATTTGGGGCCTGCCTTCAAAAAATAGGATTGAATAATTTTTGTGTTCAGCCAGTTTTAATACTTCCCAGCATAGATCTGCTCCCGTTGTAATATTGAATAATTTTTGTCCAAAAATTCTGGCGCCAAGCTTTAAGCCAAAGCCGTCGGGAATGGAAATAAAAGAGTTTTGGATTATCCTTCGAAATTGTTTATCTTTATAACCGACCAGACAAATTTCAGGATTAGGTGTGACAAGATAACTTTTTTTTCCAGTTAATAAAAAATTAGCAATCTCCCCGATTGCTTCATTTAAAGAAATATCATTAATTTTTGAACCTAGGATGTAAACCTCTTCCATTATTTTGAAGCATAAATATTAACAGGCGTACCTATTGGAGTCCAGTCATAAAGCCATTTGGCGTCAGGTAATTTTAAATTTACGCAGCCATGACTTACTCTGGTGCCAAAATTCCAGTGCCAATAAGCTCCATGTATGGCATAATCACGGTAAAAATACATAACATTCGGCACATTTGGCAGGTTATAATTATCAGGGTTATTTGGTCCGTAATTCCGAGCCATGGTAGTTTTTGGAACTTTGGTGTTAATTTTAAAATCTCCCAGCGGAGTTGGATATTTCCATTTACCGCTGGAAATTATAAATTCTTTTAGTAAAACCCCATTGCTATAGGCATAAAGTTTTTGTTTGCTTAAATCAATTTCAATAATTTTTTGTGAGGGAACGGTTTGAGTGGCGGCTAATATTTCTTTTTGTCCAATACTATTAAAATTGCTATCCGCAATCAAGATGCCTCCGCGAAAATTTTCATAAACAAAAACCCTGGGGCCAATTTTTAGTTTTCCCTCAGCTGAAAATGCCCTTAAATGCGCGCCGCCGCCATAGCCAGGACCTGTTAGAATTTCATTTTTACCATCACTATCAATGTCGCTGGAAGCCAAATTTACGCCACCCAAAAAATTTTTATCATAAGCCAGAAATTCATTAAGCAATTTTGCCTGATCAGTAAAAATTTTTACCCTTGGTTCTTTATTTACTGCTGGCGCTGTTATGATTTCAGCTTTTTTATCATTATTTATATCAACAGCTAAAACATTTACTCCGCCTTTAAAACTTTTTTCATAGGCAGAAAAATAACTCAAATAATTGCTGTAATTGCTAAAAATTTTAACAACCGGTTCTTGCCCATAGCCGGCGCCGACAATTATTTCCTTTTGGCCATCTAGGTTTACATCACCGGCTGAAATGCTGACACCACCTGTTAATTTTTTGTCAAAAGCAAAGAATCCGAAAAGTCGGTTGCCAAAGCGGTCAAAGACTCTGATTTCAGAATTGCCTCCTTCATTTTGAGCCGTGATTATTTCTGAGGTGCTATCATTGAATAAATCAGTGGCAATAGCCTTAATCCCGCCAGTATAATTTTCTTCATATGCTAAAAATTCAAATTTAAAGCTGCCTTGGCTGTCAAAAATTTTAATCAAAGGTTTTTCATTCCTGCCAGCTGCCACAATGATTTCAGGCTTTTTATCATTTTCCAAATCAGCCACTGCGATATTTAAGCCTTCAACCGTGGAATTTTCAGGAAATGGGAAAATATCCTTTTCAGCTTGTAATGTTTCTACATTAAAAATTCTGATTGTCGGCCTAATCTTAACAATCTGATCTGCAGGTAAGGTTTCTGCCTTGATGTTTGTGGCAAATAATAAGCCTAATAAGGTGATAATAATGATTTTTTTCATAATTTAATTATATCTATTTATAATCATCTTGACAATGAATCTGGCAGATTTATAATTAAGACATAAGTGTCTTGTGGAAATTTTAGGGCCAAGCCACAAACACTCTTTTTCTCTATTAAAGAGATTCTGGAACCCATTTGGGGACATGCGCTGTCCCCTTTTTTTTGTTATAATTAGGTTACTAATGTACTAATAATCTACTAATCTACAAATTTGTCCAGTAGGATTCCTTGAAATATTAGTAGTATTAGCCTGCCTGCCCTGCCTACCGGCAGGCAGGCGGCAGGCAGGTAAAAATTAGTAAATTAGTATCCTTATGAAATTAGCGCAATTCTGGGTAAAAAAAGACAATAAAATTCAGTGCCAGCTTTGCAACCATTATTGCTTAATAGCTGATGGCAATCGTGGTATTTGCGCTGTGAGGAAAAATATTGAAAATAAGCTTTATGCCCTGGATTATGGCAAAGTGATTACGGCTAATATTGATCCAATTGAGAAAAAGCCGCTATTCCATTTTTTGCCAGGCAGTTTAAGTTATTCAATAGCCACTGTTGGCTGTAATTTCCACTGCCTTCACTGCCAAAATGCTGATATTTCCCAATATGCTGAGAAAGGCCTGGAGGCTGATTTTGTGCCAGGGCAAGACACTAAACCAGAGGAAATTATCCAAAAGGCTAAAGAAAGCGGCTGTCTTTCAATATCTTACACTTATACTGAACCTACGATCTATGCTGAATTTGCCTTGGATTGCATGAAGCTGGCCAAAGAAGCCGGGCTTAAAAATGTCTGGGTGTCTAATGGTTATACTGCGCCCGAGGCTTGGCCGGAGATACTTCCCTATTTGGATGCGATAAATGTTGATTTGAAATTTTTTACTAATGAAACATATTTAAAAATCTGTGGGGCAAAATTACAGCCGGTTTTGGAAAATTTAAAATTATTAAATCATCATAAAATCTGGCTGGAAATAACTACTTTGATTATTCCGGGCCTAAATGATTCTGATAAAGAGCTGGAAGAAATTGCTAAATTTATAAAAAATTATTTAGGCTCGGAAACTCCCTGGCATATTTCTCGATTTTTCCCTCAATATAAACTGCAAGATCAAGATCCCACAGAAGAAGATTTAATTTATAAGGCCTATAAAATTGGCAAAGAGATTGGTTTAAAATATGTTTATGGGGGCAATGTCACTTCTGATACAATGGAAAATACCTATTGTCCAAAATGCGGAGAACTGGTGATTAAGCGGTTTGGCTATGAAATAAAGCGCTTTGATCAAAATGGCTATTGCCCTAAATGTAATGAAAAAATTGAGTTGGTTTTAAAGTAAAAACGGACAAATTTATATCATAGGCCACTTTAGTGGCCGTGCGTGAATTCTATAATATTTCTAGGCCGTTTTTTTGCTCAGCTATTGACAATATTTTAATTATATGCTATCATGTCCTTGAGATGCCTAGATGGATTTAATAGGCTTACCCTAGATAAAACTTACTATCCTAAGAAAATTTAGGGGAAAAATCTCTCTATTTAAAAGTAGCAAATTGGATAGAATTTGCGAAATATGACCGGGTTGGACTCAAGAGTGGAGATTGAGTCTATTAAAAAAACCCAATAAACCATGCCTTGCATAGCGAGGCGTCCGGACGTAGGAATAATCCGCCTATAAAGGACAGAATATACCACTCATATTCTGTGGTTTTTATAAAAATTACGGCCTGCAATCAAGCGGGCCTTTTTTAATTGAAATAGAAAAAGACGGCTTTTTAGGGCCGTCTTATTGTTTTAGTATTGTGGCCGATAAAGGCCAACATTTCCAGGTTCATGAAGTTGGGTGACTGAATCATCTTCAATTGTTTGTCTGATGGCTTCGGCTAATAGTCCGGCTATAGAAAGGATTTTGAACTTTGGTTCACCGCTGACTTTGTCTTCAACCGGTATAGTATCGGTTATGACAAATTCATCTATCGGTGAATTTTTTAAAGCCGCGATAACCTCGGCTGTTGATTTTCCTTCCTTGGCTAGGGGCGCATGCGGCGCATACATAATGATTTTTTTAGCGCCATTGTCTTTCAGGGCTTGAGCATCTTTGATCGCTGTTCCCCCAGAGCAGATTTCGTCGTCAATCATGATGCAGATTTTGCCTTTAGTGGCAATTTCGCGTTTTATTTCCACGACTTTGCCATCACGAACCTTGTCAATATAATCGTGAGGCAGCTTAGTAATTTCGGTAAGCTTGGCCGAGCGTTTAGCGGCACTGCTGTCAGAAAAGCAGATTAGCACGTCATCTTTTTTTCCACCTAAAACCGTTTGAATGTAGTTGTTGAGATAATCCGCAAACATGTAAATAGTGGAAATTTCATCAGCTGAGGGCCTGAAATAATGCTTGACGTGAGTGTCATGTGGGTCTAGTAAAAGCACTCTTTCAACGCCCAGAGTTTTATTGATAATTTGGGCTAAAACGCTGCTCATTACAGAAATTCTGGGCTTGTCCTTACGGTCACTGCGAGCGTAAGGCATGTATGGAAAAGTTAGCAGCAAGTCAGCAGCATTAGAATTGTAAATAGCGTCAAGTAAACACATCAGTTCAACCAAGCGTTGATTTACAGGCGGAGTTTGAGTGTGTATTACTACGACAAAATAACCGCGAACATTATCTATTTGCAATTCCACGTTTTCATTGTCAAAATATGACACTTTTGGCCGAGATAAGATTAAGCCCTCCTCAGGTTTAAATATCTTTGGCAGGCGTTTGTATAGTTCTTTACAGACCTTCTCTGCCAGAATATCCGAACCAGGCAAAGCCATTACTTTTACTCCGCGAAACTTCATTTTTCCTCCTCTGTAAAAAGTTTTTGTTTACCAATTTAAGGCACATTAACCTTAACATTTTTTACTAAAAAGTCAAGCTTGACATTCACTTTTTTATTTATTATACTAAACTTAGCACTCTTGAAGCTGGAGTGCTAAATTTCATAATTCAGCATTCATAATTCATAATTATTCAAAATATGTTTAACCCCAATAAATTAACCACTAAATCCCAGGAAGCTTTGAGAAATGCCCAGGAAATTGCCATTGACCATCAAAACCAGCAGGTTGATGCTTTGCATTTGCTCGCTTCCCTGCTTACTCAAGACGAAAGTTTAGTTAATACAATTTTAAAAAAATTGGAAGTTGACCCTGCTCAATTAAAAAATCAGATTTTTCAGGCTATTGAAGCATTCCCAAAAACCAAAGGCGATATAAGCCTGACTCAGATGTTTTTAACCGAAGATTTAGCCCGAGTTTTAGCTGGCTCAGAAAAAGAAGCTAAAGAATTCAAGGATGAGTATATCTCAACTGAACACATTTTTTTATCAATGTTAAATACCAAAAGCAAGGTCAAAATTCTTTTGGATTCTTTTGGTATTCAATATGATGCTGTTTTAAAATTATTGGCGCAGCTGCGTGGCTCTACCAGAATTACAGATCCGGAACCAGAATCAAAATTCCAGGTTTTGGAAAAGTACGCCCAGAATTTAACAGAAATGGCCAGGCAAGAGAAATTAGATCCGGTCATTGGGCGTGATTCTGAAATTCGCCGCGTGATGCAGGTTTTATCCCGCAGAACAAAAAATAATCCGGTTTTGATCGGTGAAGCCGGAGTTGGCAAAACAGCCATTGCCGAAGGTTTAGCGCAAAGAATTGTGGCTGGTGATGTGCCGGAAACTTTAAAAAATAAAGAAGTAATTGCTTTGGATTTGGGTTCTTTAATTGCCGGGACCAAATTCCGCGGTGAATTTGAGGATCGCTTAAAAGCAGTTTTAAAGGAAGTTGAAAATTCCAATGGCCAGATAATTTTATTTATTGATGAACTGCATACTGTTGTCGGCGCTGGCGCGATTGAAGGTTCAATGGATGCATCCAATATGTTAAAGCCAGCTTTAGCTCGCGGTAAATTGCATGCCATTGGCGCTACAACTTTGAAAGAATATCACAAATATATTGAAAAAGATCCTGCTTTAGAAAGACGCTTTCAGCCAGTCATGGTCTTGGAACCTTCTATTGAAGATACGATCGCAATTTTGCGCGGTATTAAAGATAAATATGAAGTCCATCATGGCGTAAGAATTACTGACTCAGCGATTTTAGCTGCGGCTGAATTTTCTCAAAGATATATTACTGACCGTTTTTTGCCTGATAAAGCAGTTGATTTAATAGATGAAGCAACTTCTGCTCTGCGTATGGAAATTGATTCAATGCCTGAGGAGCTTGATAAAATGAAGCGCAAAACGAAACAGCTGGAAATTGAAAAAGCAGCGCTAAAAAAAGAATCTGATAAAGGCTCAAAGGACAATTTGAAAATTTTAGATAAAGAATTGCATGATTTAAAAGAAAAATCCAACCAATTGGAATTGCACTGGAAAAGCGAGAAAGATATTATTACCCAGATTCGCGAAGCCAAAAAGAAAATTGATTCTTTGAAACAAGAGGCTGATATCTTGGAAAGAAAGGCTGAACTGCAAAAAGTGGCGGAAATTCGTTATGGCCAGATCCCAGCGATTGAAAAGAAAATCAAAGAATTTGAAAAAAAATTAGCTAATGTGCAAAAAGACCATAAAATTCTGAAAGAAGAAGTAACTGAAGAAGATATTGCCCATGTTGTTTCACGCTGGACAGGCATCCCGGTTTCCAAAATGCTTGAGTCAGAAATGGCCAAATTAGCCCATGCTGAGGATGAACTGAGAAAACGCGTGGTTGGCCAGCAAGAAGCGATTTCTGCAGTGGCTAATGCCATCAGGCGCTCACGAGCTGGCGTGTCAGAAGAAAACAGGCCAATTGGCTCATTTATCTTTTTAGGCCCAACTGGCGTGGGTAAAACAGAATTAGCCAAAGCTCTGGCTGAATTTATGTTCAATGATGAAAATGCCATGATTCGCGTGGACATGTCTGAATATATGGAAAAGCATTCTGTTTCCAAATTCATTGGTTCTCCCCCAGGCTATATCGGCTATGAAGAAGGCGGACAATTAACTGAACAAGTGCGTAGACGCCCCTACTCTGTAGTTTTATTTGATGAAATTGAAAAAGCCCACCCGGAAGTATTTAATGTTTTATTACAGCTTTTAGATGATGGCCGTTTGACTGATGCCAAAGGACGAGTTGTTAATTTCAAAAATACAATTATTATCATGACTTCAAATTTGGGCAATCAGCTTTTGAAAGATGTTTCGCTTGGCTTTGAAGATAAGACACTTAAAAAAGAGAATACAATGGATGAGGAAAAAATGAAAGAAAAAGTTTATGAAGCCTTAAAAGCCCAGTTTAAACCAGAATTTATTAATCGTCTTGATGAAATAATTATTTTCCATCCTTTAGGTAAAAAAGAAATTGAAAAAATTATTGAATTACAGCTGGAAATAGTCACCAAGCGTTTGGCTGATAAGAAAATCAAATTAGAGTTTACCAAAGCTTTGGAAGAATATCTGGCCAACAAAGGCTTTGATCCCCAATTTGGCGCGCGTCCGCTTAAACGCGTGATTCAAAGTCAAATCCTTGATGATCTGGCTTTGCAGATAATTGAAGGCAAAATTAAAGAAGGACAGAAAGTTAAGGTTGATGTGGAGAAGGATAAAGTAGTGTTTAAATAAACTGAAATAAAAAAAGAGGCGGTTTATATCTCCTCTTTTTTAATATAAAATTATTTAACTACTTCGATCTTAAATATAAAATTTTGATGTTTAACGTTTTCACCTTTTATGAAAGCAGTAATTTGGTGAATTCCATCTTTTAAGAATGTTATATTAATATTCCCCTGATGATTATCTTCGCTACATTGTATCATCTCTTGTTTAAAACGCACTATTTGTTTTTCTTCTCCTTTATATATAGAAGAGATGTTGGGGGTATCTTCTACTAGAAAATCTAGAGGGAAAACAAGTCCGATTTGTATATTTTTAGCCATTTCTGATGATGAATTTAAAATTGATATGGGTATCTCCTGCTTTTTATTAGATGCAAATCTTAATTCCTTGTTAGGCTCAAGTTTTTGATCACCAAATTTTATAAATATTTGTTCAAGTAAGATTTTTTGGCCTGACCCAGTTTTATCAATTAAAGTCGACAATAATTCTATTATTTTGTTATCAGAAGTATTTTTTTCATCGTTTAGTATTTTCGAAATTTCCATCACGATTTCTAATAATTTTATGATTACATATACGAAATATCCCAATAAAAGTATACTAATCGGAATTATTATAAAATATTTATAAATAATTTCCAGATAAAAAGATAATAATGTAATTACAAATAGTAATAAGAGGGGGATGGAAAGTCTAAGTATTTGGTATTTAGGGTTCAAATATGAAAGTTTATTCTCTGCGTTTTTTTTATTTTTCTTTAAACTCTTTATGGTTTTTTCAATCAATGCTAAATCTATACCACCCTCCCTTTTTTTAATTTCAGCATCTAGATTTTTTTCATTTGATGATTTTTCGTTCTCATAATTTTGTTCAAGTTTTTTTATCCCTTCTGGAAAGAGTGAAATTAAGATGCCAACAAGTGGCAATATGAAGGCCAGCGCTGCTAAAACTAAATTAGTAAGGGCATTCATTATTATATTGATCGGATTATTGTATGTGACAACCAGATTAGCTTTAATATTTGGAAGGGCTAATAAAAGTGTAGATACAAAAATTGTTAGAACTATTAAAATTAATAGAATTAGTTCAATTCTTTTCTTGAATCTATTTATAAAATCAGCAATTATTTTTTTCATAATATTGAGGTTATTTTTTATACTTTAAGTATAAACATATGTGTGTTAAAGTCAAATGTTTTTGGTGAATTTTTTGACAATAAAAAAAGCCGCCCTGAACTCAAAGTTCTAGGGCGGTTTTGTTTTTGCAAGTATTTATTATCCCCTTTTGACAAAAATTGTCACTATTTTGTGGAAATTTGTCTGGCGGAATTTGGTGCTCATGCCGAGCAAAACAAGGGTTTTTTCTGGACGATAATCTTCTTTGATTAATTCCTTTGTCTTGTCAGCAGCTTTCTTGTTTTCCATGCGAACGGCCTGGATACCGACAATATTTTTCGGGTTTTCCAATTCAATTAGGAGCGGCACGCCTTCAATCCCAGCTTTCTTTTTTTTGCCTTCCATTTTTTACCTCCTTAATGGATTTTAGTTAAAGTTATCAGAAATGATAGTTTTTGTCCACGCAGCTCTTCACAATAGCTATATAAAATTCAAAGGCCCCGTTAAAAATGCATTCAAGCATTTTGTAACGGGGCCGAGTGTGGAGAGAAAACCTTCTTTGTCGTAGCCGCCAGCGTATAAAAAGGCGTCCTCATCTACATGCAATAGCATGTTCGCCTAAGATTCTCTGGTAGCTTTTTTGCGGGCATGCAGATTATGACGTTCCGGTACCGTATGAACATCTCGTTTCGGCGCTCCTAGGTTGCGCCATAGTCACGGGCCGGATTGAAGCGTGATTGTGCTTGAACGCCCATTAGAACATCGGATTTTTTAGACGTTCGGCACATTTTCGACGGTCGCCCATGGTGCGTCCGTTTGAATCTCAAACTTTCGATCATCAGGATTCGGCCTTCCATGATAGGCCTTTCAATCGTATTTTTCGAGAATTTCGAAGTCAATTGGCCGGATCGCGGCAGTTTTTACAAATCCCGCGTTCCGGAAGTTTTTTCCCGCATAAAATCGGAAGGTTTTAAGAACTCGATTCTCCACACTTTATGATTAACATCATAGCATATCTATAAGATTTTGTCAAGACTATGGCGGTTTTTGATTTGAAATAAATGATTTTATATGCTATTATTAGAATATGACAAAATCTAAAATTTGCACAATTTTATTATTTTTAAGTTTACTTTTATCCCCTATTTTAGCCGTAAACCCAGCTTTAGCTTTTGATTTTGATCCTAATGATATTATTTCTGATGGGGATTTACAGGATTATAGCACCATGGATATGAATGCGATCCAGGATTTTTTAAATAATCAAAAAGGTATTTTAAAAACATACAACACAAATGATAATTTTGGCATTACCAGATCAGCAGCTGAAATTATTTATAATGCAGCCCAGACATATAAAATTAATCCTAAATGGATTTTAGCTACCTTGCAAAAAGAACAAAGCTTAGTAACTAACCCAACGCCTAAGCAGCGCGATTTAGATTGGGCCATGGGCTATGCGGTTTGTGATTCCTGCTCAACCGATGATCCCCAGATTGCTATGTTTAAAGGCTTTGGCACGCAGGTTGATCGCGCTACCTATCGCATCAGATATTATTATGATCATCCCAATGAATTTAATTATAAGATTGGGCAGCAATGCACAATAGATGGCCAAAATGTTTCTCCTTATAGCCAGGCCACTGCCAATTTGTATATTTACACTCCTCATTTGAAAGGCAATTATAATTTTTGGAATATCTGGAATCGCTGGTTTTCTAAAATTTATCCGGATGGCACATTAATTCAGCAAACAGGCAGTGATAAAGTTTGGTTAATTGCCGGTGGCAAGCGCCGTGAATTTTGGTCAAAATCTGCGTTAGCAAGCCGTTTCGGCACTAATAGAATTACTGAGGTTTCTAAAAATGATTTGCAAAGATATGAAATCGGCTATCCGATTAAATATGCCAATTATTCGCTGTTGAAATCACCGGCTGGCAAAATCTACCTGATTGTTAATAATGAAAAAAAGGAAATTGAATCAGCTGAAGTTTTTCGCGAAATTGGTTATAATGAAGATGAGGTGATTGAGGTGACAGATGAAGAATTGTCATATTATGCTGATGGCCGCCAAATTACTTTAAATAGCCTTTATCCGCAAGGCGCATTGCTTCAAGATAAAAATACAGGCGGAGTTTATTATGTTGAAGACGGCATTAAATATCCGATCTGGTCAAAAGAAATTTTAGCTATAAATTATAATAAGAGTTATAAGGTCACTAAAGTCAGTCCTGAAGAACTGGATAAATATGTGACAGCAGCAAATGGCGTTAAATTGAGAGACGGCACGCTTGTAAAATTACCCGCAGAAAATAAAGTTTATGTGATTTCCAATGGCCAGCGACGCTGGATTAGCAATGAAAATACTTTTAATCAATTGGGTTATACCTGGTCAGAAGTTATAACAGTCAATGACAAAGTCTTTAGCTTGCATCCACAGGGAGAAGATCTTGATCTCTTGGTAGGCAATACCAAAATAGCAACTAATTAATAACCAACCTTTGTTGGCCATAGCCAACTACGGTTGGCGAAGGCCAATAATCAAATCCCAAATACCAAATAAATTGCAAAATTACAAATCGCAAATTGTTAAGATTTTGGTATTTAGCGCTTGAGATTTATTTGTAATTTGATATTTGGCATTTGTAATTTTAAAAGTATGATTGTTTTTAGCGCGATTTGTCCCCATCCGCCAATTCTCATTCCTAATATCGGCAAGGACAATTTGGATAAAATTAAAGATACGGCCAAGGCCTTAAAAGATTTGGAAAAAGATTTATATGCTGCCAAGCCTGATGTTATTTTGATTATCTCGCCTCATGGAGAAATAATTCCTGATGCCTTTTCCATAAATTTAAATTCAAGTTATTACCTTGATTTTGAGGAGTTCGGTGATTTTACCACTAAGGCAGAATTTAAAAGCAGCCCGAGGCTAGTTTTACAATTAAAAGAAAGGGTTGAAAATCAATTTCCTCTGATATTATCAAGTATGAATAAATTAGATCATGGCGCAGGCGTGCCGCTTTTTTATCTGACTAAGCATCTTAAAAATATTGAAATTATCCCCTTATCTTATAGCCTGCTTGATTATGACAAGCATTTCCAATTTGGCCAGCTTTTGAAAAAAGAGCTTGTCAAAAGCGACAAACGCGTGGCAATTATTGCTTCCGGTGATATGTCCCATGTTTTAACCAAAGACGCTCCTGCCGGCTATTCACCCAAAGGAGCTGAATTTGATGCCAAGCTTGTTAACCTGTTGAAACGCAAGGATATGCGCGGTATTTTAAATCTTGACCATAAATTGATTGAGGAGGCGGCAGAATGCGGTCTGCGTTCATTTTTAATCTTATTGGGAATTATTGAAGAATATAAATATGATGTTGAAGTCTTGTCTTATGAAGGGCCTTTTGGCGTGGGTTATCTAGTGGCAAATTTTAAGTTGGTGTAATTTATAAAAAATAATTTTGTCTTCACGACCGAAGGAGCGATTGGCCAATCGCTCCTTCGTTTATTTGGGAGTAAAAAAAGAACTCTCTGCGGAGAGTTCTGTAAGTTTTAAGATGACGAATAAATCGCTTTGCACTTGGGTTTGAGTTTATCGGCTATGACCGAAAGCTCAAGCATTTCTTCAAGCGAAAATTTTTTAGGATTCAGATCAGAAAGCATGTATTCGATGGACTTGGCAAATTGCTCTCGAAAAAATGTTTTCAGGTTTTCAATCGCGTCTGGTGGTTTGGAGGCAAACTTTGTTTCTGCTAGGACCACATAAACACTCGCCGTGATTTGATATCCAAGTTTATTAATTATTAATTCTATCGCTTGTTTGCAATAGAAATAATAAGCATTTCTTTGATTGCCGATATCCCGGTCTATCTTATTAAAAATTTCCAGGATACCCCGCATTAGCGCTAGCGGATCTTTGCTGGCAATCAAAGGCCTCATTATCTGTCTGACTTTTGCTTGCTTTTCTTGCTGGTTTTTCTCCCTGGTTGCTAATTCCTCTAAATGTTCCTTGGTGTAGGTGGTGGTGCCCTCTCTTCCATCTGGGCTTATTAATTTTACTTTACCTATTACTTTTTGATCAGATCCAGCCATTTTTTCCTCCTTTGGCTATTTATTTTTTTTAACTTTATCTTAGCTTAACACGGTAATTTTGTCTCGTCAATTTCAATTGAATTTTAAAGATTTTAATGATAAAATTTGATTATGGATCCCTATATTCAATTAGCGCAACAAACTATTTTTAATCATTTTGGCGTAAAGCAAGCCGATTTAGAATCTTTGAATTTGCCTAAAGAAATGTTAACCAAAAAAGCAGGAGTTTTTGTGACTTTATACCGCCATGGCAAATTGCGCGGTTGTATTGGCACATTAGAGCCAACTAAAAAAAATATTGCAGAGGAAATTAAACAAAACGCAATTTGGTCAGCTACAGAAGATCCCCGCTTTGAACCTGTAATAGCCAAAGAATTAGAGGATTTAAATATTTCTGTTGATGTTTTAAATCCCTCGGTTGCAATTAAGGATATAAAAGAATTAAACCCTAAAAAATATGGCGTTATTGTGGAAGCAGGCAGAAAAAAAGGGTTGCTTTTGCCTGATTTGGAAGGAGTTGAAACAGTTGACGAGCAAATAAGTATTGCTTGCGAAAAAGCCGGCATTGATCCTGCAAAAGAAAATTTTTTAGTATATAAATTTACAGTTACCAGACATGAAGCCTAAAATAGCTCAAATAATACCATTTGTCCGCTTAACAAGAAGCTTGAATTTTTTTGACTATATTATCCCGGAGGAGCTACGGTCAGAAATAAAAGTCGGACAATTAGTAGAAATCCCCTTTAGAAACAAGATGGTTAAAGGGGTTATTTTAGGTTTAGCAGAAAGTTCAAAGTATGAAAGTATAAAGTTAAAACAGATTTCTAAAATAGTTGAACCTATTCCCCTTTTGGCCACTTGGCAAATTACTTTAATTAAAGATTTATCGCAATATTATTTTGTTTCCATGGCTACTATTTTGAAAATGCTGATTCCTGAAATTCCTAAAAAAGTAAGATTAAGTCGTAAGAAAATTTTACAAGAATTAAATTTTTTATCTGCGCCAAAATCAGAAATTGCGCTTGAACAATTTTATAATTCTGCCAAACCAATTTTGTTACGCTGTTATAAATTTGAGGATAAAATTGGAGCTTATCTTGCTTTGATTAAAAAGGTTTTAAAACAAGATAAGCAGATTGTAATTATTGCGCCGACCCTAAACGAACTAAATAAAATTTATCAATATTTGGGTGATTTTAAAGAAGAAGTTTCCGTGTTTTTAAATGATTTGCCAAAAAACAAATATTATTATGAATGGCTGAGGATTAAAAATAGCCAGGCAAAAATTATTTTAGGCACGCGCAGCGCAATTTTTGCGCCATTTAAAAATTTAGACTTAATTATTATTGACGAAGAAGATAATGAAAATCACAAGCAGGAAGAGCCTAATCCGCGTTATAATGTAAAAACAATTGCCTTAAAATTACAGAAACTAATTATAGCAAAAGTCATTTTTACTGCCAGAACCCCATCAATGGCTAGTTTGCATAACGTCGCTCTTAAAGAATGGCAATTTTATGAAATCAATAAGCCAAAAGACTGGCCAAAAATAAAAATAATAGACCGACAGATTGAATTTAAAAAAGGTAATTATTCTATATTTAGCGAGGAACTTTTAAAATGCATTGAGTATAATCTAAAGCGCGCTCAAAGAATATTTTTATTTTTAAATCGTAAAGGTTTAGCCACGGTTTTGTCCTGCAAAGATTGCGGATATTTGGCAAACTGCCCCACATGCAAACTGCCTTTGACTTGCCAGGTTAGCAAAGAATTAGTCTGCCATCACTGCAATTATAAACAAGATATTTTTCTATTTTGTCCGCAGTGCAAAAGCCCAAATATAAAAATTACTGGGACTGGCACAGCCAAGGTGGAATTAGAGATAAGTAAATTGTTTCCCCAAGCCAGAGTTTTAAAACTAGACATTGACAGCCCTTTGAATAATAAAAAGATTGCTGATTATGATATTATTATTGGCACCCAATATGCCTTTGATTATTTAAATTGGAAGGAAATAAATTTAGCCTGCGCTTTAAATGCAGATACGTTGCTTTATTTGCCAGATTATCGCAGTGCTGAAAAAACATTTAATCTTTTAGCTGGACTGGCAATATCTATGGCAGATCCCAAAAAAGAATTTTTGGTTCAGACTTTCTCAGCAGATAATTATATTTTTTATGACTTGCCTGCGCTTGATTATAAAACATTTTATAAAAAAGAAATTACTGAACGCCAAGATTTACATTATCCGCCTGTGGCAAAGCTAGTAAAATTAATTTACCAAAGCATTGAATTTAACGGCGGCCAAGCAGAAATAAATAAAGTCTATAGAGAATTAGTTTCAAAAGTTGATATAAATAAAGTTATTATTAATCCCCCGCTTTTAGCTTATACTCAGCAGGTTCGCGGCCGTTTTCGCTGGCAAATTATTATTAAGCTATTAGAGCTGGATCTGAAATTAGATTTTTTGAATGATTTGCCTGAGGATGTGATAATTGATGTTGAACCGGAAAATCTGCTATAAAAAAAACCCGTTTTGGAAAACGGGTTTTGGCTGTATTTTTTTAGGCAGCGTTTTTTTGATGTTTTTGCTTGATGTGCATATGTTTGTGATCTTCAAAAAAATGTATTTCTGCAATTCTCTTGATGTCATTGGCCATGGTAAATTTTGTAGCCCAAACCTCAACCGTTTTGCCTTCTCCCAGACAGGCGCGTACAAGAGGTTCATAATCAGAGTCGCCCGAGACCAAGATTAAATGATCAAATTCATTCTTGTATAAATGCCCGGCCATTTTTACAGAAATATAATTGTCAGTCCTGCTTTTGCCGGTTTTTTCAATCGGGCAAGCAGGCGCGTAACTTTTATACGGTGTAAAAATTATTTCAAAGTTTAATTCCTCCTCCAAAAAATGAAGGAAATCGTTTTTTTGAGGAGCATTACGCGGTGCATCGTAAAAAACATAGGCCATGACAATTTCCTTTTTATTGCCTTTGCCATGTGAAATATGCTTTAAAAATGCTTTTAAATCAATATTATGGCCAATGGCTCTGGTCATGCCAGAAAAATTAGGCATGTCAATCGCTATTGCTAGCCTCATCTTCGTCTCCTTTCACCCTTGAAATTTTCTCCTATCTATGCTAGAATAGAGAATATTCAATCTTACTATATTTTTTTATTTATGTCAAGCCTTAAGCTAATCAAAGTGCCGAATCCAATTTTACGGCAAAAAGCCCAAGAAATTAATAAAATTACACCTGCAATCAAGCAGCTTATTTTAGATATGGGGCAATCAATGAAAGAAAATAAGGGTGTTGGCTTGGCTGCGCCACAAATCGGCCAAAGCATACGTTTATGTGTAATTAGCACAGAACAAGGGCCATTAGCTCTAATTAATCCACAAATAACCCGGAAATCTTTGAGAAAAGAAGCTGAAGAAGAAGGTTGTTTAAGTTGTCCGGGTGTCTGGGGCTTGGTTAAACGCTCTAAGGTTATTTATGTTAAAGCTTTAAACCAAGACGGCAAGGACATTAAATTCAGGGCTGAAGGCTTATTTGCCCGTGTTATTCAACATGAAGTTGATCATTTGGCTGGTGTTTTGATAATTGATAAATTTGAAAATAAAAAAAAGAGGTAATCAAATACGATCACCTCATTGTTTAAACTCCTTTTAGCCAAACATCATGTCGTGCCATTCTTTTTTTGCTTTGTAGCGCCAGAGGACTAAAAGTCCAATAATAATAAATGCTACGGCTAAGATTCCCAAAATCATTTTACCCTCCTTTTTAAAGCTATTTTAAACTTAGCATAATATTTAAATAAATGTCAATAGATTTAAAGAAAATTAAAGTAATTTTTATGGGTACGCCGGAGTTTAGCGCGCCTATTTTAAATGTTTTAATTGAAAATTATAATGTTATGGCTGTCGTAACACAGCCTGATAAAAAAGTCGGGCGTAAACAAATTTTAACAGCTTCTCCGATAAAACAAATTGCTTTGGCAAATCAGATTGATGTTTTACAACCAGATAAAATAAAGGGTAATACAGGATTTATTCAAAAAGTAAAAGCATTAGAGCCTGATTTAATTATTATTGCTGCCTATGGTTTAATTTTGCCAAAAGAAATTTTAGACATGCCTAAATATAAAGTAATTAATGTCCATGCTTCGCTTTTACCAAAATATCGCGGTGCTTCCCCTATTCAAGCAGCGATTTTAAATGGTGACAAAGAAACTGGCGTGACTATTATGTTGGTTAATGAAAAAATGGATGAAGGCGACATTTTAACTCAGGAAAAGGTCAAAATAATGCCTGAGGAAACTTCCGAATCTTTACATGCTAAACTTTCAGTCTTGGGTACAAAATTATTAATGGAAACTTTGCCTAAATGGTTAGATAAGGAAATTAGACCTCAAAAACAAGATGACAGCCAGGCAACTTATTGTAAATTAATTTCTAAAGAAGATGGCCAGATTAATTGGCAAAAATCTGCGCTTGAAATTGAGCGTCAGGTGCGGGCTTTAAATCCTTGGCCGGGAACCTGGGCTAATTGGAATTCTAAAAAATTGAAGATTTTAAAGTCAAAAATTTATGAAGTTGATAAGGCTGGCGAGGTTGGCGAGGTTTTTAAACTTAATAATGGTCTGGGAGTTTATTGCGGTCAAAATGCTTTAGAAATTTTAGAACTTCAGCTGGAAGGTAAAAAGCCCATGACAGCCAAGGAATTTTTAAATGGGTACCCGGGTATTATTGGCGCCACTTTAATTTAACATTTTAATTAATATAAAACCGACTTCTGAAAGTCGGTTTTTATAGCGCAAATTTTCTCAATTTTAGCGAGAAATATTTTTGCAGCTCTGGCATTTGTAAACATCACGTTTACCTTGTTTTGTGTCAATGGTTATTTTGCTTTTGACACGAGTAATTTGCCCACAGTGTGGGCATGACCAGCCATAACCGCCTTCATACGCAGAAGGAATCTCATAATAATCAGGCAAATTCAATTGAACACTTATTCGGCTATTTGCCAAACCCTTGCTTCCAGCTTCTTTTCCTGTGGTACGGTAGAAAGTTTTGCATTTTTTGCAACGCCTGATTTTTTTGCTGCCCTGAATAGTTTTTTTAATAAAAGGGTGGGAATCTTCAAAACTAGATTGGCAAGTTGGGCAGTTTACAGATAATGGAAAGTCATAAAAATCTGGCCGATAATTTTTTCCAGGCTTGCCAGCTTTCCTGTCAGCTGCCTTTTGACGGCGAATGTGGCGGCGCATTCCTTTGCTTAATGGGCTTTCAACAAACGGCATTTTTTCCTCCTTATAGAATTTTTAGGAGGCCCGGGGGACTTTTAGACCTTATTAAGGGAGCTAAATTACTCCAGGCCTCCTCTGCCGATGATACATTGGTATCTTAAATAGATTTTATAAAATTGTCAAGGCACGTCGTTCGCAAAACGACGTGCCAAGGAAATCAAAAACACCCCAACGTATGTTAGAGTGTTTTTGGTATCGTATAGATGATTAAAATCTGCGAAAACTTTTGCGTCTGTTTCTATTGCAATCTCTGCAATAAACTGGTCGGTCTGGAGATGGTTTGAATGGAAGTGAAGTAATATCAACACCACATTCAGCGCATTTCAAACCCATATCAGTTACATCAAACATTGGTCTAGGAGCTTGGTTATCATCACGAAAATTAGAATAAGCCATATTTAGTTTAAGTCCCTTGTAAACAAGGTCGTTTAATTAATTATTTGGTTTTTGCCTAGTCGACTTATCCGCGGTGCGGATCCAAGGACTTAACTTTCTGACTTATCTCTAATTTAATTGATCTAAGTTTTTGAAGTTAAACTAACCAAAGTTTTAATAGTTCTAGTATACTCTATTTTAAAGTTTCTGTCAAGAAGCGCTATTCTGTTTCATAATGGGTAAGCTCTGGTTTATCCTGCATAGCTACTGATTTTCTAAAGCCTATTCTATCATGCGCTTGATCACCCAACCCCCACATTCGGCCACAAAAGACCGTATATTCGCCAAATTTATCATTTATTCGGTCTAGTGCTATGCTTAGATTTTTATCTTTTGCCTTGTAGAATAAGTTTAATTGGCCAGTTAGCGACTGGAGGCGGGTAACTGACACAGCCAGCATGTAGACCTTGGTTTTGGGCGGATTTTGCAAAATAAGGCTGTAAGCAGCCTGAAATATTTCTTCAGTGGTAAATAAGGTTTCCGCTGTTTTATGGCTTTTAAAAAAGCCACCGCCGTATTTTAAACTATAGCCGCTGCAAATGCCCCGGGCTTCTAAGCCAGATTCTCTTAAACGCCGGCCGGTTTTTTCACAGAGTTTCATTAAAACAGCGCTAAGATATTTTAAATCATTGGTTTGTTTGGGAATACAGTATGAATGGCCAATTGATTTTGGTAAAATTTCCTCCTCTGTTCTCACTCCTTCAATTTCCACTCCATTAGCATTGGCCCAGAGATAATAACCTGGTTTGCCCAGAGCCTGCATTATATTAGCAACTGGGAAATTTTTTAAATCCAGCAAAGTATAAATGCCCAGCTGGTTTAAACGTCTTTCCATTCTTTGTTTAATGCCCCAGGCTTCAGTTATTTTAACCTGGGAAAATATTAGCTCCATTTTTTTAATAGAATCAATCAGCAAGTAATTATCTTTCTCGCAAATATCAGAACCAAATTTGGCCAAAAAGCGCGTCCAGGAAATTCCGATTGAGCAAGTTAGCCAATCTCCTACTTCTTTTTTAATCCTATTTTTAATTTCTGTGGCGATTTTTTCTACTTGCTGCCAATTTTTAATATAGCCTGTTAAATCCAAAAAAGCTTCGTCAATGCTATAAGGTTCAATCCGTTCAGTATAGTCGCTTAAGATTTTAAATATCTTTTCAGTAGTTGATCTATATTTGGCTGGTTCGTTTTCAACTAAAATAACTTTGGTATAAAGCTTTTTGGCTTCTGAAACCAGACAGCCGGTTTTAATGCCCACTTTTTTGGCTTCTTTGGATGAGGCAATAATACAGCCCTTGGGACTCAAATACGCGCAGACACCAACAGGCTTTCCGCGATAAAAAGGATTGGCCTGCTGTTCAACAGAGGCAAAATAGGAATTCATATCAATGTGGAGGATGAAATTGGCCATGATTATATTTTATTTTTTTAATAATTAAATTTCGTTTTAATTTTAAATTTTTAATGACTAATTATTAATTAATTTTTTTAATGTTTTAATGCCTAAATTAAATCATTATAACATTTAGTCATTGATTAAAAATTAGAAATTAATCATTTGTCATTCACTGTAAACCTCCTCCAAATGCCAGGTTAAATTATTAGTATCAAAAACCAGCTTGAAAAAGTTGTTTTGGCTAGTGACTGAAAAATAAACCAGTTTGCCATCCCCTGTCCTTTTTTCATAAACCAGATTAATTTTCTCAATAATATATTTCTTTTTGGTCCACTTTAAAGCATAGGGTTTAGGACCCCTTTTAGTAAAGATAACTATAACCTCAATCGGGTCGTTTAACTTAAGTAAGGGCATAAGGATTGAATAACAAATGACAAATACCAAATATCAAAAAAATAACAAAATACTAAATTTAAATGATAAAACGTTTTAAAATTAATTATTTGAGTTTTGAATTTATTTTGTTATTATTTATTGGGTATTTGTCATTTTAAGTTATTATACCCCGAACAGAAACCGAAGGCAATAAAAAATCAAGGTTATTGGCCTTGATAGTATTATCAATACAAATAGAATTTTATTTATCGGCTAATTTTTTTGTCTAAATATGGCTGCACAGAGCATTAAATAGCCTATTCCCAAGGGATGGTTTAAATACGGGCTGAACATGTTTACAGTCATCAAGACAATTAAGCCAATCAGGAAGCCAATTCGTATAAGGCTCGGCCTTGAATTAATTTCATTTATATTTGAATTTATGACAGTTTGTTTAAGGCCGAGCCTTGAATGAATGCCCAAATAAAGTATTTGTCCTATTAAAAACAAATAAACAAACAAACCAATAAACCCAATTTCCGTTACCGTATCCAAATACCCCCATTCAAAAGTGTAAGTTGTGTACCAGCCCTCGGGATTTGAATCATTTTTAATGCGCGGATCATCTGATTTGTATGTTAAACTAGTGCCAAAGCCAGTGCCTAAAAGAGGCGCTTTTTTAATTTGTTCAATTAAAACCGGCAATTGGTTCCAACGGCTAGATACTCCTGCTTCACCAAAAAAGGCAGTAAAGCGTGTTTTAAGTAAAGAAAATGCTAATTCTGAGGAAGGTTTGGGGATTGGGAAATTGGCGATAGAGAAAAACAACAAGATGTTGATAATCAGGGAAGAAAGAATAATTCCCATAATTTGTGCCAATTTTTTGAGCCGTAATTTTTCTTTAAAAATCAAATAAGCAAAGAGAGCAATAAATCCGACAATGGCACTGAGCCAAAAGGTGCGGGAAAAAGAGATTAAGATTGAGGTTTCAAGTATGATTATCATAATAATGGACCAGACAAATTGTTTTCTCGGAACCGAAGAAGCGATTGGCCCCGAAGGGGTAAACGAATCGCTTCTTCGGTGGAGGAGTAATAAAATTAGGGAAAAAATAATAAAAATTCCAATCAAGCTCCATATCTGCGACTGGAAAAATATTCTAAAAAAATTAGCCCCGGCATAAGTAATCTCCCCTACCCTGGTATCGCGAATCCAGTGGTAAAGCAGATCCGATGTATTTAGAAATCCATGAGAAAAGAAGTATAAGGTTACAAATACTTTTAAGGAGACATAAGTTATTGAGGCGATTAAAATTTTTAGAAAATTAATAACTTGCTTTTCATTTTTAAAAACTTCCAGGAAAACAAAAAAGAGACCGAAATACAGATAACCGTTAAAATCAAAAAAAGTGTTTGCCAGACCATTATGGTGTAATAGTCCATTGATAAACCCAATCCCGAGGAAGGCAATTAATAAAATAAAGTTTTGGATTAGGCGATCCTTTTTTATCTTATTTATACCCCACTTTCTTGTCCGCCATAGCGTAAGCGACGGCGGAAGTGGGCAAGTTTTAGGCCTGCTAAAGCAGGGTATAAAACAATATTTTAATAACCAGACCAAAAAGACAATTAAGAATATTGCTAGACGAATCGGCGCTTTAAAGCCAGGTAATTGCAAGTAGAACAAATACCCATAAGAACCTATCATTAGTTCAATTAAAGCAATATAAAGACCATATTCTAGCTTATACAAGGTAAATAAAAGAACTGCGATTGAGATAAGAATTAAGAATATAGAAGATAGAAATGCTGATTTAAAGCTGATTAAGGAAAGTAATTCAATGAAAAAAATGGCTAAAATTAGCTTTATAATATTTATATTTAAGATTTTTTCAGGTGTATCTATTGACATTTTTATTGAAATGTGTTATTATAACTGCATTAGTCTAGGTTCATTTCGGAACCTGGCAGATATAATCTTTGAAAGGAAAGAAAATGAAAAAGTTAATTTGTTTGGTATTGGGCATGATCGTCCTTTTGCTAACCACCACCGCTTGCGCAAGCATGAACAAAAGCGTTTTCGAACCTGGCATCAGCATTGCTGCAACACCTGCTTTTCCTCAAGACGTTTCTTCTCCGACCTGGGCAGAACAAGCCGGCAAGGTAGTGACCACAAATCACTCCCCCAAAATAGTAGAAGTGGAAATTCGCTTCTATCCATTTGGCCTTTCACAAAGAGGTCTTGTAATTGATAGATACTTTCTGCATTCTAACTGTTTCGGTGCTTATTTTGGTACAGATGGCGATTATTCCGCCACAATCATCGAAGTGAATGGGTCTGTGACTCCGTTCGTCAAGAATTTTCGCCTCATAAAAGGTGAAAAGATTGAAATAACTTATGGTCAATAAGACCAACTTGTACACAAAAATTGTGTTACACCCTGTCAATTCTGGCGGGGTGTTTTTTTGTGTATGTATTGACATTTTTTTAAATATATGATAGTGTAATAATGCGGTTGGGAGGGCTGTATATACAGTTCGTTGAAGCGCATAACGCTAATATCCTACTCCAATCCATTTCAAATTGGTTTGGAAAAGTCTGCAATCACGCAGTCTTAAGATATAAGCGTGCATCACCTGGCTGCATTAAAATTTTTTTCCCAGAAACTCGAAGGTTTGCGGCTTTTCCTGAGAGTACTTATTGGGGAAAAGGCATCAATTCTGTAAAGAAAGAAGATGTCAAAGAGCCGATTTATTTATCATTTAACCTTGCTATTCTGGCAGGGTTTTTTATTTTTAAATTTTTGACTGGGGTTTGGGTTTGATTTTGAAAATTTAATTAAACTATTGACAAATTAATTATATTTTGTTAAGATATTTTTATGAGATTAAGGTAGAGCAACGAAAGAATTCCTAAATAAGGATCCAGTTTAGGAATTGTTTCAAATAATGGTGCCTTAACTATGGGCTCAGCTCTTTGCTGAGTGCAAACTGGTTAGCACACTCGATGTTCCTTGACCTTATCAAGTTCTGCATTGCATTATTATGCCTTAATCTCTGGCGAATATTCCACCCTGTCAATTCTGGCAGGGTGTTTTCTTTTTTAAATTTTTAGGTACGATACTTGACATTTTTATAATTTTTGTTAAGCTATATTTGTGTTAGGGAAGAGAGTCCTAAGTAAAAGGAAAACAGTATCGCCGAAAGTATGCTGCTGAATGGATTTTTGGGGGTGATGGCAAAAGTCCCTCACAATTCAGGTAGGAAAGAACACGAAATCTTACAACTAGAAAGTAATGTTATTCTCGGCAAAGGGTACCCTTTGTTATCCTACCTTCCCTAACCGCTAATAGTCAGTTGAGGTGGAGAATGCCTTTGACACGGAGTGTGGAGGCGAGGGACGCCCATTCCTCAAGTAAGGGCTCAATCTCGGCTGGAAGTCCAGTTGCCTTACTCATCTCAACTGATTTGCTAATTACCCAGTCAACTGACCGGGTTTTTTATTTAAAGTAATTCATAACTGCTTTTTATAATAGCAATATTTTAGGTAATTTAAAAGGGTATTCTGAAGCGAATACCCTTATTTATTAAATAGCCATTTGGAATAATTCCTGATATTTTTTCAGGAATTCCTTGGCATGATTGCTGGCTCTGGCTGAACTTTCTCTGAGCATTTGGCGCAGGTCTTTTTCAGTCAGCTTGAATTCCCTTTCCTTTTCTCGGTATGGAGTGAAATATTGCCAAAGTGAAGTAGTCAGGATTTCTTTGCATTGTGTGCAGCTTAATGTTCCGGCCTGGCACTGCTGGTGGATTTTTTCCTGGCTGGCCATGTCCTTAATTTTGGGCAAAACATAATAAGCGTAAACGCAGCACTTTTTTGGATTGCCAGGATAATTAAGGCCCAATCGCGTGTCATCTGTCGGCATTTTGAAAACTTTTTTTCTGATCAATTCAAGACCATCAGTTGGACAGATAAAATTTTGGCGCTGACTGCTGGTTCTTTTCCCATCAAAGCCAGGTATGGGCGGGACTGGCGGAATGATCACCTGAGGAAAAATAAACTCGCTCACATCCAGCTTTAAATTATGGCACAGATTACGGATAATCTTGTGCGTTAATTCCACATTGCCAGGAATACTTGAGGTTACAAATGGCGCCTCAAAAATGAGTACGTCTGCAAGTTCCTGGAGCGGATAGCTTAGAATTCCGGCATTGATTATTTCTTTGTCCTGCTTTTTCCTTTTGGATACAATGGCTTTTTGCAAAATGTGAACAGGTGTTGCCTGTAAAAGCATTTGAAACATTTGGGCATGCTCAGGCACCATGGATTGGGCAAAGATTGTGCTTTGCTCATAGTTTAAACCAGCGCACAGCCAGGATTTGAATATTGTTAATGTATCCTGGATTAAATTATCTGCTTTGGCAGTCGTCAGGGCTAAACTATTGTAGATGCCGAAAAAACAATCGTATCTTTTTTCCAGCCCAAGCCATTGGTCTATGACCATTAAATGTTTCAAATGGATAAAGCCAGTTGGCCTCATGCCAGAGAGAAATCTGAATTTTTCGCTCATGATTGCCTCCTTGTCAAATAACCAATTTAATATCTAAATTTAGCGCATAATATTGATTTTGTCAAGCTAAACCAATTTGTCGCATCAGGTAAATAACCACTTGACTTTTTACTAAACTATGCTATAGTTTAGTATTCGCTCATTGAAAATTTGAAAGGAGAAAAATAATGGAAAGAAAAGTCATTAAACTTGATTTTAATGTTACTAATAGGTGCAATTTTCGTTGCAAACACTGCTGTTTTCGTTCTGGCGAAGTTAATTTGACAGAACTGCCTTTTGCCATGATTCAATCTGTTTTGACTGAATTCAAGGAATTGGGCGGTCGCAGAATTGACATCACTGGCGGTGAAGCCACAATGCGCCAAGATTGTTTTCAGATCGTTGAGCTCTGCAAATATCTGGGGTTTAAAACTGAATTAGTGACAAATGGCTCTCTGCTTGATGAAGAAAAATTGAAGCGCTACAAAGACCTCGGTCTTGATGGCATAGCGATCAGCTTGGATGGATCCAAGTACAAATTCTACAGCCAAATCCGGCCTGTGGCAGAAAAGATTTACAAAAAAATCCTTAAAAACATTGAACTGGCCGCGAGGTCTGGCTTTTACACCAAAGTCAATACGGTTGTCTTTGATTCCAATCTGCATGATCTGACGGCAATCACCCGTTTGGCCGTTGTCTTGGGCGCGCGCGAACAGGGCTTCTATTATTTCAGTCCCATTGGCCGAGGTGATTGTTTCACTGCCAATATCGCTGATCCGCTCAAATGGATGCAGGTGATCAGGCAACTACTGATTGAATTTTACAATAAGATCGAAATCTCCATGGAGACGCCGATCATTGAGTCAGAATTCACCAGAAAAATCGATACTCATTGCTACATGGAAAGACCATGGCATTTGCAGATTTTGCCTGATGGCAATGTCTTCCCTTGCGCCATTATGTGCGCGCATCAAAAACCATTGGCCAATCTCCATGAGCAAAGTTTGCGGCAAATCTGGGAAAACGAGACACAACTCCAGAAATATTTTGAGCAACAAACTCAGCCCTTATTTAAGGACTGGGGTGGCTGCGTCAATTATCCGCAACTGCGAGGTAAAATTGCGAGCAACAAATATTCATTTGTCTGCTTGTGCAAAAAATTCAATCTCAAGGAATTAACCAGATGAAAAGAACAAGAGGAAAACTAATTATTTTTGAAGGCATAAATGCTGCCGGCAAGACGTCTCTGATTCGACTTATTTTAAAGTTACAGCCCGATTGGCTTTATTGCAAAGGGCAAGGTGACAAAAATACTTCGTGGGGACGTTTTGCCCGGCGTCATCCTTCAAGCCCCCTGCTTTTAATGGAATTGTTAATCACCAATCTGTTAATTGTCAGGCCAGCTTTGAAAACCGGCAAGATTGTCCTGCATGATCGTTATTTTTTTTCAATCATGGCTTTTTATACCGCGCAAAAATGGTATAACCGGCTATTGGGAAAAATATTCCTGAAATTACTGGTTTTTCCTGACCAGATTTTCCTCGTGGACGTAAACACTGAGGAAGCGCTCAGGCGCTTAAGAAATGAAGAGCCGAATCAATTCCATCAGCTCTATCTGGCCAATCCCCAAATGATTAATCAGGAAAGAGGTTATTTGTATCAATCCCTGGAAAATTATCAAAACGTAATTAACATCTCTGGGAAAGATTCAAATAATTTGGCCTTAACAATTTCCGAGAAGATTGGAGGACCAATCAATGACAGCTGAAAATCAAGAAATTAAGCTTAAAAATATCGGCTGGGGTTTTGGCATCTGCAATATGAAATGTCGCACCTGTTATTCCGCGGCTTGTAAAAAAGCCAGAGAATACAGTTTTCTTGAATTAAAGATCGCCGCTGACAAACTTTGTCATGTGATACGATCTATTAATTACGGCACTGGCGAATTCATATTTAATCCTCATGTCACAAATCTCGCCGAGTATATTGCCTCATGCTATCCCCGCATTGAACAGGCCGTGACCAGCAATGGCACAACCATTATTCTGCTGGGACATGAGCGGCTCAAGCGCTTGTTTCATGACATAGACATTTCCATTGATTTTCCCAATCCGGAAAAACACAATGAAATGAGGCGCCATCCCAAGGCCTGGCAATGGTCCATGCAGTCCCTGCAAATTTGCCGGGAGGCCCGCATTGAGACCTCAATCGTCACCTGCATTACCAGCAAAACAAGAGACGAAGATATTATGGATTTTCTGGAGCTGGCCAGTAAATATGGCACTTCTTGGCGCTGTAGCTGGTTTAGGCAAAAAGGTCGTGGCAAATCCGATCTGCGCATTTTGGCGCCAAGATTCTGGCAGATTATAAAACTGCTGAGTAAGCATGCGATCTTTGAAGATTTGTCTGAACCAATACTGCAAGGTATGTTTGGCCAAGAAATTGAACGCCCGGGCTGTAATTGCGGTCGGGCTTCCTGCCGCATTCAGTCCAATGGTCTGGTCGCGCCTTGTACCTTTTTGGGCGGCCCTGAATGGTCAGCTGGTTCTTTGCTGGAACAATCAGTGGAAGAAATTTACCAGAGTCAGCCCTTTGCCAAGTTAAGAGCAAGGGATGTGCCCTTTTGCCATGATTGCCGCTACTATCCCAAATGCCAAGGCGGCTGTGCTTCCAGAGCTGTTTTACATTCTGGCGGACTAGATCTCCCTGATGATTTTTGCCCGATTTACAACAAGGTTGAAGTCGACATCAATCCAGGAGATATAAAAGTGATTAAGACAAATAAAGTTCACAGTGAATATTTGTGTACGACAATCGTACACCCTAAATAAAAGAAAAAAGAGTCCCTCGTGGGACTCTTTTATAATTGTATTATTTATTTTACTTGTTCACTTTTACGCTGCGTAGCCATAATTATCAGTCGACAGCGCACATGCGGTGAATTTTTTATCAGGTTGTCAAAATCCTTACGGTTTAATTTCAGGGTTCTGACTCGATCAATGGCAACGACATTGGCTGTTCTAATGCCATCTTGTAAAAGTGCCATTTCCCCAAAGTATTGTCCCGGGAAAAGAGTGGCTATTTCGCGAACGCCGCCGTTTTCCTCTAACATGACTTTGGCTTTGCCTTCGGTAATGATGTAAAAATCATCGCCTCTTTCGCCCTGAGTTACGATATAAGTGTCTGGTTCATGAAGTTCTTCCTGAATCTCCTGGGAGATTTGAATATAGGATGGGGCATCCAGACCCCTGAAAAGGGCAATGTCCATGATAATGGGCCGATACTTATGTGTTTTTGCCAATCTCTTAGCCAAAAGTGGTTCTTTGAGTATCCGGTTGGAAATTTCCTTGGGAATTGCTAAGACCCGTAAAGGACTTCTGGCTTTAATAGTGGCTGTGCAAGGGCAATTTTTTGTGACGGAAAGTTCTCCAAAGAAATCGCCGCTAGACAGCTGGGTGAATTCTTCATTGTCAATGATGACCAAGGCAGTTCCACCTAAAATGACATAAAACTCTTTGCCCGGGCTACCTTGTTCCAAAATTACGCTGCCAGCTGGGAATTCTTCGATCTTTCCGCTAGACAAAAGCACGGAAATCCATTGCGGTTCTATGCCGTAGAACAATGGCACTCGAAATAGCGTATTCATGGCTTCCAAGGCCGTGTCCTGGGGGATAAGTTCCCAAATTTGACCTGTCTTGGGCGTGCAAAATTGCTGGCTGAGCTCAGGTGTTAATTTGGCGCTGTGAGTCAGGACAAGCCGTTTTTTTACCTCGCTGGGTAATTGAGCAAGTTCGTCTGTCAGCGGATGGATTGTGCCTCCACCGCCATCAAGAAACATCAGATCGCAATCTATTGTGGGAATGCCTTGGACGCAAGCCCTAGTTTGTTCATCGATGATTCCCTTTTCTGCCAGTTCCTGAATTTTCTTGCCCCAGGCAGTATCGCCTGAATAGACAATGCTTTTACCTTTGACTGTGACTTTGAAGCCGATCGTTGGAATCGGGTGTACCGTATTCCAGAAATCGAATTCGGCGCCGTACCAACTGAAAGGTTCATTGACTTTTACTTCAATCAGCTTAACGAATTGCTGAACCACATCAACCGGCAGATCGAGAATGTAAGCGGTTTTCAGGAGAAAGCCAGCGAAAACGGTTTTGGTTGTCATAATGCTGGCCATTTTGGAATTGACCACCATATCCAGGATGGAATTGTGGTCGTCGTGAATGTGGGTAATCAGGAATGCCTCGATTTCGTGAGGATTAATGCCAAATTCCCTGCAATGCTCTTTCAGCCAGCTTACACCATCAACAATGATGGGCAGGCCATTTATCCAGATAATCACCCCAGAAGTGTAGTCGCTGGGATCAAAACCCGACGTGCATTGGCTCAGGGCCATGGCGCCCAGGATTGATCTCTTGGGCAAATTTTCCGGAGTGATAAGCGGTAAAGGCGGTGTTTGAGGATTGTTCAGGTTGATGTCAGCGAAATATCCTTCGTCCTGATCTGTGATCTGGAAAACATTTTCCGCGCGCTTGGTAACTAGCATACCGTCAATTTCCACTTTGCCTTTTGCATCAAACGGTATGAAATTAATCATGTCGTCGAGCGTGGCAATTGAACTGTTTTTGTTATGAAGCGCCAGATAATCAGATATCTTGGAAATGCGCTCATATTCTTCATCGCTGATACCGAACTGATCAGCCTCCTGCTTATTGATTCCCAGCAAGGTCAGGCGCAAAATGTTCTTGATCCTTTCCAGCTGTTTTTTTTCGCCGATCACGGCCAGTTTTTCACCTTTGAAAAATCCGCCGTAGACGAAAAGAAAATCATAAAGTGGAAATTCCAGTGCTGCCTGGTTGATTCCATGCCGGAAAAAAGTCGAGGGCAGGACAATCCTGTTTGGGACTGTTTTTCCCATCTTTTTGAGAAGTTTGACCACCTCTGAAGGGCAGCCAAGCATAATTCTCCAGTCATAAATCTGACAACCGGGCATTAATTCAAACAATTTTTGTTCCATTTTCTTCCTCCTCTCTTAAATTTAAGGAACATTTTAGCTTAACATTTTTCGATATTTTTGTCAATATTTTATTAAAAAAGGAGCTAATCTCTTAGCTCCCTATAGGTTAAATTTTTGACTGCGGTTTGGGTTTGATTTTGAATATTTGTGATAACCAGGCTAAGCTTAAACTGAAGCAACTTAACAACTTTACAACCAAACAACTTAATAATCCCACATGTTTTTTAAAATAAATTGCCATTCCCCTATTAAATCGTTTCTGTTTTTCTAAGCTCATTTGCTGGGCAAAACTTTTAGCTTCGTGATGAATAATTTTTGTTTTTGGCGTATAAATAATTTTCAAGCCTAAATCCTGAATTTTCATGCATAAATCCAGATCCTCCCACCAGATAAAATAATCAGGATCAAACCCGCCAATTTCTTTAATTACTCCTGTTCTGGCAAACATAAAAGCTCCCATGATCTGTTTAACTTCCTGTTCTTTTTCATAAATAAAATTTTTGGCTAAATATCTATTTAAACATTTGGTTTGAAAAAAATGATGGAGTTTTAAAAGAATTAAAAGTTGGTCGCAGAGATTAGGATTATTTTTAATATTTTTTTGTAATGTGCCATCAGGATAAATTAACTGGCAAGTTGAGAGAGCAATTTTTTCATCCTGTGCCATGAGATCAAACATTACTTTAAAACTATTTTCTATTAATTCAGTATCTGGATTTAAAAATAATACATATTTTCCTTGGGTGTGTTCTAAGGCCAAATTATTTGCATTGGCAAAACCCAGGTTTTCGTTGGAGGCAATTAAATTAACTTGAGGAAATTGTGATGCCACCATTAACGCTGAGGCATCTTTGGAAGCATTATCAACCACAAAAACCTCAAATTCTAAACCTTGTGTTTTATCAATGATTGATTGTAAACACTTTCTGAGCAAGTCCTTAACATTCCAAGAGACGATGATGATTGATAGTTGCATAGTATAAAAATTTTGTGTAGTTAAGGATTCTTCGCTATTAAAGTGGTTGTGTAGGAAATGATTTTTTGTTGCTAGTCCGCTCTGAATGACGGGGGGGGCGAGCCGAACGCCCTTTGTCATTCAGAGACCCCAACAGGCCGAAGAAAAGGCAAGGATTTATGGATTCAAGGATTCTTCGCTTGCCCCTTCGGGGCTGACGCTCTGAATGACAGTGGGGGTAAGTTTTTCATTAATTAACTCCAACATTTCCCCTACCCTAATTTGCCAAGTATTATTCTTTAACATTTCAAATTTTTCCGGCGCTAATCCCTTTTCCTCTTTTAAGGCTTGGTTAACAAAATTATTAAATTCTTCTGGCGATTTGGCGACTTTAATCAAATTGCCAAAGCGTTCAATCCCTGGTATATAAGTTGAAACTATTGGTAAGCCAGCAGCTAGATATTCATAAAACTTCATGGGATCAGTTGATTTGATAAAATCATTAATTTTATAAGGAATAATGCCCACATCAAAGCCATTATAAAGCGCTGGAATATCTTCATATTTTATTGGTCCTAAGAAATGAATATTTTTATACTCTTCAAATTTATCCTTGGGAAAGTTTGGCCAAACTGGACCAGCTAAGACAATGGATTTATCTTGATTATTTTTCGCTAAATTTAGCAAAATTTCAGTATCAATTCTGTCTTGCAATATTCCGAGAAATCCAATAATTTGTTTTGGGATATTAATTAATTTGGGCGAAACTTCGGATACACTTTGAAAATATTCTAAATCAACTCCATTGGGTAGCCAAGATACATTGGCCTGATTATTAAATAAATCCTTTTTTAAATTGGCTGAAACAGTGAAAATTAAGTCAGATTTTTCTTGGATTGTTTGATAATTTTGTTTTAATTTTGATTTGTACGCCTCATAACTTGAATGTTCTGACCAATTATCAACTGCATCAAAGATATTTAATTTTTGGTTAAAATTGTCAAAATAATCAATGTACATTGGATTATAATTCCAGGCAATTAGATTATTTTGCATGTTTTCCTTGGCAATAATTTTATTTAGTTCTGTAATGATTCTACTTTTATTTAAAACAGAATCAATTGTGGAATAAACTAAAATTTTGCTGGAAATTTGCCAGCATTGTGAAGTCAAATCTCCATAAATAATTGTTCCTCTTGTATCCTTTAATATCTGATCTGAAAAGTAAGTTTTAATTGCTTTTTTAATGTTAAAAGGCAGAAAATCTACAGTAATGACTTTATTTATTTCATCTCGTTTAACTAAATTATGTAAAACATGGAAATTGCGATTGACAACTCCTTTTTGCCAGTCGCTGTATTTGGACATGTTGAACATTATTATATTCAGTTTGGGTGGGTTGATTATGCTCATTATTTTAACTGTGCGTATTTTAGTAAATTTGGAATAAAACGATTGTAAGATATTGTAAGACAATTGTTTTACAGCAATATTACAATTGTCTTACTAAATCGTCTAAATAATATTCTTGAGCTTGTCGATTTGCTGATACCAATTAAATTCAGATAAAACGCGTTGTCTGCCCTGAACACCTAATTTGTTCGCTAGCTCCGGGTCGTTAAAGAGCTTTAAAATTGCCTGGTTAATTTCCTGGACACTTTCTGGGTTCACTAAAATTCCGGTTTGGTTATCTATGACTGCGTCTTCCGCTCCCCCGCTTTTGCCAGCAATCACTGGTTTGCCAAATAAATTAGCTTCCAGATAAACAATACCAAAGCCCTCTATGTCTTCGCCTATTTGGCGCGCTGGCATGATAAAGATATTGGCTAAACTATAAAAGGCAGGGAGATTTGAATTGGGTATGTCTTCAGCAATTATTAAATTCCCTCTGACTTTTAAATCCTCGGCTAGTTTTTCTAATCTTTCTCTGTCAGGGCCATTGCCAACAATTATATAGATTAAGTTGGGTATTTGCTTAGTTAATTCTGGTAATGCTTCAATAACTTTATCAAAACCTTTTCTGGGCACTAAACGACCTACAGAAAGCAGTATTTTTTTATGATGTAAATCCAGCTCATTTTTAATAATTTGCATTTCATGTTCGTTGAATTGTTCAAGTTGTAAATTTGGACAAGGATAGACAATTGTTATTTTATTTTGTTTAATCCCCAAATTCAATACTTGATTTTCTGTATTATGGCTATTAACAATAATATGTTTGGCCTGAGTTAATATTTTTACTGCCCAGTATTTTTTCCAGCTTGATTTTTGGGCATTCATTATGTCATAGCCGTGCAAAATAACAATGTATGGCAATTTAAGCATTAACGCAATATAGCCCATTGGTAAAATATGGCTAATTACAATTTGTTCAATTTTAGATTTTTTGATTATAGGTTTAGCCGCCAAATATGTTTTTAACCAGCGTGGCCAAAAATATTTAGATAATAATTGTGCCCTGATAATTTTATAAGGCTGCTTGTTATCAAAATGCTGGCTTTGCTCGTGATTATTAGCTAAAACTAAAAGATTGCCTGGTGGAAAATTTTTGCTTAAATTAGCCAAATAATTTGCTACGCCTCCAATTTGCGGTGGGAAATCAATTGTTATTAATAATGATTTTTTCATACATTTTCTTCTAAAGTTTCTTCCGGGGGTAAAATTACATTCTTTTTAAAAATAGCTTGCCACAAATATTTTAGATCGTCTTTGCCAAAGCCTTTAAGCAGATAAAGAATTATTGTGTAAATAAAAGCGCTTATAATAATTAGGATTATAAAATTTATATGCTCTTTGGTGTAAATTATAAATATTGCCATAAATACTGATGCCAGAAGAGCTTTGATTGATTTAATAGTAAGAAATTTAAAGTCATACTTAATTATTTTTGGAACCCAAATTAAATTCAAAATAAACAGCAGGCTCAGGCTGATTAAGGTAGCGATTGAAGCGCCGATTTGCTGGTATTTGGGAATTAAAATCAGATGAAGAATTATATCTATAACCATGATAATTCCCATGTTGGTCGTATTTACAGTTTGTTTATCACAGGCATTTAATAATGAGCCGACCGGATAAGATAGGAATAAGGCAATGATTGCAAAAATCAAAATTTTTAAGGTTAAAATAGATGGTTGATAACCAGAGCCATACAGGCCTAAAATTATTTTGTCAGCTAATGATCCCAGGCCAAAAGCAATCGGTAAAGCGATAATAATTAAGAAAAACATTGATTTTTCAAAAATTATTTTTAGCTTTGACTGATCATTGGCAAAGGCAGCGCTCATGGCCGGATAAATAGCTGCAGCAAAAGAGGCCGGTAAAAAGATAAAAGCATAAGTTATTTTATAGGCCACTGAATACCAGCCTACTGCTTGATCGCTGATTAAAATAGACAGTAAAACTTGGTCTATAAATGTGTAGACTCTGGTAAAAATCGCGGCCAGGGCAAAAGGAAAAGCAATTTTTAATAATAACTTTACAATGCTTTTATTCCACTGGAAACTAAATTTAAAATGTAATTTAACCTTTAATAAAATGAAAGAATATATAAAGCTGAAAGAACTGCCGGCCAAAAGCGCAAAAACTAAGATGTAGAGGGGAAATTTTAAAAAAACACCAATTAAGCCAACCAAGACAATTAAAAGTTGGTTTATAGTAATGCTTATCGCCTCGTATTTTAAATTTTGATAAGCGCGGAAAATTGCCCAAAAGCTAAGGGTAAAAGAATCAATAATCATAATCACGCCTGCCAAATAAACCATTGTTAAGGTAATTTGTGACTTATTTAAGAGGTTAATTATTACAATTGCGGCTAAATATGTCAGGACTGCTAATAAAATTTTAATTGATAATACATTATTTAAATATTCATTTGCCTTATTTTTGTCTTTGGCAGATTCCCTGATTAAGACCTGAGTTAAACCGAAATCAATAAAAACAGACAAAATAGTAGTAAAGGATATGGCAAAAACATATAGCCCGATATTATCGGCGCCAAGAAATCTGGCGATTAAGGTAAAATAAATAAAAGCAAATATTTTCTGGAAAATATAGGCGCTAGTTAATAAAGTTGTATTTTTGGCAATATTTTGTTGCATTTATTTTCTATTTATTGCGCTAATAAACGTTTATAATGATACTAATATACTAATATTTTACTAATGATACTAATTAGTATTAAAATTAGTAAATTCGTAACTTGTGCTTATTTTAGCATAAAATCTTTAATTTTAAAAGATAACAAAACACCCCATAAAATGGAGTGTTTTGTTTTGTAAAAATATAGAATTTTGTGAGGTTTAACGCTTGGCCCACTGTGGGCTTTTTCTAGCTCTTTTTAAGCCAGGCTTCTTTCTTTCTTTAATCCGAGCATCTCTTTTGAGATATCCTGCGACTTTAAGCGTTTTATGAGTGTCTTCATTGTATATTTGAATAGTTCTGGCGATACCATGCCTGATTGCTTCAGCCTGACCCTTTTTACCGCCGCCTCTGACAATTACTGAAATATCTACTTTTTTATCCAAATCAACTAATCTTAAAGGCGCCAGGATAATTTCCTGCAATTCATAGTCAGGCAAATATTGTTCTGACTTTTTATTATTAATCATGATTTCACCTTTGCCCTTAGGAATCAACCTAATCTGGGCAATAGCGCGTTTGCGCTTGCCTACCGCATAAATATATTTTTCTTTAGTTTTTGGAATGATTTTTTCTGGCATATTTATTTAATAGTCAATCTTTTAATCATCGCTTCTCTAAGTCTGGTTTTGGGCAGCATTTTATAAACTGCGTTTCGCAGTATTTTACCCGGATTGTCTTTTAGCCACTTTTTAATGGGGATTTTTTTTATGCCGCCTGGATACTGGGAATGTCTATAATATGTCTTTTGTTCTTTTTTCTTGCCTGTAAATTTTAAGTTATTAATATTTGTAACATTTACAAAATCTCCATTATCAATTTGAGGGCTAAAATTAACCTTACCCTTGCCTCTCAAGAGCAGGGCAATCTTTGTCGCTAAACGGCCGACTGATTGATTTGAAGCATCAAGAGGAATGGTTTTTCTTTCAATTTTAATGTTTACATTTGTAGTTTTCATAAAATTAGACAAATTCAATTTGCACCATTTTGGCAGCATCGCCTTGGCGTGAATTAAGCCTGATTATCCTGGTATAGCCGCCTTTTCTGTCTTTGTAGCGCGGACTTAAATCTTCCAAGACTTTCTTAACAGCATTGGCTAAATATAAATATTTATGTAGTTCACGGCGGCTTGTTAAGTCATTCTTTTTTCCCTTTGTTATTAGTTTTTCAACAATTGGTTTTAGAGTTTTTGCCTTGCCTTCTGTGGTTTTGATTTTTTCGTACAAAACTAAACTCGTAGCTAAGCCGCGAAGCAGCGCTTTACGAGGAGCTTTTTTCCGATCTAAAATTTTACCTTTATTTCTATGTCTCATATTACTTTATTTTTTAGCTTTTTTACTAGTCTTAACGGCTTTTTTGGCTTTAGGCTTTTTAATCTTGGCTTTATTTTCTTCTTCTTTTTCTTCCGGAGCTTCTGGCGTTTCGGAAATTAAAAGATTAAAATGATCTATAAGCATTTTTGCGCAAAAATTAATTGCTTCCCGCGGGCTGATTGTGCCATCTGTTTCCAAAGTTAATGTTAACTTGTCAAAATTAGTAATTTGTCCGACACGGGTATTTTCAACTTTAAAGCCGACATCTTTTATTGGCGTGAAGATTGAATCAATGGCAATAGTCCCGACAGATAAATTCTCCTTAGATCGATTTTCTGTTGGTTCAAAACCACGTCCTTTTTCCACAATAATCTCCATATTAAATTCAGTCCCCTTGTCAGTAATAGTGGCAATTTTCAAATCAGGATTTATAATTTCAACATTGGCATCTTTAGCAATATCTCCGGCCAAAACATCTCCCATGCCCTTTTTCACCACTTTCAAAACAACCGGTTCATCGCTATATAATTTAAGTCTTAGTAATTTTACATTTAGCACAATCTGCAATATATCTTCATAGATTCCTGTTAAGGCGGAAAATTCATGCGGTGCGCCTTTTATTTTTATAGCAGTAGCAGCGGCGCCTGGCAAAGATGATAATAATACCCGTCTTAAGGCATTGCCCAGGGTTGTGCCATAACCATGATATAGCGGTTCCACTGTTAGAATTGCGAGATTAGAATTTTTCTCTTCCTTTAATTCTATTTTTGACGGTAAGAAAATATTTTCCATATTTTTTAGTCGAAGGTTCCCCCTCGGAATTATTATTTAAAATATTTTATTTAGAATAGAATTCAACTACCAGTTTTGGATCAAATTCACCTTTGGCTTCTTCAAGCTTTGGCTTATCTACTACTTTAGCTTCAAGCTTTGAATAATCTAAAATAAGCCAGGAAGATGGTTCTGCTTTTTTCAAGGATTCTTTCAGATTGCTAAATATTTTTAAATCCTTGCTTTTATTTTTAATAGTTATAATATCTCCGATTTTTAACTGATATGATGGAATATTAACGCTTTTAGAATTAATTAAAAAATGTTTATGCGATATCAGCTGTCTGGCTAAATCGCGCGAAGGCGCAATGCCTAAACGATAAACAATATTATCAAAACGCATTTCCAGGAGTTCTAATAATACGCCCTCGGTATTACCTTTAGATTTGCTGGCTTTTTGAAAGTAATTTTTAAATTGAGTTTCCATTAGATGATAAATTTTTTTCGCTTTTTGTTTTTCCATCAGCTGTTTGCCATAATCTGTCAGTCGTGGATAACCATTGCTGCCATGCGCTCCTGGAGGAAAATTTCTTTTAACCATGGCGCATTTTGGTGAATTACAACGTTCACCCTTTAAAAAGAGCTTTTGACCTGTGCGTCTGCATTGTTTACATTTTGGATTTAAATTTCTTCCCATATATATTTGAATTATGAATGCTGAATACTGAAATCTAAGATTATGAATTAGACGCGTCTTGGTTTGCGGTGGCGGCAGCCATTATGCGGTATCGGAGTAACATCATTGATTGTTAAAACATTCAAACCATAGGTGTTTAAGGCTCTAACTGCCGCTTCCCTGCCAGTCCCGACTCCTTTAACATAAACATTTACGTTTTTCAGGCCATAAGCTTTGGCTTTATCTATCGCATTTTTAACAATTACACTTGCCGCATAAGGAGTGGATTTTTTAGGGCCTTTAAAATTATTCTGGCCAGCGCTTGACCACGATAAAACATTACCATTTAAATCGGTTAGAGTTACTATAGTATTATTGTATGTAGCCTGAATATAAGCCCGACCATGAGCAATCTGCCGGAGAATTTTGTTTTTCTTCTGTTTACCGGCCTCTGTGGTAGTTTCAGGGCCTGCTGAGATAGGATTTTTTTCAGTTGTTGTTGCTTCGTTTGCCATATTTATGTTTTATGTTTTTTGAGCAGATACTTTTCTGCCGCTCATTAAGGTTATTCTGACATTTCCTCTGACTGTGCGTGAATTAGTCTTTGTTCTTTGGCCTCTGCTAGGCAATCTTTTTTCATGCCGGCTGCCACGATATGATTTAATTTCTTTTAATCTTTTGATGTTTCCCAGGACTTCTCTTTTTAGATCGCCTTCAATTTTATAATTTTTCTGGATAAATTCTCGTAATTTATTTTCTTCATCAGCGGTTAAATCCTTTGTTCTTTTATTTTTATCAATTTTAACCGCAGCTAGAATTTTTTTAGCTGTTGTATTTCCTAAGCCATAAATATAGGTTAAGGAGATTTCTATTCTTTTTTCCTGAGGTATGGTGACACCTCCAATACGGATCGGCATATTGCAATAATTTAAAATTAAAAATTACAAGGTTAGCCTTGTCTTTGCTTATGTTTAGCAATTTTGCAAATTACCCAGACTCTTTTTTTGCGTCTGATCACTTTGCAGTCTTTGCAGATTTTTTTTACTGATGTTCTGACTTTCATGGACTAAAAAAATTAAATACAACTATTTAATTACATGCTACTTAATTTTTAGTTAAAATCTGTAAGTGATACGGCCTTTTGATAAATCATAAGGCGTTAATTCCACTCTAACCTCATCGCCAGGCGATAATCTGATTTTATTCATTCTCATTTTGCCAGACAGAAATCCTAGAATTTCTTGTCCGTTTTCCAGCTTAATTTTAAAGCTGCCCGCTGGTAAAAGCTCTAAAATTCTGCCTTTCATTTCAATAAAATCCTTGCCAGGTTTGGGGGAATTATTGTCGTTTGCTACCATAGTTTAGGTGGTATTTTTTTTATTTTAAACATTAACTAAAAAATAGATTCATTGCAAGAATCTTAGATATGCAAAAAATCAATAATCTTATGACTAATTATATTAGCTTAAATTAGTGATAAATTAATTATATAGGATTTAAAATAAATGTCAAGTTTTTAATAATGCGAATCTGCGAAAAACTTAGAATTTACGAATTTTTATTCAAGTACGGCTTTAATTCGTCGGATGCCGGCACTTGATGATTCTTCTTTTTTTATCTTAAATCTACCCAATTCCCCAGTATTTTTTGCATGGGGTCCGCCACAGATTTCTTTGCTAAAATTACCGATTGAATAGACTTTAACCTTATCTCCATATTTATGCTCAAAAACACCCATGGCGCCTTGTTTTTTAGCTTCTTCAATAGTCATTTCGTCACTAGCTACAGGTATTTTTTGGGCTATTTGCTCATTAACTAAATCCTCAACTTCCTTGAGCTGTTCAGGTGTCATTTTCTTATCATAATTAAAGTCAAAACGAAGTCTTTCAGCCGTGATATTACTTCCCTTTTGGAGCACTTGCAGACCCAAAACCTGCCTTAAAGCCGCCAGCATTAAATGGGCAGCAGTATGTAATTTAGTAGTCTGTTCAGAGGTATCTGCTAAGCCGCCTTTAAACTTGCCTGCTGAAGCAGTGCGGGAAAGCTCCTGGTGTTTTTTAAGTTGGTCATTAAATTTTTTTCGTAACAATTCTTCATCAATTTTTATGCCACTATTTTTAGCTTCTTCAATGGTCATTTCTAATGGGAAACCATAAGATTGAAAAAGGTCAAAAGCATCTCCATTGTAAAGTCTTTGTGCAACTTCATCTTCAAGAGATATAAATTCTCCATTTTTTTGTTTTTTTCGAGCTATGGCTGTAAATTTATCCAAACCAAGTTCTAGGGTCTTTTGAAATTTTTCTTCTTCTTGAACTAATTGGTTTATTATAAATTCCTTATTTTCTTTAACTTCAGGATAAATATCTTTATACATATCAATCACGACTTCCGAGATTTTAAATGTAAAAGTTGTATTAATTCCTAATTGTTTGCCATAGCGGACTGCACGACGAATCAAACGTCGAATTATGTAACCCTGGCCAACATTTGATGGACTAATGCTTTTGTTATCACCCATTATCATTGTGGCTGCTTTAATATGATCAGCAATTATTCTAAATGCTCTTTCATTATCTTGATATTTTTTATTGCTCAATTCTTCAATCTTTTTTAATAAAGGTAAAAAAAGTTCAGTCTGAAAAACATTTTCATATCCATTTAAAACCGTAATTGTTCTTTCCACGCCCATGCCAGTATCAACATTCTGTTGTTTTAATTTTTCATATTTTCCGTCAGCTGTCAGATTAAATTCCATAAAAACATCATTCCAGATTTCAATTAAACGGCCGGTTTTAACTAAATTGCTAAATTTATCATCTAGGGCGCCTGCTTGCGGATTAGTATCATAAAACATTTCAGTATCTGCGCCACAGGGTCCGGTTGCGCCTGCGATCCAAAAATTATCTTCTTTGCCCAAGGGAATTATTCTAGTGGTATCATCAACATGTTCATTTTTAGCAATTTCATGGGTAATCTTTTCTTTTTTAAAAATATTTTCCCAGACTTTTAAAGATTCATCGTCTTTAGGAATGCCTTCTTCACCTTTAAAAACCGTAATAAAGATTCTTTGAGGATCTAAACCCAGCCATTTTGGATCAGTTAAAAATTCCCAAGACCACTGGATGGCTTCTTTTTTAAAATAATCGCCAAATGACCAATTGCCCATCATTTCAAAAAAAGTTAAGTGGCGATTGTCACCAACTTCTTCTATATCAGAAGTACGAATACATTTCTGGACATTAGTTACTTTTTTTCCGCCTGGATGAGTTTCACCCATTAAATATGGCACCAAAGGATGCATGCCAGCAGTGGTAAATAAGACGGTTGGGTCGTTTTCCGGAATTAAAGAAGCGCTGGGTATGACCTTATGCCCTTTGGAAACAAAAAAATCAAGATATTTTTGTCTTAATTCTTTAGCAGTTAACATATGGATATTATATTAAAATAAGCTGGTTTTGACAAGTTTATCTTCTATTGACAGAAATTAAGATTTACGTTAATTTAAGATAATCATTGGTCTTTAAATCTAGAAAGGAGGATGACATGGAAAATCCAGCATCTTTGGCACAAAAATATGGCCAGGTAATCATGGGCTTTTTAACTCAAGCGGTCATAAAACGCGAAGAGTTAAAATCTAAAAAGCCTAAAAATAAGGGAAATCTAATTGTCCCAGCAGGTTTTGAACCAATAATTGGGAAGATTCAGAGCGCCTTTGGCGGCCTGGGTATATCAGATACATTGAGTGAAGAAAAAAACGCGCCTATAATTTCCGCTAAGTCACTTGCTGAACAGATGAGAGAATATCTTCATAAATTTCAGATTGAATTTAATTTTGAAATTTATGAGAATGTCTTAAGGGATTTTTTCAACTTAGGGATTTTAATACCTGAGCAAAATCACTGGCGTGTAAATACTGAATTTTTTACTCACAAAGCAACTGAGCAATCCTGTATTTCACTGCGTCAAGCCTTAGAAACCAGAATGAAGGGTTTTTTGAACAACCATCTTGTTCGGGAAATTATGTTGGCTTTATGCCAATTGGCTGGTTTAACAGCTGAAGAATTAGCATCCATTCCTCTCCATCTGAGGAGATCTGCGTTTTTCAGGAATATTGGAAGAGGAATGTTGCTTTGGAAGGTTAGATCAAAAGGTATCACCTACGATCCTTTTATGAGGACAATGGATAAATTGGTTAGGCAGGATATTTTGATTGAAGGTTGTGATGATACCAACACTGAAATCGTCATGATTAATCCTAGCCTTAAGCCTTTTTCCATAATTGTGGAAATTATTAATAGCCTGGTATTTGCTGAAAAAGCCACAAATGTCGTGGAAATTGAAGTCTCCAATGGCGCCATTACCCCATTTAGCAGCATGGTTAATATGGGTAATCTGGGTAAGGATCCAAGAGATATTTATCTTTTTTCAGGCTTTGAATTCAATTTACAAGGCCTCTAAAATGAAATAAGTCCCGCAACACGGGACTTTTATTTTTAGCAAAATTAAAGCTCCAGACCGCGTTGCAGTGTGGAGCTTTGTTTTTTCTGGCAGAGATTAATCAATAGGGACTCTCGCTAGCACCCAAACTGTTTTGGCATGCTTATTGGGAGACGCCCACGTTTCTCTTTTGAATCCTTTAAGATCCTTTTCTTTTCTTTCAAGAAAGTTAGCCAGGTTTTTTTTGGCATCGGCTTTGGCTGCTTGAAGCGCTTTATGCCTATCATCTTTCTTCTCAGCAAAACCCATGGCATAAAGATAACGATGGCCATTGCATTCGCTGATCAGGATAATAGCCGTATACTGGCCATCTTCTGATTGCAGTTGCTTGGCCACGTTTTCAAAAGGCAGAGGTTCTGCCGGAACTTTGGCAACGACGTAAATCGTTTTGCCATTTTGATATGGGCGAGGTTCATTGCTTATTGGATAAACCTCTTTGCCAAAATAATATTCCAGCTTTTTATGCGCGTCGAACTGGGCCGCGCATATTCCATAAGCATGATCGATAAATTCAGGGGGGCAAATTTTTCTGGGAATGTCTGGGTTGCGTTTTGGGCTTTCAGTTGCTTCTCCCAGAGCGAAAACGTAGTTTTGATTTTCCCTTGTGCCCTGCCAAATGATAGGCACTAAAGTTTTTGCCCCAATTGTGACCATGAACATTTCCTGGGGCTGGTCGCTTAGATCAGTGGCTGATACCAAGCTGGTAAGTAAAAGAACGGTCAGAAATATCATCTTTTTCACGGAATATCCTCCATTTGGTTAAATTTTAGGGTATAGAAGATTATAGCATGGATTGTTAGTTTTGTCAATAATTTTAGGTCAAAATTAAAGCCCCGAGTTTTGCTCGAGGCTTTTATTTACTTTGTTAGCTATTTACTTGAACTGGTTTACAGCCGCATTTACGTTCGCAAGTGGAACGGAAATCAGCACAAAAACAGACGCGGGATCCATTATTCTATGAGGGTTTTCTCTCATTGAAGCATCTGAAAATAAATTTGTTCTGATGTTTGCCTCAATTTTTAAAATGTAGTCTCCCTTTTTATTCTTTGCCTGGCAATAAATGCCGTTTATAGCACCTGCCATGTTTCTTAAGGCATAGCCGCGAGCAGCAGTTTCCCCGCTTGCCCAGTAAGCTTCTCCCTGAAATTTTGGATTTGGGAAAGCAAAGCCAATAGCGTAAAGGGTATCTCCAACCCGAAACACATTGGCAATATAATCCTTTTGTTTAGGCTCTACATTCGGCAGCGGATGATAAAGCGTCCACCAATCTTTGGGAACTGCTTTATGATTTTCATAGTGCTCAATGTTTATTGCGTCAGCTGCTTCTATGGCCTGTGCTTCGCTTATGGTTTGTTCCGGTCTTGTCACAGGATCGGCAGCATAAGTTGGAAGCGGCGGTGGCGGTGGAGCCGGTGGTAAAGCCAGTGCCTGGCCCGAAGGATTGCTTGCCCTTAAACAAGCTCCCAAGACCCAAAGCTGTTGACCATCATGCCAGGTTTCAATAACCTGGAAATCTTTGACTTCAGCCACTTTAAGATGGGTTCTCAAAAGCTGAATTGATTGGGTAGTCGCTTCCATCAACGCATTGATGTAGGCTTCGTCACTTTTTTTGACCATGACGGCTGTGCCCACAGACCAAACAATGTCATCGCCCCACACTGTTTTTTGCAGCCAGGACGGCGCTTTTGTTTCTTCCTGCGCTAAGGCAAAAAGCGCCAACATTGAAATTATCAAACAACCCAAAATCACTATTTTTTTCATGGAATATTTTCCTCCTTTATTAGTTTTCCATGTTTTTTCAACTAAAAAATGGTATCTTAGACTATAACATACCATTTGAGTTCTGTCAAGCTATTTAGTATCTTTTAAGGTTAATATTGGATAAAGACCAATTAGTAAAATCAGGCCTAAAAGGATAAATAAATAATTGAATTGAGAAAAATATGTAAGGATAACAGCCATAATTGGCGCTACTAAATACGCCAATGGGATTGTAGATCTAAAGGAATTAATTATATCAATATTTTCAACATCAACTTTTTTGAAAAAATAGGTTTCTCTCATGATTTCTACTATGCTAGCGCCTGTTCTGCCTAAAAATAAAATTATGCCCCAAAAAATCAAACTCACTCCAGTAAAATATCCCATTATAATAGAAGAGATAGCCATTAAAATCATGCCAATAATTAGCATTTCTTTCTCACCCCAATATTTGTCAGCTAAATACCCGGCAGGATATTCAAATACCACGAATGGGATTAGCATAAAAGTGAAAATAATGCCGATTTGTTCCCAGTTTAAGCCAATATTTTGATTTAAATAAATCGGTCCATAAACAACTTCTACTGCATAAAAAAGCTGAATTAAAAAGGAAACATAAAAAATTTTACGAAAATCTTTGTTTTTTAAGATTTGGGTTAAGGTGTTATATAGTTTGAATTGTTTTTTAGCATAATGATTGCCAAAATCTTTAAAACGTAAATAAACAATGATAAGCAGTACTAGGTTGAGGATTAAACATATATAAAAAAGAGGGATAAAATTAAAATAATGTAAAATTTCGCCGGCTATAAATGGTGAGACAAGCCAACCCAAATTGTAAATAGTAAAATAGGTTCCTCTGGTTATGCCAGTTGTTGAATTTTTGGTAATAGCTTCTAAGAAAATATCCAAATTTATAAAAGTTAATATTAGCGAAACTATAAAAAAAATAAAAGCTAAGCCGATTAAAAGCGGGCTGGCATCAATGATAAAAATAATAAAACAAAATATACGGAGGATAATGCTGACGATTGCGGTTTTAAAATTACTATATTTAGCAATAAGATTTGGATATAAATTGGTAATAATAAAAGTAATTAAATAAGCAATGAAAAAAATCAAGCCAACAAGTGCCAAACTTAGATATTGGTTTAAATAAGTTGATTGCGTATAGGCGAATAAAGCATCGCTGACAGCAAAAATAAAAATAGCCAGATATAATAATCTGAATTTATGATTTGTTCCTATGGTTCGTAATGTCATGTAAAATGATTAAAATTTGTTAATAATCCTACAAAACTACAAATCTATATACAAAAGTTACAAAAAGTAATTTGTGAATTGAGTTATTTTACTAACCCCGAAATTTTTGTATAATTTGTAGATTATTCGTAATTTCGTAGGGTTTTAATAATTATGCCTCCTCCAAGCACTTCCCCATTTTTATAAAAAACAGCTGACTGTCCAGGTGTGATCGCTCTTTGTTTTTTTATAAATTTAACTTGATAAATTTTATTATTAACCTTGGTAAGAATGCCTTTTTCATTTTTATGCCTATAGCGAATCCTAACTTCTAATTTGGCAGGCAATTTTATTTTTTGCAGCCAATTAACTTCTGTTAAATACATTATATCATTAAATAAGGCTGGATGTGTATTTTCTTTGGCAACCACAACTTGATTTTTGGTAAAATTTAAATCAACCACATACCATGGTCCGCCATTTAAATCCAAACCTTTGCGCTGGCCAATGGTATATAAAGCAATGCCTTGATGTTTACCTATTTTTTTGCCTTCAGTGTTAATAATAGCTCCGGATTTTAATTTTAAGTAGCGCTTCAAAAATTCCTCTGGAGTTTTTTCAGGGATAAAACAAATTTCCTGGGAATCTCGTTTGGCAAAAACAAGTAGATTTAATTTTTGAGCGATTTTTCTAATTTGCTCTTTTTTGTACTGGCCAACTGGAAAAAGACAATGTCTTAAAATCTCTGGAGTTAAACGATATAAAAAATATGACTGGTCTTTGACTTTATCCTTGCCTTCCAGTAGATGAAATCCTTTTTTGTCTTTTTTGACCTGGGCATAATGACCTGTTGAAATAAAATCACAACCCAATGCCTTAGCTTTTTCCCAGAATAAACCAAATTTAATAAACTGATTGCAGCGCACGCAAGGATTTGGGGTTAATCCCCTCTTATACTGGTCCAAAAAATCAGTGACAATATATTTTTTAAAATCTTGATCTAAATTAAAAGTGTAAAGCGGAATTTTTAATTTTTCAGCCACTAATCGCGCATCTACCTTGGCATCAACTGAACAGCATTTATTGGCAATGGTTTGTTTTTCAGCATAATGAGGGTCAGACCAAAAATGCATAAAAATACCAATGACATCATAGCCTTGTTTTTTTAATAAAGCGGCGGCAACTGAGGAATCAACACCGCCAGACATGCCGACAGCGACTTTTAATTTATGTTTTGTCATATATTAATTTTATCGGTTTTGTGACTATTTGGCAAAATTTTTAAATAGATTTTTAGATTATAGCGTTATAGATTATAGTTTTTTCTAAAGAAAAAACCGCTGGGCGAACCATGCGGTTTTAGATTTTTATTTTTTGTATGTACCCATAGTAATATGAGCTTGTATAGCGCTTAAAGATCTGGCTGAAAATCCAGAAAAGCAGTTAGCAATTTCCTTTGGGTTACAGCCAGATTTTAATAGTTCGATGGCTTGTTCTTTGGTGATCAGTTCTTTGTCCGTAGTTGGCTTAATTTCTTCAGGTTTTCTCAAAACCTTCTTTTTCCTGACTTTATTTCGTGGCTTCTTTTCTATTTGATTATTATGCTGGGTGTCTTCGAACTCAAGATCTTGATCTTTTTGCATTTGAGTGGAAGAGCCGAGAAAGATGCGCTCGGGAAGTTTATCCATATTTACATTATTACGGAGACAATTTGCCAGGCTTGTGTAAATAATATGATAAACTTTCTTGAAATTTTTAATTTGATTTGTGTTAATTCTTAAAATAGTGTCTTGGGAGTTTTTTTTGATTGAGAATATTTTATGAGCTTTTCTGATGATATGCTCATAATTTACTAGATGATACAAATCAGTTTCCATTGGCGTGCCGTTTGTACTGATGTATTTGTATCGTTCTATGTGATTTACGTAGTATGGACGAACTAATAACAAAATTATGGAATAGATAACATTTTGAATTGCAACGTCATTACCATACCGATTGAATTGGAATTCATTTACAAGATGATATATGAAATTGTCCTGATGATGAGTAATTAGAATTTCGAATGAGCTTGGATCAAGAATATTTTCGCCTTTTTCTTTATATAATGCATCTAATTTTTTTGTGTACTCACTGCTGTCCGGATAGCAAAACAACAAAGGAGTTCCTTGGCAAAATGATCTTCCCCAATCGCCGTAAGATAAGTAGACCATTATAGTTGTCGTAAAGAGATCTCTTGCTTGAGAGATGCTCAAATCAATATCACTTGTGTTGATTATTCGCTCAAATGATTGTAGTAGTTCATTAGATGATCTTAGCCCATTTGTAGATTTTTCTGTCTCCATACACTTTAAAACCTGAGCATTGCTGATTAGCAAATCTTGCTCCCAGCTCTCTCTCCTTCCCAAAGTGTTGATGATAAGAGCAGAATTACCGTGTGCTAAAAGTTGTCTGTTCGCGATTAAGCTAATTGATTTCAAAATATTTGCATTCTTTTTGCATTTATAATCTAAACTTATAATGCGAAAAAATCTTTCATCTGTATCTTGAAAATATTCGTAGTCCCAGCAATTTTCCACTGTTACGCCGAGATTTTGATTTTCAATTCGTTGGGCAACAATTGGGTCTTGTTCAAGTATTGTAATATTTTTTCTTAAGATACCCAATTTATCGTAAACTTCTTTAATTTCAAGTGCTTCAGGCGTTTCTAAACAAACAATTTTTAATTGGGTTGGCTTATATGATGCCTCCTTGATTAAATGTTTGTTAATAAATTCACGAATTTTTTCCCTAGATAATCTCTTGGCAGGATCATCATATGATTCCATAGGTTATATCCTCCTTTTCTTTAGTTTTCAAGGTTCTGCTTGATTAATAAAATTAGCAAAAATGACAAAATTTGTCAATAGAAAAGGCGCTTCGTATGAAGCGCCTGATTTTAGTAAGTTCCCATTGTGAGATGTGCTTTTAAAGCAGCAATTTGCATTATTGTCCAGCCATCGTAACTTTGGGTAATTTCTTTGGGAGAATATCCCATTTTGAGCAGTTTGATTATTCTTTGTTTGCTGGGATAAGTCCCCATTGTTAGATGAGCAGAAAATGCTGCTAATTGCATTTTGGTAAAACCAGTATGCTTCTTTAGAATTTCAATTGGTGTTTTGCCTTGGCGTAAAAGCATGATTGCAGTATTTTTATCAATTTTTGTTCTAGCCATTAATTCCTCCTTTGAATTCAGATATTATATTCTTACATAAAATTATTTTTCTGTCAATTAAAAAACCGCCTCGGCATTATGCTTCGGCGGCTTTGTTTCTAGGCCATAAGACCAGTAGAGTAATTATTCCGCATGGGCAGATAAACATCCAAATCGGATAAATCATGATTGAAAATTTTATTGTTTCAATCGCAAAGATGTTTACCAGATTTCCTGTGGAAAAAAGAGTCCAGGCAAGCTTATCTTCTCCTTCCGGATTTTTATAAGATTTACGCATGGTTGGTAATCCACCTAAAGTATCCATGGAAAGATTGATGAGCAAAGCGATTAGTGGATTTTTAAAACTGATCCAAAGGACGATGCTTAAGGCAGAAATAATCAAACAGTAACGGTCAAAGCGATTCCAGCCACCTTCTCCATAAGGGATTGAAAGAAAAGCAATTGTTAAGGGGCCGATAATATAGCTGACTGGCACCCAAATTGTGTTACGTGCGCCTGAAGAAAAATAACTGGCTCCAAGCATTAAGCCGACTGCTGACCAAATCCACCAGCTGGCGCGATTTGGTTTGGTCTGTTTTCTCAAAATAGCAATAATGTATGGAAGAAACGCGCAGAGTGAAATGATGCCTGCTAATTTCCCAGCTATTACAGATAGATTCATGATTAACCTCCTTTCAAGGAACTTTAATTTTTTACCTTATCATCGTTTTAATATTTTGTCAAACATACTTTGAAATTAAAAACCGCCGCATAGAGTGCTGTGCTAGGTGGCGGTTATTGACAATTGTATGCTATTGTTTTAATTTTCATCTAGGTCAAGCTTAATTGCCTGCAGCAGGTCTTGGGTTAGCGCCAGCGACGACCCTTAAAAAAGAACTGCGAATGCAGACAAACCGTATTCTGGATATTCGGTTGCTTGAACTAAGGTTGCTGGCACAACCCCGCGGATAATCTTTAAAAAAAGATATTGAAGCGGGGTTTTAAATTTCTACTAATTGATAATCATTTTTTGACTTTACGCCAATGCCCAGTTCAACTGCGTGTTTAATTTGAGTTAATGCCCAGGGATCAGTGCCTAGTTTATTATTTGCTTTATAACTTTGAATAATTTTAATTCCTTCAATATCAATGGCAACCATGTCATTTGAGGCCATTAAAACTTTGGGTTCTTCAAGCTTGCCTTTGTCTGGTCCGCCTTCAGTAAAACATTTTCGGCCATCCATGATGATTAGAGAGGGTTTAATAACAGAGGCAACCTCAGCAACTCTTTCCTGTAGATGATTTAAATGTAAGAGGCTTCTTTGTGAAGGCTTGAGCATGCCAATATTTATTTTTAAAGCGCCTGTATAAGCAGCCAAGAAATGAGTTTTTAAACAAGGCAGTAAAATAATCTTATCTACCTCTTGAACTATTTTAGGAATCTTGATGCTTTTAAAATATTTTCCGCCGGGAACATTAACTTTAACCCAATCCCCTGTTTCAAAATTATGCCAAGTGACATTAAATTTTTGCATCACTTCAGGCGCGCCAATATCATGGCAAACCTTTTCAGTATTTAAAAAATAGGTGCATGATTCACCTACTATTAATTCTTTTGGCTTAGCTTCAGAAAATATTTCAATCACAGCTTGAAGGAAATCTATGGATGTTGAACCAGGAAAAGGATCAGAGGTATTGAAATTGGGTTTTAATAAAACTCGGTCAGTGGGTTTGATGAAATCTGAAAGATTGCCGATGATTGGCTGGATTAATTTATGGATGTCGGTCTTAAGTGAGTCTGATGATTTGGTTTTAGTTACTAAATACATGTAAGGAATTTTTAATAAATAATTTTTAATTTTTAAATAATGAACTAATTTATAATGTATTAATTATTATATTAAACATTAAAAATTCACTAAAAATTAATAATAAAAAATTAGAAAATAGTACGTTCTTTTGTCGTTTTAATAATTTTTAATGCTTCTTCAGCAGTATTTACCACAGTAAAAATTTTGCGGTCCTTAGGCATAACTGTTTTGTATTCTTTGATCATTTCTTTATCAATCCAGTTAACAAATGGCTGCCAAAAAGCCTTGCCCACTAAAATAACAGGTATTTTTTGCATTTTACTGGTTTGGATTAAAGTTATTATTTCAGTAACTTCGTCTAAGGTGCCGAAACCGCCTGGGAAAAAAATATAGGCTTGGGCTGAAGCAGCTAACATAACTTTGCGGGTAAAGAAATAATAAAAACCTTTGCTTTTGGCTACATAGGGATTTGTTCTTTGTTCCATGGGTAACTGAATGTTTATGCCCACTGATTTTGCAGGATTAATGCTAAAAGCGCCTTTATTGGCTGATTCCATAATGCCTGGACCTCCGCCAGTAATGACAGTATAGCCGTGTTTTGCCAAAATTTTTCCTAATTGTTCTGCAACTTTGCCCCATTTTGTATCAGTGCCTAAATGAGTGGAGCCATAAATTGTCACTTCTTTATGGAATTGGGATAAAAATTCAAAACCTTCCACAAATTCCGACATAATGCGAAAAATGCGCCAGGTAATATCGCTCATCTTTTGTAAATGAATTTGTTGTTCCATGGGGTGGAGAGGGACTTTGATTTTCTTTTTGGTTGGCATAGGGATTTAGGTTATACAAGGTTTTATTATGTTATATAAAGTTTTATGAGGTTTCTAAACCACTGATTTAAATTCACTGATAACACAGATTCTAATTTTCAATTCAGTGCAATCTGTGAAAAAAATCCGTGGTTCATATCTACATTATAGCATTTTTCTATTTCCTTTTAAAATTTTTGGTAAGCCGGTCTGCTGAAGCTAATATACTAATTGATTACTAATAATACTAATTATTTCACAGGTGATATTAGTATCATTCGTATAGCATTGGTACATTAGTATCATTATTTCCGTTTGAAATTTTTGGCGAGTTGGTCCAAAGTTAATTCCATAATAAATGGCCGGCCGTGCGGACAAGTATTGATTTTATCCATCATGACCATGACATCTTGGAGCAATTTAATCTGTTCAGCTGGCTCTAATTTGTCTTGGAATTTAACCGCAGTTCTGCAGGCAGCGTATTTTATTACTAAATCTTTTTTCTCATCAATTGATTTGGCCGAATTAAAATCATGCTCTTCCAGATCATTAATCAGGCCCAAAATTGTTTGTTTAATATCCAGTTTGTCTAATTCCTGCGGTACGGCATTAACGATAAATGAATTGTTACTAAAAATTTCAATATCAAATCCTAAATTTCTTAAAAATTCTAAGCTTTGATTTAAAATTTCAATTTCGCGATGCGATAATTCAAGAGTTAAGGGCAATAAAAGTTTTTGGCTTTTAATATTATCAGTTGCAAATTCATTTTTAAATCTTTCATACAGAATTCTTTCAGCCGCGGCATGCTGGTCAATGATGAGCACGGCGCTTGGCGCTTCTATCATTAAATAAGAGTTATGTATTTGCCCAATCAAGCGCCAAGCGCCGATCAACTGCGGTTCTTTTTCTTCTGCAAATTCCCCATTTAAAATCTGTTTGGAAAATTCCAAAGCCTGTGAAACCTGGCTGGGCTGGGAACGAATATTTTTAAAAGTCGGCTGATAAGAAATTGAAGGCTTATATGTTTCTTGAGCTTGTGATTTTAAAGTAAATTTCCTGGTAGGAACTGATTTATCCTCAAATTGCTGAGTTAAAATATTTTCAGCCAGACATTTTTGCACTGCTTTCATAACTGTAAGATAAACTTCCTGTAAATTTTGGAATTTGACCTCTGTTTTGCGCGGGTGAACATTAACATCAACTAATTGAGGTGGTAAATTTAAATTTAAAATAAAAGTGGGATAAAGTTCTCTAGGAATTAATGTCCCAAAGCCTTCTTTAACTGCTTTGGCAATTATAAAGTCATCAATGGCGCGTTTATTAACAAAAATAAACTGAGCCTTACGATTGTTTCTGGCAATTTGCGGCTTGCCAATAAAACCAGAAATCTCAATTGTTCCCTTTTGGTTTATAGCCAATAAATGTTTGGCAATATCCTGGCCTAAAATTTGTTTTATGCGTTCTGACCAAACATTTGTTTTGGGCAAATTAAAAATCAGCTTGCTTTTATGAGTTAAATTAAAGCTGATTTGCGGATTAATTAAAGCAAATTGGGTGATGAATTCTAAAATATTATTATATTCAGTGTTGGCTGACTTTAAGAATTTTTTACGCGCCGGTACATTATAGAATAAATCCTTGATAGTAATTTTAGTTCCTTGGGGACAACCACATGGCCCAATCTCTAATTTTGAATCTCTAATTTCTAATTTTGCGCCTTCAATCCCCTCTTTGGTTTTTGTTTCTAAAGAAAATTGCGAGACAGCAGAAATACTGGCCAGTGCTTCACCGCGAAAACCCAAGGTCTGGATATTAAAAAGATCTTCTATTTTGGAAATTTTAGAAGTTGCGTGGCGTTCAATGGCCAGTTTGGCATCATCTGCTGTCATGCCAGAGCCATTATCTAGGATAGATATTAAATCAATTCCCCCGTTTTTTATTTCAATATTTATTTGATCGGCCTGCGCATCAATAGAGTTTTCAACTAATTCTTTGACAACAGAAGCTGGGCGTTCTACTACTTCGCCAGCAGCGATTTTATTGATTAAGTCTTGGTCTAATTTTTTTATTTGCGGCATAGAGAATATAATTTATACCCTGCTTTAGCAGGTAATTTAGCCCACTTCCGCAGTCGCTTACGCTATGGCGGACAAGAAAGTGGGGTATAAATTAAATAATTTTATAATCATACTTTATCAGTTTTTAAACATCAAATCAAATTTAAAAGGACTCTCAGTTGAGAGCCCTTGTGCGTTTAAACAATCGCTTTGGCCAGAGGAGTGACTTTTTGAAATTCCGTTTGATGGAAAATTTTATGTCCTCCAATCTGGGCGGATCGTAGTACTTGTAATTTTTGTGGCGAATCACGAGTGCCAGATATTCACTGGCCACGTAAACTACCAGGCAAATCAGGGCGAAAAACAGATAAGCCTTGATTGCCCAGATCAAACCTCCAATAAACATCTCGACCTCCTTTTGGGTTAAAAAAATTCATTAAGTCTATAGCATTTTGGTCATTTTTTGATAGCGCCAAGTCTTCTCAAATCTTCTAAGGTTGCCACCTCAGGGTTTAAACCGAAGCGCACACATTGTAGTTTAAAAATGCTAGTTGTGTTTGGATCCAGCTTGTTTTGGATGCAACCCAACATTAAAAAAGAAGTTTTTTGAGGATCAAGCCCTCTTTTTTGACATTCCTCTTTAAAATTTCCGTCATATAAGCTACTTGAAATCATGCTCCCTCCTTTTAAAAAAGTTTTGCAATCAGTTCCCTCAGGACGTTTTTTAGATACGGAGCAGTTATGACTGTAACTACTACTGGCCATAATGAGTTTAGTTCATAACCTCTGATTGCCTCGTAAATCCCGAAGATGGCCATGTAGATTATTAAGCCGAAAATTATGGCTAAGTAATCCATCAATGCCAATGCAGTTTTGTCCTGTTTGGGCAAAATTGATTCCTCGTCAATAAACGTTTTTTCAGCCATTTCTACCTCCTCGTTTTTTAAAATAACATGCGTATTGCTTCCAGAGGCAAATTTTTTGCCTGTCTGAAGCTCTCACGAAGCGGACGGCGTTCAACCAGCGATACCATTATTGTTCCGCCAATGATGGCGCTCACGTATACAACCGCGCAAAACCCAGCAACTTCAACGACTGTCAACATAATTTTGTCTCCTTTAGTTTTGATTCATGGAGTTTAGCATATAAATTTCCTTCTGTCAACCCTACAAAACTACAAATCTTATACAAATTTTACAAAAAGTTAAGTATTACTGCGCTTTGGGTTAAAATTTTGCTTACTCATCAGATTCAGTTTTTCTCACCAAAGCGCCTTAAAATTGTATTTTGTATTATTTGTAACTAAATTCGTTTTTGTAGGAGTAAAAAAGCCGCAAGCGGGTGCCTGCGGCGATTTTTGCGTATTTTACTGTTAGTTGATTGGCGCATACACAGATTCAATATTATCAATTGGAATTATCCTGTGATGTTCAAGTTCAACATTTTCATCATCCAATAGTTTTGTTACTTTCCTGATTAATGTAGCGCCACCAAAATATAGTCCCTGATTGCCAATAGGAATAATCATATTGGGTTTAGGTTTAGTTACAACCATTAACGGTATTTCTGACCCACAAAACTTTTTTAGCATACCTCTTATTTCTTTCGGATTATGCGCTTCTTCATTTTTTTCAGACATTTTATCCTCCTTTTTTTGTTTTTTTAGCTTAGCAAGGTGTTTAAATTTTGTCAACCTTATGTACAAATTACAAATTTTTTGCGAATATACAAATCAATCTCCATTAGTAAATTAGTACAAAATTCGTAATTAGTAGAAGTATAAAAAAAGCCGCAAGCGAGGTGCCTGCGGCGGTAGTTGCGTGTTCACATTCCAAGCTGTTCTTTGAAATTATTCTTGGAATAACCATTGGGAAGTAATTGTACGAAATTCTCAGCTTCCCGACGATTACCCGTAATGACAGCACTTTTGATGATTTTTTTTAGATAGGTCTTGCCATCGGGTAAAGCATTCGCTGCCTTAGAAGCAGTTTTCAACCAAGTGCCTTCTATTGGGTGAAAATTGGGCACGTAATCCTCTGCGTTTTTTCTGCAAATTCCTATTATTTTTTTAAGAATTGAAGTTTTTTCTATTGATTCCTGTAGAATTTCAGCTGCTGCTAAAGCACCGTTAAGCCAAAATAATGGTAGCGGTACAATGCATGCCGGTTCATTTGCTTCGTTCGTCATCCTTTCAAAACATGCGTCAATAAAACTTAGTAGACATGTCTGTTTGATGTCGCTTTGTTTAATCCTTACTGCACATCTGAGTGCAGGGATAAGTTTGTGTTCTTCTAGATAGTCTTCAAAGGCAAGAAATCTGTCTGAATCTTCCTCAGTTTGTATCTCATTTAATTTGACAAATTTTTTCCCTTGAATTTGTTGCTTTTCGGATTCTTTTTTTTCAATGTACTTTTGTGTTTCAGGTGAAAGCAATCCAGCCGTTTTTAAGGCCTCTGATATATTCATTATTTTCCTCCTTTGAAAATTTTTAGCTCAATAATTTGAGTATTAATAATATTAACATTTATTTCAGTTCCTGTCAATCCTTTGAGATCTTCAATTCATTTTCCAATTCTGCCAGTATTTCATAAGCTCGGTCAGTTAATGGTTTGGGTAGGCCAGCGAGTTTGGCGACTTCAATGCCATAGGAGCGGTCAATGCCGCCGGGAATTATTTTTCTTAAAAATATAACACCTGTTTCAGTTTCTTTAACTGAAACAGAATAATTTTTGGCCTTATCTAATTTATCTACTAAATCAATTAATTCATGGTAATGTGTGGCAAACAAGGTTTTGGCTTTGATATTTTTATAAATATATTCCACAATGGCCCAGGCAATGGAAACGCCGTCAAAAGTAGATGTTCCCCTGCCCAATTCATCCAGGACAATAAAACTTTTACTGGTTGCATTATTTAAAATATTGGCTGCTTCCTGCATTTCCACCATAAAGGTTGATTGTCCTCGGATAAGGTTGTCTGAAGCGCCTACGCGAGTAAATATGCGGTCTGTAAGGCCTATTTTAGCGCTTTGGCAAGGCACATATGAGCCGATTTGGGCTAAAAGTATAATTAGGGCTGTTTGGCGCAAATAGCTTGATTTGCCGCTCATATTTGGTCCGGTCAGTAAAATTAACTGATGGTCAGTATGATTAAATAAGCCATCATTAGGCACATAGGAGTCAGTTTGTAATTTTTCAATCACTGGATGGCGGCCATTTTTAATTTCAATTGCTTCGCCGTCGTTTAATTCTGGCTTAGAGTAATTATTTAGTAAAGCAATATTGGCAAAGTTTAGTAAAACATCCAGCTGGGCAATAATATAAGCTGTGTTTTGAATGGCTTCAAAATACTTTGCCACTTCATTTCTAATTTCCCAGAATAATCTTTGTTCCAGTTCTATAATTTTTTCTTCAGCGCCTAAAACCTTTTGTTCATATTCTTTCAGTTCTGGCGTAACAAAACGTTCAGCATTAACTAATGTTTGTTTGCGTGTGTAATCAACGGGCACTTGAGCTAAATTAGAATTAGACACTTCAATATAGTAACCAAATATTTTATTAAATTTAACTTTGAGTGAAGAAATGCCGCTTCTTTGAATTTCTTTAGTTTGTAAATCTTTGAGCCAGTCCTTGCCTGAACGACTAATCTTTCTTAATTCATCAAGTTCAGCATTATAACCATCAGCAATCATTTCGCCTTCGGTAATTAAAAGCGGTGGATCTTCAGCAATTGATTTTTGGATTAAATCAACGACTTCTTGGTGTTCGTCTAGATTTTTATGGCAAAGTTTTAGTAGTTTAGAATCACAATTATTAATAATGCTTCTTATTTGCGGCATTAGCATTAAAGAATTTTTAAGATTAACTAAGTCCCTGGCATTTGCTCTTTTACAACCTAGCCTGCCTATTAATCTTTCTATATCCGAGATATTTTTAAATTCGCCTTTCAAATTTTCACGCAAATCCAGATTTCTATAAAATTCTTCAACTGCGTCTAGTCGCTGCTGGACTTTGTCCAAATTAATTAAAGGATGTAAAAGCCAATTGCGAAGCAATCTGCCGCCCATGCCTGTTTGAGTTTGATCAAGGATGGAAATTAACGAACCTTTTTCTTCAAAAAATTGGAATGTATATAAAAGTTCTAAATTTCTGATAGTCGCCTCATCTAAAATCATGTAGTCAGAAAGATTATAAAGAGAAAGCTTATTTATGTGTTCCAAACTTGTTTTTTGGGTGTCTTTTAAATAGTTAATTAAATTTCCAGCAGCTTCAATGCCGGTTAAATATTTTTCAACACCAAAACTTTGCAATGATTTAACTTTAAAATGCTCCAGTAAAGTTTCAGTAGCAGGATGAAATAAAGCAGGATAAAATAAGTTAAGATTGGAAATTTGTTCAAGTTTTGTTTTTAAATTTAAATTTTCATTTAGATCAGGAGTAATAATAATTTCTGAAGGCAAAATTCTATTTAATTCATTAATTAAATCATCCAGTTTATTTAATTCAGATAATTTAAATTCACCGGTTGTCAAATCAACAAACGCAATCCCCCACTTATTATCTTTATTAAATAAAGAGACTAAATAATTATTTCTTTTATTTTCCAAGATATTATTATCCAAAGTTGTGCCAGGCGTAATAATTCTAATTACTGAACGTTCAACCAGGCCGGGTAAATTAGGGTCAGTCATTTGTTCGCAGATAGCAACTTTTTTGCCAGCCCTGGTTAGTTTGGCAATATAACCATCAGCCGCATGGTAAGGAATGCCGCACATAGGGGTTTCATTAACAGTGCCTTTATTACGCGCTGTGAGCGTGATATTAAGTATTTTAGACGCTTCTAAGGCATCTGGACCAAACATTTCATAAAAGTCGCCCAAACGAAAAAAGAGAATGCAGTCTTGGTGCTTTTCTTTGATGGCACGGTATTGTTTGAGCATGGGGGTGAGTTCGGACATAAATATTTTGATAACTGATTGCAGATTACTGATTTCAGCAAAGAATCTTTAATCAGCAATCCGAAATCTGTAATCGTAGATACAATAAATCTACCAATTTTTACCTTTTTTGTAAATAAAAAAGGGCGATGTGATTCGCCCTAGATGTGTCCGCCTTCCCAAGCGCTTCGGTACTCCCCCGAAGTATTACAAGCCCCTTTTTTTGACATGGGTTGGTCAAACTGCAACTTGTTACTCGGGTTTAACCTCATTGACAAGGTTTGGCCTTTGGCCCTCTGGGTAGATTGCAAACTCTATGGCTAAGAGTTTCTCAATACTGCAATTTCCCCATTTTCTACTTTCTCGCTCTGCCTGGCATTCTCGCGTGAAGTACTCGCAATCTCTGTCACAGCATTCCTGGTGGCGAAGGATTTCTTCAGCCAACATTGATTCTCCTTGAAAGTTCTTGAAATGTGCAACTTTTAGGAGGTGGAACTGAGTGCAATTGCGAGTGCAACATGGGCAGGGATCCTCGTTGCACGTGCCGTTTCCGTAACATTCTTTGGGGCATGCATATTGGCTGGGATCAAGCTGGCAAATTCTGCCGGCTTTTTTAAGATCCCCTTCGGGAACCTCTTGTACGGGCAAGCCCACGATTTTGAGGGTTTGAATAAAATATTCGTAACCCCCGTGGCCTATGACTGCTCTGCTTTCTGACATGGCTCTCTCCTTTTCTGGTTAGGGTTTTGGGGTCAATCTGACCTTAGGATTGATTAGGATCTTTTAAATCATGAGTTCGTTTTTCACAGATTTTAAATTTTGCAGATCCCCAATCCAGAAAAGTGCCATCTTAATAAGACAATATAACAAATCTTTGAGAATTTGTCAATAGTTTGCCCAAATAACATAGTTTGCCCAAATAAAAGAGAGAGAATCAGTTGACTCTCTCTCGCCCTCAAGGTAATGCTAGCTTAGCCCCTTTAAATGAGCCACGCTCATTCACCTCGTTTTGCCAAGGTGACTCTTGTTCCTTAAGGGATATAAACTTTTTAGAAACTCGTCGCGAGATCCCCACTAACTTCGACGAAGTGATTTTTTTATAAGAACAACGGAATGATAGATTATTGTCTCAGCTCGTTAGGCCTGGGCATTTAAGGGTTTTACCTTAAACGACAATATGTGTGGGGTTGCCCTGCTTGGGATAACTTCCACGTCACATGACGTGCAACTCTATTTCTAGAGCCTAAAAATAGATTAGCATATCTTTAAAATTTTGTCAAGCCCGTTGTAGATAATTTTTGCCCAAATAAAAGAGAGAGAATCAGTTGACTCTCTCTCGCCCTTAATAAGGGATATAAATTTAGTTTGTCGGGCTGTCTTCCTCAACCGTCTTGAGATCTGGCATCTCACTTAGGCTGATAGCAAGCAACCATCTTGCCTTTTTCCTTAATTTGCGGATACGTGTCGCATCCTTCTCAGAAAGTGGCTTTGACATTAGCTTCCGTAATTCCTCATCATTTAATTTCCTTGTATCCAACATGATCAATCCTCCTTTTCATCATCGGGTTCATTTTTCTCACGTTCCATTTGCTCAAGATTGGAAGCAAGCAAGCCTCTATCGGCTTCTCTTATCTCACGTAACCACTGCACTTCCTCCTTGGACATTGGAGCAAATATCAATTTGCGAAGCTGTTCATGGGTTAATTGTTTCGTTCTACGCATGATTCTCCCTCCTCGTTTTAGGCAATGCACCAAAGATGCACGCCAAGTTAAGGTTGCTGTTTCGGAGCCTACTTTCTCTATTTTTTTTACAGCACCCGAGGAGGTTTTAAAATGGGGGTCAAAGGTGACCCCCGCACAAATTTTTGCCCGAACTTAATCAGGTTCCGATTCGGTTTCCTCGCGATCCATGTCAAAAAGATTACGTGCCAAAAGCCAGCTATCAGCTTTATCAGCTTCGCGTAGTCTCTCCGCGTCCTCTTTAGAAAGAGGCTTAAACAATAATTCACGAATTTGTTCAGCAGTTAGGTTTTTAATATCTGACATTAAGAAACCCCCTTTCAGGCATTTTTTGCCTTGTTAATGGTTGCCGTTTAGAAAACTACTTCTTTTTTTCTTTCGGCTACCGAGGAGGTTTTAAAATGTAATATAAATGTACTTTGTTAAAGCAGTATAGCGCATTTTGAAAAAATTGTCAACCCAGCACTTCGCGAAGAGCTGGGTCAATGGTTTAGCAATTTAAAAAGCGAAAACGCACCTTTGTCCTCACGTCATCCAGAGCGAATCGTGGGATCCTTGAAATCAAGGATTCTTCACTCCGTTCTGAATGACAAGGGGGCGTTTTCGCTAATTTTTAGGCGCATAAGTATAGACATTCCTTGCATTCCAAAGTAAATAGCCATAAGTACCAGCTTGCGAGGCGGCTTTGATTTGTAAATCAACCATAGCCGGCGTATATATTGCTCCCATATTAAAATCTTGCAACCAAGGTCTGATTTTAGCGCGCACGTTTTCCACTACTATAAGGCTTTCTTCACCTTTGGTTAAAGCATAGTTTACAACTTTATAGGGCTCAGCAGCTGGATTTTTTATATTCAAATATCCGCTGGGATAATGAGAAGGATAAACCATAGGGCAAACATAATCAAAATAAAGCGCCGCATCTTCTATTTGCTGGCCAATATTCATATCATCTGTTCTTTCAGTAGTAAAGCCAAATAAATCAGCGGAAATATAGGCCGGTTCGGTTTTTAAATTTTCATACAAATACTTAAAAAATTCTTTCATCACATAAGCCTTTGGCTTGCCGCCAAAGCCGGCAAATTTCATCTGCGCCATTGGACCGTCAGATGGAAAACGGATATAATCAAAATTCACTTCGTCAAATCCGAGAGAGATCGCTTCTTTGGCAATATCTAAATTATATTTCCAAACCTCCTGATTAGTCGGATCAGCCCAGGCCAAACCTTTATAATCGTGCCAGACGCCGCCAGTACTGCTATTCTGAACAGCCCAAGTTGGCTTTTTATTAGTTAAAGCAGGATCTTGAAAAACAGTCTGCCTGGCAATGACATAGATATTATTATCATGCAGTTTTTTTATTAAACCAGGCACATCTTTGATTAAATTACGATCTGTTTGCAATTGGTTGACCAAATCAATTTGGCTATCATAAGCAATTACTCCGGAATAATCTTTTATGTCTATAACCACTGCATTTAATGCGCTGCCTTTCATAAAACTAATAATATTATCAATTTTGGCAGATGACCCCGCACTGTTAGAAGTCAAATAAAGGCCTTTAATTTCTTTGGCAGCTGGTTTGGCTCTTTTTATTTCTTTAACTTTTTCAGTAATTTGCACATTTAAAGTTTTATTAATTTGGTTGCTTGTATTTTGGGCAAAAATTTCTGATCGACTAGTAAAAAAATAAAAGATAGCTGCGCCAATGGTAGCAACTAAAATAACATTTACTAAAATTAAAAATAATTTTCGCATTTATTTTAATCCTTTATCTTCATCAATTGTTATTTGCGCTGGTATAGTTGGGAATTCAAAAACTGTATTAATTGGCTTAATAACTTTATAATTTGTGAAATAAAAATTTTCCAAATTAATGACTTTTTTTTGCCAATCAGCTCCGTAAACTTCAGTTAACAGCGCCTTATCATTAATCGCGCTTATTTGGCCATTACTTACCACTAAATAAATATTTGGATCAGTTGGTGTTTGCATTAAACTGCCTGGCCGCAAAGTAACATTGCCGCCCAAAGGCGTTTCATAAAGCTTATTTAAGTCATACTCCATGATATCCGCCACGCTGATTTGCGCAAACCATGATTTATAGGTCTCAATGGTCGGGAAAATGTATCTCTTGCCATCCGCCCCATAATAGTAGATGTCGTTACTTTCACTCCTTTTAAGCTTATTAAACTCAGCTGAAGCAAATTTATAATTTTGATAATTAGCTGCTTGCTTTTTGGCATTATTAATTTGCTTGGTTTCACTATTTTTACCCAAGGTTAACAGGCCCATAATTCCGATTATACTTATAAAAAGAATTACAACGCCAATAATAAAATATTTATAGAATTTTTTCATAAAATTTTTAATTTAATATGTGCTTATAGTTTAGCAAAAAATACGATTTTTTCAACTCCCTTTTTAAAAAGCCTTGTTTTAACAAGGCCTTTACTGCTCCCTTTTTACAGTTTTTATAATAATCCATTTTTCTAATTTGCGAATATCAGCCAAAAGTTCACTTCTGGTTTTGGCATTTAAAGTAAAGCCAACTACAAATGTGTGGCCGTGTTTTGACAATCCAGCATAATCCCCCACTCTTTTTTCCTGCCTAAATTTGACTAAAGATTTTAATTCTTGGGCTTTTTTCAAACCCTTAATGGCAACTATTTTGCCGGATTTATGCGGCCAGAATTTCATAAAAACTGTCTGTAGATTCTTGGTCTTTTTTAAAACAGGTTTTTTGCCTAAATGGATTAATAAATCATTTAAATTGTGGCATAAGCCAAATGAGTAATAAAGAAGTTCTTCCCGAAACCCGCCTGTTCTGCAGGCTAATTCTATCACTTTCCAGCCTTTGGGCGTTTTCATTAATTCACAATGGACAGTGCAGGAACGCAAGCCAACTGCATGAATGGCTTTAGCCACGACATCTTGTGCTTTAAGCTCTTCTTCTTTCACTAAAACAGAAGGTGTAATTTGAGTGTACATGAATAAATCATCATAACCTGCGTCTTTCCCGGTTTTAATTTCAATGATCGGAGTATTATAAATTCTGCCATAAGAATTAACATAGGCATCAATAGAATACATCTGGCCCTCCATTAATTCCTCAACAATTATCTTAGGCTCTGTTTCAGCAAAATCTTTTTTATAAAGCGTATTTATTTTACGAAAAGCATCTTTTAAATTTTTTTCCAGTTCTTCTTTATAATAGCAATTAATAACCAGTTTGCTTTTGGATAAATTAGTCGGCTTTATAACACAGGGAAAACCGACTCGCTCAATAATTTTTTTTATGGTTACCTCTGTGTATTTTTTTACTCGGATAAATTTAGGTGTAATCTGCGGATAATATCTTTTGAAAGCTTTGCGCATTTCCAATTTATCATTAGCAATCAAAATTGAACGCGACGACGGATTTTTCAAATATGGGAATAATTCTACGACCCTGGCATATAAAGGCATGGGAGCTTCATATTTACAAATAGTAATGGCAATCTGGTTGTGATAATCTACCAAGGCTTTTTCTATCAACTCAATTTCGTCAATTTGGCAACGCACAATCTGGCTTAATAAACCCTGGATTTTGGGCTGGATTTTACGCTTAAGGCTGGTCAGCAAAAAAGGCCTGAATTTTTGGCCTAGCTCTTTTTCTAATTGTTTTACACTTTCAAGAATAGCGCTTGAAACAGTGCCGATAAATAAGATTATATCTTTTTCGCTTTTAATTTTACCATTGCTTGGTTTTGAGCGAGACAAGCCGTTAGGCATAAAATTTGTTTAATAAAAAACTTAAAAAGAGAAGTAATTTTTCTTCTCTCCAGCTATATTTGTTTTATGGTTAAAAAATCTCATATTTTCTTGCAAACACTGAAATTATAGCATTTGATTTTAAGCAAATCAATAAATTTTTGTCAATCCATTTATAACCATTAACGGCCTTAATTAATTTGATATACATAAATAGAAATATCATTTGGCCTGGGCTTATCAATTACAATCGGCTGCCAGCCTTCAACGAGAAACGCATATGAAATAATTTTAGCGCCGGGCTTTAATTCTCTGGCTAATTTTTGTTTCAATTTATTGGCAATAGTCGCAGGTACACCAAAAAAATATACAACGTCAGCATCTGATAAATTTTCTTTAAATAAATTTTTCCGTCTAAAAATTAGATTTTTATTTTTTATAAAAAATTGACGAAATTTACAAATTAAATAAAGAGGCAAAACTCTTTCCAAGCCAATTATCTGAGCTGAAGAATTTTTCTGGATATAAATGCTTACCCTGCCATTGCCGCAGCCAAGTTCATAAAATTTCTCACCAGGCTTTAACTCGGCTAGTTTAAGTATTCTGGGCAGATCTTTTTTCCTGGTAGGCACCCAGGGCGCAAAAGATATTGCTGCCAAGCCAAAAGAAAGAATAATCAAGAATAATACAAAGATAAAAATATTAAATATCAGCATAATCGTTTAATCAGCAGAATTATCATAAAGCCAGGCAGTTGTTTTTTCCTTCCTGAGCAATTTGGCCAGAGTTAAAGTATTTCTGGCAATTTGTTTGGCCTCTTCAATATAAGCCGGAGAAGTTACAATCGGCTTATCTTCGGCCGTGTCTAAAAGAACAGATGACATGGCATACATGTGGCTCCAAGATGGGAAAGCCATGCCATAATTGTTAAAAGTCATGAATAATTGGGAAATTAGCATACTAGCGCCTTCTTCATGGCCTGTGACAAAAATTCCAGCTGCTTTGCCAATAAAACGCTTTAAATATCCGCTGCCAGGAATTTTCGGCTCAGCCATTAATTCAACAAACTTAGTATGCTTAATATTCAATTCCCTATTCTTGGGATTTTTTGGATCAGCAGGTGCCAAACTGCCATCCAAACTAATACAGCGGTCAATAAAGGCCGCCATTAAAGTGGAGATTTTAAAATTATTAACTGGTGTGCCAAAAAGAATAATGTCGGCGCCCAAAACTTTATCATACAAAATATTACTCATATCATCACCTGCTTTGGTTCCTTTGGGATAGCAAGAACAATAAAAATGGCACTGAGTATTTGTTGTGGAATAACAGGCCCGGCAAGGCTGGATATTAAATTTGCGCAAAGGCAAAAGTTCGGTTTTTACGCCTAAAGTTTTTAATTCAGCTAAAGCCTTACTGACTAAAAATTCCGAACTGCTATTTTCTTTGGCCTTATCATTAATAAAACGCATTGAGCCCGTGATCCCAATTGCTTTAATAAATTTTGGATGCTGATTTAATTTTTTTGCCTCAATAATTGTTTTGGCGCGGATGTCTTTAAAGCGTTTAAGAATTTTATCGTCAATTTCTAAAAATGATTTCAAAAAATTATCAGTCAGGCTTGGCTCAATTAATTTTTCCCCGCAATAAGGGCAGAGTTTTTCATCAAGATAAAAAATCTTTTTATCTTTTTGGCAGACTGGCATAATTATAAAATTATTTTTAAAGTTTAAATCTCAAATTTTTTATAAATAAATTTTTTAACAAATTCAACTATTAAGAAATAGATTAAGGCAAAAATTATAATTATACCTGCTTGCCAATATTGCAAGAGCCCAAAATTAAAATAATAACGGATATTGGTAAATAAAATTAGGATAACCAATATGGTTGTAATCAGTGACGCGTAAAATAACATTTTGCTGGGTTTGCTTTGCCAGAACCACTTTTTCGTGCGGATCACAAAAATTAATAAAACTTCAGTTAAATACGACTGCCAAAACCAGCCAGCCTGAAAAACCGGGATAGAGGCATTGATTACAAAAATTAAAAATCCAAAGGTAACATAATCCATGACCGAAGACAATAAGCCAAAATAATTCATGGCTTGCCTGATTTTTTTAATATCCCATTGTTTGGGTTTTTTTAAATATTCCTCATCAACTTCATCAGTAGCGATAGCTAGCATTGGCATATCACTGAAAAAATTCAATAAAATTATTTGAGCTGGCAGCATGGGAATAAAAGGCAAAAATAGTGAGGCGCCAACCACAGTAAACATATTGCCATAATTTGAACTAATCGTGCAAAGAATATATTTTAAAGTATTGCCAAATGTTTTGCGGCCTTCCTTTATGCCTTCAGTTAAAATTCTTAAGCTTTTTTTGAGTAAGATAACATCAGCCGCTTCTTTGGCCACATCAACTGCTGTATCAACTGAAATACCAACGTCAGCAGCGCGCAAAGCAGGCGCATCATTCACGCCATCGCCTAAAAAAGCCACATTATGTTTGGCACTTTTTAAAGCCTTCACAATTCTTAATTTATGTTCAGGCGTTACTTTGGCAAAAATGTCAGTAGCAGCCACTATTTTTTGTAATTGTTCATCACTCATTTTATCAATTTTTTCACCCAAAACAATTGTTGTCAGATTAAGGCCAATCTCTTGGCAAAGTCGTTTAGCAGCCAGATCATTATCCCCTGTCAGAATTTTCACACTCACGCCTAAATCATTAAAAATGCGGATTGACTCTGCTGCGCTTTTTTTAGGCGGATCAATAAAAACCAAAGCGCCCAGCAAAATTAAATTTTGCTCATCTTTAATGGAATATTTTTCTTTAGCAGGGATTTCTTTTTTTGCAATTAAAATCAGACGAAATCCGTCGTCTTCCAATTTGGAAATTTTATTTTTTATTACGCTTAAATGCTTGCTTAAATTTTCTATTTTATTATTTAGTAAAATTGTATCGCAGATTTTAAGCATTTCTTCTATTGCACCCTTGCAAATCAATTCACGCTTGTTATTTTTAGCCAAAATCACACTCATGCGCCGGCGATAAAAATCAAAGGGCAGATTATCAATTATCTTATAGCCGTTTTTATGGCTTAAATATTTCTGGCTATAATCATAGATGGCTTTATCTAAAGGGTTGGAAGCAAGATTTTTTTCTAAGGCATAAGAATTGCACAAACTGCCTAAAAGTAAAATTTCCTCATTTTTTTTATCAGCAAAATCAAAATAATTTTTCAGTTCAATTTTACCTTCAGTTAACGTGCCTGTTTTATCAGTGCAGAGCACATCAGCATTGCCTAAATTTTCAATAGCCATTAAACGTTTAACAATTACTTGTTTTTCCGCCATTTTACGGGCACCGCGCGAAAGATTAATCGTTATAATTATGGGTAATAATTCGGGTGAAATACCTACAGCAATGGCTAATGAAAAAAGAAGCGCTTCCAGCCAGTTGCCTTTAAAAATTGCCAGAATTAGAAAAACAATAAATGAAAAAAAGATTATTATTCTAAATAAAAAATAACCAAAATCAGCAATGCCTTTTTGAAATTCTGATTGAGGCTCAATCTCAGTCATAAGGTTTGCTGTTTGTCCCAAAAAAGTGTTTTGACCAATGGCGACTACAACACCTTTACCAGTGCCTTGAACAATATGACTGCCGGCAAAAACTAAATTGGCAGCTTCTAATGGCTGTAAACATACTTTAAGAGTATCAGCGTTTTTTTCAACCGGAAAAGATTCTCCGCTTAAAACAGCTTGATTTATCGCCAGATCATGGGTTTCAACCAAACGTAAATCTGCAGGCACAATTGAAGTTACTTGTAATAAAACCACATCGCCTAATACCAATTCCGTAGCATTAATTTGTTTTATCTTTCCTTCTCTTATAACTGTTGTTCGTAAAGAAACTTTATTTTTTAATGTCTCAATAATCTTTTCTGAACGATATTCCTGGATAAAGGCTAAAATCGCAGACATAAAAACCATCACAAAAATAATAATGGCTGAAATATATTCGCCTAAAAATCCGGAAATTAAAGTCGCAATCAAAAGAATTATAATCAGCGGATTTTTAAACTGAGATATAAAAATTTTCCAGGCTGGCCTGCTTTTTTGGCCGACCATTTCATTTTTGCCATATAAAATTTGGCGCCTTTTGACTTCTTGGGTATTTAAGCCACGCGGCTCAGTTTTTAAGACGCGATAAACATGTTCTGGCTCAAAGTCAATAAATTTTAGAATATCATTATTGGACATATCTTAAATAATTATAGCAAATTTTGGACATAAATAAAAAACAGGGCAAAAGCATTTCCCTGTTTTTTTAAGTATATAGTAAGGTTAATTATTTAATAAAGCGCGGCTAAGTTTGCAGCCAATTTTGAAACTAAAATTTCTTCTGGTCCGGTGACAATAATCAGATTGTTTGATTTAGTCAAAATTGAAGCCTGGCTGCGGCCTTCAAGATCAATTATTTTCATTTCGCCATTATTGTAGGTCCAGTCTGTGGGCATTTTCCTCATAAAAACTGCAACTAAATTTGCAGTACTTCCCCAGGCAGTGCCTTGGGCGCCTGAAATTTTTTCATTAACCTGGAAATAATTATTTGGGAAATTACCAGTTGGAGAAGCAAAAAGGTCACCGCTGGCTTTGCCTGCTTTAACGCCTGTAAAACCAGCCTTGGTTAAGTCAGCTATTGTTACTTTAAATTCACCGGCAGAATAAGCAGGATAAGCCACTGGGGCAGAGATTAAAATCGGAGTTGCTTCTGTTGGCGCCGGAGTTTGCGCTAAAACTGTAGAGCTAAGCGCCAAACAGGAAAAAATTATTAATAAAATAAATAGCTTTAAAAATTTATTCATACATTTTTTAATTATTTATTAATACTTACATTGTAGCAAAAATTGAGCCTTTTGTCTCTGGAGTTATCAACATTTTAAATATTTTATCTTCCCATGATCTGTATTTTAGCTAGGAGCCGGAAATATTAATTTTAAAGAATTCTTTGCCCTTGCTTGCCCAATTATCCTTGGACAAGTCTTCCATTTCAATAATATAATCAGTAATCACCTTTTCTTTTTCAGCCCGATCTTCTAGTAAATAAATATATTTAGCAACCAGATTATAATGTGCCAGTTCACGCTCATTATCATCTTCAATTTGCAGCCATATATAATTAGTAAAAGCCCAGCGAATAAATTCAGGGTCTGCCATACCCTTGTTTATTTTTTCCAGCAATTCCTGCTGGCTTGCTTCTTTAGTTTCCCCGGTGTAAGCGCCCTCGGGAATAATGCCGGCAATGGGCTTAAGCAGTGAATTTATATTTTCATTCAATTTCTCAGGATTATAACTAATATCTTTAACGTCATAAGCCGGGCGCATTAATAATTGAACGCGTTCAGGATGACTGGCTAAATCAATTTTAACCATTTCTTCTGCCAATTTTTGAGTTTGATTAAAAGTAAGATCGGTATGCAATAGTTTAAAAATCACATAGCCCCAGGGCAAATTTACCTTAGAACTTAATTGCGGAGTAAATTTAATCATCATTTGTTTTATAAAAGTAGAATGGTTCCTTGCACGTTGCGGTTCACCAATGGCATAGCCCTGGCGCAGCCGCAGCCACTGCATGGTTTCAGCGGCCGGCAAATCAAGCTGCCTAAAAATGCCCATGGCCTGGGAAAAACCGATAAAAACCAGATAATCAGCCTTTTGTCCCAGAATTTTTTCAATTTGTTTAACGCCATAATCCAAGCCTCCGACTTCGCATGATTTTGAGACGTAATAATCAGTCGGTTGATGGCCGCTTCCCGGCAACGGCGCATAAGTACCGCGCGGCACTGCTGTAATTGTCACCCTTTGCTTTATTTTATTAATTTCAAGCAGCTGAATGGCATCACAATGTCCATTTGTTTCACCAATGCGGTTATCTAAACCAATAAAAAGTATTTTTACTATCCCATCTGCGCCAAAAGGATCTGTCTTCTCAGAATTTAGGCTTTGCAGTCTGCGTTCGTCAATCATAGCTTGAATTTGCTTTTCTTGCTGGCCGGCTCGTGAATTATTAGTGTGCGGCAAAGAAAAAAAATTCGCCACTTTTTGCCAGATAAAAAATGAGCCTAGAACGGCTAAAATTAAAATTATGATAATAATTAAAATTATTTTTTTCATATCATTCTTGATTATAGTTTAAGCCAGATTCTACCAAAATACAAATTTAAAAAAAGAAAGACCCTGATGAGTTTTTTATTCTTGCTCAGGGGTAAAATTAGTATCCGCTCCAATAATTGACCTGCTAATTAATATTTGATAGAATAACATAATCTTATATTAATCTAGTAGTTATGAATCCAGGCAATGTCATTATTCGTTTCAATGAAGTATTTTTTCACTATGATAAAAATAAACCCATTCTGGCAGGGGTTAATTTTTCTGTGCGCGAAAATGCCAAAATCACCATCATGGGTCAAAATGGCGCTGGCAAAAGCACTATTTTTAAATTAATAATAAATGAATTAAAACCTGGCGAAGGCAATGTATCTGTTACTCCAGGGACAACTATTGCCATTGCCGCTCAAGTAATGAAAAGAGAGAATTTAGCCAAAACTATTGAAGAGTATTTTAGCGAGGCATTTGCTAAAAAAAATTATGATCTGCCGAAGAAAATTAAAAAAGTTTTAGACATAGTTCATTTGGCTGCGCCGCTTGATAGAAAAATTATCCAATTTTCCGGAGGTCAGCAGGCGCGCCTGCTTTTGGCTTATGCTTTAATTCAAGAACCAGACATTTTACTGCTTGACGAACCAACAAACAATTTAGATGCCGAAGGTATCGAGCACCTCACCCAATTTTTAATGGAGTACCCTAAAACATGCCTGGTAATTTCGCATGATGCTAATTTCTTGAATACTTTTACTGAGGGCGTACTTTATCTTGATTCTCATACCCAAAAAGTAGCACAATATACGGGTAATTATTACGATGTGCTGCTAGAAATTGAAGCCCAAATAGAACGCGAACGCGCCCAAAATGCGCAGTTAAAACGCAGTATTCAAGATCGCAAAGACAAAATTAATTTCTTTGCCAATAAGGGCGGAAAAATGCGTAGATTGGCCAGTAAGTTGCGCGATCAAGTTGCAGAAGCTGAAGACACAATGGTTGCTGAAAGACAAGAAGATAAAACCATTAATAATTTTATAATCCCGGCTCAAACAGATATTCCCGGAGTTATTGCCAAAATAAAATCAATTGGCGTAATGATTGATCATCAGCCAGTTAAAAAAACACTTGCCAATCCTATTGAGATCAGAAAAAATACAAAACTACTTATTAAGGGACCAAATGGTATTGGTAAAAGCACTTTATTAAAAGCTTTGGCTGAAGGACAAGAAAAAGGCGCCCAAATCACCAAAGATATCAAAGTTGGTTATTATCAACAAGATTTTTCCGGACTTGATTTTAATAAGACTGCTTATCAGGCTTTGGAAGAAATGATGGAAATACCATTTAACCAGACTATTTATGCGACTGCGGCGCAATTTTTATTATCGTCAGAAATTTTAAGAAATAAAGTCGGTTCACTCTCAGAAGGTCAAAAGGGCTTGCTTTGCTATGCCAGATTTGTTTTGCAAAAACCCGGACTTTTAATTATGGATGAACCAACGAATCATATTAATTTCAGGCACTTGCCGATAATAGCCGAAGCCTTAAATAATTATAAAGGCGCTTTACTTCTGGTCAGCCATGCTTACGAATTTATTGACCAGATAGATATTACGCAAACCCTTGATTTGGGATCACTATAACAAAATTTAAAATCTTAACAAAAAAATCGCCTATGAAAATAGACGATTTTTTTGTAGAATTTTTAACAGACTGCTTATTTATTGAATAATTTCACCAACCAACCGAAAAGGCTGAATTTGCTCTCATTGGTTTTAATGAAATCATTAATCTTTTGCTGTTCCTGGGTCAAGACTTGAATTTGAGCCTGAAGCGAGGCTTTAGTTGCTGGATCAGTTGTTTTAGCTAATAAGGCGGTTAATTGGTTAATCTGATTTTGGGTTGTGACCATTTGGCTGCGCAACATGCCAAGATTTTTATAATCAGAACCTATTAAAAATGTGGTAATTTTACCCCTGCTATTAATTTTATCAATAGCCTGAGCCTCTTGTTCCTTGGTATCATTCTGCGCCTGGGCAATGGCCTTTACCTGGTCGCCAATTCCGCTTTTGTCGTTATTAGCCGCGTTTAAAAGATTTTGCACAAATGTGGCAACTGCGCTGCGATGTTCAGCTCCAGTGACACCTTTGTTTTCGCCCTTGTTCTCATTAACATTTTCATTGGCGTTTTGATTAGAATTTTCATTCAAATTATCATTCTCATTTTCATTGACATTGCGATTTGATTCGTTAAGATTACGATTTTCATTAAGATTTTGATTTGATTCATTTAAATTACGATTTTCATTTATATTAGCTCGTTTTTCGGCATTAATATTAGATTCATTAGATTTCGCATTGCCTGGATCTTCTGCTTTAACTATTATTGCCAGACAAAGAAATGTAACTATTATAAAAAGTGCAATAATTAAGGTAGTAATTTTAAATTTCTTCATATTTTTAAAATTAACTTATTAAAATTGATCGACCTTTCATTATCATTATACGATAAAACCGGCTTTATAATAAGGCAAAATTATGCACAGATATTTAAGCGGTTAAATAAGTATATTTTAATTGATACTATATTAATTAGAGCACACCATTTCTGATGTGCTCTAAATTTGCCAACTTGGAATGTTTCATCCATTTCTCTGGGGCAGTTGGAATGCCCGTGGCATTTTTATACCACCTGTTGTTTTCCACTTGCGTGGATGCTTGGATTGTACATCCGTTGGGGGTACAGCAGCAATTCCCAAAGAAACAACCCCTCATCAGTCTCACGCTTTGAATTCTGACTCGTCTGGCAGAAACCCACGTGAAAGACATTGTTTCTCAACGGATATGTCCACCACAAGCCGGGTCCTTGCTCTGATTTATTTTGGCCTGTCAGAGTAGGTTTTGGTGGTTGGTCCTTAACCGAGGCGAGATTCGTCAGGCCGTTTGAACATTCATAAGCACCTCCTTTTCGCCTTATCACTCGTCAAAATTTACTCTCTGTTATCTACTCCGCAAAAGTGGATTAACATGTTTCTTAAACTCATGAATGGCCTCATCCCATTCTCGCCGCGCCTTTTTGTCCTTGGGTTTATCTAGTTGAAGCGCATGTGCGCGGAATATATACCCGAACATTGATACTAGTTCAATGTCGCCAATCTTGGGAAAATCTTCATTTTGATCTTTGGATTTGGCATTCTCCATGATCTCAATTATTGAACTGTGCAGTCTTTCAAAATCTCTGAACCAACTCTCCAAGGTTTTACCGTCTTTAACGGGTTTGTCTTTCATGATTGTGAAAAAAAGTTTGCCTGATTCAAACGCGATTAGGTTCTCTCGTGTAGCTTTGGTTTCCGTTAAAAAACTTTGTGTAAATATGAGATAAGGACCACTACCCACCCACGGGGATATCATTTGAGGCAATGTGGACATCGGATCATAGTCCTGGATTCTATCACTGAATCGGCAGTCTACATTATTAACAATCCAATCCCTTATTTTTTTGTCCTTTGATGAGCGAAGCGCACCTGGAAGTATTTCTTGTATTTTTTCTTTTGTTGTAAGCGGCACTACTAGAAAGTTACTTCCGATAGGATCCTTCCAATTTTCCCACCTATAGCCATAAGCCGGCCTGAGAAGTCCGTTGCCGTCCCAAACAACATTAGGATGACCCGAGAAAGGTGTTCCCAGAGGAAGCGGCACTACCTGCTGGTTAACATTCAAATCTTTCCAGCAATAGCCATCGGCCGGCCTTAAATGTCCGTCACCGGTCCAAACAACATGAGGATGACCCCATACAGGAGTTCCGTCTGGTTCTGGTAAATCCGAATTATGACTATGACCGCCGTTATCATCATTATCCCCTGACTCTCCATGATAATACCCCGGATTTGGCTCTGGAGAACTTCCTCCACCACCCCCTTCTGGATGCGGAAGACTTCCCCCGCTCCAATTAACTGGACGGCCTGGAAAACGTACTATTTCCTCGTCTAAATCAATTTTAGAATTTAGATGACTTCCTCCCACCTTGCCCAAGTCAATTTTACTAGAAACATGATCCGGGACAGCAACTCGATTGTTAAAAAAGAACACAACAGCCGACACTACCAGTAGAGCAAGAATAGCGACCAGATAAAACACACTCCTCTTTTTCATGATCTTTCCTCCTTTGGTTTGATTTTTAATCAAATCAACTCGACTTGATTAAAAGTATCTTATTTTATTTATCATAGAATGTCAATACTAAAAAGACCCAGACTGAGGCTCTTTTCTAAACTCCGCGGGCAGGATTCTACCCTTGTTTTTTTTTAAGTAAAAACAAGTTTTATGAAATAGTAATTTTGACAGAGCTGGGACGCGAATAGTATGTATATTCCCATCGCCGTTATTTTGTACTAAAACAAACAAAACAAAAAATCGCCCAATTTGCGACTTATTGTTTTCCTGTTTTGAAGCTTGCAAAAAATAAAAATAATTGCTATTATGTAAATAACCGAATTTTCTAATTCTGTTTTTTTATTTAAAACATTCCGGGGTAGCGCCCTCCTTCGCTTCGCTATGGAGGGCAGGCAGTCATGATTATTATTTACAACTTTCGCTGCGCTACCTCATTATAATTAAGTAAATTAAAAATAAAAAATATTCCGGGGTAGCGCAGCGGTAGCGCAGTTGGCTGTTAACCAATTGGTCGTGGGTTCGAATCCCACCCCCGGAGCACAAAAAAATAGTTCTATGTTAGAGCTATTTTTTTATACCCAAGTAGGAATTAGAACTTTATTATGATATAATGAGAATATGAAAAATAATTTTTTTTCAGCAGTTATCAATATAATTATTCTTATCATTGTTATTTTTGCAGTCAGTCTTTATTTTATTTACAATTCTCAATTGATTGGTCTAGTAATTTTAGGATTAGGTGTTTTTTGTCTTATATCATTAATTCCTTTTAAAGTATCAATCAATACAATTTGGCCCGATATTGTTTTTGGATTGATTGATAACGGTATTTTAGCGATTTTAGCGATTTTTGGCGGAGAAGTAGCTGGTGTTATGGGTGCAGTTATAGGTGGGGTCGTTGGCAATTCAATAACAGATGGCATTGCTGGCATATTTGAAGGTTATGTAGCTGAAAAAATGAGAAAAAATAATATTTCTGACCAACGAACAATGCTAGGTTCGGCTATAGGTAAAATGGCAGGATGTCTCTTGGGGGCTGGAATAGTTTTAATTATTGCCAACTTGTTCAATTATTAAATTCGAAGATGTGGAGCAGAACAAAAAAACACTCCAATTATGAAGTGTTTTTTGTTTAGATATTTTTAAAAATCCTTTAATTTATCAATCTGGGCGTGTTGCTTAATCTTTTCCAAAGCTTTGGCTTCAATCTGCCTGATTCTTTCGCGGGTGACATCAAATTCCTGACCAACTTCCTCTAAAGTATGGGCTACGCCATCAGTTAAGCCAAAACGCATTTCTAATATTTTTTGTTCTCTTGGAGAAAGTTCACTGATTACTTCTTTCACATAATCTCGTAATAACTGCAAAGCGGCTACTCTGTCAGGCGTCATATTTTTAACATCTTCTATAAAATCTTCCAAAGTTGAATCTTCTTCGTCTTCGCCGACTGAAGTTTCTAAAGATATAGTTTCCTGAGAAATACTTATTATGTGTCTGACTTTTTCAATATCCTCACCCATTTCAGCAGCAATTTCTTCTGGCAAAGGCTCACGCCCTAAATCCTGGATTAAACGGCGCTGAACCTGCTGGAATTTATTGATTGTTTCTACCATATGGACAGGAATTCTGATTGTTCTGGATTGGTCAGCTAATGATCTGGTAATCGCCTGCCTTATCCACCAGGTCGCATAAGTTGAAAATTTATAGCCTTTTCTTGGATCAAATTTTTCCACGGCTTTAAATAAGCCAATATTGCCTTCCTGGATTAAATCCAAAAGAGACATGCTTTTGCCGACAAATTTTTTGGCAATGGAAACAACCAGGCGCAAATTAGCCTCAATAATCTTTTTTTCAGCTTCCTTGTCCCCTTTTTCTTTGCGCCTCGCCAAAGACATTTCCTCTTCTCCTTTTAAAAGAGGCACCTTGCCGATTTCACGCAAATACATCTGGATTGAATCTTCTGAAATATCAGAAAGATCAAGCCTCTTTTTTTCCTTGGTTATGCCAATTCTTTCCAAAAGTTCTTCTTTTTCTTTGCCCCGGCTTAAAACTCCGCCTTTTAGTTCCACCATTTGAATGCCACAGTGGTCTAATCTATCTATAAAATCTTCGTACAAATCAATATATTCTTCAACTTCGGGAAAAGTATGCAAAACTTCTTGTTCGGTAATAAAACCTCGGCTTCTGCCTTTTTGCAAAAGCGAACATAACTGTTCTTCACTGGGCCTGACAATCTCCTGCTTAGACCTGGAAATTTTTTTATGCTTTTTTTTAATCTGAAACTTCCTTCTTTTTATCGGTCTTTTAAGCTTTTTAACATTTTTCTTCTTTGTTTTTTTCTTTTTAGGCATAAAATGTGTTGGGGCTATAAATTATTTATCTGCTGGGTCAAAACTGAAAAATCTTTGCTTAATTCTTCAATTTGTTTCTGGTTTTTGTCTTTTTCAGCGGCAGATAATAACTTGGCAACTTGTTTAATTTTTAAACTAATATAATTTTTTTTCAATAATTGTATAAGATTAATAATTTCATTTTTAATTTGGCCTTCGCTAAAATCAAAAAAATCTTTATCGGCTAAAAGCAACAAAGTTGATAGCAAGTTAATTAATTTTTCGTCTTGAGTAAATAATAGCTTTTCAAATTGAGTATAATCAAAGTTCTTTATATTATTATAATACAAAATCAGTTCTTTGTAAATTTTCTGCAAGTCCTCCTGCGGAATCATGCCGATTTCCAATTTATCAATGACATATTCAATATTTTGGGGATATTTCAGAATTAAGGCTAAAAGCTGCTCTGCCACCTGCACCTCTCTTTTTTTAATATCCTGTTCCTCAAATTTAATTGGCGGATTTGCGCTTTCTTTGGAACCTGTAACTTTAGAAAAGGTCTCCTGCAAAATACTGACCGGAACATCCAATTTTTGGGCTAATTGATTCAGCCAGTGATTTTGCTCAACTTTATCAACCAGCTTTATTATTTGTTTTAGCAATTTAGCGGCAATTTCTTTTTTTTGCAGCGGATCGTTAATATCAAATTTTTTAAAAGCTTTGGCAAAATAAAAATCCATGATTGAACCGGCTTGCTTAATCGCCTCTTGCCAATAGCTGGCTCCTTGCTTAATGCAATCATCCGGATCTTTAATTGCCTGGCCGTTTAGGACAGGCGGCAATTGAATAACTCTTATGTTCAAGCCTAAAGACAAAGCAATGTCAATTCCCCTTTCAGCCGCTGCTTGGCCGGCCAAATCAGCATCAAATGATAGCGCCAGGTTATTAGTATATCTTTGGATGATTTTTAATTGCTCCTGGGTCAAGGCAGTGCCTGATGTAGCAACTACATTTCTTATCCCTGCTTGATGAGAAGCAATCAGATCCATATTGCCTTCTACAAAAACCGCCAGATTATTTTTTTTAATTTCTTCCTTGGCTTTATCTAAGCCATAAATAATCAAGCTTTTATTATAAATTAAAGTTTGGGGAGTATTTACGTATTTACCGCCCTGATTAGCTTTGTTTTCGTCTAAAATCCTGCCTGTAAAACCGACTGCATTGCCGTGGTGATCAAAGATTGGAAACATTAATCTCTGCCTAAAACGGTCATACAGCCGGCCCTTATCATTTTTAACGACCAAGCCTGCCAGAAAAATATCATTATCTTTGAATCCCTTTTTATGTAAAATATTCAAAATCTTATCCCAAGAATCGGGCGCATAGCCTAATTTAAATTCAGCCACGGTCTTGGGTTCAAGTTGGCGTTTGGCAATATAATCACGGGCGATCTTGCCTTCTTGAGTTTTTAAAAGCACTTGGTGAAAATATTCAGCGGCTAATTTATTTATATCTAAAAGTTTAGTCTTCTGCGAAACCAATTCAGGATTTTCTTTTTTAAGCTTAATCCCGGCCTTATCAGCTAAAATTTTTAAAGCCTCGGGAAATTCCACGCCTTCAATTTTTTGCACAAAGGTAAAAGCATCCCCGCCTTCGCCGCAACCAAAGCAATGCCAGATCTGTTTGTCGCGGGAAACCATAAAAGAAGGGGTCTTTTCATTATGAAACGGACAAAGCGCCCTAAAGTTACCGCCTGCAGGTTTTAGCTGGATATATTCAGATATTACATCCACGATATCAAGCTTTGATTTTATTTCCTCGGTTTGAGAATTTATCATAATGCGAATTTGATAATGCAAATCAACGAATTTATTTAAATATGTACCATAAATTTATCACATTTATTGAAATTGTTCAAAATTTCTGTAAAATAAAGTAAATAGGGCGAAAAACGACTCCTTTGTGTTCAATGTTATAGAGGACTTTAGTCCTCGTAGTCATTCGGAGACTAAAGTCTCCTGTAAATTCCCACAAAGGAGCCGTTTTTCACCTCAAACCTTATGATTTGCAATATTTGCCCACACAACTGCAATGTTGATCGTCAAACCAAATTCGGTGTCTGCCAGGCACCGACTGATTTTAAAATTGCGCATATTCAGCTTCATCAATGGGAAGAACCCTGTATTTCTGGCGTAAGTGGCTCTGGCGCAATCTTTTTTAGCCAGTGTAATTTAAAATGTGTGTATTGCCAAAATCATGAAATTTCTCAAGGCGATTACGGCAAAATTATTAGTGAACAGGAATTTATTAAATTATGCCAAAAATTAAAAGCCCAAGGCGCTCATAACCTTAATTTAGTCTCCCCTACCTGTTATTCATCACTTTTAATTAAAATTTTGCCAGAAATTAAAACTAGAATTAATTTGCCTATTATTTGGAATTCCAATGCTTATGAAAAACCTGAAACAATTAAGCAATTTAATAATTTAATAGATGTTTATTTGCCTGATTTAAAATATTTTGATAATAGCTTAGGGCTTAAATATTCAAAAATACCTAACTACTTCCCTCTTGCCTTAAATGTAATTAAAGAAATGGTAACCCAAGTTGGTATGCCTGAAATTAATAATAATGGTTTGATTAAAAAAGGCGTGCTTATCCGCCATTTGGTTTTGCCTGAACAAATTAATGATTCAATGAATATCCTCAAGTCAATTAAAGAAAATTTTGGCAACCAGGTCTGGGTTAGTTTAATGTCACAATATTATCCTGCTTTTAAATCTGTTAATTATCCGGAAATAAATAGGACCTTAAGCCAGGATGAATATAATGAAATAAGAAATTATTACGAAAGCCTAAATTTTGCTGGCGGTTATTTCCAGGAATTAGATTCAGCTGATAATGAGTATACTCCAAATTTCCAGATTAAAACGATAGAATAAATATAAAGGCCGAGTATAGAACTCGGCTTTTATTTTAAACTGTTTTTGGCAGTTCTTTTTTCGGTTTGCTAAAGGCCAGAATGTAAATAATTTCCAGGATGCCAACCGTGTTAACAATTAACATAACCACAAACCAAGCTTTGTGGCCATTTCTTGCTGATTTCCAGAGCGCAATTCCTTTCCAGATAAGAGACCAGATGACTAGCAGTAAAATCAGCCAATACCATTGATTGATGATTTCAGGTGTCATAGATTTTATAATTAATTATTTAAGCTATCTAATTTCATAAAAAATATACGTCGCGCTCGTCTTTTAATATCGCATTTGCCATCTATTGCCATTGATAGACTACCCTTAAAAAATAAGTTTTCTATTTTTTTATTAAATTTTTTAGTACTTTCAATAGCGCTTTTATAATCACCATCGTTAGATACAAGAATCGCTACGTCATATTCATTAAGAGCCGCCATAGCAACCATATCAGTCGCTAGTTGCGTATCTAAATTTTTTTCTTGCAGGTTGCCCTTGGTCCCCTTCAAGTCACCAAATTTAATCTGGACATTTGTCAATCACTCGTTTAGGATGATCCATATTATTATATATAAATTAAGCACATTTAAATTATATAATTTTAGCACAAAAAAAACAAGAACCCCAAATGGAGCCTCGTTACTTATCGTAGCCGAAGCAAACGATAAGGATTTCTTGTTTATATATTACAGCAAATATAATAAATTGTCAATAGAGAATATACACACCCAAAAATTGGGCTAATTCTACGTCTTTTTTACTAAATTATTTTCTTTGATATAAACCAATTAATTCTGCGTAATCAAGCGTGTGGCCTTGCATTGCCTGATCAAGATTATCTCTGCCGGCATTTGGCGTTAAATCAAGCATTGTATCCAGGGCATAAAGTTTAAATATATAACGATGTGTACCTGAAGGTGGACATGGTGCTACATAACCTGTTTTGCCAGCGCTAGTAGTTCCCTGTATAGCTCCCGTCGGAATAGAGCCCACTGTAATACTAGCAGTTTTTGGATCTATATTCCAGACTAGCCAATGTATAAAAGTGCCTCTAACAGCATCTGGATCCTCAACAATTAAAGCTAAACTTTTTGCTCCAGCTGGCACTCCGCTTATTTCTAAAGGCGGATTAATCCCCTGCCCATCGCAAGTATATTTGTCGGGCAAATTTTTATTCTGTTCAAATGCGCTAGAATATAATTTCATAGAAGTATTATTAGAATTAAAATTCATTTGATAGACAGGAGCTTTCTTAGGGGGATAAGCGCAAGAGACCAAAAATATAAGTAAAAAGATTAATATAAAAATTTTTGATTTCATAATTCAGAGTTCAGAATTTATATTGGAAACTTTATTTATTAGCTGGTTTATCTTACCATAAACGTTTCCAAGCTATTGAACTATTACGCATATATGTTGACAAAATATTTATAATGCTGTATTATATAAGTATAATCACTACGAAAAGCGCCCTTTAAGGCTAGTCCTTACGGGGTTCTTTTCTTTTTATAGGCAATTTTATTCTCTAAATCTGAGACAAAAGCCAAATATTCCGAAGGGAATCTTTTTAAAAGCGCGGAATAACTTGCCTGATTGGGGATTAATAATTTATGGAGCTTTTGTCTTTTAATTAGGTGTTTAACCAGACAATGAAAATCACCGTCCCCGGTAACCAAAACAGCACGGTCAAAATTATCAATCTCAAGCATGGTATGCAGGACTAATTCGGCATCACAATTACCTTTTGTTTTCCCATCCTTATATTCAAGCGTTGGTTTGAAGATACAGATATATCCCTGCTGCTGAAGTGCCGTATATAATTCTTCATTTGAAGCAACGTAACCTAAAAAAATAAAGAATTTAGACACTTTGTATTTATCGGCTAAATATTTTCTAAATTTACCATAATCAATTTTCCAACCCAAAGACTTTATACTAAGGTATAAATTTTGTCCATCAATAAAGGCAAAATTGTTTTCTTTTTGTTTCATAACCTAAAAATGATTCTCAATTTTTAATTTTTCTTACCAACTCCCTCCCCCTCCTCCGCCGCCACCTCCGCCAGAGAATCCTCCGCCGCCAAAGCCGCTGGAGCCTGATGAAGCGCTGGCCGGCATTGAAGCTAAGGTTGAGGCGCTTGAGGATTGAAAATTAGTCATTGAGCTGATCAGCCATAAAGATGAAAAATTATTTGTGGTTGGATCATCATACCAGCTTGGCTTTTGATTATAAATATCTTTAAATTGTCCTGCCCATTCTTTTTCAACGCCTAAGACCATGGCTACTGGCAGAAATTTTTCAAACTGTTCCGGGTTTTTAGCTGGCGCATTAAAAAATTTAATTCTGTCTTTTTCAGCCACTGTTAAATAAATTTTTAAGCCCAAAATAGCTTCACGGGCCAAAACACCTTTTTTTGTCCTGGCTGGCATAAAATAGCCAAAGATAGCAACCAAAATTCCGGACAAAACTGCGCTAAATATCCAGTAAGCTCCTAAAACGCCTAAAAAGAAAAATCCAAGGAATAAAACTGCACCGGCAATAGTATAATAGGAAATCCTTTGCTTTTGCGGATTTTGTAAAAAATAACCTTTTTTAATCACGTCAGCATAAACGGCCTCTTTTATTTTGGCTAAGTCTTTATAAAATTCTTCGGCCAAATCCGAGAGTTTAATAGTCAGACTGGAATCAAATAAGGCATTTAGCAATTGCTTGTCAAATTCATTAACCAAGGTGTCAGTGGTTTTTAATTTGGTTAATTCATAATCATTGCCTTTTTCCAGCTTTTTTATTTTTAAATAACCATTAATGGCTAAATAAATAATTTGGGCAGAGATATCCTTATTATCAACTTTTTCATGGATAACTGCGCCAATTTCAGCTGGACTTAAATTATCTGGCGCTTCAAATTCAGCAATAATTGTTTTTCTGCCTTCTGGATCACGGCCATGCTTGTACCAGCGCCAAAATAAAAATATAAAAACAAAAACTGGTATCAACAATATCCCATTATCTTTTATCGCATCTAATATCGATTGCCATAGAGTTGGTTTTTGCACTAATCCAACTGGCCAGCCAATCACTATTGTTAAGCCTTCACCCGGATTTAATTTACTCTGTTTAAAAATAGCAGCAGAAAACAAATTATCATTTCCTGGAACCAAATCAATAGAACTGCAAGAAGTTGTACTGCCAAAAATTCCGCTAAAGCATTCGGTCTTAATATCTTTTTGCTCTAATTTTTGAGGTAAAGTAATTGTAGCTCTTGATTCTAAAATTGAAACTGGCGGATCCCATTCTGTGCCTGTGACATTCCAGTATAGTTCATCGTGATCATTAAAATAGTTAATAGCTCGCTTAATCGTATAGTTAATTACATAAGTATGTTTGCCTGTAATCAAAATATCCGCATCGCCTATTTTTATATTCACATCACTGCCAGGATAAGAAATGTCAGTGGTTAAAGCGCTGCCATTTTCATCAGTCACATAAATGTCGAAAATTCTAAAATTAAAATTACTGCCTCTGGCCTTATATTTGATCGGAATATAGCGGTAAATGCCATGATGTTCAGTCTCACCGAAATCATATTGGATTTTTTCTAACACATTAATGCTGGCATCTGAATTAATTTTAATTGTCACGTCAAAACTATCAATTTGTTCTGGGTTTACTTGGGCTGTTGTATCAATATTGTCATTTTGAGCCCAAACCAAAGAACCAAAAGTACAGCTTAATAAAATAGCCCCTAAAATTAGATATTTTCGCCCGCCAGAGGCGGACCCCGCTTCGCGGGGCATATTCATTAGATTCATAAAAAAATTATTATTAATCTTATTTATATAATACAAGTTTTCAATTAAAAAAGCCAAGGGTAATGTTCCCTTGGCTAATATATTTACTTTATTTACAAGCCTGCGGCTTTTTTCATAACAGCAGCAACTTGTTCTTTTGAAATTTTCTTTTTTGCCAGCTCTTGGCCATGGAGCAGCCAAAATGCTTCAACGCCTTGATTCACTACCATGAGAATGCCATTGAGCGTGTCAAAACCAGCTTGTTGAGCTGATTTAAGAAGCGGAGTAGGCTTTGCAGTTAAAACTATATCGCTGATGATTGCCTGTTTGGAAATAGTCTGCAATACTTTCTCAGCTTCATTTAGGTTGGCCCGGATGTTTTCTGCTGTGTCTGGCAAATTGGCAGGGGCTAAAGAGCAATATTTTTCCATATTACCTGAAGCGCCTTTGGTTGAGACATTGATTATGACATCAGCGTCTTTCACCTCTTTGCCAATTTGATCTTCACTGCCAAAGCGGACCTTGTGTTCATCCACCAGTTCATAGCATTCATTAATGCCATGGCAGAGAGTTTCAGCTTTAACCACTGTCCTGTTGAGAATCACGATTTTCATACCTTTTGCAGCTAAGGCAAAGGCAATTGCATTGCCTGTTCCACCAGCACCCAGAATAACTGCTTTTTTGCCTTTTAAATCCTCGCCTTTGGCTTTGAATTTTTCTTCCAAGCTTAATGCATAACCAAGGCCATCAGTATTATAGCCTTTAAGCTTGCCTTCCGGTGTTTTTAAGACAAAATTGATTGAGCCAATAAGCTTGGCAGTCGGATCAATTTCATCCAAATATTTGATCGCTTCGTCCTTAAAGCCCACGCCAGCACCACCACCAAAGTATTTTTTATCTTGGCGCAAAACATCTAAAATAAATTTACTCTGGCTAGGATCTCCAACTAGCATAATATTCCCTTCCTCAAATCCGAATTCCTTATAAACGGAATTCCACATGATTGCGGTTTTAGCCGGGTAATCATGCTCAATTAAAGGAATGGTATATTTTTTGAATTCAATATTGCGTGGATTAGCCTGTGGCAGAGTGGCAAATCTTAAAATTTTGCATCTAATTAGATCTTCTACAGTGCGAATATTATCTCTATATTCAAAATTTATGACTGACACATATTCTGAATCAAAAATCTTTCGCCTGTAGAATTCATTAAGCTTGTGCATTAATTTGCCTTTTTTGTTTTGACTGGGCAGACTAGAGACCAATTCCTTGTCATTTAACTGAGAAATTGGCTTTAGTTCATTGTCAATGATTACAATTTCGGTCTGCCATTTATCAAACCTTTTCTGTTCAGGGATATAAATCCTGAGTTCAACAAATGTTCCAGGCAGATAACAGCCCTTGCCTTCGCATTTGCCATTTTGCCTATTTCCTAACCTAACTGTTGTGTGAACTTCTTTTTTTTGTAAAAGTGCTTTATCTTCTGGCCTAAACCAGATTTCATTGGCAAAATTATGATCGGCTTCTTTTGTGGCCATATTTTCCCTCCTTGGATTTAATTGAGATTTTGTCTCAAATTTATTCATAATATTTAGATTCTAAACTAAAAATTAGCAATTGTCAATTTTTACGTATTTGAAAATTTTTCTGAAAAAGTCTATTATTATATTACAGAGTATTCAAACATCAAAAACAACGGAGGAGGAGAAAATGAACATTTCTGCTGCTTCAAGGAAAACCTCTTTAGTCTGCATTGAGATGCCCACTTCAGCCTGTCTGGTTTTAGTCGCCGCACTCAAAAATATGCAAAAATATCTTTGGCCTTCATTATTAGAAGGAGAATTTTACCAAAACTTTTGCAGAGATTGCGGCTATCACGAGAACCAAACAAAAATCGTAGCTGACTTCACGCAACGTATCCAGGATATTTTGAATAACAACAGGGAAGAGTCAGTAAAATTAAACTTCAAAGAAGTTGAGTGGGAATTTATTTGGGAATTGATTGACAATGTGCTTAAAGCCGCAGCGGAGCAAAAAATAAAAAATTTTACAGAAATTGCTGGCTTTCTGCGACCAATCAAAGAGGAAATTGACTTAAATTTGGTTGGTAGTCCCCCAAACATCGCGCTAAACTAAAAGGCCCAACCGGGCCTTTTAAAATTGTAAATTGACTTCACTACGGGAAATTGTTAACCTTTTATTAAGTACGCACTTTTAAGGAGGCAAATCATGCTGATTCAAACAAGCGTTGATTCTATGGCAAGAGTAGAATTAGACTGCGAAGACTTCAATGTCCTAGTTACCACGCTTGAAGAATTTCAGGCCAAATATTTTGCCCTGCTTTCAAGCGACATTTGGCTAAATAAATGCCGCGAAAATTGCGGCTACCCTAAAGATGAAGCCAACAGGATAATCGCCGACTTAATTGAAGATATAAAAGCGAATTCAACCGCAGATATGTTGACTGATTCTATTGCGATAGAACTTATTCCCCCTGACTGGGAACTAATCTGTGAAATATTTGAATGCCTGATCAATCTATTTGCCACCCAGCCAGATCTAGATGGCATAAACGCTATGGCGGCAGATACGCTTGAATTAATTAAGGAGCAAATTGACCTTCATATCATAGGCCTGCCTGATGAAAAACCAAATTAGCTTGGCAACAAAATCACTACGACTAAAAAGGCCCCAAAACGGGCCTTTTAAAATATAAAAAAAATTAAATAGACTTGATTATTTCTATTAAAAATGTAAGCTTAGAGCTAAAGAAAGGAGGGAGAAATGGATAATATCTTTAGAATAATGGAAATCAACGTCCCGGGCTGGGACATGATTAAAACCGCGCTGGAATTATATAATATCTACTATCTGGATGAATTTTTAAGGGATCCTGGATATCTGGAAATTTGCAGAGATTGCGGTTTGCAGGGCAATGAAAAAAGAGCAATTGCTCTTACGATCAGCGAAATTGAAGCCCAGAAAAATGGCTCGTCTCGGCCCGCTTCGCGAGGCGAGCCGAAGCCGGACAATGAGATATTTAAAATTTCCTTGCTCTTGCCGCAATGGACGCTCATCTGCAATATTATAGAAGATTTCTATGAAAGCGTGTTAGCCAATGCAGAGTCAGAGGCTGGCAAAACCATAACCCTGGACATTAAAGAAGAAGATTGGGACGCTTACTTATCAAACCTGGAAACTCTTCTAGACGCGCTTATTTGCCTAACAGAAGGCACTCAAAACGCTTCTAATCTAAATTAAAAAGGCTCATTAAAAAAATGAGCCTTTTCTAATTTAAAAAAAATTACAAATCAAAATTACGCTGTAAAATTGCTCGAAAAATATCTTCTCGGCTGACAATTCCGATAAGCTTGCCCTTTTCTACCACTGGCAAGCGGTGAACATGTTTAGCAATCATTAAGGCGCCAGCGCGCATAATTGGCGTCGCAGGTTCAACTGTGATAATGTCATTGCCCTTGCTCATGAATGTTTCAATTTTATGGTCTTTAATGTCATTGGCCTTGCCTTCCCTGTTTTCAGAATCCAAATACAATTCCGGATGATCATAATAGCTTTTGTAAAAAGGATAAAGCACTTTAAATAAATCTTTTTCTGAAAGCATGCCGATTAACTTATTATCATCATCCACAACTGGCGCGCCGCTGATCTTATTGCCATACAATATCTTGGCAGCGTCGTAATAAGTAGTGCTGGCTTTAATGGTTATGACATTTTTCTCCATGATGTTTCTGACAATCATAGATTTGGCTTTAAATAATAAAAAGTATATTAAAATTGAATTACATACAAACCTTTTCTCTGTATTTCTTTTCCCTGGCCAAAATCATTGAGCTTAAACTTTAAAATGTAATTAACTTTTTTTCTTAATTCCCTGCCAGTATATTTTTTTGTTTTAGCATTCCATTCTTGCAAAATCAAAGTGTCCCCTGCTTTAATTTTAAAATCAGATAGGCGCAGTTCAAATCTTTTCTTGCCAGACTTAACTAAGTTAAAATATAAAGGATTAATTTTCTTTTTGATTATAGCCATAAATTATTGATTATTAGACTTTTTTACCTTTCTTCTTTCCAACAAACGGTTCAAATTATCGCAAGTATTCCAATCATACTTTTGCGCAAAATCTAAAAATAATTGAAAAATTTTTATTTCTTGTTGCAAGGTCTCAAGACGACCATTATTAGCTTGCCCGGAATTTAAAAAGGATTCAAGCTGGGTTTCCCTTTGTTTTATATGCAACTTTAAATCAAAAACCGTATTATCTTTACTGGCGGTAAAAAAATTATGAAAGTTCAGGATAAATAAATTCTTGGGGAATTTGGATAATTCTTCAATTATTGAAAAATCTTCAGGCCTAATTTTCCTGAACTCAATCATGTCTTTAAAATCTTCATCTGCTAAAACAGAAGGTTCTTTTGTTTTAAACTCTGGCTTTATATTTTCCATAAAGTTAATCAGCTAATTTTAGAGCCACAGCATTAATGCAATAGCGTTTGCCCGTTGGTGGCGGACCATCATCAAAAACATGTCCCAAATGAGCGTCGCAACGAGCGCATTGCACTTCTACACGCTTCATGCCAAAGCTCTTATCTTCAACCAACTTAATGTTTAATTCAGAGATTGGATCAAAAAAACTGGGCCAGCCAGTGCCTGATTCAAATTTTGTCTCATATTTGAATAAATCAGTGCCACAGCAAATACATTGGTAACCGCCTGACTTTTTAGGCGGTACAGGACAAGTTTTAGAAAAAGCTAATTCAGTCCCACCCTGGCGGGCAATGTGAAATTGTTCAGGAGTTAAAACTTTACGCCATTCTGCCTCGGTTTTTACAATTCTTTCAACTTCTTCAATTTCCCCTGTTTTAGCATTAAAAATTTTAATTTTTTGTTCCATTTTTAAATTATAGCATAATTAAGCAACTTTCATGCCTGCTGAGTAAGTTTATCTGGATACATCACTACTAACTTTTAAATGGTTAATTACTGCTCTGATCTCCCCATAACTTACATCTTCGCCAAGCGCTTCTTTTAAAGGAGCCAATGGATATTGCCCCTGTTCTTTAATAGCGGCAGTAATTCGCGGAATCTTGTCTAGTGGGACAAGGTCTGTTACTTGTAATTTACCCCCCAAAATGTAAAAAACAAGATGGCTTTCAATAGTTGAAGGATTGAGTCCGCGAATTTCGGCAATTTCCAGGATTGTTTTGCCATTTTTAAAAAGATCGTAAGAAATATTTTTAGTTTCAGTCTCAACTTCGCGCTCTGCTTTTCGCTCTCGCTTAGGTATTTTTTCAGAAATTTTGGAAGCCAAACCATGCTTTGCGCAATAAGCGACAAGAACATTAAGAAAAGGCTGGCCATATTTAGCAAGTTTAACATCGCCAAAACCAGAAATTTTTCTGATTTCCTGCTCAGTTTGCGGCAAATAAGTTGCGAGTTCAAGCAAGGTGGCATCAGAAAAAATAATGTAGGCCGGAACATTTTCTTGCCGCGCCCATTTATTGCGGATTATTTTAAGTTCATCTAATAATTCTTTTTCATAGGGTTTTTCTGACAAGACTGAATCTTTTTTTGAAATAGTTTTGACCAAAAAAACCAGTTCTTTTCCCTGGAGAACAAGCTGACTTTTTTCTGTATGCCCAAGAATTGGATACTCACTCCCCGTCTGGTTAAGATAACCCAAAGAGATCAAATCATGAAAGTATCCAAACCAATTCTCTTTGGATATATCATTGCCAAGTCCGTAAGTTTTTAACTTTTTATGCGCTTCTTTTATTTTCTCTGACTTGGAACCGCGTAAAAAATCAACCGTATAACTAAGACCATACCGACTTCCCAACTCAGCCACGGCTGAAAGCGCTTTTTGCGCAATCATCGTGCCGTCAAATTTTTCACGGCTCGAAAGGCAAAAATCGCAACTGTCACAATACTCAGGAGCTTCTTCGCCAAAATAATTAAGTATTGTTTTGCGCCGACAAGCGCTTACCTCGCAGAGTGAGGCCATTTGGGACAGTTTTCTCAGCATGATCCGTGATTGTTCAGGGTTGCCTTCCACCATGGCAAATTTTTTAAGTTTAACAACATCGCCGCCGCTATAATACAAAATAGCGTCGCTTTTCAGCCCATCACGGCCTCCGCGGCCGGTTTCCTGATAATAACTCTCAATATTTTTAGGTAAATCAGCATGAATTACAAAACGCACGTTGGATTTGTTGATGCCCATGCCAAAAGCAATTGTGGCCACAATGATTTTTATTTCATCTTTAGCAAATAAATCCTGGCATTCCTGGCGGGCTTCATTGGTCAGGCCTGCGTGATAAGGCTTAGCAAAAAAACCATCAGAGCTAAGTTTAGCGGCCAAATTTTCTGTTGAATTTCGTGATAAAACATAGATTATCCCTGAATCACCGCGATGTTGAGCCAGGTAATTAATTAGATGCTCATACATGCCGCGTTTTTGTTCCACAAAATAATGAATATTTGGCCTGTTAAAACTGGAAATAAAAACTTTGTCAGTGTCCAGCTGTAATTTATTTAAAATATCATCGCGAGTAAGCTTGTCAGCAGTGGCTGTTAAAGCGATAATCGGTACGGTAGGAAATTCTTTTTTTAGAGAAGAGAGCATTCTATATTCCGGGCGGAAATCGTGCCCCCAATGAGAAATACAATGGGCTTCATCAATGGCAAACAATGACACCTTGATGGTTTTTAAAAAATCCATAAATTGCCCATTATTATGAAACAATCGCTCAGGCGCAATATAAAGCAATTTAAGCTCTCCTTGTTTGAGTTGTTCATATACGGCAGAATATTCAGCCTCTGTTAGTGAAGAATTCAAATATGAGGCTTTGATGCCATTGACTCTTAAAGCATCTACCTGGTCTTTCATTAAAGATATTAAAGGTGAAATAACAACTGTAATTCCAGGCAATATCAACGCTGGAATCTGATAGCAAAGGGATTTCCCGCCGCCAGTCGGCATCAGGACAAACGCATCCTTATTCTTTAAAATAGTATCAATAATTTCCGCCTGATTAAACCGAAACGAGTCATAGCCGAATTTATCTTTTAAAATTTGCGATGGTGAAATCATGGGATTGTTGAAGTAAATTTAATTTTTTAATGCTCTTAACGTTTCGCGATATCCGACGTTTCAATAAAGCGAAGCGAATTGAAATGTGGCTTTAGCCCTTGCGGATTTCGCGTGTTATCTGATGTAATTTTTTTCGTCGTGGTGACAGCACTTTACATTATTATTTCATTACCGCCACCCAAGAGCTGAACTTCTCCGTCTTGAATAAGTAACGCCTGGTCGTCATTTAAAATTCTAAGCGGATATTTAAGATCCTTGGCTTTCTTATCTAACATTTTTTTCATCTCAGGTGTGTAATGAGCTTTAATTAAAAAAGGCACTAAATTCATAGCTGTAAAATCTGTAATTCCAAATCTATCAAAGCCGCGTTCTGAAAAAGTTGTTACTATAATTGATGGACATGCGATGTAAGAGCCGGCGCTAGAACCAATGTAAACTACACCTTTCGTTATTAATTCCTTGATTATATTCTCAAAGCCACTTTCACGGACAGCTTTTAATAAATAGTAAGTATTTCCACCTTCCACAAACACAATATCATACCCAGTAAGTGCCTTTCTTAATTCGTTTTCATTTAAACCAGCTATGTCAATATCAGTAAAGGAGAATTTCAACTCATTCATTTTTTGCTGATGATTTCTTGCATAGCTATCATCAAAAACTTTTTTAGAGGCTGTGCTAATGTAGGCAATTTTACAATCGGCTATTTTTTTTGGCAAAAAACCATCAATATTATTGGCGGTGATAAATTTACCACTTGATGCAAGGATTAATGTTTTCATTGGTATTTAATTCTCTTTATTTAAGTTGACCCGCATAATTTCAATTTAGGAAGCAAAGGTCTAAGAAAGTTGTTTTAAATATTTTTTAATTCTCTCCTTGTCTTCATTTTCTTTAGCGCCCTTAAAATATATCTCAATAAAAACGACTTTACAGATTAAACTATGAAAGGCGTAGATAATTCTAATTCCGCTTTTCGAACCTCGTCCCTTTAAGCTTTTGCATTGAAATTTTTTAATTTTAAAAAATTTCAATTCCTTGTTATTGCCAACACGCTCTATTTCAAAAATACTCCTATTGTCAATTTTTTGAATATGAAAAAGCTCAATGCGGAATTTTTTGGTAATTTCTATATCATCGTTCAATGACGGAAACTTTTTAAGTAGCTTATTAAAATCACGGGTGAATTCGGCAGTTTCGTTATAGTTCATCGTCATATTGTCTTACGGAAAATTCCGGTGTGCGGCAAAAAACCGCCTCATAGCTAATCGGATGCATATATTCCGTGCCAATCCACGGCACATCTTTATGCGAGTATTCTTCAATCCTGCTTGCGTTAAAATCTTTAAATTTTTCTATTTCCGCGTCAATTAATTCCTTTTCGCGGGCGGAAAAAATAGATAGATCTGCTTTTCGGAGCGGCAGATATTTTTTTTGATCATATTGAAAATATTTTTTTACCACCCGAACTAGTTCGTTGTTACGTTCCATTTGCATAATAATTTCAGTAAAAGCTGCCGGAGTGGGTCCGTGATGATTTTTAATATAAGTAGCGCCAATAAGTTGTTCTTCGTATTTTTCATAATAATCAAAGTCAATGAAATACAAGATTTTACAAATCACTGCCTCGCCGATATTCGGCAATGCTCCAATTTTTTCCAGAATATATAAAAGCGTTTCTTTTAACTTTATAATGTTTTCTTGAGGCACAGAAATGCGCATTTCCTTTTTAGCTTTTTTAGACTTTATCTTCTTACCTAGTTCTATTTTGGGTGACGGACTTTCTTTGCCATCAATAAAATCTTCAATAACTATACCAAAAGTATCCGCAAGCTTTTTTGCTTCGGTAATAGTCAGATCTCGCTCACCTTGTTCTATCTGAAGATAGGTCGGGCGGGAAATGCCAATTCTAGACGCTAAAAATTCCTGCGTCAGATTGTTTTTTTTGCGTTGTTTAAAAATAAAATCACCAAGCATATTGCTTCCATTATAATCATTGTAAAAATACTTGTCAAGACAAATGTAAAAAAGTTATACACAACTTACTTTCACTTCCTAAATACGGAGAGGGTGGGATTTGAACCCACGAGACTGTTTCCAATCTACCGCTTTTCGAGAGCGGCCCATTCAACCACTCTGGCACCTCTCCAGGTTTTAACAATAACTAATAAGTATAACCATGACTAACAATATTTTTTATTTCATCACAAAAAATATAATACTTTTATAAACCATATCAAGAGCAAAATAAATTAGTAAATCACTACGGCTTTATCAGCAAGCATGTCCCAATTTTTTTGAAAAGCGCTGATTGACATTCTTATCTTGCCATATATTGGATCTAAAAGTATCATTTGTTTTGGATTATTAGAACTGCCAGTAAACCCAATTAAAGTGCGAGCGTGTTCATCTAGTTTAGCCACAATAACTTTTCCAGCTGGAGTTTTCCAGGAGATATCCTTTCCTTTCCCAATTACTCCCCAAACTACAATAGGATTATTATTAGATAATTCCGTAATTAAATCTGTGATTGTGGCATTACTCATAATTTTAGCTGAACGATATTTTGTGGCTAAATCAAAAATTGGTTTTTCATAAACACCATAACCAGTATTTGGCATTGAACCATTGATATTGCCGACAAATCCTAAATTAGGATCACCCCAGATATTGCCAGACTGGCGAGGGCCAGGATCAGACACGGGCAACTGGTTAATTAATTCATTTTCAGTAACTTTTACTCCCTTATAATTTAAAGCCATGGTTAAAGCAGCAGCTTCGCAAGAAAGTGAATGCTGCTGACGATGAAATGGTACGGACAATTCAATTGCTGGACTGATTGGAATCATGGCAGCGGCTGCCTGGTAATAAATTATTTTGGCCACGCTTTTAACCGCATTTTCTTCACCTTTAGAATCATCAATTGTTAAATCAAAAATTAGCCAGCCAAAAAATGCTACTAAAGCAATTATAGCAATAACCCTACTAACCAAAATATAATTTTTACTAATTTTCATAAGTTTTTAATTAAATTTAGTCTTATAATTTAGGTTTTTTAACTAAATTTGCGACATTATCATAACTACCGATCAAGGCTAATAAATGTTTATATTGCCAATCTCGTTCTTTGGCAACAGCCAAATTAGCCTTAGATAATTTTGTTGCCCTAAAGATAGCTTGCTGGGCATAAAGCGCAGAGCCAAGTGAATGCGTGCGTACATGGGCTGTTGCCACTGCTTGGCCGCAAGCGCGGGCAGCAGAGCGGGCGGCATTATCCTCCCCTACATCACGTGCAGCAGCATGTGAATCAAGTGAGGCTTTACGAATAACAGCCATTTTAAATACTCCTGTATTAATCCAAGCTTGAAGTGTTTCTAATGCATGTCTTGGCCGAAGGTCTTTTGGATATTTTTCTTCAAAGTAAGGCAAAACACGCAAGGCACAATCAATTGCCCAGACAGCCAATATTTTTTTATCTGTTTTTTTCACCAGCTCAACCATTGGCTTGTCTTTGAGTGTAAGTGTAAATTTTGTTTTTTTCATTTCGGAAGGTGTGGGATTTGAACCCACGAACCCTTGCGGGTAACACGCTTTCCAAGCGTGCGCCATAAGCCACTAGGCGAACCTTCCATTTTTAATACCTTAATAATTGATTAGTTTTCTTTTTTAATCTCATTGTATTATTAAACAATCCTAACAATCTTTTAAAGAATAAGCCACCTTTATATCTTTTAATTTCTAATTCCCTTTTATAGGCATCCGATTTAGTTTTACATTTTTCTGTATATTTAACTTTCCAAGGTAAATACGGCTTAGTTGATTTTACTTCCCCGTTATTATGCTGGCGCAGACGATTTTGTATATCTGCAATATGACCAATATAGTATCTGCCATTCTTTAAGCTTTGTAAAATATAAACGATATAATTCATAATTTTTCACCTAATTTTAATGCTTTCTGCCGCGCAGCGGCATTCCGCTACGCAGAACAAGCGTGCGCCATAAACCGCTAGGCGAACTCTCCATTTAAACTTTCTAATTCCCCCATATTTCAGCTTTCAGATTTCAGCATTCAGAATTCTATTTAAACAAGTAATCCAATATCATCCAGTCAGTCAAATGTTCAATTGGCGCCTTATCATCTGTGAGATATCCAAAATTATTATCATAACTTACTTTAACCGCAGAATTAACTGCATTATCAATGATTGGTTTTAATTCCTCAATCTTATTCAAATTTTCCATTTTAGTAAAGTCCAAATCATTATCACTGGCCAAAACCATATAATTCAATGAATCAGGCACAGGCACAAGGTAAACATTTTTAAAAACCAGATTCATGGTATTAGTAATGTTTTTTAAAAGTTCTGAATCCGGAGAACTGGCATTAACATTCATGGTCACTACGCCATCCATAACTAAATGTTTTTTTACCAAATCAAAAAATTCTTTGGTTGTGAGCTGAAAGGAAATATAAAGCTGATTAGCATAAACATCAATCACCATGGCATTATACTGCTTATTATAATAATCCAAAAAATTGCGGCCGTCTAAATTATACACGGTTAAAGAAGGATTATTTAAGTCAAAATATCTCTTGGCCAGGTCAATTATTTTCTGATCTATTTCCACGCCATCAATCTGCACATTATAATCTTGGGCAAAAAAATGGTTTAACTGTGTGCTGATTGTGCCGCCAGCCAAACCCAGAATTAAAATTTTCTGCTCTTTGCCATTGCCATCCAAATACGGCAGAAGGTTGTAATAATCAAAATACGAATCAGTTAAAACATTACTTATATCTTGATTTAAAATAGAAAAAACAGCCATGCCCTCATTTATGCTCAGATATCTAAAATTGTTTTTATCATGAACTTGAAAGTATTGATACACAGATTCACCTTCAGTGACTACTCCTTGTGCAGTTTTAATCTGTGGCATTTTCATAAAAAAAATGGGCATAAATAAAATTAAAAAAATTGCCAGCCATTTTCTTTTAATTAATCCCAGTAAACAAACACCTAATAAAACCAAGCTAAAAGCAATTATTGTTTTCCTTGTGCCTAAATATGGAATAAAAATTAAAACTGGCAAAAAGGTGCCAAAGATACTGCCTATCGTGGAAATGCTAAAAACCAAGCCAGCGTCTTTGCCGAGCTGTGCATCTAAATTTGACAATAATTTGATAATAAAAGGGCTCACAATGCCCAAAAGTAAAATTGGCAAAATAAATAAAAGGCTGACAATAATCAAAGATCCGCCGAAAATTAAAAGGCTGGCAGATTTAAAAACTATTATATTTTTATTCAGCCATTCAACCAATGGGCTGGCAATAAAAGGAATTATTAGTAAAATCAGGCAAGCGCCTAAAATTATTTTAAGTAAAATGTTTAGCTCTGGCCTGGCATCAGCTAATTTTCCGCCCAAGTAATAGCCTATTGCCAGAGCAATCATAATCACGCCAATCACATTGGTCCAGACAAAAGTTGAGGTCCCAAAATAAGGCGCAATTAAACGCGAAGCTGAAATCTCCACGGCCATGATAGTCATGCCGCTGGTGAAGGCTAGAACTAACAGATAGAGCCTCTTAAATTTTTCACTTGTAATCCTCATAGTTTTAATAACCAATAATCAAATTTCAAGTTCCAAATAAATCCCAAATTCCAAATTCTAAATCTAAAATTTTGTAATTTGGGATTTGGATTTTATTTGTTTTTTGGTTTTTGTCATTTGTTATTTATATTATAATCTTACAACAAAAAATCGCCCTTGACTAATATTCTTGACATCATTTTAAAGTATGTGTATATTTATCTCAAGAACCCGCCAAAGGGCAGACCGCTGGATGGTATGGCAAGTCCACAGCAGATAACCGGACAAAATAAGTCCAATCTCATCCATGTCATTTCCCAAGGGTTCAGGCGACTTACTGGACCTTTTCCCGGTAGTCGCCTTTTTCATTTAAAGTTAAAAAAAACCGTCCTGCTCCGTATGGTGCAGGACGGTTTTTTTATGTAAAGATCAAATTATTTTAAACCAATTTCTGTAGCGGAGCTTTTAATGGTTTCCAAACTTAATGTATTAGCATTATTTAAAGCAAATAATTTGTCGTACATTTCCCAGAATTTACCCTGTTCATTGGCGCATTCGGAAGCAACAGCAGCTGGCTGAGCAAATGGATGAAAGCTTAAAGGAAAATGCTTAAAAACTAAAGTTACGTCATTAGGATATGCTTTCAATATCTGATCCATCACTGGCTTGTGTCGCCCGCAATAAGGGCATTGAAAATCTGTGAATAAAATCATTGTTATCTTGCCATTTTTGGCGCCAGTCGCATGATCAGTTTCCGTGATTTGCGGCATATCAACTTTGACAATCTTTTTTGTATCAGGATCCTGCAAAAATGAGTCGTTTGGTTCCTTACCTGCCAACAATTCATCAATTAAGGTTTTAAAAGCTTCAAAAGGCAAAGCCCCTGAAACCAAGTAACCATTTACAAACGTAGCAGGAGTGCCTTGCACGCCTAATTGCGTACCTTCGGCCTGGTCAGCTGATATAACTGAATCATATTTAGTTGAAGCCAAGCAAGCTTCAAAATTTTTGGCGACTTTGGCAGTACCTGTGCCATTTGAATTACCAGAAATTATCTTACCTCCGCCAAACATATAAATAAGCAAGCCAATAACCGCCAACACGCTAATTATGGCAATGCCCATTGATAAGCCAAGCTGAAAATTTTTATCAGCAAATGGAGAAGAAGTCTTTGCTTTATTGTTTTCGTCCATGTTTTTAAAATTATTTTTTAGATTTATTAATTTAAGCACTTAATGACATTTTAATACATTTGCCAAAATCTGGCAAGCAAGCAGGCTTACAATTTTATTTTTTTCAATCTTAAAGAATTTAAAACTACAAAAATTGAACTAAAAGCCATTGTCCCGGCAGCAATCATGGGAGAAAGCAAAATGCCCAATGAAGGGTATAAAACTCCGGCAGCAATGGGAATGCCTAAAATATTATAAATAAATGCCCAAAACAAATTGCCCTTGATTGTGGCCATGGTTTTTTTGCTTAAAATAATAGCTTTCACAACCTTATTAATATCACCTTTTAAAATAACAATATTGGCTGATTCAATGGCCACGTCAGTACCTGTACCCATGGCAATACCCACATTAGCCTGCATTAAAGCAGGCGCATCATTAATGCCATCGCCGACCATGCCGACTTTTTTGCCCTGAGATTGCAATTCTTTGACTTTTTTCAATTTGTCTTCAGGTTTAACCTTGCCATACCAATCGTGGATATTTAATAGATGAGCCACAACTTCAGCAGTTTTCAGATTATCACCGGTCATTAAAATCGGTTCTATATTTAATTCTTTAAGTTTGGCAATGGCTTTTTTGGCATCTTCTTTGATGGTGTCAGAAATAGAGACATACCCCAGATAATTATTTTGGCCAGCTAAAATTAAAACCGTGCGCCCATTATTTTCTTCATCAGTAATTTTCATCTGAGCTTCTTTGGGAATTAATATATTATGTTCCGCTAATAATTCATGATTGCCTAGATAATAAATTAAGTTATTAATTTTGCCTATCACTCCCCTGCCTATTTTTGCTGAAAAATTTTCTACTTGAGCTATGCTAAATTTATATTCTTCTGCTTTTTTAACAATGGCTAAAGCTAAAGGATGTTCTGATTTTTTTTCTAAAGAATAGGCTAATTTTAAAACATCTTCACTGGAAAAATTAATTACTTGAGGCTTGCCTTCAGTTAAAGTCCCTGTTTTATCAAAAATTAATATATCCAAATCCTGCACCTTTTCCAAGCTTTCAGCGTCTTTAATTAAAATCCCCTCTTCTGCGCCTTTGCCTGTTCCCACCATAATCGCGGTTGGCGTTGCCAAGCCCAGAGCGCAGGGGCAGGCAATTATTAAGACAGTTACTCCGGCAATTAAAGCCAGGGCAAAATTTGGTCCATAAACCAACCAGATTGAAAATGATAACAGAGCAATCACAATAACTGTTGGCACAAAATATCCCGAAATAATATCGGCCAATCTTTGAATCGGCGCTTTTGAGCCCTGAGCGTCTTCTACCAGTTTAATTATTTGAGCTAAGGCAGTTTCTTTACCAACTTTTTCCGCTTTAAAAACAAGAGCCCCCATTTTATTAATAGTCGCGCCAATCACCTTATCGCCGATTTTTTTATCAACCGGCAAACTCTCGCCTGTAATCATGCTTTCATCAATTGAAGATTCGCCTTCTACAATTTCACCGTCAACCGGAATTTTCTCACCTGGCTTAACAATAATTAAATCACCAACTTTCACATCTTCAATTGGGATTTCTTTTTCTTCATGGCCGATTAAGATCCTGGCTGTCTTGGCCTGCAATTTAATTAATCGTTTAATTGCTTCTGAGGCCTTGCCTTTGGCGCGGGCTTCCAAAAATTTGCCTAAAATAATTAAAGTTAAAATTACAGACGAAGTATCAAAATAAACATTGGCTTGCTGGCCTGCTGCTATAAAAAATTGAGGAAACAGAGTCGCTGCTAAGGAAAATAGATAAGCCGCGCTGGTGCCAACCGCAATCAGGGTATCCATATTTGAGTTAAATCTCTTTAAACCAGCCCAGGCGCTTTTATAAAATTGCGAGCCAAGCCAGATCTGCACAGGAGTTGCCAGTAGAAGCAAAATCGCATTCATCATCTGCGCTGGAAAATTCTGAAAGCTCGGAATCAAAAAGTAATTTGACAAGATCATGATAATCGCTGACATTATTATGCCAAAAATCATTTTATTTTTTAATTTCTTAATCTCTTCCTCTTTAAGCATGGCCGCATGGTCATGTCCCGGCATATTCATGCCAGGCATTTTTTCATCTTCAGAGATCAATTTATAATTGCCCACGCTGCCTGTTGCTTTCTGCAAATGTTCATAAGATACTTTTTCATCTGCTTCAACCATGGCTTTTTCCGTGGCATAATTAACCACTGCCTTTTTTACCCCAGGCACTTTATTTAATTTTTTTTCTATATTTATTGCGCAAGAAGCGCAATCCATACCTTGCACAAAATAAGTCTTTTTTTGCGACGGAATATTTTTGGTCATAATATTTTAGTAATATTTAAATAAAACGTTTTTAATGACAAATAACAAAGATCAAATAACAAAAGAATGTCAAAATCTAAATATTCAATTTCAAAATTTTGTTATTTTAACTTTGTGCTTTATGTTTATTTTGACATTTTTCATTTGAATTTTGTCATTGCACTAAAAATTTTCCCCACACCATGCGCATGCCGCAAGAAAATTTTAATTCACCTAATTTATCAGGCGTAAATTCAATAATATTTTCGCCATAGTTTAATTGTTTATAAATATTATAATCGTCCAAACGAATTGCGCTCGTACAACCAGACATTTGCTTAACATTTATAATCCAACGCACTGGCACGCCTTTTTTAACATACAAAACATTGGGTTCATAACCAAAGGTGCCCAAGTCCATTTTCACTTCTTGATAACCATTAACAATTTGCGTACTGCTATTACCACTACTTGTGGCGGGAGTAAATCCAGAGCCTAAATTGGTCAAACCTCTATTAAACATAATTATACCTAAAATAATGACTAAAACGCCAGAGACCTTAATAATCTTCCCGATAAATTGGTGAGAAATTTTTGATACAAAAATCCCAAAGCCAAACATCAATGGTATTGTACCTAACGCATAAACAGCCATGCTTAAGCCGCCTTTAATAAAACTGCCTGAAGCCAGAGCATATAATTGCATGGCTTGGAGAGGTCCGCAAGGCATAAAGCCATTAAATAAACCGATAATAAAAGGACCCTTGGGTTTTTGACTGTGCTTTTGGCCAAAAAGATATTTGGCTATAAAATTTGGCGTTCTTAATTTAATTTTTTCCAAAATCTGCCATTTGGTCACAAAAGACAAACCCATTAAAATCATTAAGCCGCCAGCGATTAACAAGACAATTCCAGTAAAAACTGGATTAATGCCAAAGAATTTGCCAATGCCGCCCAAAACACCGCCAATAACAGTGTAAGATATCAAACGTCCCAAATTATATTGAAAATGAGGTGTAACTAATTTTTTCTCTTGATTCTCAGATTTTAAGCCTGAGGTAGAATAAGCAATGACCAGGCCGCCGCACATGCCAATACAATGAAAGCTCGCAAGCAAGCCAATCATAAAAATTAAGCCATAGCCTATATTTGGTTCATTTAATTTGGCTAAAATCTGAAACCCGCCAAAAGTCGTAAATAAATAAAAAGCTCCAATCACCAAGCCAATAGCAAGAGGAATTAAAATCCCTAATAGAAATGAAGACGGCTTTTTTGTTTGTTGATTTGTATTGGCTTGTTTTGTTTCGCAAATTTGCGGCTGGTAATTTAATTTGCTAATTGTTTTAAAAATTTCAGCCAGAGAAATTTTCGTGTCATCATATTCCAAATTGGCCAAGCCACTTGCATAATCAACTTCAATTTTATTGATTCCTGGCAAACTTTTAACTTCTTCTTCAACCAAAGTTTTACAGCTTTGGCAATGCATGCCAGAAATTTTAAAGTTTAATATTTTATTCATATTTTTTCCTATGTTACAAATTAAATTGTGCTTGAAAGTATTGGGTAATTTTGTATTATTTGTAACTAAATTTGTAAATTCGCTGGGTATTATTTATTAGACAATTTAGTAACTTTTAAAATTTCCTCAATCATGGCCTGCTTTCTTTTTTCATTCTTAGATGCCATGGCATTTTTAAAGCATGAATTTAAATGCCCCTGCATCAGCATCTGATGCGCTGATTTCAAAAGCCCGATCACTGCCAAATTCTGTTGCATGATATCAATGCAATAAGCGCCCTCTTCAATCATTTTAGTAATTTTATTAAGATGGCTCTGGGCTTTTTTAAAATTAATTAAAATTTCTTTTTTTGAATCCTCCATAGTGTTTTGAATTATGAATTATGAATGCCGAACGCTGAATTTTATTTCAGAATTCGGCCTTCGCCGACTGAAGTCGGCTACGGCCGACGAAGGTCGGAGTTCGGCATTACCTCCACCCCAGGTATAGGTGTATCATAAACTAAGTCAAAAAGCCTGTCAAGTTTCCTGTGGATAAACACTACAGATTACGGATACATACAGATTTACGAAATTCCAAAATATTATCTGTATATCCGCCTGCCTGCCCTGCCTACCGGCAGGCAGGCGGCAGGCAGGTACAAATCTGTAATCTGTAGAAATAAAAAAAACGGCTCGTCCTCTGCTTTTGAGCTTTGGAAGAGCCGTTTACTTATTTTTATTCCTGAAAATAATAAGCAACTACACCGGGTTCGCCTTCTAAAGTTATCTCCTTGAGGTCTTCAATCCACTTACTACAAAAAAGACCTCCAATTTCTTTCTTTTCCACTGATTGCCTCAGAAAGGCAAACGCATCTTCTTTTGATTTGGCGCGTATAACCACAAGTCCCTCAGAATCTTGCACTATAAATATCCTCATTTTTCAACCTCCTTTTAATTTGATTTGAAATTATCATATTATTTCATTATAGTCAACGCATCACTGCAGATTACAGATTTACGAATTGTCAGAAAATTTTGTATATCCTTACATATCTGTAATCTGTAGTAATCTCACATTTTTATCTTAATGATGAGATCTGCTATACTGGATTGAATTGCGCCATATTTTGGCTGGGAAAGTCGGATGAACCAGACCTGGTCCATAATTTAAAGTATCTTTAATTTCATCAATGCTGTATCCCCCGTAAATATAGGAATTAACTATCGTATGCCAATCTTTAGCAGCCACACCTAAATTGCGACCGATTCTTTTGACTAATTCTGAATATAATAAAGCTGCCTGGTCTTTTTCCAATGACGGAGAATTTACCCTGGGCTTGCCATAGCTAAAAATCTTATAAGTACTGAGACCGGAACCAAGAGGATTATAGCCCGTACTAACTTCCAACCCATCATTATAGCCATCCCCATCGGTATCCGGCTTAAAAGGATCAGTATTATAAATATAATATTCTTCAAAATCAGCTAAACCATCATTATCAGTATCTAAATTATACAAACTATCAGCCACTGTGCTCACAACCACGGCTGGCTGAGTATTTTGGGTAACAGTACTATTATTTGTACTGGAATTTGTAGTTTGGTTATTAGTTTGAATAGCAGTAAAATCCCTTAAAGGAATATACAGGGCATTTAATTTTTCCGAGCCGACACTAATTGGATAAATATTATTAGAGCCGACTAATTTGATAATATAACGGCCGGCTGGCAGACTAATATCTGCAAACCCTGAATTGGTAGTAGAAAATGTACCGATTTCTGAGCCTGGTTTTAAATTCCCTTCTGCATCATAGCTGGTAAAATAAAGCGTAAAAGCAGTGTTTTTAACATTTTGATTGCTTAAATCCTGCAAATATATCCTGGCTTTACTTAAAACATATTCAATATAATTGTTACTATTTTCATTGACGTAAATAGAATTGATTAAATAGGTCAAGCCATTATATGGCCCTTGTATTTCTACCTGATAATAATCAGTACTTAAAGGGATTTCTACTGTACCATTTATATCGGTCAGGTTGCTATAAATCTGGCCCTGCCTTTGGTTATTGGTAAATCTATAAATAATGACCCTGACATAAGGCACTGGATCTTTGTCTGTGTCTAAAATCTTTAGGCGCAAAGAGCCGTAATTATAATTAAATTCTTTTTTATCACCCTGGCTTAAGCTAAAATCATAGATCGTGTTAAAATCACCGGAATTATCTTTGAATTCAATTTTGTAATCACCTCTGGGCAAAAATAATTTTTTTGTGCCCTTATCACCTGTATTAAACTGGCCGATCTGCACAAAATCATTATCATCATTTTCATAAAATAATTTGAATTCAGCATTTTTGGTTAAATCGCCTTTAAAATCACGGGCGCTCACAATTAGCGTATTTAAAGTGTAGGATAAATCAGTTTGTTGATTTAAGTTAACAGTAAATTGGTTGTCTAAAGCATTTATATTATTCAAATCTGGATAATTAATGCGCAGGATATAATTGCCTGGAATTAAATAATAAGTTTTGGCGCCAGTCACTTCTGTTTTTTCATAGCCATAAAGCTGATCTTTGGCCACGATATTGCCAGCCACATCAGTCGTAGCTGACCAAATCTGAAACGGCAGATCTTTTAATAAATTATTATCAGCATCGCGTAGAATTATCTCAACTGAACTTAAAACTAAATTAACGTCTTGAGTTGATAAGCCATTTATTTTAATATCATATATCACAAAACGTTCATAATTGCGGTCATTTTTATGGTATTCAAAAGCTACAACTTTGGTTATGTTTGAAGTATTTTTAATTTGAATAGTTTGTAATCCCGTATCTCCAATATAACCGCCGCTTATTCTGTCACCTAAAATTTTATTATTATTAATATCGTATTTTTGCTCATAAATATTAAAAGAAACATTGCTGACTTTAATGCCGCCTGAGTCTTTGGCCATAACATTTAAACTGGCAAAAGTATCTTCAGCATGAGCAAAAGCTGGTAAAATCAAAAGAGCGCCTAAAATTGTAATTATAAAAATTAGGGATATTTTGGCTAAAGTTAGTAAAAATTTTCTTATCATATTTATCATGATTAAATTATAACACTATTCGCAAATAATTACATATCTTAACACAATACTAAATAAAAGTCAATGTTTTGAGGGCGGAGATGGACGAATTCGGAAATTCGGAATCCAATTCCCAATTGGGGATTGGATCCCGAGGAACATGGCCGTTTTCGCATTTCCTTAAAACAAAAAACCTGAACATAAATGTTCGGGTTTTTGATTTAACTAATTTCTAATTAATCCTTACCAATTCCCTATTACTAATTACCTATTACTTATTTCCTATAGTTTTGGTTTAATTTTATGCCAGCCAGTTGCCTGTTCATAGGCGCTGGCTGCTTTTAATATGGTAGCTTCAGCAAACTGTTTGCCAACAAGCTGCATGCCCACAGGTAAATTATTAACAAAACCGCAAGGCAAAGTAAGCGCCGGCACGCCAGCTAAATTTATGGTCACAGTAAAAATATCTTCTAAATACATGGTTAATGGATCATTAATGTTCTCCCCTATTTTAAATGCCGGGCGAGGCGAAGTGGGCATTAAAATCAAATCAACTTTGCTTAAAGCATTGGCAAAATCCTGCTTTATCAAAGTTCTGACTCGCATGGCTTTTTTATAATAAGCCTCATAATAGCCGGCTGATAAAACATAAGTGCCAATCATAATTCTGCGTTTCGCTTCAGCGCCAAAACCTTTGGCTCGTGATTTTGTGTAAATCTCAAAAAGATCATTAGCATCTTTATCTTGATAACCATATCTAATGCCATCGTAGCGCCCTAAATTTGAGCTCACTTCTGATGGCATTATAATATAATAACAAGCCAGGCCATAAGCCAGATTGGGCAATGAAACTTCTTCAAATTTAGCGCCTAATTTTTCCAGATCCCGCACAGCAGATTCCAGGCAAGACACAATGTCTTCATTCATGCCTTTGAGATAAGCTTCTTTGGGCATGCCGATTTTTAAGCCTTTAATATCTTGCCCAAGATTTTTTGTATAATCAATGACTGGCTGAGGAGGAGTAGTGGAATCTTTGGCATCCTGGCCAGCAATAATATTTAAAATAATGGCAGCATCTTCAACGGTTTTTGCCAAAGGGCCAATACAATCTAAAGAAGAACCCATGGCAATAGCGCCATAGCGCGAAACCCGGCCATAAGTTGGCTTCAAGCCCACAACACCGCACAGAGAAGCTGGATGCCTGATTGAGCCTCCTGTATCAGTGCCTAGTGAGTAAATAACTTGTTCAGCTGCAACAGCTGCTGCGCTGCCGCCAGAAGAACCACCTGGCACTCGCTCCAGATCCCAAGGATTATGAGTTGGCCCAAAATCAGAATTTTCTGTTGATGAGCCATGGCCCCAGGCATCACAATTATTTTTACCTAAAATAATGGCGCCGTTAGCTTTTATCTTTTTAATCACAGTCGCATCAAAAAGCGGTACATAGTTTTTGAGCATATTTGAAGAAGCAGTAGTTTCAATACCTTTGGTAAGAATTAAATCCTTAATACTGCAAGGAATGCCCTCAAGTATATTTATTTTTTCATTTGCTTTAATTTTTTTGTCTACTTCTTTGGCTTGCTTTTCTGCATTTTTAAAATCAGTAGCTAAAAAAGCATGGACTTTATCATCTGTCTTTTTAATGCGCTCAATGCAGGATTTGGTCAATTCTAAACTGGAAATTTCCTTTTGGGCTAATTTCTCATGAGCTTCTTTAATGGTTAATTTATTTAACTCGGTCATAATAATTTTAATGGGTAATACAATGGTAAAATATTGTAATATGGTGGTAATACAATTGTTTTACAATTTTCTTATCATTGCCTTACAATTTATTACAAACACTTTCAAAACACACTTTTTGTCTTAATTAGGTCATCCTCCCATTCCGCCGCCTGCTTAACCAATTCTTTTTGAAAATCACACTGGTCAATCTTATCTTCACGATAAACATTTTCTAAGCCTGTCACTTGCGCAGTAATTTCCACATTGTCAGTATTAACTTCATTTAATTTTTCCACGTAATCCAAAACCTTAGAAAGTTGGCTGGCATACAACTCCTTTTCATCCTTGCTTAATTCAAGGCGTGATAGTTTAGCTATTTTTTCTACCTCTGACTTGGTTAACTTCATATATATAATGCGAATTACTACAGATTACAGATACGTACCTGCCTGCCGGTAGGCAGGGCAGGCAGGCGGATATACAAATGACGGATTTTAGATTCGTAAATCTGTATATATCCGTAATCTGTAGGTTGTTACAATATTATCATTTTAAATAATTTTTTTCAACCAAATATTTCATAATTCATAGTTCATAATTCATAGTTCAAAAACCAACATATTCAATCTCCTCCATTAATTGCAGGCCTAATTTATCTCGCACTTTCATTTTAATATAGCTTATTAATTGCAGAACATTATTAGCCGTGGCTTGGCCTATATTTACTATAAAATTAGCGTGTTTGGGTGAAATCTGCGCGCCTCCGATTTTATAACCTTTCAAATCCAAGGATTCAATCAGCCAGGCTGCTGGGATTTTTTTGCGCTCTAAATATTCTGCTGGTAAATTAATAAGTTTATTTACCTCAACCATATTCTCAGAATTAATCATCACATTTTTAAACACACTGCCAGCTGAAGGAAATTCAGGCAATTTTTCATTTCTGGTTTTAAGAATATCTTTAATTTTTGCTAAACTTTGCTGTTTATTGCCTTTTTTGAGCTGAAATTCTGCTGAAATAATCAAATCATTATTATGTTTAAAAACAGATTCGCGGTAGCCAAATTCGCACTTTTCATTTTTTAGCACAAACTGTTTTCCGCCTTTCATTATTTCAACCCCAATTAAATTATCAGCTATTTGTCCGCCATAAGCACCGGCATTGCCTCGCACACATCCGCCAATTGCGCCCGGGATGCCAATCCCCCATTCCAAACCAGTTAAACCCTGATCAATTGTTTTTTGGATTAAATCAACCAGCATAACTCCAGCATCTGCCACGACTTTATTGCCCTCTTTGAATAGAATATCTTTAGTCTGAACATAAATCACTAATCCAGCAAATCCTTGATCTGCGACTAAAATATTACTACCATTACCTAAAATAAAAAAAGGTATTTTCAATTTTTTAGCAAAAGTTATGGCACGTACCAAATCTTCATTATCATTGGCAATAAAAAAATACTTGGCGTTTCCACCAATTTTAAAGGTAGTGTACTTGGCAAGTGATTCATTAGCCTTTACTTTTTTGCCAAGTAATTCTTCAAATTGTGAAATTTGCTTGTCCATTTTAAAAATTCTTAAAGATAGCGTCCCCTTTTGCGACTGCTAAGAATATTGGATTTTCTCTAAGGTTGGAAGAATATCAGGAATTATCCTATTCTTAAGGGGATAATTCATTAAAATTACCGTTATTATGACAAAAAAAAC
>Ga0265297_10000431_pt1 | contig 126556 bp, 174 predicted proteins | sample Munlanlwell13791_FD_192502 | JGI IMG/M metagenome (GOLD analysis project Ga0265297, IMG submission 192502) | Leachate microbial communities from a municipal landfill in Southern Ontario, Canada - Leachate well 137-91 | ecosystem: Engineered > Solid waste > Landfill > Unclassified | place...
AGGATGTAAGAAAAGTAGTTGCCAAAGGAATTACTGACAAACAAGATGCAGAAAATGTTGCTCGTTCCAAAAGAGGTAAGGTAGTTTCCGATGAGGACGATCCGAAAAAGTTTATGGTGGTTGTTGGCGAATCTATACATCCTGGTGTAACTGCAAGGAAAATCGAAAGGTTACTTCGTGGAGAAACCGTTAAGGTTGATGATGAGGGATTAGACGAAATTGAAAAGAATCTCCCAGAAGATGTTGTTAACAACTTAAGATCTATTATAAATAAGAAAAAGATAGGTACTAAGGATAAGTATATTGCTAGTTTATCTAAAATAGGAGAATCCAAACTTAATGAAGATCCTTCTACTTTTATTAAAAAGTTATCTCCTAATGCTAAAGTTACTGTTTCTACTTCTGGTAGTAAGATAACTATAACTTCTGATCTTGGAAGTATTGTTGTATGGAAAGGAGTTACAGATGGAGTTTGGCGATCAAAATTAGGAGAAGGAGATGTTGATAAATATACTGATCTAACTTCTGCATTGGAAGATTCACTGAAAGCAGTTGATTCAAACTATTCAAGAAAAGAGTTTAAGAGATTAAAGGATATTGCTAAGGAAGGAGAAGATGTTGAAGAATCTAGACTCAACGAAGAAAGACAAACCTTTATTTCTCCTGTTGATGTAACTTTAAACATAACCGATCTTCCTAATGAACAAATAGAAGATTACGATATTCTAACAAGAAAGGTAGATTTGAACTATGGATTGGATATTGAGTACAGAAGTTGGGGTATAAAAAATATAGATCCTACTTTTGATACTGGTGTAACTATTTCATGGCAAGACGCTTCTGGAGAGCACGATGTAGATGTAACAGCAGATATTCTAAGAGATGCTGATATCTGGTGGGAAGAAAGCGGATTTTATGGTCCAACTTCTTTAGAAGTATCAGTAGATAGTAAAGGAGTAGTCAGTAACGTCCAGATATGGTTCTCTTATATAAAACACTGAAGAAACACTCTGCGTTCCTCGTACAGTGCGTAAAACGTTAAACGAGTATAAAACCCTATGCGACACTTATGGATTAAAATTGATGGGTCTTTTTATGAAACTCCCGAAGGACATGATAAATGGGCATACTCAAAAGTTCTCCGTTTAACAGGGAAAAAGCCAGAAACGGATCCTAGTGAGGTTTGGCAGAAATTGACAGGAGATATTAAAGTAACATTAGATGACAATTCTGTAGGATATACAATTCATAGAGGAGTAACCAGAAATCAGATTCAGGCTATGAAGGCATTAGCTGATGGTGTTACTACTTTAGGATACGAGATTTATGGACAAGAAGGACCTCCTTCTCATCAGGAAATAGGTCCGATGCCTTTAGAATGGGACGTATTCATAGGTTACTTACGTAAACTTCATCTTCTTCATGAATCAATAGAAACTTCTCCGGAAGAACGTGGAAGAAAATTAGGATTGACATATAATGGTCCTATAAGAAAGGGTGAAGAAGTTGCGTTGTATATGTTCACGGATCCTATGACTAAAACTACTTTTAGTGTACGACCTCAAGGAGATGTTGAATTAGAACTTAAGAAGTCTAGAAGAAGATTTGGAATCAATGAACAGCATGAAGTTACTGCAAGTTATTGGATTTATCCAAATGGAAAGATAGAAAAAGTTGATAGCCATGTAGATTCAGCAGTATTACTTACTAAAGTAAGAATACGTGCCTTGTCAACTATTTATAAGGCTATGGAGAAGTATAGGTTGATACGTGTAGCTAGGATATTTGCTAACGATATTGTGTTTGGCGTTGAATCCATTACAAAACCTACAGAAAGTCAGATCCGTGCAGTTAAAGAACTTACGAATGGTGCAGATACAATTACTTATGAGCGAACGATTAGAGAAGGGGATAAGTATAAAACTATACTAAAAACTGACGATTTAAATTGGTTCTATACATTTGGAGGATCCGTAAAGGAGTCTCTAATTGATTATCCTAAAGATGGATTGGATCCGGAAATTTGGGAGTATGAAGAAGGGTTGTATAGTATTCGAGAAGAGGTTAGACAAAAGATACTAAATCTTTTAAGTTGGTATACTAAATTGGACTTATCAAATATAGAAGGAGCTGAATACCATATTACTGGTTCTATTTGTACTAATCAGTATCAGTCAGATACGGATATAGATGTTCATATTGTGGTTCCAGAAGGTTCAGAATTAAATAATGAAACTGAGCAAAAAGAAGTATTTGTATGGTATAAACGGTTTAGAGATGAAATAGACGGTTATATTAGAGAACATCCTATAGAAGTTTACATCCAGAGAAATCCGGCTCAGGAATTCCTTTCTGATGGTGTTTACGATTTTATGAATAGAGAATGGTTAAAAGGACCTACCTTGGTGGACTTCAATTTTGATCCTTATGAGGAGTACTCTGATCTTATAGAAGATGTTGTAGAAGAGGCGGAGAAAGCAGATATACTCCTTGGAGAATTGAGAAGGGATGTTATTGATTATGATTTAATTAAGAACACAATAGAGAAAAGGATACCCGTAGATATTCAGAAGAAACTTCTTTCCAGGTTAGAACTCCGTTTAAAGGATATTGAGGAAGACATAGAAAACTTATTTAGACTCCGTGGAGAATGGACAGATGTCAGAAGAAATTACTCACAACCTACTTCTATAGAACAGGCACTGAAGGATGTAGAACTTTCAAAGAATTGGAGAGATAGAAATGCTGTTTTTAAATTTTTAGCTCGATATAATTACTTGAAATTAATCGGGGATCTCCATATAATGATAGAAGATAATTCCCTTACAGATCAAGACGTCAATGTTATTAAACGTATGATAGGAGTTTGAATATGGCAAAAGGACTTAAGAAATTGATTAAGAATGCCAATAGATATTCTGCAGGGAGTATTCTAAGAAGACTTATCGGAAGACGATTAGGAAGAATTTTGAAGATAGAGGAACTAGAGGATAAAATCGCTACGTGAGGTTTTATGGAACGAGTTAAGAAAACTTTTACAATAGAAGCTACTCCAGATACAATGAAGCGTTTTGAACGTTTCCTTTGTTTCTTCCATTATAATGGAGGTCATTCTGGATTGTTTGCTATGTCTTTTGATGGAGATGGGCACGAGATTATGAAAATAGACCCACCCCCTGATAAAGATCTTATGGATGGAATGAGAGATGTTGCAGGGAAAGACGTTGAGATTGCTGAAGAAGAAGGATTCTCTGGACAATCTCTTCAACCGGAAGAAGAGTTAGAAGAAAAACGTATGATACATGCTATATTGCAGAGAATCAAATCATGAGTAAAATGATTCCACAGGCAGCTATAGATACATTTAGGCAGCATCAGAATGTCTCTGTAGATAATTATGGAATCAGTTGTGATTTATACATTCCTTCTAATCTGGAGGATCTTGAGGAGAAGGATATTTATGTAGTTCCTACGGACCATACATTTATTCATTATACAACTTTAGTCTGGGTAGAATGGTCCCCAACAACTCGAAGGTTACGGGATCTTGGAATATTTGTTGAAGGTGAACTTCCTATTCTGGCTCGATTTAAGACAGAGGGACAAGCAGATGATGGAACTATTCAATCTGTTGATGTTTTAGTTAATAGTTACATTAAAGTTCCGTTACAATATGTTCCAGATAAGTTTGAGAAAACAGACGAGTTCGAGATAGTTGATTTACTAACAGGACCTTTTCATGATGCCACCCTAACAGCTATTTACAAATTAGCACCTAAACGAACCCCTTAAACTACCAGTGGTGAAGATTATGTTTTTTAAAAGATTACACAGAAAGTTAGATTACATAATATATCTCCTCGAGAGAATATATGGAAAGGAGCACATTATGGGTGCAACACTTGAGCAGTTGATTGAACAAGTGCAGGTGAATACTCAGATAGAACAGTCCGCCGTCACTCTGATTCAGGGAATAGCAGAACAGTTGGCTGCTGCTAAGGATGATCCTGAACAGATTCAAGAATTGGTTGATCAATTGAAGACCTCTGCAGATGCATTGGCTGCTGCTGTTCTGGCTAATACCGAGGTGGTTTCCAATCCAGAGGAAACTCCTGCAGATCCAGAGACACCTCCTGCAGAGCCAGAGACACCTGTGGAAGCCACTGCGGAGGAAACAGCAACTCCCGAAGTAAACTCTGGACAATAAAAAAATCCACTGGTAGTTTATTATGTTAAAGATAAGAAATATTTCAGATCATACAATTGCTATTCTAATTAAAGGAGATACTGTTCGTCTTTCTCCTGCACATTTTTTGGAGGTTATAGATAGAAATGTTATACAAAACTTTTCAGAAATACGAGATTGTGTTGTTGTAGGTCAGGATTTATCTGAAGTGTGTGGACCTTCATTCAAGGAACGTCAATGAATTGCATTGCTCATTATAAGATGAATGATAATGAAGCTAATACAACTGTTGTTGATAGCATAGGAACTTCTAACGGAACGTCACAACAGAACACGTCTGTTCTTCATACTTCTGGAAAGATCAATGGAGCTCTTTCTTTTAATGGAGTAACAGATTACATTGATACAAACAGTACTTTTGAATCTGTTTTTCAAAATGATTTCTCAATTAGTGTATGGATAAAACCCAAAGCATACAATCCTGATGCTTTTCATTTTAAAGATATAATAGGAGCTGTTGTAGAAGGTTTAGGAGGGAATACATTTAGAGTTTCACATGAGCTAGCTCCTGATGAAAGAACTTGGCTTGTTTTTTACTACACTGCGTCTTTTTATACTGTAAATTTTGAATGGGAAACAACATTTATAGGCCCAAATATTTGGTTCCATGTTGTTGTTACAATCGCACAGATTGACGAAGAAAATGTTGTAGCAAATATATACATTAACGCAGATTTAGTTATTTCTACTGGAACAACTCCTTGCGTACTGTCTACGTATAGTCAAAACTCTAAGACTATGTGGATAGGGAATTCAAATGGAGACAATGATTACAGTTTTGATGGCGAAATAGATAATCTTATGTTGTTTAACGATGCGTTAACGCAAGATAACGTTGACTTTTTATACAATAATGGAAACGGAACGGAAAATTTGACATCTTCTAGCATTCAACCTATGAAGTACTACTACGATCTTCAAAAGAAACGAAGTGAAGACTAGTTTTGTTATGGATAACAATTTTGTAAGAAATCAGGTGTTAACAAGGTTTGGAGGGACAGATAGTTCTCTGGTCATCCCTAAATTTAACTTTAGTAAGTTTGAGGACGAATTTTGGGTGGATATAAATCATACAGAATCCTCTGCTATTTTAAGAAAAGATCTTGTTCAGGAGTCTGTGGATAAGTATCAAATTATCAGTGGCGATTTGAAGCACGTATTCTATCAAAAGAATGATGGATTCGAATATGAAATATGGTTTCAAGAACCTCCTAAACCTGAACTTACATTTACTCTGACTTATGCTGATGGGCTCTCTTTTAATAAGCAATTTTCTTTGACTGAAGAGGAGATTAAGTCAGGATTCTTACGTTCAGAGGAGATAATCAATTCTATTGCTGTTTACTGCAACAGAAAGAATCATATATACGAGACTGGAAAAATAGCTCATTTTAAACGTCCATTTATTACAGATTCAAAAGGACGTAAAGTATGGTGTGATCAGATTATTTCTGGGAATGTCTGGACGGTACTTCTTCCTGAGGATGTATTGAAGGATCTTGTATATCCAATTTGTCTTGGCCCAGAAATAGGCTACTCTACTGATGGAGGTAGTGCTCAATCTATTGAGCTTGATCTTTTCATATTTGTAGGAGGGACAAATTCAGGAGGTGGAGGTGAGGTTAATTTTGTTAAAGCTTACGCTACATCAGCAGGAACAACAGGAAGAGCAGGATTATATTCTGGAGCAACAACTCCTACTACGAAAGCCTTTGGTCCAGGTGACCAAACAAATATTCCGTTTTCTGCTCCTGTGACATTTAATATAGGATCTTGGACGTTAGAATCTGACACGGCATATTGGACGACGTTAGAACTCAACGGAGATAATGATACTATTTATCTTAAATACGATAGTACAGATGTAAATAGTAACTATTCTGCAGGAGTTGGGCCATATCCTGCTACTTGGCCAAATAATCCTCCTATGTTGAATGATTTAGGGTTTAAAACCTATTCAGTATGGACAGATTATACGGAAACTTCTTCTCCCATTGCAACATATAGAAATTACTATGAAATGTTAAGGCGGAAGGAGAATGATTAGAAAATTATGTTAGGAGAGACTTATTATGTTTCTTAAACAAAATACAGCGGTTACATTATTGTTAGGTCCGTTCGTGGAATCTTCAGATGGAATCACTGTGAAGACGGATCTATCTATTGCTGCGTCAGATGTGAAACTAATTAAGTTTGGGGCCTCCGCTTTAGTTGCCAAAAACAGTGCCGTTGCTCCAGAACATGTTTCAAATGGATACTATTCTGTACATATTGATACGTCAGATACAAGTGTTGCAGGACAGTTTGTTATTGTTATTCAGAAGTCAGGAGCTCTTCCTTTTGAAGCAGCTTTTACAATACTAACAGCTACTTCTTATGGTAGTATGATAGAACGAGTTGCTATGGATACAAACTATTCCGACTAATAAGCTATGGTTACTTTCTTGAAAGATATAGACGAAGCTTTACGTTCTGTTGTCTATACAAAATTTTTAGACAATATGGGCTTTTCTTCTAATGAAAGTGACGATGTTATTTTCTATCCTAAGGAGATAGCTCAAAGAATTATATCAGAAAAAAGAGGAGTAGCTACTTTAGAATTTGCTAATATCTGGAGGATAGGGACCAACGTAGATTGGACCCGTCAGAGAACTCCTTTGGCCAGACGTGGTTTATATGGAGCTTATGTAGATGGCGAAGCTCCTTCTTCGGAAGTTTCCGGAGAAAAGATAGCATTGTTTACTGCTAAGACTGTTCCTGCTACTTTAGATTATAATATTTGGTTTTGGTCACAGGATAGGGATAAGTTAAATGCTGTTACTGAAACATACTTATTCTGGCAGCATGTTAATCCCAATTTGGATATCTATTACAATGATGTTTATCCTTTGGAATTTGATCTTCATTTTGGAGAAATTATAGACGAGTCTGATCTTCCTTCTATGTTTGAAATAGGTCGTTATTTTGTTATCAGAGTTCCTATACGAGTAGAAGGATGGGTGTTCAGTGCTACTTCAACCAAGACAATTAAGAAGATCATTGTTACTTTATATGATGAAGATGATATCGAAAGTACAACAGAATTTCTACAAGATGCTACAGAAGAGGAGCAAGAACTCCTCCGCTTGTATCGTAAAATAATATATGCAGACGAATAGATAAGGAGTATGCTATGGCTATTTATGTGAGTCCAGGCGTATATACGAAAGAGAAAGATATTAGTGATGTCATTACTAGTATTTCTTCTTCTACGGCTGCTTTGGTAGGTTATTCTACAAAAGGCAGTACAGAAGTGAAAACAATAACTTCTACACAACAGTTTATCAATGAATATGGAAAACCAGATCCTGGAAACTACTTCCATTATTCAGCATTGGCGTTTTTGGAGAACGGAAGTACTCTTTATTGTCTCCGTGTTATCAATGGAGCTTTGTACGGAGGAGTGAATGTTGTCTCTAACACCAGTGATGAAGTCTCTACAGGATTTTCCGTAGGCGTAACAACGCCAGGATTTTTTAATGATTCTATTTTGGAAGACGAGTTGTTTTCTGTCTATGGCAAAGATCCTGGAGTATGGAACAACAGAATTTCTGTTATCGTGAGGGATGTTAATGATCTATACTATGGTGGAGACGTTAACTTCCCTGCGGAAGAAGTGGACCAATATACTTTCACGTTGGATATCTATTATCAGAATGATGATGGTGTAGACGAACTAGTTGAAAGTTGGACAGTCAGTAGAAAACATAAGACAGACGGAAACGGACGTCAATTGTATCTAGAAGACAAGATAAACGATTTCAGTGATTACATTTTGGTAGCAGATAATACAGATCTTGCAGATACGGTTGTTCCCAAAGAAAATGATACTGCTGTTGATTTATCTGGAGGAGATGACGGATCACAAGCAACATCATCCCAAGTAGCTACTGGATGGGAAGAGTTTGAAAATCCTGATGATATAGATGTTAGAATTCTTATCAATGGAGGTGTAACATCTGTGACGGTTCAGCAAGCTATGAAAACTATCGCTGAAGCCAGAAAAGATTGTATTGCTATTCTGGATATGCCTTATGATTATATCGCTTCTGTAGACGACATGGTGAGTTGGAGAAGAACCGTTCAAAACTTTAACTCCAGTTACTGTGCCCTTTACGTTCCGTGGGTAAAGATCAATGACAGATACAATGATAGAATTTTGGAGGTACCCCCTTCCGGATACGTTGCATCTATGATGGCATACAATGATTATGTTGCACAACCGTGGTATGCTCCTGCTGGCTTTAATAGAGGGATTCTCAATGTCCTTAGCATCTCCAGTGTATTTGCTCAGGGAGATAGAGATGAACTATATAAGTATCAAATCAATCCGTTACAGACATTCAGGGGTCAAGGAAATGTTATATGGGGTCAAAAGACACAACAGGTTAAATCATCTGCTTTAAGTCGTGTAAATGTTCGTCGACTTCTTATTGTTATGGAGAAATCTATTGCTATTGCTCTTCAGAACTTTACATTCGAACCCAATAGTGAGTTTACACGGTTCCGTATCGTTTCAATTATTACAGAATATATGGATCAGTTATCTTCACAGGGAGCATTTCAGACGGAAGCAGGGGATAGTGGATATAAAGTAGTCTGTGACGAAACAAATAATACGCCTGCTGTTATTGATAGAAATGAACTTCATGTAGACGTATTCGTCAAGCCAAGTAGGGCAGCTGAGTTCATACAGCTGCAAACCATAATAACATCAACAGGTGCTTCCTTTGAAGAACTTGTTTCCAAGGGCGTTATGCTGTAAGGAGATAGATCATGGTACAGATGGGTGTTGATAATTTTAAGAATAATCTTAGCAATCCACAAAGAGAATATTTGTGGGAGTGGCAATGTGCTAATCCTATCGGTGGAGGAGACGGAGAAACACTTCTTCTCCGTTGCCAGACTGCTTCAAGACCAGGAAGAGGACATGGTGGGATCTTTATTCCTTATAAACAGTCAGCTGGGATTAAAGTTCCTGGAAAGTTGACGTATCCTCATACACTTGATACAACTATGATTGAAGGAGAGGATAAGGCCATCCATGATATTATCCATGCATGGCAACAGTTGATAGTCAACGATAAAACAAATATAGGTATTGGAGACGTTTCGATTAAGACAGATGTCTATCTAAAACTTCTCTCAACAAAAGGAGAAGAAACACTGAAAATCCGTGTGGTAGGAGTATATCCTGAAAACGTTCCGGACGTCCCGTTGATTTTTACTGGAGAAGGAACGGTCATGTATCCTGTGACGTGGAGCTATGATCGTTGGGAAGAGGTTTAAGAAATGAGCAGACTGTCTGACTATGTTTCTGCAGCATTGGGGGGTCAGAATATACTTCCTTACCATAGGACGTATAATTGGGACTTTTTTATGTTTTTCAGTATGGGAGGAATTCGTGGTGAACTCCTTTCTAAATTTTGTCAGGATGTTCGTTTTGGGGATTACTCTATTCAAGAATTGCAAGAACTTCGTTGGGGAGGAAAGACACAATTCTTCCCTGGCCAGTTAAGTATAAGTAGAGTAACTGTTACGTTTGCTATACCTTCTCCAGATATTGTAGGGCAATTTTTTCAAGCATGGCGTGAGAAGATTGTCAGTAAAGAAGGTTTTTACGGGCTGAAGAATGCATATACCAAAAATTTATATGTTTGGGTAGAAAATACTTCCTACTATCCTACTTCTCGATATGTCTTGAAAGGAGCTTATCCAATTTCTGTTGCTTCATTTACTTTATCTTATGGAGAAGAAAATGTTCTAAGGTATACTATTGAGTTTTCTGTAGACCGGGTGGAGCCTTCAGGGTTGGCAGGATTAGGTGCAAACATAGGTAACTTTATTACAGGATTGTTCTAATGATTTGGAAAGGATGGACCAATTATGAACAAAGGTTTTCAAACAATCAAACTACCTTCCTTGTGTCGAACTTATCAAGGAGTAGATCCAGAAAGTATTTCTATTCGAACTCTCACGGGAGAGGAAGAAAGAATATTAGCTGAAACTAAGACTTCAAACTACGATCGTAAGATTTTAGAAGTTTTAAAGAACGTTGTTCAGGGTATTGATGTTTCCAGGTTGACGGTAGGGGATCGACTATATCTTTTAGTTTGGGAGTTAATGAATTCCTTTTCGGACGATCTCCCTATAATCTATATTTGTACTAATTGTGGAAGGAAAGTAGATACAGTAGGAAAGCTTTCTTCCGTGGAGGTAAAAACGCTTCCTAAAGATTATACGGAACCTGTAAAAAGACTACTATCTGATGGACGTCCAGTAAATCTTCGACTATTGACTGCTGGCGATGAGATTAAGGTTTCTGATTATGAAGCATCAGGAGGAGAGGATTGGATATATAGAAATGCTCTAAGTATCGTTTCCGATGAAGACATTCTGAAGCGGATGGAGTTATACAAGTCGCTTCCTATCAAGGATACAGCTATTATTCGTTCATTTCAGGAGGAATTTAAACATGGACCTGATATGATGTTTAAGCTAGTTTGTCCTGAATGTAATGAGGAGGACCGTATTTACATACCCTTTCAAGTTGAGTTTCTTATTCCAACGGGTGAAGAGCTTATCAGAAATTTTGGAGGTAGAACTCCTGCTCATGCTTCTTCTTAAGATGTCACGAACGGATATTTTGGAATGTCCTTTAAATGAACGAGATTGGTATTTGAATCGTATAGAACAGATAATAGGCGAAAAAAAGAATGGCTAAACGTCCTACATGGATCAAGTCCTATATGAAGCTTGGAAGGGAGGCTTTCAGTGAAAAGACACTTTCCACTTTGTATCTCATAGAGAGAAAGTACAGGGAAGATTATTTAAGATTTCTAAATGAATCTATTAAGATGTTTCCTGCAGGAACTCCTTTAGGAAAAGTAGCGGATGATCTCAAGAAGAAGATCAAAAAATCAATAACTCTTATCCAAAACGTTACAGGAAAGTATGGCGGGCGAGCAACACGAAAGGATATAGAAAGCTTATATAGTCTTCTTGAAGAAATAGAAATTGGAATTAAAGAATTTGCAACTACTTCCGGGGCCTCACAAGAGTTTAGCAAGTCATTAGAAGTTATAGAAAAAGAAACTAATGTTTCTCTTGAGCAAATCCGTTCTACTCAATCTGCTATTAGAAAAACAGTAAGTAAACTACAATCTTCTAGTAAGAGAAAATCTGGAGCAGGGGAAAGTACACTTGGTTCTTTTGCCAGAAGCTTAGCAACAGGATATCTAGGCGTTTCAGGAATGCAACTTCTTAGAGGAACTGGACGTCTTGCTACAGCTCCTATTCGTGGAATGAAAGGATTGGGAGAAGGACGATTCGGTAGGAATTTGTTAGAGGAGCTTTCTATTACTTCTTATCCTTCTTCTGGTGTTGAAGGAAGAGGACGGGCAGAACCTGCTGTTGCTGCGGGAGGAATTAATCTTTTTGAGTTTTTTGATAAGCAAGCTTATGGAGCTAAGTGGACGGCAGATGTAACTTCTACATTACATTCAATCAAAGCCAAGTTAGATATTGATAAAGGAAAGGGAGGTTTGTTTGGAGGACTTGCTGAAGCTTTGAAAGGGAAAGGCGGGGTTATTGGTCTTCTGAAAGAATTTGGATTAGGATTGGGTGTTGCTGGAGCTGCTGCTGGAGTCACTGCCTTGGCGTTAAAAGGATTAGGTTCTAAGGGAGAAAGGGTAGAAAAAGAGAATCTAGATATTTTTAACAAGCAAGCAGAAGTTGACAGATTAAGAGCTCAACAAGGCTTCTCTCCTATAGAAAGATCTGCTTCGGAACAGCAAAAAGTTTTGGGTGGAGTTGCTTTTGGAAAACTATTCCAAGGAGAAAAGCTTTCTTCTGAAGAATGGAAAGCTCTATGGGAACAGCAAAAACGATATGCAGGAAGAGCTTTCTCTAAAACTAAAGGGATTGTTCAGTCTGCTGTAGGGGCGATGACAGGGATTAGATTTGGGGAATCTTCTTCAAAGACTACTCAAGCAGAAGTGGATATAGAAAAGTCAGCACAAAATATTCTAGCTACTCGTCAGGCAACACAAGAAATTCTAAACAAGCAGTTAGGGACTTCCAAAACAGCACAGATAGATCCATATGCAAAGATGGATGAACTTACAAGACAGTTTATGAAGCAGAATGAGGAAGGATTACGGAAATTAAATGCTACGGTGGAAAAGGCTGTTAGAAAAACAACAGTAAAAGATGCTTTACCCTTAGTTAAAGGAAGTCAGTTTGAAAATGATACATCTCATATGTGGATGAATAGTAGTAGGTAACTTATGGTAGAACAATCACTAACTAGTGCTGAGGCTTTTGCAGGATTGGTTAAGAAGGCCACTTTGAATCCTAATAAAGTTCGTGTAAGATTCCGTCAGATTCCTGCTCTTAAGGAAACACAATATATAAGAGTAGGTTATCTCCCTGAGAGTACAGGAGTTCCAGAAGCTTATATAACTACTGTTACTAGCAAAGCCCTTCAGTGTAAAGTTTGTGCTGTTGTTCAAGAGAAAATACAATTTCTTGTTAACGGGGTTTGGGAACCATTTCCAGGATTAGGGATGTTTAATGAAGTAGCTGAATTGATCCCACAGGCACTACTAGGAGTCACACTAGTTCAACCTTGGATGAAGAGAAGGATGTGGAGAGGTTCTACTCCTATAAGTATTTCAGTAGATATGAATTTCTATGCTTATGATGATGCTTATAATAATGTTTTACTTCCTTGTATGCTTCTTCAACAGATGGCCCTTCCACAAGAAACTTTATCAGTGGGAGTTGTTGAGAATGAAGGAACTGCAAGTGAAACATACGGAAAACTGTTTTCAGTTTACTCTCCTCCAGGACCTAGCCCTTTCACGGTTTTTGAGGATACGTTAGCTGGTGGAGACAAAATAGACTTAACATTCGGAAATATTCTTAGGTTTAGTAATGTCATCGTAAGTGAGTGTCTAATAAACTTGGAGAACAAACTTACTGAACAGGGTTATCCTATAACTGGATCTGCACGAATCGTTTTTGAGACATTTGAGATGATGACTAAGGAAAGTCTTCGTGCGGTCTACCAGTGGCAAGCTAATACAGTTAATTTCGGTTCCATGCAATCTTTGACGCTTCAGCAGGCGAAGCAGAAGTTTTCCGGAACTGTTGTAGATAAAATAGCTGATGTTGTTTCAGGAGCTGGAGGTTAATGTAAATGGATAGAACAAAATTTTTCCAACAAGTTACAGTGGATGGAGTCAGAGAATTGGATTTTCTTTACAACAGTATTTCTAATTTAACTGCTCGTCGACGTCCTGGTCATTATAGAATGTCAGTTATAGATCGAAAGAGACCAGATATTACAAGTTATCGTAACTACGGAACGCCTGCATTCTGGTGGATGATTCTTGCTTTTAATGGAATTCAGGATCCTTTTTTTGAAACGACTGTAGGAAGAGTTGTTCAGATTCCTACATGGCCAGATATCTACGATTTTGTTAAAGATTTTAAACTTAGATAAATGCTTACAAGAACTACTGATTATGTATTACGACTTAAGTTTGGGGATGTTGAAGCTAGTATCGATCCTCATGCTTTAAGGGAATTTAGTGTAACACAGGATATAAGTACATTCCTTCCTTCTTTTGTTTTGAAAACTATTGATAGGCAAGGTTTATTGACTCATATTGTTCCTTTTGACCGTCGAGTCAGTAAGATGTTTGTTCAATTTGGAAAGCAAGAGGATATTCAAAATGGTGAAGATCATAATTACTTTAATTTTGTAGCTTATAGAAAGTATCCTGATAGTGATGGTATCTTTCATGTAGAAGGATTGTTAGACGTGGATGGATTATTCTATCCTAAAAGACAAGTTGGAAGATCAGGAACTATTCAATCTATTATAGAAAACATCTCAACGAATGAACTAAAATTAAAAAATACTGATATAAGTCCTTCTTTGGGAACTTCTTTGACAACAGTTCAAGGAAATTGGAGTAATGCTGAATTTTTAAATTACCTTAAGGAATGGTCAGTAGGGGTAAACAATGAGTCTTGTTATTTCTGCTTCATCAGAGTAAGAAAAGGAAAAAAAGAATTTGTCTTTAGATCTTTAAATGATTTTGTAGGACTTGAACCGATAAATAACTTTGCTTTCTTCCGTGAGAAGGTTGAAGATTATTATCCTATTCACGAATATAGAATGATAGATACATTAACATCTTTTCATATAGGAGGATATGCAAAACAACCTTATGCTTACTTTGATTACTTTAATGGAAAATTTGTTACAAATGAATTGGATGTTCAAGATTACTACTCTCTTACAGAAAAGTTTCTAATAGACGGAAATAGATCCGATCAGGATATGTCACAGATTTCTGATATTGGACGTAACGAAGATTATGATAAAACAAGAATAGGGTATGTCAAGGATAAGTATTATAGATCTTTGACAGCTTTATCAAAGATGTGGATCACTACTGGCGGAATGCAAAATATTTGTCCAGGAGATATTGTTCTTGTAGCGTTTCCCGGACCTACAGTAGACGGGAAAGTCCTAGATTATCAGTATTCTGGATTTTGGTTGGTAGAAAAAATTGTTCATTCTTTTGGTTCTAGCTATATTAGTAAATTGTTATTGACAAGAAATGGAGTGGATTCTACAATTCAATCAACGTTGATTCCTGCAAGTAGGAAAAAAACAAGGTCCAGAAATCTTCCTGTAGGAAAAACATTTACAACTCCTAAAACAATCATCCGTTCCAGTAGAAGATCTCCAGTTGGAGAGGATGCTGAACAGTTGGTAGCACAATAAAATGTCAGAACCTATATTTGGAAATTTTAGAGGTAAAGTAGTAGATAACAATGATCCGGAACAAAAAGGACGGATTAAAGTAGAAATCTACCCTTACTTTCACAATGTAAAAGCTGAATATCTTCCGTGGTCAGTTCCAGCATCTCCTTTATTTTGTGGTGCAGGTGTAGGACTAGGAAACTTTTCTGTTCCAGAAGTGAATAGCTTTGTTTGGTGCTTTTTTGAAGCTGGAAATTTATATCAGCCAGTATATTTTGCTGAAGCTCCTGATTTTGTTCATATTATAGGAGATGAAAAATCTACAAACTATCCAAAACGAAAGATCTTGAAAACTTCGTCTGGTTTATTGATTATTATAGATGATGAAGTTCCTTCTATTTCTTTAACATATGAAAATGGAATAGGAGTTATTATAGATCAGTCAGTTCCTTTCGTATCTATAACTCATGTAGGAGGAACTTCCATTGTAGTCAATGCAGCAATCCCTTCTATTGACATTACTCATCCAGGAGGTGCCAGTATGTCTGTAGATGCTGCCGGAAATATTTCTATAACTGGAACAACAGTCAATATCAATCCTCCTGCTTCATAATTATGGCAAAAAGAAAAATAGCTTGTTTGGGTGATCCGGTGGGAATTGCAGGAGGGACTATCATCTCTTCTGGTCAGGACGGAACTTTCTTGGTAGAAGGTTTAGAAGTTGCTGTCGAAGGAGCTATTGCTAGACGTTCAGGTGATTGGACACAGACAATTAATCCAACGGTTTCGAAAACTTTTTTTCAAGGAAAAAGAATTATAGTTGAGGGCGATGAATGTAATAATGGAGCGGTAGTCAACCCTCCTGATAGAGGAGTTTACGTGGAGTAAGTTATGGAAAATCAAATCCTTACTGAAGCAACTTCTTTAATAGATCCAGGTGAAGTTTGGAGTGAACTACATCAGGATCTAATTCTTGACTCCAAAGGTCAGGTTAAGAAAGTACTAAACGAACAAGCTGTTGTTGCTTCCTTAGATAATATACTACGAACTTCTCCGATGGAAAGAGTGATGCTCCCTAACTTTGGAGCAGGACTTGACGATTTACTATTTGAAAACGTCAGTCAATCTCTAGCTACAGAACTAGCAGGAAGAATCAAAGATTCAATCACCAAATGGGATGATAGGGTTATTATAAATTCTATTGATTTCAATTTAGATCCAAATAGTAACTTTTTAGGGGTCAGTATGTCTTTTTCTATAGTTAATTATGCAGATATACTTGAATACGAAACAACTATAACTGCTGGAGTTTAGTTATGGCTAATAATCTTAGTTATGTAGATTATGATTTTGATAATCTAAGAGAGCAGCTCCGTGAACGTGTTCGTGAAGCGGATGCTTGGAAGGATGCATATAGATCTGGAACAGGGGAGATGCTTATAGATTTTTACGCTTATATAGCAAATTTGGTTCTTTATTATGTTGAGAGAAGAGCGGAAGAAAGTTACATAGAAACAGCCAAGAATAGATCTTCTGTTGTTAATTTAGTTAAGTTAGTCAACTATTCTCCTAAGAGAAGAACTTCCTCTACTGGTATAGTTACGTTTAGTTTAACTACTGCACATACGTCAGATATATTCATTGAGAAGTTTACACGTCTTTCAGAGACATCTGGACTTAAGTTTTTTGTTGGAGAAAAGGAGTTAGATTCGGACGGAAATTATACAGGAAATATCGTTGGTGGAGGTGTTTTAAAGGCTGGATCTACTTCTATAACTTTACGGGCTATACAAGGAGATATTGTAGGGAAGACCATTACTTCCAATGGTTCAGTTGACCAGACTTATTTGATTGAAGAAACAACTGTTGAGGAATATACTCTTTCAGTTGTTGTTGATGGAGTTATATGGGAATCTGTTTCTTCTTTTGCTGCTTCAGAGCCGGAAGATACACATTACGTCGTTCGTCAAGAGTTAGATGGAACTATTAAGATCCTATTTGGGGATAATCAAAAAGGATATGTTCCTCCTTTGGGATCTACAATATATATTCAATATGTTTTATCCGATGGAGAAGATGGGAATGTTCTTCAAGGAGATAGGATAACAACTATAGAAGACGACGTATCTGATATAAATGGAAACATCATAACTCTTTCTGTAACTAACTCTAGTGAAATAGATCCAGAAACAGGAGATACAGAAGGAGCTTTTGTTGGAGGGGATGCTGAAGAAGACATAGAAGAAATCCGTTATGAAGCTCCACGTGTTTTTAGGACTGGAGATAGAGCAGTTACACGAAACGATTTTATAGCTATTTTGGAGAATTATGCTGGAATAGCTACAGCAAACGCTTGGGGAGAAAACGAAGAGGACCCGCCTAATTATACGATGTTCAATAGAGTTAAACTTTGTTTTATGATGACAGGATGGGCGTTGCCCACAACAACGTTTAAGTCATTGATTTCTGAATATCTTTATACGAAATCTATGATAACTGTCAAATACGAGTTTATAACTCCAGAAGTTATTTATGTTGTCCCTACTCTAGATGTCATTGTAACTAAAAACTACTCTTTATCTCAAGCTACGTTGGATATAGAGAATGCTTTTGAAGCTGAGTTTGTTTTAGGATCGACAACAAGGTTGGGAACAGATAAAAATTATTCTAACTTGGTTCGTTTGATTGATGATTTGGATGGCGTTTCCTACCATCATTTAACTCTGGAGATTTACCAGGAAATAGATACAGATATTAGCTCTTCTAACATTATAGGATCTGCAGGATCGTTCAGTGGAACATTAAACCTGGCACCTATCAAAGAAGGGACTGTTAAAGTTTATGTTGGGGCAGGGGATACAGCAGTTCAAACGGCAGTAGATAATGAATCTGGAGCTTTTGTAACTGTCGGAGATTACGCTGTTGCAGGAACAATCGATTACTCAACTGGAGCTTATTCTGTAGACTTGAGTCCCACTCCTCCAGTAGGAACAGTAGTGGCTATTCGATATCAACAAGCGTATGAGAATAGAGATAATGATATAGTTGTTGGTTATAATCAGATATGTAAACTTCAGGATGTGGATATAACAGATATTTCAAGTGAGAACTAAACTATGGGAAAACATAAATTTTATCAATGTGATTGGGCAGTCAAACATAAAAAGGGTGATGAAGTTCTTTTTGAAGGTACATTTCGAAATTCATTAGCAGATCAGGGTGAACAACTTCTTCTCCAGACGTTCTTCCAAGCAGAAAACGTTCCTACTAATTTCTTTGTGGGACTTGGTTATGGAACTATGAGTGAAGCTAGTACATTAGACACAGTTCCTAATGAACCTTCTGGGAATGGCTATAGTAGAATAACATTAACTCGAGATACGACCGGCTTTCCAGAAATGGAGATGGAGGATGGAGATTGGGTTGTTTGGACTGAAGAAAAATATTTTGAGGCTTCTGGTGGATCTATAGGTCCAGTCAATATAGCTTTTATAGGAGCTACTCTTCCTGATGCAACGGAGAGATTAGTTTCCTACCTTTCTCTACCTATTGAGGTTACATTGGCTGATGGGGAAACCTATACCTTTGCGATAAAGATAAAGGCAATGTAAATGAGACTTGAGTTTGAGATCATAGTAGATCGTTCTCGAATGCTGGACTTGATGCAGTTGATACCCAAAAAGTATCATAATTCTGAAGTTCTTCAAGCATTAGTTAAAAGAGGATTGAATCATCTTGTAGGATCATGGCTGACTAAAATAGATGATTTAATTTTACTTCAAGATCCAGATGTTGTAGGTCTTCAATACATTTATCAGTTAGGAAATCTTTTGGGAGTAGAATTTCCTTATGTCAGTGAAGATTTTGAAACAAGGGTTAGAAAAGAACTTCGAAATGTTATAGATTGGTATAAGGTAAAAGGTACGTATGAATCTTTAAATATCATAGCTAATCTTCTTGGTGTAAAAGCTAATATCTACGACTTTTATACAAATGATTACGTTAACTTTTATGCATCAGAATGGTTTGTAGGAGAAGAAGGTGAGAATCCACCAGGATTTGATGATACATTTTACAAATCTCCACATTTTGGTTTTGAGGTTATCTTAAGAAACAAAATAGATAATGTAGGAGAAGGATCCTCTGAAGGGTGTGGACATCTTTGGTCCTTTGATAGTTTTAAGGATCTAATCAGGTATTTGAATCAAGTCAGACCTGTCAATACTGTTCCTCATTTTGTTCTTCTTTTAGATATAGATATGGACGAAACATCTACATATGATTGGCCTTCTGGTTGGTCTTTATTATGGGATGATTTGGTCTCTGGAAGTGTTGGAGGTCCTCCAGTTGTCATAGGAGATATAGTAGGACGAGTTTTAGTAGATCGTCCCATTTCACGAATACGATTTGATGAACATACCGTATCAGGGGGAAGGGAAATTCGTTTCGATCAAGATAATGGAGAAGGAGAACATTGGAGATGGGACTCTTATGATACAACTTTTATGTTATCTATAAATAGTTGGAAAATAGGAACAGGAAATAAGCACTGCACAATTTTAGACAAAGCTCAAGCCCTTCTCACGCCTGGATTTGATATAGAAACTCAGTATGCTTCAGGCGTTCAGGCTTCTTATGAAACAACAACCAATCCACTGACCGGGCGTCCAGAGTACATTTGGAAAGATGATGGAGGAGATGAGATCCTAGTCTTATCTGATCTGGATGATAGTTGGGAATTTGAAATAGTCCTTCCTTCAGAAACACAGATAGAAGGTCTTTCAGAAGCAGTTTTATATAGGGATGGAGAGCCAGTAGTTGCAGCTTTGTTTCCTGATATCGACAAGGATGGTTCTGGTATATATGATTGGTATTCTTTCACTGGCGTACAATTAAGAATTGTTTTTCGTTTGTATAAATAAAGGTATTAAACTATGACTCCTGAACAACTACTCACAGCAGAATATTATGATTTTGTTGATAGTCCTACTATTAACAGACGATTTAAAAATGTCCGTCCAGTAGGGATATATGACGGAGGGTATATAGCCCAAGAATCAGCTACAAGCATCCGTGTAAAAACAATGACTGCTGAAATTTCTTCCATTTACTTAAGTACAGTTCATCAGATTCAAGTAGAAATAACAGCAGACGCTTTAGTTACCTCGTTGGTTTCTACACAAAAGTACGTGGTTCTTCGCTGGCAGTACACCCCTGTTTCTGGATCTAATGATGTAACTATAGAAGTAGTAGCTCTTGGTGATATACAGACATACGATGTTATTATAGGAATTTTATCTTGGAGTGGTGCATCTATTTCTGGTATATCCTATTATGATAGTGTAAATGATGTTAGACGGACAACTCCGGAAACTCCTGAACAACTTCTTAAAGTAGTTCCACATCCCAGTGGAGGTAGAAATGTAGTTGTTAAGTACGGTAGAGCAATGATAGGAGGAACATTGTATACTATTTCTGACACGGAAGTAGTTTGTAGTGCAAGTGCTGGTTTTATCTATCTATCTTCTGCTGGAACTCCTATATTTGAAGCTGGAACTTCTTATACTAATAAGCTTCTTTTAGCATTAGTTAATGATGATGGAGTTATAGTAAAAAGTTCTATTACAGATAAAAGAGGATTTCTAACAGCTCCTTCTTCTGCTGCAAATTATAATTATGCAACCAGTGTAACGGCTTTTACAATTACGAAGGATGCTTCGACAGGTCCAGATGGACAAGGTTCATTTTATGATATTCCGGGTATGAGTATTTCTATTACGACAACAGGGAATCCAGTTCTAATTATGTTTAATGCCTCTCTTGGCTTTAGTTCAGGAAATAATGATAATTATGTACGATTGTTAGTAGATACAACTTTAGTTGCCAAGAAGGTTATAACATCTGGAGATAATGAGCATCAAGGCGAAGCCAGTATGATGGCTGTTGCTGTTGTTTCTGCTGGAGCTCATACAATCAAAGCTCAAGTTTGGCCAAAAGATTGTGATGTAAAAAATATTGGTCAAAGTGACGATGATTATCAAAATAGAAGAAATATAGCAGTTGTTGAGTTATAATAGATGGCTAAGAGAATTGAATTAGTAGATGAAGAGCAGATAGTTCTTCCAACGGTTCATACTTTGGAAACTGAACTAAGCCTTTCAGATGAAGTTCTTCAGATTTATACAGATATTATGTATATAGGTCCTTATCCTTCTCTTAGATATATGTTAGATTATGATGGAGTTATAACGGAATCTTGGCCTACTGTATTAGCACAAAGTAGTTCAGTTATAAGAGATGTTCTTGGATCTTTTATAGGATTTGGAGGTCAACTAACCTACAAATTTAAATCAAACGGTGTTTTGGATACATCTTTTGGAACAAATGGGCACATAGAAGAAGTAGCAGGAGGATATACTGGAATAGTAACTGATACAGAGAGAAATATTTACACTGAATATACGAATGACGGATATGTTAGAAAATTTAATAAAAGTGGAGTGGAGCTTTGGCAATCTGACATAGATGTTACAGGGTATGTAGACTGTCCATTAGACCTTTCTGATGATTATGTTGTCGCCGGAACTTTTACGGGATATGGAGATTTAGATATAGTTTGGCTTTTTGATAGAGATGATGGTCATTTTGTCAGTAGTATTATAGAATTGCCAAGATATACTAGATGTAATTTTGTTGATTATGACGAACGGAAAGACAGAATCTACTTAGGTTTATACATAAGTGGAACTATAACCTCTTCTGTTTCTATTCGGTCTTTTAGGGTTTATGAAAAAAGTACCGAAACGCAATTGTATACAACTACGTTGACTGCTGGATACGTTCGATCTATATATCGATTGGGAGATTATTATTATTGCTATGCATATCAGGCAGGATTAGATACGAAAGCAACTTTTCAAGGGTACACTGGTCATATTTTTAAAGTCAAAATCAATTTGGACTCATTAGAAGTTGTTGCATCTTACACATTACCCACAGGATATTTTCCTACAACGGCCCGATATACTTTAGCTGCAGATCAATATGGAAGGGTTTGGTGTGTATGCTACTATAAACCAGGAGATGCTATTCTTTATTATAAATTGTTCGTTTTAGATATGGACTTAGATCTTTTGTACATTCCTTCGGTTCAGATGGCAAATTTAGGAGGAGTTGCATGCATTCCGTTTGTAAGAAATTATGATGTAGGTTTATTGCCCTCTGGTTATCCAGTATAGTATAACGAAAGGAGTACTCATCAGTGGTGGATAGAGATACTGTATTTGTTGTTGGTGGAGGCCCTTCCTTATCCTCCTTTAATTTATCTAAACTTTCTAACTATCATACCATTTGTATTAACCAATCTGTTTTCGACATTCCAAATCCGGATTATCTAATAACTTGTGATTACACTTTTCTTATCAAATTAGGAAAGGAACGTCTTTCTACTTTATCTTGTACACGTGTTTTTGTTGCTAATTTTATAGGAGAGGCTCTAAAAGAAACGGGAGGAAAGATTATAGATCCACATTGTAATCTTTTTTATGATTTGTCCTCTTTTGATACGATTATAAAGGCACGAAATAGATCAGGAATAGGAGGAACGTTCAGAGATTTTCGATCAGGGGGCAATAGTGGCTACTGTGGGTTTCAATTAGCTGTTCTTCTTGGCTATAAAAAGATAGTTTTTGTTGGAATAGATCTGACAATTGTTGGGCGAAAGACTCATTATCATTCAGTATATACAACGGAACTAACTCTGTTTAAAAGAAGGTTGGATACTTACTATGCTGAATTTAAGCATGGGATAGATCAGGTAAAAAGAGACTTCCCTAATATCAAGATGAGCACAGGAACTCCTGGAAGATTACAAGAGTTACTTCCTCTAGAAAGCCCTATATAATACTCGAAAAACACTCTACGTGTCACTGCAGTGATTTTTAAAGGATAGATTAGAGACTTTGATTAAGAAAGATTTAAAACACGTGAAGACGCTTACAGTGATTATTCCAACAAGGGGCCGATTACAGAAGTTAAAGGAAACGTTAGCTTCAATTCCTACTCTTCCTTACGTTAAAATTTCTGTAATCTGTGATGATGATGCAATAACTAAATATGAATTGGAGAAAATGAAAAGATCCGATATGTCTGTTCATTGTTCTGGAAAACATAAAGGATCAGTCTGGTGCAGAAATCTTTTAATAGGAAATGAGGAGGATGGAGTTTTGTATGCAACAGATGATATTATATTTCTTCCTAATTCTATTCAGACAGCTTTTGAAACTTTTAATAGAACTTTTTTAGATGATGATGGAATAGTAGGGTTCCTACAACGTCCAGGAACTTTTGATCCTACTGGAGTAGGTTTGGTGGGACAAACGTTTCTAAAACGATTTCCCAATAAAGTTCTGTTTTTTCCTAAATACTACCATTTTGCGTCTCAGGAAATAGGAAGATTATGTGAAAGGATTAAAATAGAGGCAAGAAAAGTTGTCTTTGTTCAACATCCTTCCGTGGTTGTTGAACATAAACATCCTGGAATGTTCAAAGAACTTATAGATCAAACACATAGAGATGCAAGGGTATATAAGAATGTAGATCAAAGTTTATCAAAACAAAGAAAACAACAAAATCTTGTATGGGGACGAATAGTTTAAGGAGAAACTTATGCACTGTTTGATTACAGGAATTACAGGATTCGTTGGGAGTCATTTGTGTGATTATCTGCTGACTCAAGGTGTTCAGATTTATGGATTGTGTAGATGGAGATCTCCTTTGGACAATGTAAGACACTGTCTTGGGAGTTTTACATCTGTTTATGGGGACCTCCTTGACTTAAGTTCTATGATAGAAGCTATAGATACTATTCGTCCTGATTTTATATTTCATCTGGCAGCTCAATCTTATGTTCCTTACAGTTTTGTAGCTCCAGGAATAACCGTTCAAACAAACTGTTTGGGAACAACGAATCTATTAGAAGCAATAAGACTTGTCCGTAATAAATGTCTTACATATGATCCTGTTGTTCATATTTGCTCCTCTTCGGAAGTATACGGACAAGTTCTTCCAGAGGAAGTTCCAATTGTTGAAACAACACCTTTTCGTCCAGCATCTCCATATGCTGTATCAAAAGTCTGTGAAGATATGTTGGGTGCACAATATTTTCTCTCTTATGGAATTAAAACAATTCGAACTCGTATGTTTACACATACAGGACCAAGGAGAGGAGATGTTTTTGTTGAATCAACGTTTGCCAAACAAATTGTTGAAGCAGAATTGAACCTTAGGCGTCCAATTGTTTATGTTGGTAATTTAGATAGTATAAGAACTTTTGCCGATGTCAGGGATACGGTCAGAGCCTACTGGATGTTAGTCAACACTTGCGTTCCAGGAGAAGTATATAATATAGGAGGAGATTTTACAGAATCTGTTGGGGATATGTTAAATCGATTGATAAAGTTATCTAATTTGGATGATATAGAAATTCAAGTAGATCAATCCCGTTTACGTCCATCAGATGTAACATTACAAATTCCGTCCTCAAATAAGTTCAAAGAAGCTACAGGGTGGAAGCCAGAAATCACTTTTGAACAGACGTTATTAGACTTGCTACACTATTGGAGAGATTGGTATGATCGAAATAATGGTTAAACTGTTTCGGAAAATGTACTTAATCCGTTCTGCTGAAATAGCTATCCGGCAGGAGTATCAGAAAGACGAGATGAAAACTCCTATGCATATGTCTATGGGAAGTGAGGCTATTTCTGCAGGATTATGTGAGGCACTCGGAAAAAGAGCAGCTGTATTTGGAACTTACCGATCCCATGCTCTATACTTGGCAAGAACAGAAGATGTAGATGGATTCTTTGCAGAAATGTATGGGAAAGAAACTGGACCTTCACAAGGAAAAGCAGGGTCTATGCATCTTTGCAATCCAAGATTAGGGTTTATGGGAAGTTCAGCAATTGTTGGTGGGATTCTTCCTATAGCTGTTGGATATGCATTTTCTAATCAGTACTTGTCTAGATCTTCCCCCACAGCAGTTTTATTTGGAGACGGAGCAACAAATGAAGGTACGTTCTGGGAAAGTATTAATCTAGCTTGTGTGAAGAAAGTTCCTATTATATTTGTTTGTGAAGATAATGGTTTAGCTGTTCATACTAAAAAAGAAACTAGAAACGGATTTACAAATCTTACAGATATTATTACGTTTTTCAAATGTATGTCTTATAAATATGAGGGAACTAATGTAGAAGTTATATACAACATATTTGAAGAATGTGTTAAGAATCTCCATTTAGGGCCTTGTTTCGTTCATCTTAAGTATTATCGATATCTACAACACGTTGGAGTAAACACAGATTTTGATAAGGGATATAGAAACGAATCTGAATTTCACTGCTGGCATAGTATAGATCCGATAAAAATGTGTGAGAAGCAACTTCTTAACGGTTGTATCTCTACTGAAACAATAGAAGGTATAAAAGAAGAGATAGATCAAAGAGTTAAGGCTGGTATAGAATTTGCTAAGAATTCTGATTTTGCTCCAACCCTTTCTATTATAAAAGGTGTATACTATGATGCGTACAATAACGTACTGTGAGGCACTTAAGGAGGCAACTGCTTATATTCTTGAGAAGCATTCTAACGCTTTTTTGTATGGAATAGGTGTTCCAGATCATACAGAGATTTTTGGTTCCGTTAAAGGAATTTATGAACAGTACGGAGACAGGAGATGCTTTGATGTTCCTTTGTGTGAGGACACATTGGCAGGATTTGGTTTGGGAGCAGCTCTTGGAGGTCTTACACCTATATTCATAAATATACGTGTGGATTTTTTACTATTGGCATTAAATCAATTGGCTAATATGATTAGTAGTTATCAATATATGATGAACGGATCTTATCCTCTTCCGTTTGTTATTAGAGCAGTCATAGGACGTGGATGGGGACAAGGATGTCAGCATAGTAAAAGTTGTCAGTCAATATTTGCTCATATACCTGGACTAAAAGTAGTAATGCCAACTACTCCTTCTGATGCAAAAGGTTTACTTATTTCTGCATGTGAAGATATGAATCCTGTTGTTTTTATAGAACATCGTTGGTTATATTGGCAAGAAGAAGAAGTTCAAGAAGGTCCTTTTAGAAGTACTATTGGAGAAGGACGTGTGTTACGAAAAGGGAAGGACGTTACAATTGTTGCAACTTCATGGATGAATGTTGAAACGTTAAAAGCTGCAGATATCTTACGAAGGAAGGCAGGAGTTGACGTTGAGATAGTTGATCCTAGAACTATTTATCCATTAGATGAGCAAATTATTTACGAATCTGTTAATAAAACTCATAATTGTATTGTTGCTGATAATGATTGGACGTTCTGTGGATTTTCTTCTGAAGTTGCAGCTTTGGTATCTGATAATTGTTTTCCTAGTTTAGAAAACCCTGTTAAAAGAGTAGGATTTAAGCATACTCCTTGCCCAACTGCGAGACATTTGGAAAATGAATTTTATCCTAATTCTATTGAAATTATTCAATGTGTACAGGAACTTTTGGATTTAGGCTCAATAGATTTATTGGATGAAGAATTTTATTCTAATGAAAACCGTTTTAAAGGACCTTTTTAATGGAAACTGTAAGAAAAGTATGGGGAGAAGAATATATTATTGTTAATAAAGAGTATTGTGGCAAGATTTTGACACTAAAACAACAGCATAGATGTAGTATACATCACCATAAAAATAAGAACGAAACTTTTTTGGTTCTAGAAGGACTTGTTCTTATTGAAAAAAATGGAGAATTGTTTGTCCTTCATCCCTTCCAATCTATAGATATTTTGGCAGGGGAAAATCATAGATTTACTGGACTTACAGGAAGCAGAATGATAGAGTTTTCTTCCCATCATGAAGATGACGATAGCTATAGAACATCTTCTAGTGAGAGAGTTCCTGATTGTGATTTTCATCCTCTTTATAGTAAATATGTGAAAGGTGGAGACTAATGTGTTGGCATGATAGAATTGCAGCAGATACAATCCTTCAACTGGCTTATGATTTTCATATTGGTACGTTTTTAGAGACAGGAACGTTTAAAGGTGTTAATGCAAAATTCCAATCAAAACGATTTAAACAAGTTATTAGTTGTGAGATCAATCCTGAATATTTCAAGATGGCTAAACAAAGAGTCAGTAACTGCCCCAATGTTTATCTTTTTAATATGAGTAGTCCAGAATTTCTTAAGCTATTTGTTGATCTTTACGAAGCTACTGAAAGAAAAGATTACTTGTTTATTTATCTGGATGCACATTTTTACGATCCAACTTTAGATCCTAAGGATCGTTGGGTAGTTTTGAAAGAGTTAGAAGAGTTGGAAGGATTTGAGAATTGTATCATTTGCATTCATGATTTTGATTGTTCGGGGCTTGGGCATTTAACATATGATGGAATTCCTTTAGATTTCAATCTAATAGCAGATAGGATTCAGAGAGTTAATCCTGGATTTTATTATTATTGCAATACAAAACAATTTAGTGAAATCCATACTGAGCAATCTATTATTGGGATACCAGGTATGAAGAGAGATGAGGATACTTTAAACAATATAGAATTTACACATTCTACAGAAGCAAGAAAATATAGGGGGATGATTTACTGTACACCTCAAAAATTGAATTTGTCAAGATATCGTTTAGTCCGTTTTGAACATCCAAGAATTTCCTATCCTCCCGTGGAGTCGGTATTGTTATGAGTATCCCAAAAGTAAGTATTATCGCAACAGCTATCCATACGGAATTCTGGCAAAAGCTCTATGCAGATCTTTCCAGAGATAATCCTATTCCCTTTGAGATAGTTTTTGTAGGGAGTAAAAAGCCAGATTTTGCTCTGCCTCCTAATTTCATTTATATCTATTCTGATGCCAAGCCAGTTCAGTGCTTAGAAACAGCAGCTAGGAATGCCCACGGTGAGTATTGCATGATTACGGCAGATGATGTAGAAGTCCCGCCGAGAATGCTTTATGATATGAACTACTTTTTAATTCGAATGTTCAGTGATAAAGCCATTGTCTCGGCGAGATTTGCGGATTCTGCAAATGGGCCTCCTAATGATAAACTTCTTGTTTTGGATACCAGAAATCCAAGATCTCCCGTCTTGGGAGTTAATACGATGATTAAAAGGAGTGTATGGAAGGAGATAGGAGGATTGGACAAACGTTTCTTTGCCTTCAAAGCAGATTTAGATCTTCAAATGAGAATATATGCTTCTGGAGGATATTTATTTTTAGTTCCAGATAGTATAGCCAGGGAGAAGCCACGTCCAGGACCAAGATTGGTAGACACATTTTCAGCACATGATAGTAAGATTTTGTATGATCTTTGGGTACTTCCTAATGGAGAAACCAGTAAAACTCGAATGGGAGAACTTCATCCTTTTGAAGATAATGAGATTCCAATAGTGAGATAATTATGACAACTCCTTATATTAGTATTATTAGTTCAGCTATTCATACGCAATTTTGGATGGAGATTTATAATCAGTTTAATTGTTCACTAAATAAAGTTCCGTTTGAACTTGTGTTTGTCGGAAATAAAACTCCTAATTTTCAACTCCCTCCTAATTTTATTTTTATTTATAGTGATGCAAAACCAGCCAAATGTTTTGAGATTGCTGCTAGAAATGCTCATGGAGAATATATGATGTTCTTTCAGGACGATCTTATAATTCCTGATAGAGCCTTGAATTGGATTTGTGCATATATTCCAAGACTTCCAGAACAAAAGAAGTTAGTTCTTACACCACGATTTAGTGATACTCCTAATGGAGAACCAAGAGATAATTTGTTAAGTTTCTATCCTCCTTATATAGGATCTCCAGTTATAGGAGTGGGAACTATTTTTCATAGACAACTATGGTATGAATTAGGGGGGATAGATAGACGATTTAATCTTCTTTTTTCTGACTATGATATGATGTTAAGAATTTATGAGCAGGGAGGAATTCCTTTTATAGTTCCAGAATGTGTGTTGAAAGAACGTTCTCATGAAGGAAGGAATAGATTGATTAACAACTATAAACCTGATAGAGAACTTTTATATTCATTATGGCTTCTTCCTGATAAAACAGTAAGTAAGAAAAGACTGCAATCGTTGCAACCTTATACAAAAGAAGAGATTGTTATAGTGAGATAAGATTATGGAACTTCTACTACTTATTCTTATTATTGCATTTTGCTTTGGAGGCAAGGGAGAACAAAGAGCTAGAACGTATATCAAATCTCCACCAAAAACACCACGTCCGGAAAATGTAAACCCGATACCTCATTCTTTTAAAAAGGACAGCACAAATGGAACTGAATCTAAAAGGTAAAACTGCTTTAATTACAGGAGGTACTCACGGGATAGGGAAAGCTATAACCATGAGTTTGGCTTTGGAAGGATGTAATGTTATATTTGTATCCAGTAATAAAGATAGAGTTGATTTCATGATAGGAGAGATGGAACCTCTTCGTCAGAAGTTGGAGTTTAACTATGCTGGTTTTTGTCATGATTTAACTCAAGAAAATGAAATTAGAAACTGTTTGAAAAATATATATACTCTTATTCGTGATATCGGAACTATTGATATTTTGATTAATAATGTTGGAGGAGGAGGAAGACGGGGAGATAGAATGTGGGAAATAACCCAGCAAGATATATGGGAGGAGGTAATGGCGAAAAATCTTTTCGTTTCATCAATGTTTACAATGCATCTTATTCCTGATATGATTAAGAAGAAGTGGGGAAGAGTAGTTACTATATCTTCAATTTATGGAAAAGAAAGTGGAGGACGTCCATGGTTTACAGCAGCAAAATCAGCACAAATAGCCATGATGAAAGAATTATCACGGAACAGGAGGTATGTATCCTCTGGAATTACTTTTAATACGGTTTGTCCAGGATATATAGATATTCGTGATAATCAGAAGATAGAATATTTGGAAGCTATAGATATTCCTGCAACACGCTATGGGGATCCTTTTGAAGTAGCCAACGTAGTTAGTTTCTTATGTTCAGATAAAGCTTCTTATGTTAATGGAGCTTGTATTACTGTAGATGGGGGTTTAAGTCATAGTTTTTAGAATAAGGAGTCAAAAATGGTTGTTCAAAGACCTTCAACGAAAAATGTTAAATCATCAAAACTATTTACTGATAAAATTCAACTATTTCATGTAGGAGGCGTAGGCGGAATAGGCCCTGCTTCCGTTTTATATGGATTTGGTGTCAATGGAATTCATCAAACAGTATTTGAAGCAGATAATGAAAACTTCGCTCCTTCTTCTGGAATAGAGACCACAATTGTTCCCAAATGTATTTGGAGCGAAGAAGCTGAGATTGACTTTCATTCAATGTGGAAACCTCTTGCCAGTAGTGTCTACCGTGGAAGTACAAAAAATGCCAAATTGCAACGTCAGGATGTTAATCATAGACTCGTTATCGAAGAGATGTGCCACGTTGTAAAAACTCATAAGGTTAAAGCAACAACATTGAATAAGTTGATTGAGAATAAGGAGATCCCAATTCCTGATTATCTCAGTATGGATGTTCAAGGAGCAGAGCTGGCTATTATGCAAGGATCTACTACAGCTTTTGAATCTGATCTTTTAGGAGTTTGTACCGAAGTAGAATTTCAAGAACTATATGAAGGACAACCTTTATTTGCTCATCAAGATGCCTTTTTAAGACAGTATCAATTTACATTGTGGAATTTCTTCAGCGTTGAGTATTGGTATCCTGGACTAATTATGGGACAAGGAGCTTTTACTGTTGCAGAAGCTGTTTATTTCCGTGACGTGAATTGGTTTGTTGAAAGATATGAAAATGATAAGCAGTCCCTTCTGGAACGTCTTCTTAAGTTGGCTTTGGTTGCCAAGCAATCGGGTTTTGTTTCTTATGGCTTGTATATTCTAGACTATATCTCCATTCATCTTACAGATCTTTACTATCAATTTCAGAAGGAACATGTAAACGCTTGGTTTACCAAAGACTTAATTGCATATCATACAGCTATGTGTACGCAAAGAAAACAGTATGAAGCCACTCCATCATGGGCACAATCAGCAGGAATTGACTTAAGTAAAATGTAGGAGTCTTAGTATGCTATCGCAAGAAATCAAAGATTATCTAAAAGGAAAGAACTGTCTTGTTACAGGAGGAACTGGACTCATAGGACGACAAGTTGTTGATCTATTAGTGGATTGTGAGGCAGCAGTAACTTCTGTTTCTCTTGATTCCCTTACTCTTAATAAGCATGCTAATTATGGCGTTGTTGATCTTTCTGACTATAAATTCATAAGATCACTTATTAAAAGTATGGATCTTGTTCTTCATGTAGCTGGAATAAAGGGATCAATTGAAGTAACAAAAACAAAACCTGCTAGCTTCTTCGTTCCTCTTCTTCAGATGAATACAAATGTTTTAGAAGCTTGTAGGTCATGTGGAATAAAACGAATGGTCTATGTCAGTTCTGTCGGGGCATATCAATCTGCAGAGATATTTAAAGAAAAGGATTGTGACTTCTCTAAACCTCCTATGGACGAATTTCCGGGTTGGGCAAAAAGGATGGCTGAACTGCAAATTCAAGCATATAAGAAGCAGTATGGAATAGTAGATTATGCTATTGTCCGTCCTGCTAATATATATGGACCTGGAGATAATTTTGATTCTAAAAATGCTATGGTTATTCCTTCTCTTATGGCAAGATTAGTGGATGGAGAAAATCCATTAGTTGTATGGGGAGACGGTTCAGCTGTACGAGATTTTGCTTATTCTAAAGATATTGCAGAAGGAATTATTCGGGCTCTTTACTATGGAACTGATGGAGAAGTAGTCAATCTTGGATCTGGAAAAGGAGTTACTATTCGTGAGTTAGTAGAAACATTAGCAGAGGTTTGTAAGGATGATCTTTCTTTTGACATCAAATTTGACGAAGCAAAACCTTCTGGATTTCCTAAACGTGTTATGGATATAACCAGAGCACAGCAGTGGTTTGGTTGGGAACCTACAACTTCTCTTAAAGATGGATTGAAAGAAACCTGGGATTGGTTTTTAGATCATGGAGAAGAATCACTTAAAAGAACGGATTATTTCAATGAGCAAGCCACTAGTTAGTATTTATGCTGCGGCTATTCGACCTTCATTATGGATGAGATTATACGAATCTCTTCTCCAAAATGAAGATATAAGATTTGAAGTTGTTTTTGTCGGACATATTCCTCCTAACTATGCTCTTCCAAAAGATTTTAAATATATTTATAGTCCAGTGAAACCTGTTCAGTGTGCAGAAATAGCTTTTCGAAATACTCAAGGACATTTTTGTATACAAGCGTTTGACGATCTTGTTTTTGGACCACATGCTTTGGATTGTTTATTTAGACAATATAAAGAAGTTGGTCATAAATGGTATCTTCCCTGTTGTATTCAGTATGCAAAGAATGTTCTTATAGAAAAAGAGAGATGCAGATTCTTTGGATGCATTTTAGACTCTCCTATTCTTCCTATCTGTGGATTTTATAGGAGGGATGCTTTGGAGGAAGTAGGGAGTAGAGATAGTTGTTTTATTCGTACATATGCTGATTTAGATATTGCTATGAGATACTATGAAAAAGGAGGATGGGCAGAGTTTTGTGATCATGCAATAGTCAATGAGCTTCCTCCTGAAAATACTACAGACTATTCAGGGTTGAATCATAAAGGATCACAAATAGATTGGCCAAAACTTCTTTCTCTTTGGAGTATTTCTAGAGAAGACTATAAAATACATTCTAGACCTTTTTATTGTGTAATGGGAGATACGTTCGTAGTAAAAAATAGAATACGCCCTGTTGAACCTTTTGTTGAAGATGGCTTACTAGATCATTCACAAGGAGCTAATGATGACTGGATCTAAACCTTTAGTCAGTATTTATATGCCAGCAATTCGACCTCACTGGTGGAGAAGAATTTATGATTCTCTTCAAAGCAATAAGAAAGTAGATTTTGAACTGATCTTTGTAGGACATGTTCATCCTGATTTTCCTATGCCTAGCAATATGATTCATATTTACTCTCCTGTCAAACCTGCACAGTGTGCGGAAATAGGATTCCGAAATTGTCATGGACAGTTTTGCATGAATATAGCAGATGACATCGTTTTTGGAGAGAGATGTCTGGATATTCTCTACGATAAGTTTATATCATTAGGAACGGATTTGGTTGTTGTTTCTTGCATTCATCATGCTGGAGGAAAGCCACTTCCCAAGGAGATGAACACGTTTTTTCCTAATAATCCTTCTACTCCTATTAATCCTATAGCTGGATTGTACAAGACAGAAGTTTATAGAAGTTTGGGGTCAAGGGATAGAAATTTTGTATGTACATATTCTGATTCTGACATGGCTTTCAGATTGTATGAACGTGGAGGAAAAAGTGTAATATGTGAGGAGGCCCATGTTCACGAAGTTAACCCTCCTGGAACACGTCATGATTCAGGATTGAATTGGATAGGAAAAGATATAGATTGGCCTCTTATGTTAGATTTATGGTTCAAAAACAGAAGTACGGTTTATTTAGGAAAACGATCTCGTTCCATCGACCCATTCGTAGAAGAAGGATTACTTACAGCATCTCAAGGTCCGAAAGGAAAATGGCAGTGAAACCAGTAATTAGTTTATATGTCCCTAGTATAAGACCAGAAAATTGGCCTAAACAACTTGCTTCTTTAAAGCAAAGTACTGTTCCTTTTGAAGTTATTTATGTAGGGCATGTTCCTCCTATTGAAGGAAAGAACTATCCTCCTGAACTTCAGTATATTCATAGTGCTGTCAAACCAGCTCAATGTGCCGAGATAGGGTTTAGAGCATGTGAGGGAGAATTTTGTATATTTGCTCAGGATGATGTCATATTTGGACCTAATACATTGGATATTCTCCATGCTGCTTTCTTAAAGCAAGGAACAGACTTGTCTGTTGTATCGTGTATGCCTTACTTAAATGGAAGTCCTCTGGAAACAGCTCGATACCGTTTTTGGGATGGAGACCGTGGGAGTCCTATGACTCCAATAGGAGGATTATACAAGAGGAGTGTACTGGTAGAATTAGGCGGGATAGATAAGAATTTTGTGTGCACTGCTTGGGATATTGATCTATGTATGAGATTATTTGAACGTGGAGGATTTGGAGTTTTTTGTGAGGGAACTATTGCGAATGAAGTAGTTCCTCCTAACTCCACGAGACTGTGCTCCTATGGAGCAAGAATTGATCGTCCACTTCTTCACACTCTGTGGACTATGACGCACGGAGAATATGCTCATCAAAAGAACATCCCTATTCATTATTTGAATCCTGGTCGAAAACCCAATGGAGTTATTTGTAAGAATCGCCGACGTCCCTTTGAACCTTTTTCTCCTATTGATCTTTTAGTCAAGTCTCAAGGTCCTACAGGAAGATGGCAATGAAAACACACTCTCGATTCAGGACAAGATGTCGATCTATGCCTACAACTTTTGAAAAGCCTATTATTAGCATATATGTTCCTTCCATTCGCCCTTCTTTATGGAAGAGATTATACGATTCGTTACTTCTTAACAGAACACCATTTGAAGTTATTTTTGTAGGCCCTATAACTGGAAGGTTTCAACTTCCTAAGAATGTCAGATATATCTGTACATCAGTAAAACCTTCTCAATGTGCAGAAATAGGATTAAGATCCTGTATAGGTCAATATTGTATATTTGCTCAAGATGATATTGTTTTCAGTAAAAAAGCTTTAGATATTCTCTATGAAACAGCCAAAGAAAAAGGAGATCAGGTTGTTGTTTCTTGTTATCCTTGTGTCAACTATAGAAGATTGCAAGATTCTTATTACAGATTCTTTCCTGTAGATGATAAAGATACAATTCATAAAAAAGATAGTCCTATAGTTCCTTTGTGTGGCATATATAAAAAATCAGTTTTGATGGAGTTAGGAGGAATAGATAGAAATTTTATTTGCAGTTGTTGGGACATTGATTTAGCTATGAGATTTTATGAAAAAGGAGGGCAGGCTATATTTCATCCAGATGCTTTGGCTAATGAGATAGTTGTTCCAAAAGAAAAAAGATTAGCTGCAGAAGGAAAGAAAGACAGAACTTTTCTGGAATCTTTATGGACGATGACACATGAAGAATTCAAACATCCTACTAATGTTGGAATGCCTGTGTTTCATATAGATAACAATATACCTATTGGAGTCATAGTCAAGACTAGAAGAAAACCCTTTACTCCTTTTACAGAAGAGAATATTATGACTATTTCTCAAGATCCCAAAGGAAGATGGCAATGAAGCCAGTGATTAGCATTTATGTTCCTGGAGTAAGGCCTCATTTTTGGTTACAGATGTATGACTCCTTATGTGCTAATGATATTTCTTTTGAACTTATCTTTGTAGGACATATAGATCCTCCTTATATTCTTCCTAATAATGTTCTTCATCTTCATACACCAGTCAAGCCAGTGCAATGTGCTGAGATAGGGTTTAGATTATGCCAGGGTGAATACTGTATGTATCTTGCAGATGACATTTTGTTGAATCCACATGCGTTAGATATTCTTTATGAGAAAACAAAGGAGAAAGACGGATCTGCAATTTTTTCTTGTACTCCTTATATTAATGGGAGGAGGATTAAAACAGCTTCTTATAGATTCTTTCCTGCTGATGATATTAGTCAGTACAGAGAAGATAGTCCTATAACTCCTTTAGGAGCTTTATATAAAAAGAAATGGATCCGTGAGCTAGGAGGAATAGATAGAAATTTCGTTTGCACAGCTTGGGATATTGATTTGGCTATGAGATTTTATGAACAAGGAGGAATCTGTGAATTTTTAGAAGAGGCGGAAGCTAATGAGATTGTTCCCTCACAATCTGGAAGATTAGCAACGGAGGGAGAAGGAGATAGACTTACGTTAGAACGATTTTGGACTGTGAGAAGGACCAATATCACTCCGGAAGAAGAAAAAACTACTGTTATGTATGTTGATGAATCTTTACCCTTATGTATCCTGAAAAAGAGAACTTGTCCAGTAGAATCCTTTGTAGATGATAATATAGGAACACTTTCCCAGGGTCCCAAGGGAAAATGGGTATAAATGACACACTGGGTGTGCTTGTATGTGTTTTGTTTTTAATACGTGTATAAATATTCCCTTAAAACACGTATACGTGAATCCAATATAACTACTTATAATACAATAGGTTATATAAAAGATTGAAAAAGGTATTATAACTGCTTATAATACAATAGGTTATACATATGAAAATACTTTTTGTAATCAATCAGTTAGATTATGCAGATCATATATCTATAGCGTATCTATCTGCAATTGCAAAAAAGAAGGGACATAAGACAGCTCTTTGCATCCTTTCACAACATCCTTTGCTAAATAAGTTTATAGAGTTTCATCCAGATGTAGTAGCCTATTCTACGGATATAACAGGATTTAATAATATCGTTCTCGCCCATAGGACATTAAAAAGTATTCGTAAGTCCTTCGTTTCTATTTTAGGAGGGCCACATGCTACTTTTTCTCCTGGAACTTTTCTTGATTCTGGAATGGATGCCTACTGTATAGGAGAAGGAGAAGGTGCCTTTTCCGATTTTTTGGATGCTGTAGAAAGAGGAGAAGCTATTTATGCAATTCCTAATCTAATAACTTATGGAGGATCCACTCCTGTCAGGTCTTTGATTCAGGATCTGGACTTATTACCTTTTCCTGATAGAGAGTTGACTATTGCTAATTCTCATTTGAAAGATGTACCCAAAAAGACATTTTATACTACTCGTGGCTGTCCATTCAGCTGTAGTTATTGTTGTAACAACTATTATAAAGAACTATATAGAGGAAAAGGAAAGATCGTTCGTCGCTTTTCTGTTTCTCGTGTGTTGGAAGAAATTAGATTTGTTAGAAGTAGATTTAGAACAGATTTCATAAAGTTTGGAGATGATCTTTTTGCATTGAAAGCAGATGATTGGTTGAAAGAATTTGCAGAAAGATACCCAAGGGAAATAGGAATTCCGTTTAATTGTTATCTTCGTTTTGATCAGGTGGATAAAGAAGTTTTACAACTTCTTCAACAATCAGGATGTTATTCTGTTCATCTTTCAGTAGATAGTGCTTCGGAATATGTTAGAGAAAATATTCTTCATCGACAAATGAAGAAGATAGATATTATTTGGACGCTAAGATTGATCCGATTTTATGGAATGCATACGTGGGTCAATTTTATGCTAGCCCTTCCTGAATCTACTTTAGAGGACGACCTTACTTCTTTAAGTATATGTCGAAAAGGAAAAGTTACTTATCCTTCTTTTTGCACTACAGATCCGATGAAGGGAACGGCTCTTCATACGTATTGTATAAATAAAGGATATTTGGATCCATCCTATGAAGGGGATATGACAAAGCTAAAGGATAAATCTCCTTTAAACTGTTTTAGTAAAAAGGAAAAAGCAATTAGATACAATATAGCTTTGTTAGGATCTGTTGCTGCAAGAAGCCCAAAATATCTTGATTGGTTGTTTATGTTTCTAATTAAATATATTCCCCCCAATCCAGTTTTTAGATGGATTCAAAAATGGTTCTACAAGTACAGTATAACGCATACCATTTTTAAACTTCCGAAAGGCGAAATATGGAAACTGTAAAACGGTCCAGATTAGTTTCTGTTGAGAAAACTAAACTCCCTAACGTTCTTTTATTCAAAAGAGAAGTGTTTGAAGATCATCGTGGTACCTATGAGGAACTATGGAATGAAGAAGTGTATCAAGCAGAAATAGAACGTTTGATCGGTTTTAAGATGCGATTTATGGAAGACGATATAGCTATTTCCAACAAACATGTCTTAAGGGGACTTCATGGAGATGATAGGACTTGGAAGTTAGTTACTTGTTTAAAGGGACGGTTTTATATTGTTGTAGCGTGTAACGATTCTAATTCTTCTTATTACACAGATTGGCAGTCTTTTGTTCTTTCGGATAGTAATAAGCATCAATTGTTAGTACCTCCTATGCACGGGCATGGATATGTAGTTATGTCAGACGATGCGATATTTCATTACAAACAGTCACATTCTTATCGTGGGATGGTTCAGCAGTTTACAATTAAGTATGATGATGAACGTTTTGGATTTTGGTGGCCAGTCCAGAATCCTATTTTGTCCCTTAGGGACACGAGAGGCAAAGTATGAGTAATTTCTATCAGGGTAAGAAAGTATTGGTAACAGGAGCATCGGGGTTAACTGGAGCTTATGTTGTACAAACGCTTCTTGCAGAAGGATCTTTTGTTAGAGCTGTAGAGCATGTTACTCCACTTGTTAATAAAGATAACAGCTCAAGGCTTGAGATTTTTAAAGGTGGTCTATGTAATGTTGACAGTTGTCAACAGGCTGTTAAGGATATAGAATTTGTATTCCATTGTGCAGCTGTTACTTCTGGGGCTTATGATATTGTTAATACTCCAGCAAAACATATCACTCCTAATCTGATTATGTGCTCTCGATTGTTAGAATGTGCAGCAGCTGAAGGTATTAAACGATTCTTATTTATGAGCAGTAGTACTGTATATCCCAATAGTACTGCGGCTATGAAAGAAGACGATGCTTGGACTGGAGATGTTCATCCTTCTTATCAAGCAGTAGGATGGATGAAAAGATATGTTGAGAAGATGTGTGAATTCTATAATGATAGAACTCCTATGAAAGTCTGTATCGTACGTCCTGCTAATATTTATGGGCCTGGAGATAAATTTGATCTTAAGACCGCTCATGTTCTACCTGCGTTGATTCATAAAATAGTTCGTGGAGACAATCCATTGGAAGTCTGGGGAACAGGATATGATATGAGAGAATTTATTTTTGTTCAAGACTTAGTCAATGGACTTCTTTTGGCCATGAAACGATACTGTTGTGGCAAGCCTATAAACCTTGGATCTGGAGAATGTGTATCTATATCAGATTCAGTTAGTGCGATTTGTGATATTTGTGGATATAAAGGGAAGATTGTTTATAATGCTTCCAAGCCTTCTACTATTCCTATTAGAAGACTGGATTCTTCTTTAGCCAGGGCAGTATTAGGTTTTGCTACCAGTACTGATTTTAGAGAAGGTCTTTACTATACAATTAGTTGGTTCAAAGAGAATTGTAAGGAGCTGTTAACTAATGAAGCTTCAAAGTAAATTACGTCGTTGGCTTCCTCATTTTGCTGAGTTAGTAGATAGACTATCTATTCATCAACTCAAAGAGGTGTTTATTCCTGAGCATAAGAAAAAATATGCTTCGGAGATGAAAGATATTATGTATGATTTGGACTTACTGATTCAGGATAAAAAGGTCCCTTTGACTGCAGATATTATCCGTTGCATTGTTGTGATCTCACAGATAAATACTCATATCTGGTACAATGAAACTAAAGCTCGTAAAGGAGATACCCAGGATATTAAACTTCTTCAGTTGACTCATGGATTGAATGGGATCAGAAATAACGCCCAAAACCGACTTTTGGAATTGGTAGGACAATTAGAAAGAAAGGATTATAAAACTGATTGCCTGGCAGCTGAGTTTAAAGACTGGGAGATCAGCCTATGAAATTCTCTCTTCTTGTTTCATCCCGGGGACGTCCAGAGATGCTTCTCCAAATGTGGAGAACAGCGAATGAACATCGTTTTAAGCTTCCACTTCATGAAGGAGATTCCTTTCTTTCGCCTAAATGTAAACATCCTATTGAGCTTGTTTTATACGTAGATGAGGATGATAAAGATACATTAAATTGTTATTATAGTAAAATAGTAGCTTTAAATACTACTTTAATTATAGGAAAACGTCCAAGAATTTTAGGGGAAACAACAAACAGATGTGCCAAGGAATCTACTGGAGAAATCTGTATGTTGTGTACAGACGATGTTATTTTTCATACGGAAGGATGGGATGAATTAGTTGTTGAACAATTCTTAAATTATAAAGATCGAATAGTTCTTGTTTATGGCGAAGATGGAATTCAGCATGGACGAACAGCTACACTTCCTTTTCTTCATATCAATTGGATAAATACTATAGGACGTTTTCTTCCTACCTATTTCATCAGTGAGGTTGGAGATAGATGGTTAACTGAAGTTGCTACAAAAATAGGAAGATTATGTTATCTTCCTAATTTATATATTCAACACTTACATCCAGTCCATGGAACTATGCCTTATGATTCAACGTATACAGAAAGAAGGTCTATGAGAGCAAAGGAAGGGTCTTCAGCACAGTGGTCTACTCTTTATAATATGTATAATAATGTAAGGCAAGAAGAGGCAAACAAACTTCTTAATTATATCAATGAATATAAAGGATAATTATGGGATACGTTGTTACGCATGCTCGACGAAACCGTGCAGTAGTTCATCGTAAAAATAGATTGATTACAACTCCTTCTCCTATGAATAATAAAAGTAGAGACATCAGTGAACTTTATAGTCCTAAGATATGGGAAGGAAAGAGATGTTTTCTACTTGCAGGGGGAGATAGTTTAAAAAATTTTAATTACTCTTGTTTAGCAGGGGAACTCACTGTAGGTGTTAATAGAACTTTTGAAACGTTTGAACCTACAGTCAACTATTCTATGGATGTCAGTTTTTGGAATTGGCTTCATGGTTATAAAGCTAGTGAAGAGGAAGGACGAATTCGTCTCCAGAAGTGGCGGGAATATAGTGGCATAAAACTTTTTCTTGAAAATCCTGGAAAAGATTTTGGAGTTGGAACGTTTTTTATTAAACGTTTATCTGAAAGAGCTTTGAGTTTAAGTATTAAAAGAGGAATTTATGGAGGAACGAATTCTGGTTTTGGTGCTCTTTCTTTCATCATAGCTATGGGATGTAAGTTAATTTATCTTCTTGGACTGGATCTTAAAGTCAATGGAACATCTACACACTGGCATGATGGGTATCCTGGCCAGACCGTTGAGAGGACATCCAGAGTCTTGACTAACTTTCAGAAAGTATTTACTGAATTTGCTCCTTCTATACAAAGATTAGGAGTCACAGTTGTTAATTTGAATCCTGGATCTGCATTGGATTGTTTTTCCAAAGCGGATCCGTCTTCTATCCTATCTTGTGCTCATACAGTAGTTCCTTCTTCATCAGGATATGCAGAGATGAGTAAAGTTACAGGATTGTATCCTTCTTCTTTTCCTATTATTACTTCTTTCTATACAAAGAATTCTGGTTATGAACTAGAGGCCAAGAAGTTAGCCAGATCATTGAAGGATATGAACCTGGATTACGAGATAGTAGGAATAGTAGATAGAAAAAACTGGCAACTAAATATTCGGTACAAACCTGTACTGATTAAAAAGATGTTGGAAAGATACTATCCACGTCCAGTTTTATATGTAGATGCGGATGCTATCTTTCTTAAATTTCCAGAACTTTTGCGGACGTTAGATGCTGATGTTGCTATTCATACTGTAAAATGGAGTGTATACGGAAGAGATCGGGCGGACGAAATGTTAGGTGGAACTGTCTATTTTAAGAATACTCCCACAGCAAAAGGAATTTTAGATAAATGGGTTCAATTATGTGAGACAACTCCTTTATCAGTTTGGGATCAAAAAATACTTCAAGGTATTTTAGGAAATAACTATTATAATCTTCCTCCAGAATATTGTACTATTTTTGATAGTATGGGATCGGTGGTCAAGGAGCCAGTTATATTGCATACCCAAGCCAGTAGAAGACTAAAGCAATCTGGAAGACATTTACATACAATTACAAGACCTTCCAGGAGGAGAAAAAATTAAAACATCTCCACCCTGATGGCCCGAGAGAGGTCGTTGCAACCATCCTGCACACCCTCTCGGGTTTTTAACAAAAAACTGCCTGAAAGAAATGTACAATCAGGCAGTTACGAAGAGGGAACGTAATGAAGTCAAATAGAAGACTTTAATAACGATCTTATTTTCATCTCAATACTTCTTCCATGGGAACTTTTAATGTTTAGTTCTTCTCGAATTCTTTTTCTTAACGTTGTAAGATTTATTTTAAATACTTCAGAGAAAAGTAATCTCGGATCCAAAAGAAACTTTAAATATTCTTTTTCTATTTGTGTAAGTTGATCGTCTAACATAAACAATGAAACATCATTTTCTTTTGCAGGAAGAGCTTTATGAAGAATAGTTGTGTCGTTACTATCTAAAGTTTCTTGATTTATCGATCGATAAGATTTGTATACTATTCCTCCTAATCTCCTCTTTAAACAGAATTTGAAAAATCCTTCAAAGGAACCTATTTCTTTATTATAACGATCTTGGCATGACAAAAATACAATAATCCCTTCATTGAAAAGGTCTTGGAAATCATATATGGTTGGTTTTTTAAGTTTTAAGTAGCAAACCGCAGCATGCGCCTTAATGGTCTCTATCAACTCTTTTGAAGGCATCCGTTCCTTATAAGATTCCATATCTACTCCTAAAGTAAACTTTTTCTAACGAATATTCTTCCTTTGAAATTGACTGCATCTAATTCTTTCCGTTTAATTCGGTTATAGATTGTAGCAGTTGTTACGCCGTCTGCTTGTGCCTTTTCAAAAGCTGGCATCCATTCAGATTGAGATTGTGCCATTTCGTATACTGACATCTCTCTAAGTGTTTCTACTAATCTTTGTGTCATGCTATTTGATCTCCGTATCAAAGAATACAAGTATATATGCAAGGCAGAAGAGCATCAAGTAAAATTTTATAAAAATTAAACTTTATCCTACATTCTTTTTACTCTTTATGTGATGGAGGAAAATACATCCCATGATGACTTTGAAGCCTTGTAAAAGTTAGGAATGGGTTTAATCACAAGCAAACAAACCTATATCTTTGGGAGTTCATTCATACTAACCATATTGAATGTATTGTTGGAGAAGTCTAGGGCTATTGCCATAGGAATATAAACAAGGTTAGAAGAGTTGATCTTATTCTTCAACCCTGGTTTCCATCCTGGCTTTCTCTTTTTGACGTACTTGGGACAGTGAGCTGTATGAGCAGCTACGGCAACGGGTGTTTTGAATCCGCCCTTACCACACCACTTACATTTGTACGTTTTTGTCATTTTCGTTCTCCTTCCAAGATTCTAAAATACGACGTTCACAGGACGTCCATTTATCAAGTTTAAGAAGATTGTCAAGAAGTGGTGCAACAGTTTCTTCGATAGATTGATAGCATCCGTTTAATGGGATCCCAATTCTTCCTTGCCGCTTCTGTTGGAAGTATTTTTCCTATCGTTTGAAATGGAGGTTCATAAACGAAAGACCAGTATGGAGATTTAGCTTTACATCCTTTTCCAAAGCTACATCCTTCTCCGAAGCTACTATTTGCTGGAAATACTTTTCTTACGTATTTATCAAAAACTTCCCAATTATCAATTTGTTTTTGCGTAATCATTTTTTTCCTTAAAATTCTAATGGACCTGTTTCATATTTTCTTCGTATTTGAAAATGTTTACAACCAAAACATCTGGTTATATATGTTGTTTTTCTTTTACGAACAGAATTAGGATTGATACAAAATCCTTCATCTATAGTATTATCAGAAAAGTAAGACCATGTACAGTCTTTACAATCTCCTTTTTTTCTCAATAAGATTTTTTTGATTTGAGTCTTTAACTTATAATACCACTTACATTTGCACGGTTTCATCTTTTATTCCTAACAACCAATTTCTATTGGCTTCTAGTAGTGACTTCGCTTTCTCTATTTCTATAACAACTCCTCCCATTGTTCTTGCCTCCTTTTTGGCTTTCTTTTCGTTGTCAAACTGTAGCCATCCTATCCCTTCTTTGCATAAAACTTTTGTTTTAGAGACGTTCATAATTACGAATCTTGTTCCTACTAGTTCTCTAATTATCGGACTTTGGACTATCTGCTGTTTAGCCAGTGCCATGCATCTCTCGCAGTATTGTTCGTTGAGATGTCCTTTAACTCCCCACGCATCAAAACTAAGATAAGTATGCATAACCTTAGCTCCGCATAGAGCTACGATAGGATTTTCTTTCTTACTGATATGGTAATGCCAAACCCCTGCAATTCCTTCTGTGATAACAAATAACTTATCCATTCTTATCCTCCATAAAGTACATTTTTACTTTTTTAGAATTTTTATTTGGTGAGCTAGAAGTTCAATCGCTCTGGAAAATACTGATATTAAAAAAGCACAATCACTTATAGATAGATTCATTTCAGATAGATTAAGAGTTAAAGTTTCTACTTCCTTCGTATTTATCAACTTCGTGATTGTCATGTTCTTTCCATTGCAACCCTCTGTGTATACAAAGGAATGTTTTTTTGTTTTCATCTTAAAAGCTCCTATTCAAATACGGCAGGATGAATAAACTGCTGCTTATCCACCCTGCCTGAGGGAGGAGAAAAGAGTTTACTTTTTACCCTTCTCCCTTTTGATAGCACCTAAAATCGCTTTGGCCCGAGCTATTGAGTACTCCTTGTCTTTGCCTTCATTCTCATAGGTCGCGGCAAGATCTTTCAGAATTGCTTCTGAATCTTTCTTCTGGGCCAACAGGTCTCTGCACAATTGTTTTCGGTTCATTCGTTTTTCATCCTTGACCGTTTTCTTGGCTCCGCCTTTTTTGGTTTTTGTTGCCATGTTTTCACGTTCCTCTATTTCATAGATACGTTTTAACCCTTCAACAATATCAGGGTTTTGTCTGTATTCCTCAAGAATTTTTCCTCTCATGATACGTTGCTGAAAATTCTGTAGAATGTTTGTTATTCTGACAATCTTGATGATGCTTGACTTCATGGGCTACTACACATACGAAGACTTCTTGCCATGTAGTATATGTAAAGGGAGGGACTCTATGTCTATTTAATGTAATAGGAAGATACCTTTGTAATCTTTCTAAAGTATCTAAACTTACTCGAAGTACTCGTTTTTTATCCTGAGTTGCTTTACATTGAACGTAACCCTTTTTTACAACAATTTTTTGTTTTTCAAAATCAAGATCTTCTGGAAAACTAAACCATCCAAAATAACACTTTCCACTAAATTGTCTTTTGGCTTTTGTAACTTTGATAACTATATCATTACTATGCATGCCTTTGCTGGCAAATTGGGCTAGAACTTCTAGCTCCAAGGTTGGATACTTTGTTTTGTTTATAACTAATCTCATCTTCTTCTCTTTTCTCTTCTTCAAAAATGCCCCGCCCGGCCGGTTGTAGTACCGAACGGGGCTTCTTCTTGGAGAACTTATGCGGTCAACAATTCATATGCTTTCTCACGTAACTCTCTCCCACCTTTATACAGAATGGTATCAAATCGAATATCCGCTTCTTCTTTGCCTTCTTTGACTCGCGTAGGTCTGTTATGATCCACGAAGGTCGTAATAGCGTTGAAAGCCGCCCACTTTGTGTTTCGAACATCCTTTGTGGTAGGATCTTCAGTGAAGATCTTGACCAACGAATCTCGGGTCTTTTGACGGCGCTTGGACTCTTTCTCCTTGCCTTCCTTATCTACAGAATTTGGAAGCAGATCCAAGGTGAATTTTTCGAAATCGGACTGAGAGAACTGTTGATCTAACATCTGGTTGAACTGTTCACCCATATATTTGTAGTAGTAATCAGCCAACTTCAACGCTTCTCGACATTCAGCAACACGATCTTTGAAGTTGCCAGTATGTTTGATCCGGAACGTATCTTGGATCTGCTTCTTTTTTCCGGCTTGGACTTGGACATTAAGTGCCATACTCAGCGTATTATTGCACACGACTCGGACCGGAGTAAACTTGACATGTACCGCCATTGTGCCGTCGTGCCCAGCTGCCAGAAACAGATATTTGTTTACTGCATCCTGGCCCACCATCATATCTTCATTAAGCTTGATAGTAATAAAAATTCGACGACCTTGGAATAAAGAACCGGCCGTGTGGTACACTGCTTGCCCTTCTCCGATCACCTCGTCAAGGAAGTTGAAGCAATCCACATTCTGGATGATGTTGTAATTTGGACCAACTACCCCAAGAACGGATTCGTCTGTTTTCCGAATAACGGCTTGCTTTTCGGGAACCTGATTACCAATAACCGGAATCCCATCAACTACATTTTTCCCTTTCAGAAAAATGGGCTGAAGTTCACTTTCCCAATCTAGGCCTGCAAATACAATTGCATCTTTTGCAGTTTTTTCGGTACCAACCGCTTTTCCTAATCCATGCCAGGGCACCTCACCGGCATACATCATGGTCTCTACTTCGTGTGACATCTTCTTTTTCTCCTTCAAAATATTAACCAAGAAATGTAAGAAGAGACAACTCTGTTTCTCTAACACATTTCTTTACTGTAGCATTTGTTGGATCTAAACCTAACTCGACTAACATCTCATTTACTTCCGTATTAAAATCATCATTGCAGAACAGACGGTCACCTAATACTTCTTTAATAGCAGCTTTAACATCTTTTTCCATCTTCTTTTCCTCTGTTTAAAAACTATTAACTTTTTCATTGTCTAGAACATCTAAACTCTTATCCTATAAATGCATTATAAGTTATAGTTTTATAAAACTCAATGGTAAAATGGATAAAGTTTACTTTTCTCATGTTTATAACTCCTTATTTTATAAAGGATTATAAAAATGTTCTTTTTTCTTACACTTTTTTATAACTTCTTATTTTACAAGGAGTTATAAAAATCACTTAAACGTGATATAAGGGATTATTTGGACCCGTCCAATGATTCGAACCACGCCAAGGGCCCACCAGTGCCACGATTATTTTTTAGTATTCTAATTTCCGATGAGTATGGAATAGTCTTTCCAAAGGTAAAGTTCCGAAAAGCCAATCTTTATCTTTTGTACCAAAGTGGCTTTCCATAGAAGCCATTCCTTAATTTCTTCTTCTTTAATTCCGTACAATTTGCAGGCCCGATCATAGAAGTATTTACTATCTCTATCTTTAAGAATCGTATGAAGTCCCTCCCATATCAATTCCAGATAATCAATGATAGGCGGACAGGTACAAAATCCTCCTCCGGTTCTTTCTTCTTCTAGAGATAGATGAAGACCACATTGAGTACATCTACCCCGTCTGGTATTGTGTTTCCAAGGTTTCTTCTGTTGATGGATCAACCAGGATGTAAAAGATCTTTCATCTTCTGGTGATTTTTTAATTTGTTCTACAGAATCAAACTGAAAAATCCAAAGCATATTCTACTCCTTATGCTATTTCAAAACGTGGATGTTTCTGTCCGTCAGGTGTGAGGACTTCTAATTTATGGATCTGAAGAAGTCCGCCAAGTGTCCAATCACATCCTTTCCCTTTGACAAATCTTCCAATACAGCTGAAGCCAAGATAGCCATCAAGATCTTCCTTTTTAACCCCAGCGGCAAGCAAGTCTTCTGCGGTTTGAATTGTTCCACAACGGGGACATTTAAACGCCCATTTTTTAGGATCAGCCCCGAACTTTTCTCTAAGGGTAGCAAGAAATTCATTCAAAGGAAGTACTGTTATCTCCTTTAAAAGTTCCTTTGTCTTCTCATTGGCTTGTTGACAATTAGGGTTTTGTTCAGAATACATTTTATTCTCCTATGGTATAATATCTCCTTTTTTGTAATTTTTATCTGCAACAAAATGATCAAACCATTCATCCGGATGTATACCTTGCTGTTTTCGTCTCCAAGAACTATCTCTATAAATTTTGTAGTCTTTTCCTACTATCATCCTATCTCCTTTTTGTATATTCATTCCAGCCACTTCTGCTCTTATAGATGTCATAAAGATTTATCCTCACTATTAAGTGTCTCTTTGATGGATTGAGGGAGTTATTCTTCTCTTGTTCTCTGTTCTAAACATTGTTTGCATGGAATTAAAAATCCTTCCGGTCCACGACTTAAATCATCATTCCTGTCAAATGTTGTAAACAATCTACATGAGAATTTCATTCCAAAATGAGAACTTAAAAGTTGTGGACAAAATTCTTTTCTCTCAAAACTACGAGCACAGGTTACTGGTTCTTTTCCATCATCAAATATATCCGTTTTTATAAATGTCATAAAGATCCGTCCTCATAATAATGCTTATATCCACACACCGGACAACAGGTTGTTCCACAAAATCTATGATCTGTTCCATCTTGTGTAGCACATGTCCATGCTCTTTCCAATATAAAAGTTCTACCAGTTTCATCACTTGATAGATCCACAGGATCTCCTCTTTCACTTCCACAATGAAAACATTCTCCTCCACTTATTGCAAATCCAGCAGTTGTTTTTCCTACTTTATGAATTATTTCAGATATTAACGGTTTGTAGGTTATCCAACCATTTTCACTTTTGCAAAACGGTCTCCAGGCTTCATAATGTAACCATTTACAAAATTTGAAAATGGTACGATACATCACATACCAGTGTAAGTTAGGAATTAGCCAGTAGCCACTCCATAATCTTTTTGGAAGCCATTTTATATAAGAAGAACATATTAGCTTTCGAAAGAACCATCTACGTGGACGAACAAAAATCCATCCGTAAATATACATCAGTTTTTGTGAGAACGTTCTTTTTGGGAATTCTGCTGATATTACAGAATCTTTCATACAACTTCTTTCTTTAGTTTACTTAAAATCATTCTATATGCTTTTTTATCATCTTTGGTTATTGGTCTTTTCCATTTGTTTTTGAATTTCCACCAATCGATCGCTTCTTGAATTTTATCTTCCGTATGTCCAGTTTGAGATTTTATAAGTGTTATAAAATGAGACTCCTTCCCTTTTTCTTCAAGAAGTTGATCTCGAATTTCCCAAAGTAACGGAATGGAATCCACATAGCTTTCTCTGTCTATTCGTGAGTTAATATAAAATTCAACATCATCTAATCCTATTTGGTCATAGTTTAAAATATCTCCATTACTTCTATGGAAGAAGAAAGAAACTCTTTTCTTTCTTTCATGACATTCCCATTCTCCATATTTATTCCATCCATGAATTTCATCGCCAGGGTTATACTTAAAATAAAAATCTCCATAAGGAGCATAATTAGTTTTTTCGTGTGTTCCTTCTACAACATATAATCCTTTGCATGGACTACAAACATGTTTAAATTGATAGTGTACACTATATTTCATATCTTCAAAACTTCTATATCCCGTAAAAATAATACGTGAACCTACTCCTATTTTGGAATTGATTAACTTATGCCACTTATCATAACTAAGTCTTCCGTCGGTGAATAGTAGTTCATCGTCTCGAATTAGTTTCAATTCTCCTTCCCAGGTATCTTCGTTCATTAGAGAGATTTTGTGCATCAAAGGTTGGAACAAATCTGTTCTATCTATTATTCCTTGGAGAAAGATTATATTTTGTTTATATGTAAATAGATCATCTTTTATTTGCCTTCTTTCAGATTCCCAGATGTTAGGATCGTCTAACTTCTCAAACTCTTTTTTAGTGGGAAAGAATCTTGGATAAACGTTTAACTGACTCCAAATTCTATATAAATTATCTCCATTCCGAATTAATACATACGTTTTATTATTAGCATTTTCCATCTGTACATTTTTCCACATATCTCCATAATCTTTTCGTTTCCTTCTAACTCGAAGAACAACTAATCCCTTTGGTTCAGGAAGAATCCTTTTCAGATTTTCTCCTGTAAGTAACCAGGTATCAAACTGTTCAATCTTCTCAGCATCAATACCTCCATTTCGTGGATCTCCTACCTCTTCATCCATATACAAAAGTTGTTGTCGAACACTAATAGGAGTTCCTACAGGAGCCCTTTCTCCTTCTGAGAGCTGATAGATATCCTCTTCAATGCCTAGATATATTTCAATAGTTCCAATTACTTTTCGAATATAAGATAATTTACTTTCAAATTTTTGTTTTATGTGATAGAGAGTATTTCGTTTTCTTTCTAAAATAGCTGTTATAATTTGGATTTGGTCCATTTTCTTTTGTACTAAACTTTCCATATGGATAAGAGATTCTTTAGATCCCGATTTGACCAAATCTGTACATTCAGGAGATTCTTGTTGTTCTTCGTCAAGATCGTCAAGATTAGACAGTTGTGCTAATGCTTCTTTTTCTAACTCTTCATATGATTTATCTACTTTTATGTATCTTCCATGTTCCCAACTATGTTTATCAATAGTAGAGTAGTGAGTCCAATCTCCAGAATCATGTTGACAATAGAGTTCAAACCCTTCTTCTGTTATAGCTACTACTTTGTAGAAATCTCCGTCTTTATCTAAATAAACAGCTCCTACAATTATTCCCAATGAGGTAGCCAGTTGTTTATACTCATTTATTTGTATTTCTTTTTTCTTTTTACTACTCATGAATTTCTTCTACTTTGAATTTTTCTCCAAGTTGCTTTGCCTTCTTTTTGGCCTCTTTCTTTCCTATAAATTCTATTGCCCATAATCCATTAACTGATAATTTCATCTGGCCTACCCAATAATGTTTTCTTTTTCCTTTTTCAGTTATGATCCGATACATTTTCTTCGGTACATTCTTCTAAATAAACTGCAGTAAAATTAAACCCGGCATCTGAGCAGAATAGGAGCATCTTAGCTTCTGCTTCTTTTTTGTTCTTCCTTTAAACGTATGTTTTGTTGGTCTTGATTCACCTACTCCATGTTTGTTGTAGTATGTCCAATACATTCTATATAGTTTGTAATTACTTTTAGGAATCTTTTTCTCTCTAGTACTCCAATTTAAAGCTACACATTCTTTACAATATCCAATATGATTATTAGAAAATTCCTCTAAGGGTTTAGCTTTTTTACAACGTAAACACCGTCTGTGCGTAGCTGCTTTTCCTTGTGCTCTTTCACTATTTCTCATTTTATACCCATGTAACGAATAATTAGGATTGTTAGTACAGCAGTTCCTATGTAAATACCTACTACAAGTAGAAATAACAGCTTATAGTTTACTTTCATATTAATTCTTTCCTACTATGGGAAGTTCCTTCTTTTGGGACTGATGGATTCTTTCAAAATATTCAGTATAATGATCTGGACCCAGGTTTATGTACGGATAGTAGTATAGGGATTCTATTTGTTCTTGCTTCTCTAATATCTTTAGTAAAGACATCGGTATATTCTCACTTATATCAAAGTACACTTCTCGTACAGTGAGTTGTTCAGGGTATCCATTATAAAATAATATACTAAGTTTATTCTTGGCTTGGACGGGATCCTTGGAAGAAATCTTGCTTTCTATAAGATATAAGATAACTTTTCTCATATCTGAAGCTTGCTGTTGGTTTAGTTCCTTGTAAGGTTTCCACGCATTGTTAAACTCTATTTTCTTGTACCAAATGATCTGGACGGGAACTTTAGATTGCATTTCCGGTTCTGCATGTAGAAAAGTGTAGTTAACTTTTTGTGAACATCCCACTAAAACTAGCAAGGATAGAATTAGTAAGTTTTTCATAATAGTCTCCTTATTGAAGTTTGATATCATTTAAATTAATTATACCCAATCCCCATACAAAAATGTTATCATCTCCATCAATATCTCCTATTTCTGCTTTTAAGTTATCTCCCCAAATAACTTTATTTACTGTACTACTACAATTAAGATAGCTATATTCCAAGGCTTTCCTGACCCCTTGTCCGGCTCCTAAAGCTTCAAAGAATTTAACTAGTCCATCTGTACTATTTTGTAGGAAGTTAAATATTCCTACTTCATGATTGGAATTACATCTCCAACTGATATATACTTGATCTAAAGATCCCTGCCCTTCCAGTGAGAAAACTCCATAGGTTGTGGCCATATCGGAGTATGTTCCGTTTAAACTAACATCATGGATTACTAACTTCTTATCCCACGATCCTGTCATTCCTATGGTCATCATATCAGCTGCTGTAGCATCTAACGAATCTGGAAGTGGAGGGGAAGAAGGGATAGATCTTGTTGTCCAAGAGTAGATCGGAACCTCCTCCCAACTATCCCAGAAAATTCCTTCTTTCTTACCCCATATCATAGAGTAAGTTCTTACAACGTTTCCTGTACGATTTCCTCCATATCCACACCAGTATACGTATCTTACACAAGGATTATTATAAAGCATATATAAGTTTTCATACGTGATGTCATGGTAGAACAAAGAGGTATAAGGAATATTTCTATCTTCACATACTTTTGCACATTGATAAATAGCCCGTTTCCGTTCTTTGAGAAAAGTTTTGTCTTGAACAATAATTATCATTCTTGACGCTTGATCGTAAGTATAAGGATCAAACGATTTTGTTAATTCTTTATCGTACTTATTATAGTCAGAAGAAGAAAGTGGTTTAATCTCATCTGAACCTTCTGGAGTGAGTTCTATTTCTTCTAGAGATAAGGTACAGAATTTATTATCATAAAAGCCTTCGGGAGGAATAACTATATCCACAAATTTATCAGTATAGTAGGCATATCCTATAGATTGATCGTGTGTATTAAAGAGTCGTGCTTGTACAGTTTTACTTCCGTCATAGAAGCCAGTGTATCTATAATCCTTGGAAGAAGTATATGTATCTTCTCCTTCTGCAAGATATAAGATATTGTGGAATTGGATTGATATAGGTTCCGAAACAACAACCATCCCTGTTTCCGTCAGTGATGTAACTGTTAACGAATGATATCCATTTGTTTCTTTTGTTGTATCTATTAGGGCACTAAATCGTCCTTGTGTTATATCAGCAACTCCAAATATAGTATTGTCTATTGTCAGATATGAACGAATCGTCCCTCCTGGAAGTTCTGAAAATTGGATTTCTACATATCCGTATACGTTAGAAGGAAGAAGTTCATTTCCTTCTGCATCAAATATGTTAATAGTAGTTTCTACTCCATAATACGTTTTGTTCCAATCATAACTAAACTGACAACTGTCTCCTAAATTAAGAATTTTATCTCCATTAAAATCACATTTGATCATCATAGGATAGTCAGGATCATTCAGATAATCGTTTGGATCCGAAATATCTTTCAGCCAGAAAGGGGAAAATATTTGATAATCTTCTTCATTTGTGATTCCGTCTTCGTTCAAGTCTGTTTTTCGGAGTTCTGTTGAAGTACTGACATAACTGGTGTAATAGTGAACACCAAGATCACATCCATCTCTATCAGGTTCTCCGGAGAGATTAGTAGTTAATCCCGGAAACAATTCAGGGGCTAATCCAAGTCCTACATCGACAAATCTGCTAGTAGATTTCAGAAATAGATATCTATATCCGTCTCCCGGATTTTGATAGGGAAAAGTATCCTCTATAGTAATGTTATACATGGGAAAAGGAAAATTCTGATGTTCAGTATTACTGTAAAATCCATCATTATAAACTCCTATCTTGAGATATCCGTTTGTACAAGTCAATGCAGCATAGTTTACGGAATAGGATAAAATATCGTTGACTGAAACAAAAGTAGGAGCATCTTCTTCTGAAGTTGTACAATTAGAATTTACGAATATAGCCCCATCTCCATCATTGATTGTGTTGTTTTGTGAATAGAAAATAGATTCAGGATGTTGTTGATCCTCACTATCTACCATGGTCCTGGATATGCCAAATCCGTAAGATCCGTAGTATCCTTCTGCTATACATCCATGATATGTTATTTGGTTGTTAATAGCTATTAGATTTGCTGGTCCATAGGAAACAATTCCTTTATAACATCCAAAGAAGAACGAATTGGTTACCACTAGTTCTACATTATCAGAATAAACTCCTATATAAGCTCCTTCGATGTAAACGTTATTTAACTCATGATGAACAGGAGTTTCTGATTCTTCATCTCCCAAATAAACTATTCCGTAACCATATCCGATAAAGAGCTCAAGATTTTCAGCAACAAAGTAAGTAGGAAAAACCCGTGTATCCAATACATCTGGATTCTCTATATCAGGATCCAATCCTTCTCTATATCCTGTAATAAGTTTAGCATGAGGAGAAATGATCAGTCCTGATTCCCAATCCGTTCCAAGGGTAACGATTGTGTTGGACGGAATGTATAGTTTACATCCATCTAAAAGATATGTATATCCTCTTATGTGATATATTTTGTTGGATTCTAATTTTAATGTTGTATCTATGATTGAAGGGAGAATCCAACCACATGTATTTGGATCCTGAACTATTTCTGATTGAAGAAGAGGTTGATTGAGAACATCTATCAGGTAGTCGTTGTGTAGTTCTTTTTTAGATTGAATCAATTGTTGTGCCTGTCCTGTTTTTTGTTCTCTAAGAAAGATACTCGATGTAGAAACTTTTATGTCTTCTGGAGTAGGGCAACTCTTGAGTTCAGTTTTTTTGTCTAATTTAGGGAGTCCTAGTATAAATTTGTTATCAGATCTTCCAATTAGAGTAAGGAACAGAATCAATACCAACATGATCAACAATTGCCTTTTCATATCAGTACTCCTTAAAGTTTAGTTTGTATCTCTTTCAGAACTTATCTTGTTCCTTTACAGAACTAGTAGAAGAATATCTTCCTGTAGTTGCTCCTTTTAAACTAAAATACGGTTCTGTTTTGCTTTTGACTTCCCTATTCACATGCAAAGGAAGGGTAACAATTGTTTCGTATCTACCATCAGGCCAGACAACTATGACTTCTTTTCGAACTCGAACTGCATATCTAATAGTAGCCCACGTTCCACTTCTTTGCTCTTCGTCAAATCCTTTGGGAGTTGCAATCAGGAGATGGCAGCAGTCTACAATATCGTGATTCCGTTCTATGGGAGCTTTGGCTGTCCAAACTCCTTCGTAACACCAACAATTAGCCCGTTTGGAATCAATATCACAAGGATGCTTGACAATTCTGTATCCCAATGGAGCAGCAATTTGGTGAGCTTCTGCATCAGCTCCTACACAATCTCCATGGTGCAGTATTGTTCCTTTTCCTTCCTTTTCAAACAGCATTTTTACTGTAAGTTTTTGTTGCTCTGTCATTTCCTTTTGTGTTCCGGTAAAGCCTAAGATTTTAGTTTGCATCTTCTAGCTCCTTAAACAATTTCAACATCAATATGTTGCATTTTTCCAAACATCACTTCTCCAATTTCAAAACAAGATCCTGGTGGAATTTCATGCAATAAAAGTTCAATAGGAAGGCAGTGTCCGTCTTCCATACCTCCTACGTATGCCCAATGTCCGTGAACGTCGGTCTTGTAGGGTTTGTGCTCCCAAATTTGAACGTATTTCATATTTAATTCATTTCGAGTTATGTACATCTTCTTTTTCTTTTTTATTTTTCAAACCATAAATAGTATCTAATGCAAGTCGAAGTTGTATAATTTCATTACGTCCACTTCGTATTCCTTCTTGCAAATGTTCTACAGCTTTTAGAAAGTCTGACATATTTCACCTAAAAAAGGCAGTATAGGATAGTTGGCTTTTACGCCAAAGTACGTCTCGGGATTTTCAAGGATTTTCGTACTTCTCGGGGTCAAGACTATCCTATACTTAAGGGAGGGCATTATTCTTCAACCTTTACAATTCTAAATTCGAATAAAGTTTCTTGTTTAACACCAGTAAAACAAAAAATTGTTTGTTTTGTATGTATGTTCCAATCGGAGCATGCTCCAGATCTTTATTTTCTTTACGGATTATTTCTGAAATGGCAAGAGGTAGATCGGTAATACTTTTTGGAAATTGAAATGCTCTTACTCCATAACATCCTTTTATTCCTAAATGGGTTCCCCCTTCAACGTATACTGTTTTATTATTAGAATTCTTACCCTCTTCTTGTAGATTGCAAGATTGTTCTATTTGTTTTGGACGTTCATAATTAGATACGTCCTCATAGAAACAGCAAAGTCCGCCAGAAAGTTTAGAAAATAAGGTGCATAGTTCTTTTGTTTCTTGTTCTGTTGTTTCTCCTTCTTTTCTATTATGAAACAAAATTGTTATTCTTCCTAACGAACAAGGAGTCCCAACTGAAGGATCGCCATTCGATCTAACAAACAATTCCACTATTTCTGCCATTTTTCAATTCCTTGTACTTGTCCAAATTCTTCGTATTCTTCTTGATATAGACGTTTGTATTTAACTCCTACTCTTGGAGCAAAGAGAAGTTTAAAAAACATCCATATTCCAATACATATCCATTTAATAATCCAAAAAATCGATTTAAAGAAGTAATAGATAATAACTAATGCCAACCCTGAAAGAACTATATCATTCTGACGGATTCGATCCCGTTCTCTTTCTACAGCCATTCGAGCTCGGGCTCGGTCTTCTGCAGCATATTGATCTTGTAGATATGCTCTTCTATTGTTAGCGTAGTCAGTATAATTTGTCATATAGTAGGTGTCCTTAAAGAAAGAACCTTAGCTTTACATTCTTCGCAACGTTCTGTTAGATCTAACAGATTTTTAAGTATATCAACAACACCTCTTTCAGGATCTTTAAATTCTGGCAGAGGAGAATTATGTTTGTATCCTCTTTTTGCTATCTCCTTTGCTAATTCTTCATGTCTGATTCTTATTTTAGCTGTATTAATCAATCCATTTTCGTAATATCCCTCAAGACTAGTTCCTCTATTTATACATCCAACAATCATATGAAGTTCTACATGTTCTCCTAAAAGATGTTTTCGACACATAAACTGAGGATTTACTAGCCACATTCTCATCTTATTCTATATCCTCTTTTTGTTCTTTGTTATTCGAATCTATCTGTTTCATTTTGATATCCTGACGTTCTTGGACTGAAGCAAGGAGTTCCTGCTCCATTCAGGTCATGGGCGATAGTAATAGCAATTTGGGTTGTATTCAGATTCTTTTCCTTTGCAAACAGAATGAATCTTTTCATTGCCTCAACTGCTTCTTGCCCTTGCAGTTCTTGGAAACGGAGTAGGGCACATCCTATATCCATCATTTTCCAACCAAAAGGGTTAAGGTAATCTGCTAATACAAGTTCAAAATCCATTACATCATTCCTTATCATTTTCTTTTCTCTTTAATACAACGTGTGTGACCACGAATAACCACATCTTTTACACGTAACTCCGATTCCACCTGAATCAGGACCACACCAACCACCATCCTCTTCCAAATCGTGCCCTAAAAAACAGCAACGGGCTCCTCTCAAAAACTGCTTCAATGCAAACCAGTAAAAGTTCTCCTTGGTTCCATCCGTATAACATCCGTATTCAAAAAACTTCTTTTCTTCTTTTCCGAAGGATCTAATCCACAAATCCTTCAGGTCACTAAATGCTTGTCTAAATTTCATCTTCTTTTCTCCTGTACTAAAAACTAATCTTTTATCCTATACTTTATTATAAGTTATAGTTTTATAAAACTCAATGGAAATCTTAAAAAAGTACAGGTTATAACTCCTTATTTTACAAAGGTTTATAAAAAAGTATCCTTTTTATTTATTTTTAATAAAACTCTTTATTTTATAAGGAGTTATAATCATATCCCTAGATGTGTTTTTAGGGCCCTTTTATACCCATATCTCTAAGCAATTCACGGATAGGGCCCGTCAGTGCTTCGTTTATGTCTTCTTTTAGGAATTGGATAGGTTTAAGTGGTTCTATTTGTGGATCAAATTTTGTTATCCCATCTTTTTCTAAAATAAAGACACTAAATTTTTTCATAAGAAGCTCAAACTTTTTACACAGAACTTGTTCTTTAGTATCAAAAACTTCTATTGGAATGCCAAGAAAAGTTTTAAGATATGTAGAAGGATACTTGTAATTTACTATTTCTTTTTGCTTTAAGAATAGTTTCTTCCAAAGGAACCAATTTTCTTTTGTGGAAATTATTACTCCACGTTCTTTGAATAGACTATCTAACATTAAAGATAGATGAGTTAGTTTCTTAAGATCAACTACAACTTCAGAAGAAGATGCTGAAGTAAAAGTAGCCTCTTCCCAAAACTCAAAAGGACAGGAATTCTTGTCTACATCTGGCATCTTCTCTAAAACCTCCTATCTATTTTTTAGTAACATAAAAAATTCATCTCTAACTATTTGTTTGTCTCTAAAAACACCTTCTACAGAACTTGTAATTGTTACTGCATCAGGTTTTTTAACCCCTCTCATTATCATACAAAAATGACGCCCTGAAATATGAACTGCAACTCCTTTTGGATTGATTTTTTGAAGTTGATTTGTAATATCTCGTGTTAGTTCCTCTTGTACAACTGGACGCTTAGCTAGTAATTCAACAAGTCTTGCTAGTTTAGATATACCTAATATTTGTCCGTTCGGAATGTATCCTAAACTAATTTTATATTCAACAGGAAGAAAATGATGTGGACACATTGAAAAACATTCAATATCTTTTAGTACGATCATTTCATCAGTATCAGAAGTAAAGGATGTTCCTAATATTTCATTTACTTGTTCATTTGTATTCTTGACGCCTTCAAAAATTTCAGCATATGCTCTAGCAACTCGTTTTGGCGTTTCTTTAAAATGTTCACTAGAAAGATCCAATCCATAATCTAGCTTTAATCCTTTTAGAATAAGATGCATTCCTCTTTCTACCTGACTTAAACCTACAAAACCTCCATGGACTCTTTGTAATTCATTATGAAGTTTGGAATGACATTTCTTGCAAAGTACAAGTAAATTTTCTAAAGAATGATTTCCTAATTCTGTTCTTGAACTATTCATATCTATATGATGAACAACTAACTTTTTAACGTCTGTTTCTCCACATCTTTGACATTTTTTTCCATAAAAGGAGAAAGCATTTTCTCGATAACTTTTTCCCCAAGGTTTTGATTTGGATTTTTTCATTTTTTCTATAGATTCTTTTGATTTTGGTTTTCCAATTTGTGCAAGTCTTCTTACCTTTATTTGTTCAGATTTTTTCATCTGATTACTTGCAGAATCACTACGTCGTTTTTTCAATCTAATCCCTTCTTCATTTCCATGTATTTCTTCATATGTTTTATTTTTGAGTTTCTTTCCACGTAATTCTTTTAGATATTTACAATCTATAGAAGAATTTGGGAAACTTAATTTATATTCTTTCATAGTTATGTTATGCATTGCAAGATGTGTACTAGATATTCTTCTCAACTTTTTTTTACATATCTGACAAACAACATAATCTCTTCTTAATATATGTTTACTCATTATTTTCTCCGTCATTTCTTAACTGATCTGTTATCTCATTTATTCTAATTACGTTTTCTAACCATTTCAAATCAACTGGTGTATATGTTTCAGGTTTTAATACTTTTCCTCCTGCATCTTTATGGACTGTTCCGTCCTCCCAAACCTTAGTCATATTTGATCTATGAATGTCGTCAAATATTCTATCTATATCCAATCCCATCTCCATAGCCATTCCAAATGTAACATACAGAAGATCTCCCAAAGCATCTGCTATTTCAACAATATCTTTTCTCCGGACAGCATCTCCCAATTCTCCTACTTCAGAAGTTATCAAGGACAATCTTCTAATAAAATCTTTTGGATCTAATAGTGTAGGTTTGTAGCGGATTGGAAGATCAAAAGTTGTATGAAATTCAGCCATTTCTCTTACATACATACTGGATTCAACAGGGTCTCTAACATATCTTCTGTTCATAATATCTCCGTTTCTTCAATGAGTTTACTTAATGCATCTAAACCTTCTTCTCTTCCATAACTATCAGGATCATGATGTTTTGGAAACTGCACAATTTTTATATTTTTAATATGTGCTTGAAACCTTTTTGCTTCTCTTCTGGCCTTCCAATAGGCATCTCCGTCCCAAGCTAAAACCAACTCCTGGAGTTGCTTATTTAAGATTAGAATAGATTGTTCCTTGGTAATATGGGTACCAAATGTACAAACAACATCTTCAGTCAGTTTTTGGATTCTCCAACAATCTAAAATCCCCTCAGTAACTATTATTCTTGTTCTTTTAATTCTATCTAAATCATAAAGAAAGTCGTTAACTGAAGTTTCTGACATTTTATACTTTAGCCAGCTTCTTCCCGTCATGTCTGCTCCTACAAAAGAAACCATCTCACTTTTATAAAATATGGGAATAAGAAGTCGATGGGTCCATTCTCCTCCTTTTCCGAAAGAGCATCGATGTCTGACGCAATCCACCAGACTAAATTTCCTTTTTTCTAACCATTCTTCTAATAACGGATAATAGGTTGCAGGAGTTATAGTTTGTGTATGTTTTGGAAGATCTAGAAGGGTTCTACTTTGTGGAAGAAATTGTTCATTAGGAGGGTTTAATATATCATTAATCCTGGATAAAGCAGAGGTTTCTTCTACTGTTCCTATTCCTAATGCTTCTTGATATTGTTCCCAAGTAACATCTGCAACTTCCTGTAACAGTTCAAAGAAAGAACCATAGGCCTTACATTTCCAGCATGTATAAAATCCTTTAGTTCTATGAATGCCTAAATGGTCAGAATCATCGTCACAAAACGGACAAGTCATTCCATAATAGTCAGAGGAGACGTTCTTTCCTTGTTCAATGTAAGGAACGTCAAAGGCGTCTAACATTTCTTTGATTTTATCAGGAGTCAGTTCGTTCTTAAGGCGTTTAGGTATTGATTCCATATTTCTTCTTCAATATTTTGTAATGTTGAGAAGCCGTAACTTCTAAGACTCCTCTCTCTCGACATTCCAGACAAGGAAACGTGCATGTATGATCTAGATCATCTTTTTCACTATAAAACTCAGCTCCATAGCAGTAAGGGCATGGGATCTTTCTTTTCTTGAAATAGTATTTATATATAGCATATACTGCACATACTAATAAACTTGAAAATACCATTATCAAAATGATCACTGGCAATCTTCCTAAATTTTCGTTCATCATTTTAATCGTCCTCTATTTCTAATATATTCAAACCAATTCCCTCTGGAACGGATTCTGGGGAGAAATTCTTCCCAGTTGCTAGAAGAATACGCAATATTCTCCATCTCATCTATATGAGTGTCACTCCATCCAAACTTTCTTAAACGCTCTTTGAACTGACTGACTAAAATCATAACATCTATTTCTAACAAATGTCCTACATTGGCGTAATCTCGGAATCGCTGTATAATTTGATGTTTATCAAACGGACTGACATAGCAGCAGGGCTTCTTACGTCGGATGATCAACTATGCCTCCTTTCATCTTGATGTATTCTAATATAGCATTTGTCGCTTTTGTCTCATCATCTCTATGAACAAAACTGATCTCTTCTGCAGAGTTTTTAACAACAATATCAATAATAATACATTGTTTGGTTTGAAATTCACGGAGTACTCTTCCCTCACATTGCTCTCGTGTTAAGCTCTTTTCCGCTTGTGCAAAGAAAATAACAATTCTGGAAACGACAAGTTCTAACGATTCTGAGCAACAGGACATTTGTCCTAAAAGAATTTGAATTTTCTTATTATTTACAAAATTCTTATAGTTGGTAGATCGTTCTTCTTTTGAATCCTTTCCACGAATTGTAGTAAAATGATAATGGTTTTTCTTACACCAATCGATCAAAAGGTCTCCTTCTTCAACATACTCAAAGAATATAATTACCTTTTCATCGATCTCTTGGAGAAGATATTCTAACTCTTTGAATTTGTTAGTAGGAACAGGAAAGGATCCTTTACTCCCATCAGGAGTTACTCCATAAATAAAACCACTACAAATCTGTTTTAATTTTTGTGGTTTGACTAAAGGTCCCTCAGTATTGATTGTCAGATCTTTTAGATAAAGACAATCAGATTGTATAATCGATTCTTCTAACTTTAACTGTTCTGGTGTAGGGTCTACATTAATTCTCTTTCTGACAGGTTCTTGAAGATCAATACATTCTTCTTTTGTATATCTGATACATGCAGAAGCTATCTTTTTTAAGATCTTTTCTTCACATCCTGATTTTAATTTCCATTCAAATCCATATTGTTTAAAGTAAGCATTTCGGTATTTAAAGAAGTTGTTACCTAATGTTGCACCTAGGTCTATAACTCGCATAATATGCCACATTTTGAGAAGATTGGCGTCTTTGGTCCTTTTATTCAAAGGGGATCCTGTAAGGGCCACTAACTTTTTGGCTCTCCATGATAGTTGATAGATTATCTCAGATTGTTTACTAGCCTCTCCGGATGCTCTATGAACTTCGTCAAGATGAAGACAATTGAACTGATTCCCTATTCTATCATAGTTAATAACCCAGCCCTTCCAAAGTGGTTTTTTATCTTCCTCTTTTTTAGGTGTATAGGAGCATTTCTTATAGTGCTCCATGGCTTTTTGTTTGGCACTTCCTTCTTTGTCAGAATCATCCTGAGAGGTCCATTGAAGGGTACAGTAAGGACATTTATATACAAAATCTCCAAATATTGTTTTCAATCCCTCATATTGAATAATATAGTAATCAAATTCTTTTTCGAGACATAGCCTTCTTTCTGTAGTTGTTCCCTTAAGAAAAATGTACGAAAAGTCAGTATATTTAGATAAGTCTCTTTCCCATGCATCAAAGGAAGAACTTGGACCTACAACTAAATTTTTCTTACATCCCCACATCCAGGATGTCCAAATTGAGCATAAAGTTTTTCCAGTTCCAATTCCGTGAATAAACCCTACTCTATCTTTTTCAGAAGCAAAGCCAAGAGAAGCATATTGATGTTTTTTAGGGGTAGTCTTTGCAAACATAATAGGAGCTACATCTTGGAACAAATACTCAAGATCTTCTAAAGACAATAGTTTATAATCAAATTGACGGGTCTCAATAGAACGTCGCCTTTGAGAACCCACTTTAACTATCTTTCCATTTCTTTTAATAATACCCATAAAATTTTCTCTTATACCTTATATTCTATAAACCATTCATGAACGGCATTATTATTATAATCAATACTACGGTTGTAGTTAATGTTCGGACGGAGTTGAATTAACTCTACTTTATCCCAAGAGCTAGAATGAAAGTGTTCTCCATCACGATATTTTTTCTCACATTGAGGAATAACACATAAACTTCTTCCATCAGGCAATGTACAAAGAAATATTCTTGGTTCCGCTTCTTTTATTATTATATCTCCTTTCTTATAGTAAACATTGACGGGAGTACCTAATGTAGGAGGGTGTGCAGGATATTTGACCTCTAGAATTACTTGTGCCCAAGATTTGATTAGTTCCTGATGTTCTGTGGAGAAGGAGAAACTGCTTGGTGTTGTAATAGTCAGTAACACTTCTTTTTTAAGCATACTTAAGTTCCTTTTCTAAATAATTTTGCATAATACTTTATATACTCTTGTCCACTATAGTTTTTGATTTCCGCTGCTTGATAAATAATAGAGATATACTCAACCATCTTCTTTACGGTCCACGCGTGGATATATTTTCCAGGTTCTTGAGTTACCTCTTCATTATGAATCCAAAAATCTTTCTCAACAAATCCTTCATACTCTAACTCCCAAACTCTTTTTCTTCGTTTTATCCAGATCCAAACGTTGGGTTCATAAATTCGAGTAGGAAGACGAGCTATAGAAATATGAAACCAATAAGGACATCGACAAATTCTCCCGTCTCCATCTTTATTTGGGCAGTATTCATTATTGTAGTAATTTACATCTCCTATTTGTAACCCAACCAAAGCCAGACCTTCTGAAAAAGCATTGTATTGAACAAACGTTTCCAGAAGTCGTAAATCTTTTTTATCTAATAATTGTGTTGGTTTATCGTAACTCACAAATATCTCCTTACTACTTCTCCATAAGTTCTTTCATATCCTTCTTAATCTGTCCGTTCTCTCTACATAATCTACAAACGTACCACGTCCCATTTTTAGGAGTGTCAAAGCAGAATAGATCTTTAAACTTAACTTCATCATTACAAAAATCACAACTGGTAAGATGATCATCTGTATGATCTCCAAGAGTCAAAGATCTGAATTTAATCATCCTCTTCCTCCTCTTCATCTCTCTTATCAGAAGGATCTGGAGGAAACCAACTGTCTGTACAAACTTGGCCTATGTCCAAATTCTGTTTTATGAAACATCCTCTTCCATCTTGGACGGATCTTCCTCCTATAATCCATGCTCTCATCTCACTTCTGCTTCTTTGAGTCTCATCTGAAGAGATAGCCAGAGCCAGATCTACGTTAGCTAACTTTCGAATGTCTTCCGCAAAATCAGCTTGATGGAGTTTTGCTTTGAGAAGAGCCGCTCTGTTGGTTTGACTGACCGTCATGACGGTAATATTTCTTTCGTCTGCTATTCTTTTATGATCAATATAAATTTGATTGATGGACTCTCTTCTACTACTGGGAGGAATTGACATAATATCAGCGTAGTCATTGATTAACAAATCTGGAACAAAACTGTAGTATGTTTCCAAATAATTTAAATATCTATCTATCTCGTTCATAGTACACGTACCCATAGCGTACTTCTTAATGATTAATCTTCCTCCCATCTTTCTCCAGATCCTTCTAACCTTTTTAACAGCTTTTAGAGAGTAAGCAGAAGGAGATATAATTTTTTTCTCCTTGATAAGTTCTCCTTTACTTCCCATTTCTTGCACGGTAATTTCTGAAGATTCTCCATCTCTATTTCCCGTCAATCCTCCCAGATTTCTGTCATATCGTTCTTCTATTTCTTCTATCTCCATTTCATGGCTGATATGAAGAACATTCATTCCTTTAAGAAGTCCTTGCTTTCCCATATGATTTAAGAACCAACTTTTCCGTCCTTTTAGACCCCCAAGGATACATACAAACCATCCTCTTCTAATGCCTCCTTTAAGAAGAATGTCTAGTTGATCTATTCCTGTAGGGAGATACACTTCGTCCAAGGTTTTGTTATAGTATGTAGGAACATCAGAGAGGAAGTATTCTAATCCTACGTTCTCCTTTTCTACCCCTGCTCGAAGAGCTTGGTGCATTAAGGAACGAGCCTCTTCAAATCTCCCTTTTTCAACCATTTTAACAAAATCAACAGCTGCCTCCTCAAAAGTCCTGGCCCTGACGAAATCAGAAATAGTTTTTATAACATAATCAACATTAGGGGGATCCATTTCAGAAATTCGAGTGACATATGATGTATACAACTTTCTGTCTTCTGGATCCTTCTTCTGAATTCTTCTGACCAATTCATCATGGAGATGATTTTCAGGGGCTGCTCCAAATTGATCATAATATTCATAGCATACCCTGACAAGGGTTGCTGTTACGTCAGAAGTGAAATATTCATAAGGAACAGAAGTCCTGACTAACTTTAAAAAGTCCGAACTAGTAACTGCCAAATGAACAAAGCAATCCTGAATATGTTGATTGATTACTGATTGTGACATAATCTATTTGCCATCTACATTATTTTGGAACTTCTTCCAATCTCTACGACATACTCCATATCCAAATAAGTATCCGACTGTAAAACAAACACCAGCAAATGTAAGTAGCCATCCTAACATATTATCTCCTTCTACAAGTTGTAGGAACCTTAAAAATTATACCCAAAAATCTAAGTACGTCGCTCTGCAGGGTCCCTATCTCTGGAAACGGGTATATTGACAGGGACCAGAGAACAAAACACGTACAGGGCCCGTCAGTCATTTTATCCGATAACTCTTTCATTTAAGTATTGTGGAAAAACAGTTGTCCAAGTCGCTTCTGAACATATACTGGAAGTATACACCAAACGATTTTGTTGCTTATAAGTAGAATCTAAGGCATCTATCAGAAGTTCTTCATAATCCTTGGGAATGACGTCTCTTTTCTTACAAAAGGAACGGAGCTTCTTTGCAGCTTTAATAAACTTATTTTGCTCTTTGGAGGAGTTTGCCGTGAACTTTTTCTTGGATCCTACAAATCTATCTCGGAATAATCGATACAATCTCTCAGCTATATCCAGAATTTCAGGTTCATCACTTTCCAGATCTGTGGAGTCCATCTCCATTTCTAATCGATCAAATTGAGCCCGCAACTTATTTGTACTTAAAATATTTCTCCTCCAGAAAAGATCTTGTTGGCACCATTCTATGACTTTAGCTATTGTTTCGGGATCCCGTTTGTCTCTTCGGATCATTCGATCAATGACCAGAGTCCATTCCTGAAGATTAGGAGTTCTATAATCTGGCTTGTGTTTTTTGATTAGATTGAGAAGTCCTTCGGCCAGAATATACTCTGTAGAATCGGGTGCAAACTTTTGAAAAGTCCGCACCCTGGTTTTCCGGCTCACAACTTTTGTAAAAGTTTGGAGGGCAGAAAAGTCCGCCTCATAACTCCCTAAAAGTTCAGACAATATATTATATTCTTTTATTAATTTAAATTTATTAATAATATTAATTATATCACAACTTTTAACTGAAAAGTCCGCACCCTTCATTTCCTGATTAGTAGTGAGTTGTAAGGTCACAGCCTCCACTAAAATTTGAATAGCTATTTTCAGGGTGCAAACTTCTTGAGTCAGGATGCAAACTTTCTGTTGTAAATCTTCCAGGGTGCAAACTTTTTCTGGAGTCTCAGGACTGTCTATTTCTGATTCGTTAGGCATTTTTTCTTAATTTTATAAGATATTTTTTCTTTTTTGACGTGAATTTGGTTATAGGTACTGTCTATCATGGTATTTATAAAATATTCGTGCCTTCCCGTTAAATTTATAGAAAAATAAGTATTTTTTTGCTGTTTTCATAAAAATATTCATTTTTTTGTTTCGTGAGTAGTATATATTATTATTGTACGTTTTAAGTTATTCTTAGATGAGGTTTTCAAGATGGTTCCTTTGAAAAGTAAATAGAGATAAATAACATTCCGTATATGAAGTAAATTATTTCTTTATGTACGTCAGAATGTTATGAAGCACAACAAGAAGCCTGTAACTCCTAGGTAATTTAGGCCGCAGGCACATTTTACGGAGACTGGTTATCTCCTCGGATGGTTGAGATGGACATTAAACTATATACCTGTCTGTTCTTAAGTTGTCCACTAGTGACAACCTTGTTGTGTTCCCGGGTGGCTCTTACTGAGTCCCCGGGTTGTTTACAATAAGGTATTAAATCAAATGCCTTTTGTTTTAGGCCCACGGATTACATCAATTCGTAGCAGGTTTAATGCTTTTTAAAATAAGTTCTCGGCGGTGCCAGACTGCGATTACCTCTATGCATCGCCGAGACATTACTGCGGAGTAGAGCAGTTGGTAGCTCGTTTGGCTCATAACCAAAAGGTCGCTGGTTCAAGTCCAGCCTCCGCTAGTAGCTACGTATCGGACCGGTCAACAGCCGATTGTTGACGGAGCCTCAGAAGCTCACGTAGCTATTTGTTCTACTCACGAATTTTGTGGTGTGAGAGTGAGTAGCTTTGATAAGAATGTCAGCAACGGAAGTTGTGGACGGGCTCCGTGTCCAGCTGAGTAATTACGGAGTAGGTTGTTGATGAATACTAAAATGTTTATCAATGTAAAACGTCAGTCGCACAGCCGCTGTAATCCTTTGAAGCCTGGTATTCTTTCATTATAGTTCTCTATCGTGCAACTATGCACAACGTCGCTAGTTTGATAGGATTGCCGGTTGATATTAAGCTGCTAGCACGAAACCGGATGTCAGGAATTAACCTGTTAGAGAACTATTTTTATTTGCAGTCAGTATATATTATTATTGTAAGTCTTTAGTGGAACGTCGGCGTGCTGGGTGCCCAGTACGTCCTCTTGCTTTTAAAATATTATATGATACGAACAGTACAAAGTAAAGAATTGTGGAAGGTCCAGTTTTGGGCTTATCCTTCTGGAGGAGGCAGAACTTTTTTAGATACTGCAGTTGTTCGAGCAGATTCTAAAGAGTCAGCCATAGAAATTTTTAATAGTTACAGAAATCTTAGGACTAGTTCTCCACCAGTAGCTAGTAATGTAAATCTCTTAGAAGTCATAGAAGACAGTTAATATGATTACTGACTATTCAGAAAAAGAATTATTGATGTTACGATCTTTGGGAATTTCTAATATGCTATTTGAAAAGTTATCTATTTTGGATACTTACAAAGCAGCTATTGAGCATGTGTTTTTGTATAAAAAGACAGGTGCTGCAGTTGACTCTTTGAGGAGATGTTGGCAGGCTATATGTATTTGTAGTTTTCCTAGAAACACAGAAGAATTTGACAAGTTAATACAATTAGATTTTGTAGAAGAAGAGAAGGGAGTTACAAAAGTTAGTGATAAGCTGTTAGATGAATTCATGGTTTGGATTCATGAAATCATACAATATTCTTATGCTCTTAAGATAGCTTTTCATTGTGATGGATTTCCTTTAAAAGTAGTTATAGAGAATCATCCGGAAGTTCTTTGCGGTTGTCCAATAGAAGATGAAACAATAGATGCATTCGAAAATCAACCTATTCGTTATATAGGAGATCGATTAGTATCTAAACTTTTGTGTGGATGTCCGATATTTATATGGTAGACGTATTTAGTATTTACAATTCAATAGATGGAGAGGTAAATGGATTCCATGGAATAGGGGAACCTACTACGTTTATTCGACTTAAGGGTTGTAATCTTCGGTGTAAGTTTTGTGACACCCAGTATGCTAATCAAGAAGGTGGTTTAGGTGAGTTGACCATCGAAGATATTTTGAAGTATCCTTTGCTTAATAAGATTACGATTACGGGAGGAGAACCACTTCTTCAGAAGGATAGTCTTATATCATTATTAGAAAAATTACTGATAGATACAAAAGAGCGTGCAGGGAAAAATATTAGTATAGAAACAAATGGCACTATCAGTATAAGAGATTTTGATGAGGATGGTCTTATAATATGTTTCAGACGCAGTGATGAAGAATGTATTCCTAGATTACGATTTGTTGTGGATTATAAGTTGAATGCTTGTTTTGAGGAAGAGAACTTTAAGTTAATGAATGAATTTGATGTTCTTAAATTTGTAGTTGGATCAGAAGAAGAGTATAAGTTTGCAAAGGAAGTGATTAGGAAACATAGACCAAGATGTTTGGTAGCTTTCAGTCCAGTTATGAATAAAGAATGGAGATCTATTAGTTTAGAACAAGGACGTAATTTCTATTCTATATTATTTGCCAAACAATTAGCAGAATGGGTAGTCAGGGATTCTAGCAGTTTACCATGTAGAACAATATTCAGTCTGCAGCTACATAAGGTGTTGTGGCCAGATTGTGATGGAACTAATGAACGCTGATAAAGGAGATACAGCAATGTCAGAACACGATGATAAATGTGAAGCTTTTGGACTTGATTTTAGTGAAACTGCCAAAGAATGTGAGAAGTGCAAAAATGCATATCCGGAGGAACATGCGGAATGCAGGATCTTGACGGAACAAAATAGGAAGAAGCAGGAGGAACCTAAATCTTCTCCTCCAAAGGAAGTTGAACCTGAGAAGAAAGACAACTCTTCTGAAGAGAAAACTACAAAGGTTTCAGGAAGGAAAAAAGCCTTAAGTGTCAACGTCAAGCAAGTCTGTCGAGATATGATCGCGGGAGGAAAAGGAAAGGAGGAGATCCTAACAGATATTGCCAATCTTTATAAAGATGCTGGAAAAGAAGAAAAGTATGCACAATCCCGTGCCCGTGCAATTTATAATGACATCAGTAAGGAGAAGCAAGGAGATGCCGGAGCAGAAGAAAAAACAGAATCAGATACAAATAATTCAACAGACAATAGTAGTCAGAAGTAGATTCCAGGCAGTCCATTCTTGGCCTGGATGTCCTTTTGAAGAAGTTTCGTTTTTAAGGAATCCTCATAGACATGAGTTTCATGTTGAAGCAGAATTTCTTATTGCAGAAGATCGGCAGAAGGAATTCTTTATGATCAAGAAGGAACTGAACAATGTTTTGATAGAATTTTATGAAGGAAAAGATCTTGGATCTAAATCCTGTGAAACAATAGCTTTAGAACTTGCATTTGAGATGTCCGAACGTATAGGAGATGTTGCCAGGATTTCTGTATTTGAAGACGGAGAGAATGGTGCTCATGTCTACTGTTAACTTTTAAAGTAAGGAGTTGTATAGAGTGATTCAGCATCAAACGTTGCCTGGACCTTTTCGAGTAGAGTATCCAGAAGTTTATCAACTTGAAGTTTGCTCAGCTTGTCAACTTCATTGTAAGATGTGCCCACGTGAAAAGTATACGAGAAAAGATCCAAGGAACTTCATAGAGATGTCAGTTGTCAAGAAGTTGATTGCTGAAGATTCCTTTCGTGGAAGTTATTTTCTAGAGCTCCAAATGGCTGGTGAACCTTTACTTCATCCACATCTTCTAGATGTTGTTAGTGAGATAAAGAAAGCATACCCTAAATTGAAGTTAGGGTTAAGTACTAATGGGATGTTGATTAAGAGACAATTACAAGCTCTTATCCTTTTAGATTACATCACAGTAAGTATTGATTCCGTAGACGAGTATGAAGACATCCGTACAGGTGGAGATGTACGTGTGCTTAGGGAAGGCATAGGGCTCCTCTTGGACAATCTGGAATTTGAACGAACGGCTTTGGATTTACAAATTGTAGAATTAGGCGATTGGCAGTATCAGTTAGAAAAAGTTAAATCTATCTACACCAACACACCAATCAACGTTAGGACCGTTCCAGATTGTTTTAGGACGGTGTTTGAGAAATCTGATCACTATCCTGTCAAGAGTGAGCCCTGTGTCAACCCATGGTGGTCAGTAAGTATTCAAGCAAATGGGAACGTAGTCCCTTGTTGCTTTAGTTTCGGGGATGATCTTATTTACGGTAATGTCAAAGACACTTCTTTGGAGAAAATTTGGAGAACATCCTCTACGCTTGGTATTCTTAGAGCATTCCATTCTACTGGAGTAGTACCTGAATTATGTAAGAAGTGTTATATGCGTTCTCCTGCTTTTTTGCATTGGAATATCTTCAGTACGTCACTGAAGAATAAATAATTTTATGTAAGGAGTCTATTATGAAAAGGTCAAGTCTATGGTGTATTCTGTTTATCTTCAGTATCTGCACCATGTGTGTGCTGGCAGTTCTTCCGGAATCTGATATTAATCGGGACGGGATCGTCAATCTGGAAGATCATGCGATTATGGCCAACGAATGGTTAGAGACAGGTTCACAGAGTTCTGCAGAATTTCGTCCCATTTGTAAAGCAGGAAAATATACAGGAGATGGATATGTATTCCATCCTATAGAGCTTGGGATATATCCTGTCCATGTTGTTATTCGATCCAGTGAGCAAGCGGAAGGAAGAACTGGTGTTGAAATGATTAACATCGCTCCCTCTGCAGGGGTGGATAATATTAAATGGAACCAATCTAGTTCCACTATTAGAGATGATTGTGGATTTTATGCCACTGGATTTTTTGTTGAAGGAGACGCAGCTCCTGTTAATAAAGCAGGAGTAGAATACTTTTATGTGGTATATGGATACAAATGACAAAGAAAAAACAATCTAATCCAGATCCTCCAAAGGGAAAGAGACCCAAACCTCCTCCAGGTCCTCCACGTATAGTATCTCCTAGTAGATGGTATATTGCTATGAATATGAAAAAACGGATGGACGTAGATTTTTTTGGTTCTCGAATGCCTATTTCTTTTCCGGAAGGATGGGTAGGTGTTCTTCCAGTATACTCTTCCTTAGATGTTTTACAAGAACAAGAAGGAGATAACTGTCCGTTCACTTTGATTACGGAAGGTAAAAAAGATGATTTACGTCGTTCCGATTGAACCATTAGAAGAAAGATACTCCAGTCAGTGGAGAGAATGGTTCTATAGATTTTTTACTACTAAGAATGTTTCTCATACGTTTATAGACGGAATTCCTTTGACATCTACAATTGAAAGAGGAGCTTTTTTAGATGTTTGTGGAACTAATTACTATAAAGCATCACAATTGATGCAAATTTGTAAGTTAGTTCATGAAGGATCTATTAAGGAAGATGACATATTTCTATTTATGGACCTTTGGTTTCCTGGATTAGAAATGTTAGCTTATATGAAGTACGCTTTGGATCTTAAGTTTAGGATTACAGGGATGCTTCATGCAGGAACATATGACGAAAATGATTTTCTGACAAAGCATAATATGGGTATTTGGGGAAAACCATTGGAGGAGTCTTGGTTCACTTTTGTGAATGCAATATTTGTAGCAACGAAGTACCATAAAAGATTGTTGGAGGACGCCCGACAATGTTTTTCAAATTCTATTTACGTTACAGGATTTCCTATTTATCCTGATTTTGTTTCTAGAAATTTTAAGAAAGAAAATATCATTATTTTTCCACATCGTTTAGACAGAGAAAAGAGACCTGATAAGTTTGATAAGCTTAAATATGCTTTACAATGTAAATATCCAAATTGGCAATTTATTAAGAGTAAGGAAGTTTGTAAGACTAAGCATGAGTACTATAATCTTTTGGAAAGGGCTAAGGTAGCAATCTCTTTTGCAGAGCAGGAGACATGGGGTATAGCTATGCAGGAGGCATTATTCTGTGGATGTATTCCTATTGTTCCTGATCGATTGAGTTATGAAGAAATGTATCCAAAATGTTTTAGGTATTATAATTTTAGTACATCCACAAATAGTGCTGTTTCTCTTGTAGAATGGGCAATGAAAGAGTACGATATCATTAAACGTACATCGTGGGAAACAACTAAAGACGAGTTGGAAATGAAGGGAAGAAATGCTCTAGATTCTATTTTCTATCATCTCTTGAGATAAGGAGAGAGTTACGTGATTTCTGGTGTTCAACGAATATACATGGCTAATATGTTGACGTCTGGTTCAGTCAAGGATCGGGAACATTTTCTTTCTGTTTTAATGAAGGGGGAGATGCATACTTTAGAGACATATTGGAAGACAAATGCTGTTAAGAAGCTTTTGGATGAGAACCCAAAGTTAGTCATATTCTTGGATTCTGGAGCTCACAGTTTATTGAATGTTCATGCCAGGAACCAAGCAGAAGAGGAAGGTCAGGAGAAGTCAGATCATATTGAAGTTGATTTAGATGACTTTTATGAATTAGATACCAATACTAGAGTATTTCATTCTGCAAAGAAGTTTTGGATGCAACATACTAAAGTGACCAAATTTGCCGGTATGAAGAGTGGGGCCTCCAAACTTATGAAGTCCTTTGACTTTGCTGATAAGAAAGAGGTAAAGGATTATTTAAATACTTATATAGAGTTTTGTCATAAGTATAAAACACAATGTGATCCTTATGTCAATTTGGATATTATTTTTAATCCAGAGAAGACATGGGAGAATCAAAAGTATATGGAGTCCCATGGACTTCAACCTCTTCCTGTTTTTCATTTTGGAGAAGATTTTAAATGGTTAGATAAGTATGTTGATAATTATCCTTATATAGGTATATCAGGATTAGGTTCGGATATTCAGAAGAAATCGTATTTTCAATCCTTTGGGGATAAAGTATTTAAACGATTAAGTCAATCTAAACAGATGATTAAGGTGCATGGATTTGCAGCCACATCTTTTGACTTAATAAAGCGATATCCTTGGTATAGTATAGATTCAACTACATGGATTAAGCATGCAGCATACGGATCCGTTATGGTTCCTCCATATGAAAATGCAACAGGAAATTTTCTATATGCTGCTATACCTACAATTGTTCGTGTGAGTAGTCGAATCAACGTCAAGCAGACTAGAACTAAGAAGGGAGGATCATTCAGAGATACATTTACAGGGAAGGAACTGGAGACCATTCTTCATTACTTCGAGGTTGCAGGAGTAGAAGAAGGTAAGCTTTCTGAAAGTCTTTTTGAAAGATGTAAGGCTAATCTTCATTATTATAAACAACTTCAAAGGATAGGTGTTCAGGTTGATGAAGACGTTTATCTAAATAGTTCTAAGAGTTTCTTTTGAGGTGTAATGTATGGACTTTACTAAATTGACTAATTTAGGTCAGACTATTCAAGTTAAAGGGATTAGAACGCCTATATCTCATTATGATTTTGATCCTGCTGAAGTTGTTGTAACAATAGTAGTGGAGCTTCAAGAGAACTATGAAAAGGAGAAAGTTCCCTGCCTCCATATTGTTGAAGGTGGAGTTACAGGATATGAGTCTTTTTATATTAAAAAAGATAGTATTAAACGTCTTGAAGGCCAAGAATGGACTGCTTGTATGGGAACAAGAGGACGGCGGGATGTGTTAGCTATTCCATGGACTAGCATGAAACAGGTGTACAATTTTTACAATTTATGGAGTTTATTAGATAATGTCAATCAAGCGTAAGAAACTTATTGAGGACCTTCAAGTTGTAGCTAATTCTTTGGGAACAAGTGGATTTATTCTTGCCTTCCAATGTTTTCATATTAAGCACAATGTTTTGTTTGCTACTGATGGTGCAACTTCTATCAAAAAAACACTGGAGTATGATACGGGAGTCGATTGTTCTATTTTTGGGATGGCTTTTCTGACAACCTTGCAGAATATAAAGAATGAGGATATAACCCTGGAACAAGAAAACAATAAACTTATTCTTGTGGCTGAAAAGATAGAAGGCGAATTTACAATTGTTTCTGAAGCTAAAGGAGTTAAAATTCCTTCCTATACTCCACAGGAATCAGTAGATATGTTATTTGAAGAAGGGTTTATGAAGGCTTTGGGAGAATGTAAGTTTGCAGCTTCTCGAGATGAAACGCAAGGTTCATTGTGTGGTGTATATGTTGATGAAAAATATGTTTACGCAACAGATCGTTTTCAGATTATGCGTCATACTATTGGCTATGATTGTGAGACAAAGGGAATGATTTTCCCGATCAAACTCATTGAAATTCTTGAGAAGGTTTGGACTAAGGATAGTACTATTCGGGTTGTGAAGGGGGATACTATTCTTGTTTTTGTAGATTCTAGTACAGTTTTGGAGGGATGTACACTTTCTGGCAAATTTCCTTTAGTTGCTGAACAATTTGTTGATTTTGGTGATCTTTGTGCAGTAGGATTTGATAGAACAAGTCTTAAGGAAGTTATCGAAAGACATATTGTTTTTCAAAAGGGAGTTTTGGATATAGACCGTTCCACAACTATAGAGTTGGAGGGAGTCAAAGCTTACTTACAAACAGTAGATCCAAATGTAGGGAGTTTAGTTGAGGAGGTTGATATTATACAATCCTTTAATGACTTAGTCAGTTTTAAGATCAACCCTGTTTTCTTAAAAATGGCTATCAAAGAAGGAAGTGAATTGTTCTTCAGTCCTTCCAATGAGTTAATTTTAATCCGTTCTAAAAACTTTGAATATCTAGCAAAGATTCGATAAGATGGCACAAAAAGCTTTTTTTGTAGACGAAAGAGAACTCCTAGCTATTGAGCAGGAGAAACAAAAACAAGAGAAGAAGAAATTATCTAAATCTTCTAGGACCTCCAAAAAGAAGATATATAACTGCTCTACTTGCGGATTAGATAAAACCTGTCGCAGTCCTGATATGCAAAGATATGGAAAATGTAGAGCAGGAATTATGTTTGTTGGTATAGCTCCTGGAGCTGAAGAAGATAAAAACGATATTCCTTTTGTAGGACCTTCTGGAGAATTCTTACGTCAGACATTAGTAGATTTAAATATAGATTTAGATGAGGATTGTTCAAGAACTAATATTGTTCGCTGTAAACTTCCAAAGAATAGAAATCCTAAAAGGGACGAAATCCTGAGCTGTCAATCCAAACTGATTCAAGATATAGAAGAAGTCCGTCCAAGATTGATTATAACGTTGGGAAAAGAACCTACAAACGTTTTGTTTAGATATTTGGGAAAAGGAACTCCAGGACTTGGTTTGACACATGGATTAGTTTTTCCTATTCAAAAATGGAAGTGTTGGTTATCTAGTACGTTTCATCCAGCAGCTATCTTGAGAGAAAGAGATGGTCGTCATCAGAAGGTAGTAGGAAGAGATAAAATATTTGCCTTTGATATAGATGATGCTATATTTTATTCTGAAAGAGAGTTTCCAAAGATTTTAAGTAGGGAAGGATGTATCCTTGTTCCAGATTCAGAAAGATGTATAGAAGTTTTGGAAAGGATGTCTCAGTCGAAAGATCCTGTTTCGTTCGATTATGAATGTACCTGTATTTCGGCTTTTGATAAAGATGCTAGGCTACTAACGGTAGGTGTCAGTAATGATCCGGAAATAGGGTATTGTATTCCTATTGGAATGAATAGATGGAATGAAGTAGAAGTAGCTCACGTTTACCTGGCTTTGCGTAAATTTTTAGCCAGTGATGCTCCAAAAGTTGTTCAGAACTACAATATGGAGGAGCTTTGGAGTAGGATTCATGTAGGGCAGGGTATGAATAATTTATGCTGTGATACTATGGTAGCTCATCATGTTGTTTACTGTAGAAAGAAAACAGCAGATTTGGATTTTCAAGTTGGGCTTTTAACGGGAGATGACTACAAGGGAATGGTAAATACTAAAAGAATGTCAGAGGAACCTATTGAGAAAATAGGAATATATAATCCTTTAGATTCCAGATACACACTTCTTTCCTACAGAACTAATATAAAGAAGATGGATAGTGGACTTCGTGAATTCAATGATCTTCTGACCAGGGGTGTTGTTACTATGGCTAATCTAAAAGAACGAGGAGTCAGAATAGATCAACGCTTGCTAAATACGTTAAAGGATAATGCACAGGACGAAGTAAAAGAACTATCAGATTCTCTTATGCTTTGTAAAGCATGCAGGAAGTATGAAAAAGAAACTGGAAGTGCTTTAAACGTTCGTTCGGGGGATCAATTAGCAAAGCTCTTATTTACGATCTATGGAGATAAATCTATAAAGACAACAAGCGGAGGAAAACCTTGTACGGATGCAGAAGTTATTGAGAAGCTTTATGCTAAAACGAAAAAGGAGGAGATTCGAACTTTTCTGAAGATTCTTATAGATCTTAAAAAGGTGCAAAGTTTTTCTGATAAGATAGATAATTTTAGGAAACATATTTGTTCTGATGGGAAGATCCATCCTTCATTTCATTTGGATGTCGCAGAGACATACAGGAGTTGTATTGCTGAAGGAACTAATATAGAAGTAGTTAGAGATGTTAATAGATATCCTAAAGGTATTCCTATAGAACATGTTAAAGAAGGAGATTATGTTTATTGCTATAATAGTAATTTAGATGTCTGTATTAAAAAAGTTTTATGGGCAGGAAAAACAGGTCATAAAGAAATTATTCGTCTTCATTGGGAATCTTCTAGAGGAACAAAAGGTTATTTAGACGTAACACCAGAACACAAAGTTAGATTAGTAGACGGAACTTATCTAGAAGCTAAGTATTTGAACAATAGAAATGTAAGAAGTGGTAAACAAAATAAGCACGTTCCAGGAGTCCAGGTTCTATCACTTGGGCGAATGGGAGATAATGTTGTACAAACTGGTAAGCATTTTGGTTTGTTGGATCATCGTCTTGTGTATGAAAATGTAAACAATACTATTTTACCCAAACATATGGTTATCCATCATATTGACGGTAATCATTATAATAACGTACCTTCTAATCTTATAGCAAAGGCTAGAAGTGATCATTCACTATTACATTGTACTTTTAATGAAGAGAGTAGAAAGAAAGCGTTATCTAATAGAAGAAAAAATGTCGAATTAGGTTTAACTAAATTAGGAAGAACTGGCGAAGAAAACGGGAATTGGATTTCGTTTTCTAAATTTTCTTTCTTGCGATTACTTGCTGAACATTCTGGAAAAGTAACGTCTATTGATTTAGAACATGGAACTATACAATCTAAAGCGAAACTTTTTTCTATAAATCTTAAAAATGTTAAGGATAGATACACAAAGGAGGGTTACTATATCTCTTTGGGTAAATTAAAGGGATTATATACTAAAGGACATGACTATGCTTGTCATGTTCTTCGTGTCAATCCTTATAAATTGCGTAGATTGTATGAACAAAGAGATTTAGAATGGAATACTCCTAGGAAGTGGGCAAATCAATATGGAACGTTTAGTGTTAATAATCACAAAATTGTTGACGTTGAGATCTTGAATACTTCTGTCAATGTTTACGATATAGAAGTTGAGGGGGAACATAATTTTATAGCAAATGAAATATGTGTACATAACTCATCTTCAGATCCTAATTTTCAAAACGTTCCTAAACACGATGATCTTCTTAAACTAATCAGGGAGTGCATTATTCCGAGTCCGGGTAATGTATTCTTGGAGGTTGATTATGACGGATTAGAGGTTCGTGGAATAGCAATGAACTCCAATGACAGAACTCTAATCAATGAGATTAAAGGAGGAGACTCTTCTGATACACATCGTTTATGGGCATCTAAGATTTTTGAGGTTCCATTTGCAAAGGTAGATAAGGAGCAACGATTTTTAGGAAAGAACAAGTTTGTATTTCCTTCTTTTTACGGAGCACAGCCGTTTTCCATTGCTAATTCTCTGAAGATGGAGGAGGCATATATTAAAGGGAAATGGGATGAATTTTGGAGACTTTACAAAGACGTCAAGAAATGGCAAGATAACGTCAGAGCGTTTTACGAAGAGTATGGGTATATAAGAGGTTTATCAGGATATAGGAGATTTGGACCGCTTTCTGTAGAACAGCTATATAATACGCCAGTTCAAGGAATTTCATTCCATCTTGCATTAGATGCTTTAATTAGAATAGATGGGATGTTAATAGGAAAGTTAAGACGGCAAGGACTTAGGGCTGTTCCTATTGTTCAAGTTCATGATAGTATTCTCTTTGATTGTCCTATCAATGAGATCCAAGAGGTTGTAGGAGTTGTCTCTGAAATTATGAAATCCAAACGGTTTGAATGGCAATTAGACGTTCCTCTTAGTGTCAGTTGGGAAAAAGGAGAGGATTGGCTGAATATGAAAAAACTTGTAGTATAAATTAAAATTTTAAGAAGGTTTTGTATATATTATTTATGTACAATTAGGAGTATATTGGTGAATAGAAAAGAATTGTTAAAATTTATGGAGGAGTGATTAAATCTAATGTTGTATCAGAAGATTCGACCAACAGAACTAAAAGATATATGTGGTAATGATGCTACAGTAGCTTCTATCACAGATATGTTGGAGCAATCTCCTTCCAACCGTCCACATTCTTTTCTTTTGTGTGGTCCAAGTGGATGTGGAAAAACAACACTAGCCAGGATCATGGCTGTTAAAATGGGATGTGAGGAATTAGGGATTGAAGAGTTAAATGCAGCTAATACACGTGGTATTGATTCAATCCGTCTTATTGCTCAGAATGCAGCAATCAAACCCCTTACAGGGAAAGCCAAGTGTTATATACTGGATGAGAGTCATCAGTTAACCAGTGCAGCTCAGCAAGCATTACTCAAAGTTATTGAAGATGTTCCTGAACATTGCTACTTTTTCTTCTGCACAACAGAACCGCAGAATCTAATTAAGACAATTAAGAATCGGTGTACAACCTATCAGGTAGAATTTTTGGGGAGAAAAGGAATTGTTAAAATTCTTCAATCTGCTTTGGAGAAAATAGAAGCAACTAAACCTTTGGATCATTTGGAGGCTATTGCAGCTGTTTGTGAGGGATCTCCAAGAGCAGCTTTGGTTTTACTAGAACAAATTCTTTTTATAGAAGATGAAGAAACAATTATTGAAATTCTATCTCGAGGGACAAAGGAAGATAGTAATGTTTGGGAGTTGGTTAATCTTCTTTGCTCTGCTCCCAAAAATAGAAAAAAGAAGTTTAAGAGAGCTTTAGAAATTCATAAAACGTTGGACGCAGATTCTGAACAAGTAAGACGAACTATTTTATCATGTTTGTTGCAGAAATTAGAGAGTTGTGATGTAGAGGAAGATACAAGAGATTACGTTGAGTTAATTAAAATTTTTAGTCAATCTACGTACTATGGAGGTAAAGCACAATTAGGGGGAGAAATTGTGCAAGCCTGTTTTGTGGAATAAATTATATGAATCTTTCTACGGATACTATTTTTATTTACTTATGTATAGGTGTTGTAGGTATACTCACGTGTACCGTTTTATCATATTATATCGTTAAAGCTGTTATATTGGCTTACTATGAAGTCAAACTATTTTACACACAGAAGTTGAAGGAGATTTCAAATGGTAGACAGAAGAAAAGCGATTGATGACGAACATCGTGAATCACAACAAAGAGGGCGAGCAGCATATACTTACGTCAAGGTCAATGAATTGGATAGAATGGGAATAGAACAGTATAAAGCCATTCCAGGAGAAAATTTTATTGCTGTTGTTTGTAATCCTGATCAAAAAGGATTTTTTGGAAAAAAAGTTGTTGTACATAACAATATAGGTGTTGACAACAAGGTATTTATTTGTCCAAAAGGAACGTATGGAAAAGAATGTCCTATTTGTGAAGAAATTATGCATATGAAGAAAGACGGAGAAGATCAGGAGTTGATTGACGATCTTCGTCCTAGCACACGATATTTATTCTTTGTTATCGATTTTAAGAGTCAGTCTACTGAAGAGAAAGGAGTTCAGTGGTTTGATGCCTCTTCTGGTATTAAGGATGAGATTGTATCCTTGTGTCATAATAAGAGAACAGGGGATAGTTTCGATATCTCTGATCCTAAAGAAGGGAAGACAGTTTGTTTTGAGCGAACAGGAACACGATTGAAGACCAGATATAAAGGATTTGAGTTGGAGGGAAGGGATCCTATAGATGAAGAAATGTTGCTAGATCTTCCGTTGTTTGAAGAGATTCTTCAAGATGTTACTTATGAACAGATTGAGAAAGAGTTCTTTGGAACTACTACACGTTCTCGGGACGAAGACCGTGGTTCACGCAGAGTAAGAGGGGAAGAAGATAAGGGAGATAGAGGTTCACGCAGAGTAAGAGGAAATGATGATGAAGGAGATAGAGGTTCCCGAAGGGGAAGAGAAGACGAAAATGAGGATACTGGTTCACGTCGTGGGAGAAGTGGAGATGATGAAGGGGGCCGTAGTTCCCGAAGAGATAGAGAAAATAATGAAGATGCTAGCTCCCGGCGTCGGGGAAGAGAAGATAATGGAGAAGATAATTCTCGCCGTCGAGGGAGAGAGGATGATAGAAGTTCATCAGAAAACGACGAAAAAAAAGACGAACCATCTGATAAAAAGGATGAACCTCAAGGAGAAAAGAAATCGGATGGAGATTCTAAAGATGAAGCTCCTTTAAGTGAAAGAGTAAAGCGAAGACAACGTATGAGAGAACAGGAAGGACAAAATGATAAGTAAGGAACAGGCTCACGAACTTATAGCTAGTATAAAGTCACGACTTCGGATCAATGAGAATGATCTCACTCGAGAATGTGTTCTCCAACCTCTTCTCTTTGAAGAGATTAGTTCAGCAGCTGCTTCTGCACGATCTGATGTCAATCGAACAAAAGAAGAATTAGAAAATCTTCACTCCAAGTTAGATTTAACCATTAGAGACTCCCCTGAAAATTTTGGTATTTCAGGGAGAGTTACGGAAAATGCTATTTCCAATGTTATTGTCAATAGTAAGACATACCGTGAAGCTAAAGATTTATACCTAGACGCTATGGAGGTATCAGGAGCTCTGGAGAGTATGTTGAGAACAGTTGAGCAGAGAAAGTCTATGCTGAGAGATTTGGTTCAATTGTTTATATTCCAATACTACAGTTCTGAAAATACAAAGCCTGTTTCTTCCAGGGAAGTCAAGAATGCTGACGAAGAAAAAATAGGAGAAGTTAGGGATAGGAATAGAAGGAGACGAACCAGTTTAAATGAAGGAGATTCCGATGACAAATAGAGTACGACATCTTTCAGATGACAGACCGAAGGAACAAAGGGAACAATCTCTGGCAGATAAGTTGTTTGGGGAACAAGAAGTTGAATATTCCTCTCTTTTGTCTGCTATTCAAACTCTTACTCGCAGATTAAGCGTTGTTAGTACTCAATAGGTAGCTGTTAATGCAACACCTGAAGTTAGAGAAGAAAGACCTTGTGAGTTTTCTGTATTTCTACAAAAAGTAGCAAATCATACTGATGCTATTCATAACCTTACAGAAGAAGTAAGGGATATAATAAAACGTTTGGAAATTTAAGCTATGGAAGAAAGAACACAACGAAGACGTCGAGGAGAACTTCTTGACGAAGCGAAAGAAGCTGCAGAAGAATTAGCCGTAGAAGATCTTCCTCCAGTCCAAGGATGGATCAGTACAGGGTGTACATTGTTAGATATAGCCATTGCTGATTCTTTTCCAGGGGGTCTTCCTCTGGGAAGAACCATACAAACTTTTGGAGCAGGATCTACTTGTAAGACAGTTCTTGGTATGCTTATATTAGGACAGATTCAACGGATGGGAGGAGTTGCTTTTCTAGCAGATACTGAATATACTTTTGATCCTAAATGGGCACAGTTATTCGGATTAGATTGTAATAATATAGATACCTGGCGATATGGATATTGGTGGAAGAAATGTGATCCTGTTGAACAGCCTACTACAATAGAAGAGTTATTTGATGTATATTTCTATAAGATAGTAGAATTAGATGATCCTCGACCTAAACTTATTGTTGTGGATAGTCTGACATCTTTACCTACTGAGATAGAAGCTAAAGATGATATGGCAGATGGAACTTATGGAACCTCTCGAGCTAAGCAGATAGGAAAAGGATTTAGAAAGTACCTATCCAAATTTGCAAAGTCCAATACTTCTGTATTTTTTATCGATCAGACCAGAGATAATGTAGGAGTTACTTTTGGTCCAAAAGAAACTGTATCAGGAGGTAGAGCTCTTGAATTTTATTCTACTGTTAGAATTTATTTAAAGCATGCTGAGAGTGTTAAGAACAAGAGGAAGCAAGAGATAGGGATATGGGTTGATTTTCGAATTGTCAAGAATAAGATTGCTTCTCCATTTAAGAAAAGTAGCTTCAGGATTATTTGGGATTATGGATTGGATGATATAGCCAGTAACGTTGAATTCCTTAAGTTATATCAAGATGAAGGAGGAGATGAAGATGATTCCAAAAATAGAAAATCTCCAAGGGTTGAGTTTGACGATAAGAAATTTTATGTAGGAGATTTAATTAAACATATAGAAGAAAATGGTTTAGAAGAGAAGCTCCGAAAAGAAGTATGGAGATGTTGGAAAGAGTACCATAAAACAGAAGATAGAAAACCAAGGATATGGCAATAAATTATAAAGTAGAGAAGGTGCCCAGATGCTATACGTGTTATTATTATGAACGTATAACTCCAAGAGGTTGGTGTAGTATAAAAAAGAGAAAAGTTAAAAGAAGATGCAAACTATACAAGAATGCCAGGAAAAATGCAACTAAGTAATGAAGCTAGATTAGTTTTTTGCACTATAGTTCTTTTTATGCTTTTTGTTATTTTTTTATTTTTTATGATGCATTTTATGTTTAGGAAGTTGGAGAAACAATGGAGAAGTAATCTTGAAAGGTTTGAGAAGGAATGTGATATATGAAAGATTTTATAGGAATAGATTTATCTCTTAACCATTTTGGAATAGCTTTCAGAAATGGTGCTAGTAGTACACATATATCACTTGGCTATAGTTCTAGCAAAAGAAAGTTTATAAAAAATATTCCAGGAGTCTATGTTTTTACTAGTGTTAGTAAAAAGAAGGGAGAAGATGACGATAGTTTTCAGGCAAGAAGGAGAGAACAAGTATTTAGTACAATAACTTACTTTCTTGAACATAGGGAATCTTCTTCATCAGAATGGTTTGTAGGATTGGAAGATTATGCATACACAACAAGAACTAATTCTAGTCATCAGTTGGCAGAATTGGTGGGAACTGTCAAACATTATCTTTGGAGTAAAGGGTATCAATTACTTCTTATAGACCCTGCTTCTTTAAAATTATGGGCAACAGGAAAAGGAAACGCCTATAAAAAGAACATGATAGAATCGGCTAAAAAGTTAATGACGGGAATACTGCCAAAAGTAACTATATTAGATGATCTAACTCTTTCAGAGGAAAGAAAAGTAAATCGTTCTTATACTGGAACTGTTGTAGATCTTGACGGTCCTATAACAGATATGGCAGATGCAATCAATTTATCTTATTTGGTAAGTCAAAAGGTATATTTAGATAGAAAGATATTATCCTTTGCAGACCTTCCTGAACATCAGAAGAAGGTATATACAAAAGTAACTAAGAGTAATCCAGTACGATTATTGGATCTTCCGTTTATTTACGAAGGATGAGAACATTATTAGAGGATTTGCTTATGTTATTATCACTTCTGATAAGAAACTTCCAATCACATGAGGAAAGTTTTGTTGAATTCTCTCCTGGTGTTACTTTAATTACTGGAACATCTAATCACGGGAAAACAGCTATTCTAAGAGCTTTGAATTGGATTATCAATAATAGACCTCTTGGAGATAGTTTTATTCGTCATGATCAAGAATGTTGTGATATTATTCTGGCTACAGATAAAGGATCTGTCAGAAGACTTCGATCTAAACGGGAGAACTTATATATTGTAGGCCCCAGTGAAAGTATTAGTTTTGATCCTAAAGTTTTAAATGAGTCATGTATTCAATTTACAGCTATGGGATCGGACGTTCCCAAAGAGGTTAATGATCGATTAAGGATTTCTCCTATAAATGTACAACAACAGTTAGATCCTTATTTTCTTGTACTAGATAGTCCAGGAAGAGTGGGATCTTATTTCAATAGTATAATTCATTTAGATGAAGTTGAGGATGTTATTGATGAACTAACCAAACGGTCTCGATCAGAAGCGAATAAGATTAAAGATCTTAAAGAGGAAGAAAAGAAGGTAGATGAGTATATAGTTTTTTATGAGAAATTGGACCTTGATAAGTTTGAAAAGTTATTAGATAGATATGATCGTGCAAGAGATCTTACAGCTACCAAAAAGAAGGAGATTTTAGAATTTAACAAATTAATCAGAGAATTAAAGGAGATAGAAAGTACTTTGGTGGAACTTCCTGATATAACATCAGTTTTAGAAAAGTCCAAAGTTATACCGTTGGAGATAGAAGTTATAAAGAAGTCTTTAGTTCATCTACAAGGATTGGTAGAAGATTATAACAGATTAAATCATTCAGTTCTTTCATTATCTTCAGATAGCTTTTCTTCTATAGAGAAGGCTGAACCCTTGGGTAAAGAGATAAGCACTTTAGATAAGTCTTTGGATGATCTCTTCGGTCTCATTGAAAAATTTAAGAAAATTGAAGAAACTTCTAAAGAGCTTGCCTGTGAAATTGGCAAAGCTTCAAAACTTAAACAGTCTTTTTTAGAACAGTTAACCGTATGTCCTTATTGTGAAACAAATTTAAGTGAGGAACATAAGAGGATTTTGTTGGATAAGGAGAAGGTGAATGTCTGAGTTTCTTTCAGAAGAGGATAGTCAGAATCTACGGAATATGGTAGACGAATTATTATCTGCAGATGAGGGACTTTTGGATAAAGAGATAACATTTTTAGACTCTATTAAAACAGAATGGGAAGGAAACCTGACAGAAAGACAAGGAAGTTGGATAGAGAAAATTTATAAGAGGATTTTTAAATGAGGCTTTTACTTTTAGGCGACACACATTTTGAAGAACGAGGTCCAGATCGTAGAAAGGACGATTACTTTTTAACACAGTTATGTAAATTGAAGCAGATATTTAGTATTTACGGAGAAGAGAAGTGTGATGCTATTCTTCAAGTAGGGGATTTCTTTAACAGTCCATACGTTTCTAATTATGTTAAATCTAACTTAATTACAGATTTGAAACATTGGGGAAATATAATGTACTGTATTTTTGGTCAGCATGATATATTCGGGCATGCCTGGCAAACTTTTGAAAGGAGTCCACTTGCAGTTTTGGAAGCCGCAGCAGTTCTTAAAGTAGTTAGAGATCCTTGTACTAGAATTGAAGGGAAAAGTGGTGATTGTGTTTATGTTTATGGAGCTTGCTTTGGATGTGAGGTTCCAAAAGTAGAATCTGAACATACTTTTAATATACTTTTAGTTCATGATATGATAGGAGATAGAGAATTATATCCAGGACAGGAGTTAAAAGGTCCGCGAGATTACCTTAGAAAGTATCCTAATTATGACTTGATTGTTTGTGGGGACTACCATTATACATTCAAAGATTCACATCAGGGAAGAATTATTTGTAATCCTGGATGTTTAATGAGGAAAACCATAGGAGAGTTTGACCTTCAACATAAACCGGGAGTCTTTATTTTTGATACGGATAGTAAGGATTTGAAGTGGATTTTATTAGATGTTGAACCAGTGGAAGATGTTTTTGATTTTACAAAAACAGAATCAATAAAAGAAGATTCTTCTAAAGTTGTTGAGTTTATAGAAAAGTTGCGGGCAAATAATGAGGATAGAGCTGCATGGAGAGAAGCGTTAAGAGTTGTTTTGGAGGAGAAAAAAGTTTGTTCCAGAGTTAGAACGTTGTTAGACAGCGTTATTGCGTATACATTGGAGAACAAGTGATATGTCAGATACAAGCAAAATCGTAGATAGTTTAAAGCGAACGGCTAATAAGCTTCAAGATCTCAAGGAGAGACAAAGTACGTTGAAAGGAAGAAAAGATTCCATTCTGGAACAGTTAAAGGAGCGTTTTTCTGTTAGTTCTGTGGAAGAAGCGGAAAAACTTCTTAAGGAAAAAGAGAGTGAACTAGTCCGAAAAGAAGAAGAGGCTCAACAACTTGCGGATGATATGCAGGAAATTATGGATAAGGTAGTATAACTTATGAGTAAGTTTTCAGATTTTCTAGCTGTATCAAAGGATAGATTGTCAAATTATAGGAAAAGGAAGAAGGATCTTCAGGAAAGCCTTGTTGAGGGGGAGCAGATGTTCAACGATATTCTTGAGTGTCGGGATATTATGAACATAGTGGGGTCTGTTTGTCAGGAACAGACTAAGAATGTAGTAGAAGATCTTGTTTCCGAAGCACTTAAAGTTGTATTTGGAGAAACTCATTCTTTTGAGATGGAGTCTAAAATAGTTCGGAATCAGCCAGAAATCTACATGTATGTAGTTAGAAATGGTGTTCGTTACAATCTTCGTGAGGAGTTAGGTGGAGGCGTAGCTGATCTTGTTTCTTTTGTACTAAGGATTGTTCTTTGGTCCATTACTACTCCACGTTCAGCTAATATTATGATTTTGGATGAACCAGGAAAGTTTATTTCCAAAGATCTTCAATCTGCCTTTGGTGATATTATAAAAGAGTTGAGTACTATGTTGGGGATTCAGTTTATCATAGTCAGTCACGAACAGGAGTTAATAGCCACTGCTGATGTTACCTATGAAGTAGCATTAGAAGGAGATATTAGCCATGTTACAAGGATCTAAAACTTGGATTATTCAACCTCTCATAGATGGATCTACATTAGATTGTGGATTAAAGTTACTTGCAGATAGCATTAAAGAAAAACTAACGGAAAAGAACATTTTTCTTCCTATACTCAAGGGAGGAGCTTTTGTAGCTCACGAACTTTTCCATAGATTTCCTCTAAAAGAATCTGATAAAATTGGATATATAGGAGTTCGTAGCTACCTAGAAGGGGAGATTAGTTCTGGGGCTGACATATTTGTATACAATGAACTATTTTTGAAAGAAGAAGATTTTGAAGATGCTACTGTTTTTGTTATAGACGATGTCTGTGAAACAGGAAGGACTTTACTAACTATACGAAGAATGTTGTTAGAAAAATTTAAGTGTAAGAATATAATTACTATAGCCCTTGTTAATAAGAATGATACAATTAGGAAAGTTGAAGTTGGGGAAGGTCCTGATATGTTTGGATTTGGTTATAATGGAGGACGTTTTCTAGTAGGGTGTGGAATGGATTTTAAGGAGATGTATAGAGGACTTCCTTTTATAGGTCATTTGGTTTTAGGAGAATGATATGATTGTTACAAAAACTTATTCAGTAGATTATGCTCATCGATTAAAGGATCATCCAGGAAAATGTAAAAATCTTCATGGACATACTGGAGTTTTTACGATTACTTTTAGTGGTTCAGTTAAAGAAGATGGGATGATCATTGATTTTGGCACCTTTGGTTGGCTTGAGAAGTTAGTAGGTTTGTTTGACCATACTATTCTTCTTCAAGAAGGCGATCCTATACTGGACTTGTTATTTCCTGAAGATAAGGGAGAATTTTTTGATCTTAACTTTGTTAGTTTCAAAAATCCTCCGACAGCAGAAGTAATAGTGGAAGATCTTGTTACTCTTATTGAGAATGATGGTATTTATTCCTCTATGGATAGAAATGCTTTAAGGCTCGTTCGTATTGATTTTGCAGAAACTCCTGGAAATGTTGTTAGTTGGATTAAGGAGTAAAATTATGGAACCTATAGTAAGTCCCTGGATTGTATATTTGGTTGGGAATTGTGATAGTATATCTATTATAACTTACATTCCTTTTATATGCTGTTGTTTAATTTTATTTGTCTTGCTCGTAAATTACGTTATCTCTTCTGATAGTGGCTCTCGTGAAAGTGAAGAGAAGGCTCACTTATTGCTTAAAAAGAAGTATAAACTTTTATGTATTTTAGGGTCCGTGTTTTTTGTATTAGCTCTACTTGTTCCTGGAAAAAAGACTGTTATAGGAATGTTAGTTGCACAAGAGGTTACTATAGATAGAGTAGCTGCAGGAAAAGAACTTGTAGAGGAAGTTAGACAACAGATAAAGAAGGACACTTTGGATATTATTCAGTCTATTAAAGAAGAACGTTTTGTAGTAGTAGATAAAACAGAAAAGTCAAAGGAGTAATTGTCGATGATATGTTCCATGTGCGGTGCTGAAGTTATTATTAAAAGTTCAGGCTCATGCACTAATTGGTATGAACCAGTGAATTCTTTATTAGATGCAGAGTATCATAATATTCCGTTTTACTGTGATACTTGTGGAGCTATAAGATCTCCTTTTAAGGCTATTAGGGATATAGCCTTTATTTTTCCTTTCTCTGAACAAACTACTTATGGAGAAGGAATAGTACAGATTCCAGATAGCTACCAGAAGTTTTATAAGAAAGGAAAGGGAGTGTTACTTTCGATAGGACCTGGCTATTATACTTCTAAAGGGTTTAGATCAGTTAATCAGGATCTTAACGTGGGATGTGTGGTTAAGTTTGATTCTTCAGTTCCTTGGGTTCTTCCAGTGATAGGTACGGATGGAAAAGAATATCCAATTGTTGTATGTGGTGAAAAGGATATTTGGTGGATTGAAGGATAGGAGTAGATATGCATATTAAGACTATAGATGAGCAAGCTGGAATTTATGAAGTTCACTTGAATCCAGTAGAGGAGCAATATCTTCGAGGATGTTTCCCTGGAGATAATATCCCTGTGCGTATTGGAAATGCTTTGAGATCCAAACCTAGTGCTAGTAGTGATGGAGAAATAATTTTAGATCCTAATATGATACTAACATATGAATAACTATGCCAACTGGAATTGAACAATTTAAAGCTATGGAGAGGTTCCGTCTGTGCTATTTGAAGCACAGGGGAAATGTTTTATCTACTTGTGAAGAACTGGGATGGCCTATAGAAGTAGGAAGATCCTATGCCAATAAAGTTAAAGGTCGAGTAGAGAGAGACGTTGCATTCGGTGTTTCACAATCTATTATGATGCAACTTCTCATAGGGTATGAGAGTAGGGTAGGGCATCTTCAAGAACTTTTAAACAGGTTAGATGGGACTAACAAATTGATAGTTTCAAAATGTTGTTACTATCCTATTTTTCTTAAGAAGGAGAGAAGAGAGCCTCTTCCTCATTGTACTAATTGTAATAAAAAATGTGAAACCAAAATAGTAGGTTTGCCTGTTGTTTACGATCTTATATTTCGAACAGTTGGACAACTTCAGGATGAAGACAGAGCTATTGTAGAGTTTGCCAAGAAGATGGGTTACGTCAATCCAGATGCTCCTCCTACATCTATAGTTAGAAATAATGTTTTAGTTGTAGATGGGAATAGAAAGCAGCTTCCTCTCGATCAAGGATTTGTTCAAGATGTAGAACGATTGCCTCCTATGGAACGAGAGAAACTCCGAAAACGTCTGGAGGAGCATATAAAAGGAGGGGAAGGAAATGGCTAAAAATGTAATTTCCTATTTAGACTACTTATATGAGAAAGATTACAAAGAACGTCCAGTAGATATAGAAACATTTATATGTGATAATAAATTTTTGGGTCAGTCAACAAATGGAGGAAAAGCTATTTATGATATTTGGAAAACGGAATTAGGTACAATCTTAAATGAAGACAGTCGAACATTGATAGTTCTTACTGGGGCGATTGGAACAGGAAAAACTACAGCAGCATATATAGGGATGGCTTACACACTTCATAAACTATTATGCTTAAAGAACGCTTGGAGATTTTTTGACCTTTCTGATGCCAATAAGATGGCAGTTACTTTTTTTAATCTGACTAAGGATTTAGGGAAGTCTCGTGGATTTGGTTTACTTCAATCATTTATGTTCAAGTCTCCTTGGTTCATAGATAAGTCTAGTAGTGTAACAGGAAAAGTTTTTCCAATTGTTAACTTCCCTTTGTTTGAATATGTTTTAGCTTCTCCTTATAGCAAAGGTTTTGGTACAGTTGGACTCAACGTCATTACAGCAGTGATGGACGAAGTTGATGATCCAAATGAATCTGTAAAGCAAAAGCAGAGAGTGCTCAAAGCCTATGATGCTACTGCCCGACGTTTTGAATCACGATTTGTTATCAACGGTGAGAGTCTGGGACGATTTTGGCTTGTTGCCTCCAAACAAGAAGAATTGTCTTTCTTGAACGTTTTCATTAAGCAGATGAAAGGATCCAATAGGGTTTACGTTGTAGATATAGCAATCTGGGATGCTAAACCTTCTACAAATTATTGTGGTAAGAAATTTGCTGTCAAAATAGGAGATGCTTATACACCACCTAAAATTCTAACGGATAAGGAAGCAGTTCAAGCTTCTTCTGAAGGTGCAACTATAAAATGGATTCCCATTGAATATAGGGATGATTTTGAGAGAGACATAGTAGGAGCTCTTCGGGATATTGCAGGAGTTAGCGTTGATGCATCCAGAAAAGGAAAGTTATTTAATTCTGAAAAACTTCTTCTACAATGTTATGATGAGACAAAGGTCTCTCCTATTTCTACAAATGTTATAAACACTGGGCTTAAAGACCAAAAAGATTATATTACGTATTTTGATCTGACTAAATTACGATCTCCTTTGAATGTTCCACGGTACATTCACGAAGATATAGCCTTTTCAGGGGATGGAGATTGTGTTGGATTAGGATGTTCTCATGTTAAAGAATGGAGAAAGGTTCCGATCCAAAAAGCTGACGGATCTTTCACTGAAAAAAGAGTGAAGGTTGTAGAGACAGATTTTACAATTCGCTTTAAAGCTCCTCCTGGAGATCAGGTTCCTGCATTCAAAGTTCGTAAGTTGATTTTGGATTTACGAAGTAGAGGACTTAATATTAAGAAGTTCACAGCAGATTTAGTTTTGGCTTCTACTGATACTGCACAGATTTTAGGAGATGCTGGAATTACGTGTGAATACCTTTCTTTAGATCGTACTCCACAGGCGTATCTTGAGTTTAGAAATGTAGTTCTTGAGAATCGATGGATTAGTGGTTTGAATGCATATCTTCATATTGAACTCAAGAATTTGGAGTATGACGAAAAAGAAGGGAAAGTTGATCATCCTGATAAGTTTGTTGAAATAGAAGTTGCCAAGGATGGAGATGTTCAAGAGTTAGTTATGGATGGGAGTAAGGATATGGCTGACGGTACAGTGGGGTCCGTTGTCTCTGCATTGTGGGAAGGGGTTACGCCTCCAAATGTCAAGGAGATGGAGAAAATTCTTGGTAAGGTAGCCCCTTCTCCTGGAAAAATGGATACTATGCAAAAGTTAATGAATGATCTTACAGGAATTGCATTAGCTAAAGAAATTCCAACAGTTAATAAGGAGAGAGTTATTAGTGATGATAAGAAACGATTTCAAGGAATGCTTAAAAAATTAGGGAGGCCCAGTAGATTCTAATATGAAATCACTTCAAGACTTTTTTATAGATGCTTGGAGGTGGACTTGTAAGCTTCCTCCAATAGAAGTAGGAAATCATCCTTCTTTTGAATCATTGCAAGTGACTGAGTGGGATTCTTTATTTGAGCAGTTGATGAGGAATCGCCTAATTATGGGTTCCTTTCGTTATGAGTTATTTTCTGATCCTACCCCTTTTAATTATGATATTGTTGGGGATAATATCAGACGTCTTCGTTTGTATGAAGAGGACGGAAATTTGGAACATTTAGTAGACGTAGCTAATTTGTGTATGAAAGAATTTCATAAAGGACGACACCCTAAACGTCATTTTAAGAGCTCTGATGACGGGATTCATGTACCAAGATCACATATATGATTTGTAGCACGTACAGTGTCACGTGGAGTGTTTTTCGAGTATTGCAATGACTAATCCAGATGTAAACCAATATTGGAAATATCATATTGAAGAGGATCCTAATTCTCCTCTAATGTACAAAGTAGTCCGTGGAGAAACTATTTTTGCAAAATGTAGAGATAGAAAAGTTGCAAATATTATTTTGAGCTATTATATCAATAATGAATCTAAAGAAGTAGACGGAAATACAAAATTACCATATGAATAGGAGAATGAAATGATTCTTATAAAACCGTCTGTTTGTTATTTAGCAGGAACAAATCTTCCTCTTGAGTTAATAGAACAGGCTGGAAGAACTTGCTACAAATCTGAAGATAAGATAACTCCAGAATCCAATCAGAATTTCGTTAAAAAGTTGTTAGAGAGAGGGCATGAAGCAGTTATTGAACACGCATCTATGACCTATAGAGTAGTTTGTGATAGAGGAGTTACGCATGAGATAGTTCGTCATAGACTATTTTCCTATTGTCAAGAGAGTACAAGGTATTGCAACTATTCAGGAGGAGTTACGTTTATTATACCTCCTTGGTGTGGATGTATAGAGGAAGGAGAGTATTCTAAAGACAATTATGGATCTTATCATTGCTCTGATAAACTTCAAGAAGAGGATGTATGGTTTGTTCTTATGAACAAGGCGGAGAGTTCATATAAGGTATTGATAAATGCTGGTTGGTCTCCACAGCAAGCTCGATCAGTTCTTCCTAATTCTTTAAAGACAGAAATAGTCATGACAGCTAACTTACGGGAATGGAGACACTTCTTTAAGATGAGAACATCCAAATCTGCTCATCCTCAGATGCGTGAAGTTGCTTTTATGATCCTTAAAGATGCAGTACAAAGAGTTCCTATTTTATTTGACGAGTATCTTGCAAATGAATGCTAATGATATCCTACAACTATTAAGGGTTAGGCATAACGGGGATGTATTCATTCCTGAATGCAATGCTAACTATGCTAGGATAGATGCATGGGCTATGAAAAAGTCTTGGTCTCATCCTTTACTAACTGGGTATGAGATTAAGGTTAATCGATCAGACTTTTTAAATGATAAGAAGTGGACTGCATATCTTCCTTATTGTAATGAACTTTACTTTGCTTGTCCTACTCACTTAATAGAAGTAAATGAAGTGCCCGAAAATTGTGGGCTTCTTTGGACTTCAAAAACAGGGACTAGATTATATACAAAGAAGAAAGCTCCTTATAGAAAAGTAACTATTCCTGAAACGTTTTGGAGAAGTATTCTTTTTTCAAGGGTAAAGATCATTTCTGAAATATCAAATAAACATGGAGAGAAAGAATTTTGGAAAGAGTGGTTAGAAGAAAGGGAATTAGATCATAGGTTTGGTTATCATGTTTCTTTATCCATTAGAAAAAGAGTAGAAGAAGAGATAGAAAAAGTTCAAAGAGAAAATAGGATTCTTCAAAATCAAATAGAAACCTTTGAAGAGATTAAGAAGATTTTAGTTGAATTAGGTTTGGAGGGTTGTAGTAGTTGGAAACTGCATCGTCAGGTATCAGATAAAGTCAAGGAGTTTAGGAGAGGATATACAGACGATTTGATAAGAAGAGGAGAATCTCTACAAATATATTTAAAATCCTTTCTGGAAGAAGTGAAAAGATTAGAACAACTTGGAAAAGATGTAGACGATGGATCAACAACACAAGAAGAAGATGGACAGGGTCAACAATTGCCAACAACTTCAGAATGATTTAGACGAAGCAATTAGAGCAGTTATTGAAAAGCATAAACCAACTTATTCTGAATTGTTTTTTGCTCTTCTTTCTGTTCATAGGAGTTGGGCAGATATGATGTTGGAGGATGAAAACGATGGCATTATGGTTTGTCCAGTACAAGAAATTTCTGGAGATCTCGAAAGAGATAAGAAATTTTACGATAATTTGAAGAAGGAATTTGATTTGAGCAATACTATAACTCCACTAAGAAGAAGGAGATTTTTCAATGAGTAATACGTTTAAAATATATGCCCTTATTTTTATTTTTGCATTTTTAGGAAGTTGGTTATGTATATTTATAGTAAATCTTTTAGAGGTAAAGGATAAATGTAATCCAGATTGTATAGTAAAAGACTACATATATAGTACTCCTTGTGAAGCCAAACAGGAAGTTCCTCTGGATCAATTTACTATAAGAAGTAAGCAAGATTTAGACTGTCTAACTTCTATTCTATTAGTTAGACATGAACCAACTCAAGTATCATATGTCGTACTAACTCACCCACGTGGTGTTGCTATTACAAAAGCAGAATAGTCATATAAGGAGATACCCATGATTAAATATCTAATTTTGTTGCTGTTTTGTATCTTATGTATAGGATGTGGATCAGCTGTTGTTGTCAATGACGGTCCCAAATCTGATGAGACCATGCAAGAGAAGGAAGAAGGGCCTACGACAACGTGGACTATTACTGTGGAACCTAATACAACTCAAGGTTGTAGAAAGTGAGACATTTTATGAATAAATATTTTACACATGGTTTTCTACTTCTTTTGGGAATAGCTATTGGAATTTTAGGAGCAAACTATCTGGAGATTCATAAACCTGTTCCAGAAGAAGTCAAGGTTGCTAATGAGATCTCACAGGTCGTCAATGGAGTCAGTGAATTGGTTCAAGATTCTGGAACAAAAGTAACTATTACACGGACAGTCACAGAAGGGAAGAAGGAAACAAACAATTCAGTAACATCATCTACAGGAAAATCTGATAATCACTTCTTCCGTCTCTTTGGTCCAGATCGAGGAGCTAACGATGCAGGATCAGGAGTTCAGCCACTGACTACAAATGGAACCTCAGTAGGTGGGAGTAGAAATTGGGGTGTTTTGGAGAGAATATGGAGTTGGGTTGTCAATTGGATTTGGACAATCAGTGTAGTTTCTGTTTTGTTTTTCTTAGCATTGGGTGTTATGTTCTTTATTCCTGCGACCAGTACCATAGCTGCAACTATCTTTCAATGGATAATGTCTGTTATTCCTGTTTTGGGGACAATAATATCCAGTATATTCTCGAAGATAACTTTGGGGAAACATACAACAGCTAGTTCGGAGATAGTCACTGGAATAGACGAATTTAAGGATGCTGTTGCAGATGAAGATTTTATAACAGCAACAGACATAACATTTACTTCAACAGACAATTTAACGGATAAGGCCACTGCACTGACTGTCAAGATCAGAAAAAGAGTCAGGGAGTTGTTGAAGTTAGCTTGTAATAATAGTCAGGATAAAACCACAAGAGAGTACGTCAGTTCCGTTCAAGGAAGTTAGAAATGACTGTATATGTAGATCCGTTGCGTACTTGCTTAAAGAACAAAAATTGGAGATCTACCAGTTCTTGCCATCTTTTTGCTGATACTACTGAAGAACTACATACGTTTGCCAAACGATTAGGCTTGAAGGCAGAATGGTTTCAGCCTATTAGTAGTTATTCTCATTATGATTTAACAGAAAACAAGAGGAGAAAGGCAGTTCAGTTAGGGGCTGTTGAAGATGATGGACGTATATTGATGGAGAAAATTCGTGGGAAAAGAAAGAAAACTACTTGAAGGTATTACAATAGCAGTTGATTTTGATGGAACCGTCGTTTGTATGGATTATCCATACTTGGGTGAGCCAGTTCCTATGGCCTTTGAGTACCTAAGACGGTTTAAGGAAGAAGGAGCTCAGTTAATATTGTGGACTATGCGTTCTACAAATACTTCAAATGGGGATGTTTTGACTCCTGCTCTTGATTTTTGTAAAGCCAACGGAGTTGTTTTTAACCAGGTTAATGAGAATAAAGAACAACATCGCTGGACAGATTCTCCAAAGGCCTATGCAACATATTACGTTGATGATCAGGCAATAGGATGTCCACTATCTAATGATGTAGATAAAAATGGGAGAAGATATGTCAATTGGAGTAGAGTAGGCCCATTGATTCTTGGGATTTTAGTCGTAGGTGGAGTAGAACTTCCAAGAATCTGTCCTTCTTTCTGTCCGGAGAGGGGAAAACCTTTTGACCAAGGGAACTTGTGTTGTCGTTGTCCTCTATTTAACTGTGTTGGTGATGTTATTTTGGACTGCAATTCTTATAGGATTGATTGGGCGTTAGCTTGGAGGAAGTGGTTTGATAATCACTGTCAAGGTTATCCTGATCTTCCTTTGGAAAAAGAAAATGTTGTTAACGGCTAAACTTCTACTATTTTTGAATCCTGATTCCGTCAGTATTATTGATCTTGCTCAGTATGTGTACGGGGATTCTTCTATTATCTCCCGTTATAAGACACAAAATATACTGAGCATCCTTAAAAGAAATCATTGGCTAATACAAGGGCCTGGTCATATCTTAAGTGAAAAACATTTTCAGGTTGTCTGTGAGAATAAAAAGATTATAATGAATTGGCCAAGGAATCACAGATTAACTCCTCGTTCAGTTCGCCGGGCTGCTTCAGAGCAGCATAATATATGTAGATTAAATCATACTTCTATTTAGGAACTTCTTGTGTCACTTCAAGATAAGTATGAAGTAGAAATCAGAAAAGTACAAAAAGAAAAGTACATCTGGTTAGTTGTTTCAGGGCATCGTCAGATCCGAGTTTGGTCCAAAGGATACGGAAAACAAGGAGTATGTGAAAAAGCAGCTTTACGATTCACTTCTGATTTTCAAATAAAATGTATCAGAAGAATAGATGGAGAGCCATCTATAGTGTTATATAATCCTTTTTTACACAAGGAGTCTTAGTATGATGACTTATGATGCACAGTTAGTATTTAAGAATCAGGAAGGTGAAGTCGTTTTCAGAAACGAACTTTTCCAGGGCGACGTGAGTGAGAAGGACGAAGCTGCTGTTGAGCAGATTTTGGGTAATATCCAACTTCCTCAGCAAGAAGAAGGTTCATTGACTGGTGAGCTTGTTATCACCAAAACCATTATTTTAAGCAAGCAGTCTGGAAAAATGGATCTGACGGAAGCTTTGGCTGTTGAGGAGCAGGGAATTCAGGCTATGAAGTCTCTTCATCAGTACACCAAAACGAAACATGGAATTTCCTAAGTAGATATCGGTGCCTCCCGAACGGCTTCCTTTTTGCCTATGATTCTACTCCTGGGAAGTCCGTTCGGGTTTTATTCTATTCATCTTGAGAGGTTTCTACTTTGGACGATCTTAGGAGACAGGTAATTTGGGAATTAGCTCTTAAGTACAAGTCTTCTAATGATTCTACTATTTTTCAACTAATTTTAAAAAGATTAGATAAACTTCTTTTATGTACTATCAAAGCTTTAAGGAGGTACAGGAGACATCTACGGTCTATAAATACACATGATTTATATCATTGCTGTGTTTTGGGAGTTTATTCTGCACTTCTTGACTTTCAAAAAGGGATGTCTTCCGAGGATTTGGAGAAGTTAATTTTTAGGCATGTTCAGTCTCAAATTCAATTATACTATCCTCATAGAACTCGAGAACTTCTCCTTGCTGATCTTCCAGAAAGATTAGTTGAGGATGTCAAAGTTTTTGAAGAACACGATAGTAGAGTCCTTAGCTTCTTCAGACGGATGATAGAGGAAAAGGTTATAACCAGGCAAGATTTTATTATAATCGTACGAAAAGCACTGGATGGAGTTACTTACGTTAATCTTGGAAAGGAGTTAGGAATGGGTACCTCAGTAGCAAGAAGAAGAGTCTTAAAGATTTTGGAGAAGATCCGTGAATATAACGAAGAGTTGATGGAGAAGAATGATGAAGGGTACTTACGTCCAAGATGGGAACGTCCTTTAGATGATGATTAAGTCTTATCTTTATCAACTAAAATATGAACTGAACGAGTACATCCTTCTCCCTCCAATTTTTTCCATATAGTAGATAGGTAATCATCTACAGAATCGTCAAAGAAAGGATTTTTGATTGGTTTTTTGTATGAAGGTATGTAGAATTCAAAAATTTCTAAACTACCTATTGAAGTAAGTTGTACTTCTATAGATCTTTCTGATCTATTAGTATATAGTACCATCTTTTTTGGAATTACCCCAAATATAAGAATCAAATAAGTTTTACACAAAACAATTTCATTTTTTGATATCTTTGTATTTGAATCAACATAGTACATTTCTTCTCCATCTTCACTCTCTAAAATGAAGGTATCTAAAATCATAGAAATTCCTTTCTAATAAGCAATAAGTTTTGGTCTCTTTTTATTCATTTCTATACTTTCAGTTCGGGCCAAAAATCGTCTGTTTTCCGTACATATTTTGGGAGTCTTTGTATTTTCTCCATCTCTATCTTATCACAGGATGAAACAGTAAAGTGTTCGCACGAGGGTGAATCTGTTAAACACTGACATAAAGAAACTACAGATTCAGTATAAGTACAAGCTTCATGGATTTCTTCCATAGGATTTATCCATGTAATAATAATTAGACAATTCATTTTTTATTCTCCATGATCTAATATTTTACCATTAGGTCATCCTTCGGAATTAGCTAATCATGGTCTATATACTCCATCACCAGAGTTTAATGATTCCTTTACAGAGTCCGGCAAATCGCACCGATGGCATTCAACAGCGGAAATTCCTTCTTGTAGTTGCATCAACGCCAACTGATATATGGGATGATCCTTCAACTGAGGATTCATCTTAGGCATTGTATCCCGAAAGTTAATTTCTGCATGCCTTAACATTTCAATTGCTTGGTTCATTTCGTCTGTCCTTTCACCCACGCCCGACGCATGGCGAGCAGGAAACATTGTATTTTCTGTTGGTTTGTTGCTTGCCATGCAAACCAGCCATCTATCATTTCGTCGTCCATGCTAATCATATCACCGCCCAATAGTCTTCTGGCCACCGGACGTAAATAAAATCTATTTTCCATGCCGTGCCACGACTGTTTCATTCCCTCCCACACTATGGCGAGTGGGGGAAGAGGGCACCTGTGTTCTCTCGCACTCGATCTGCTGTATAACCACGTGTGGCACATAGCGCAATGCCATTGTTGTATGTCCTTATAAAATGCCAGCGTACTCTGTGGAGTCTGCATCCCCGTCAGCCACTTCTCGAACGAAGGCTTGTCCATTGGAGCATTGAGGATTTCCTTCTCGGTACATAGTTCCCAGTTGATCTTTAGATCCATCATACACAGTCCTCCATCAGATAATCCGGCACTCTATCTATATCGGAAAACTCTCCACATGTTTTACACATAAAACCAACCCATAACTTGTCATCGTTCCGCCATGTTATAGTATACCCTCGCTGCCAATGCAGAAGATGAGCAATTTTGTGAATCAATCGTTTCGTTTCTTCACCTTCTACACAGCAACAGAATATTTGTCTAGCAACTCTCCACTAAAACACCCTAGATACCTCCAACGTTTTAATTTCCACCCGCTTGAACAACTAGCATCCCCATTGCCTCCTCGTTTACATTCACAACAAGCGACTTGCAACATACCACGAGAATCTTTTTTACTGTATTTTGGTTTCATTTCTTCACCAGTCTTTCTCTTTTTTTCTTTATCGTCAAATACTTTTTTATAAACTTTTCAGCATCTTCATCTATTAGTACAAAGATATGACAAGTCCTCCCTGTTTTACTTAACTTTTTCCATATAGTTACTAAATAGTCGTCTACTGTATCACTAAACATATTATAGTCTATTGCCTTTATTTTTTTGTTTGAAGGAACATAAAATGTAAACATGTCTATGCCGGAAGAAATTCTTCTTAAGCAAACCTTTTTTGACTTTTTTGCATTGTTAGTCAAAAGTACCATCTTTTTTGGAATCACTCCGAATACCTGAGTTAAAAACCTCCTCACAAAGGAATATGAACTCATCTTTAGATGTATTTTCTGAACAAGAAAAGTTTGGTACAACTCGAGTATACGACCTATAGTCTCCTAGGTATTGAGTTTTTGAATCTAATATAAAAGTATCTAGGATCATACTGGTTCTCCTTACTTCTTTATATGCTTATTAGTATGAGGGACTCCACCTTGCTGGATATACTCTTCTTGTGTAAGTGTACGGATAGCTCCGGATTTTTTAGCACATTCATAGGAGCAATAGTACCAAAACGGCCTACATAAACGTGCCATAGACTCATCTATCCAATTCCTACATCCTTTAGCATGGCATCTCATAGTTATTCTCATGCGTCCCATTTTTACTTCTCCTGCAACTGTTTTTTATACTTTTTGGGTACTTTTATGGAAGTAACGTGATCAGCCAAATCAGAGAAGAACTCAGGAAGTTTTCCGTCTTTAACATAGCCCCATACTTTTCCTCCTGCCAAAAAGGACTCTCTGACAAGAGCAACATCATGTTTATCTTCTATATCATCCCAAATATGAGGATTATCAGAATGATCTATATCCAGTATTTCATCATCTTCTGATAAGTATTCACAAACCCATTCATATGTAATGGACATTTATCATTTTTCTCCTGTATAAGAACTTGTAATAAGTAGTATTTTAACCATATCCTTATTATAACCTATAATTTTATAAAAATCAAGGACATTTTCTTAAATACCTCTTTTATAACTCTTTATTTTATAAGCATTTATAAAATATGTACTTTTTAAAGGCATACTAAAACAACCTTTTCCCCTTGTTTATTAAATGAAAAAGGAGAGGATAAATGGGGTATACGTATGTCTAAGGAGACGGTGTAAATATGGCAAATAAGTTGATGCAGCTGCTGAGAAAAGTATTTCCGTCTCCGGCTACGATGACCCCGCAAGCTGTAGAAGATATAGCCAATTCTACTCCCAAAGAATTAAATGATAAGCAGAAGTCAGTCTTAGCCAAGTTTGGACAGTTTAGTTCAGACTTGACTGATCTGATGATGAAAAGCACCATGATTAACTTTGAGAGGATTATGGTATATAGGGAGCTTGATCGGAGTTTAATGCATTGGATGGTAGGATCTGCTGCAGAGTTATATGCTGATTATGTTACTACTTATGATAAGATCAGAGGAGCTACGGTTTGGATCACTTCTGAAAATAAGAAGTATGAGACTGAACTAAATAATCTTCTTCAACAGATCAATATTGAAGAGAAGATCTATGATTGGACTTATACTACTGGAGTCTATGGAGATCTCTTTGTTAAGCCAGAAGCCATTCCAGGAATGGGTATCATAGGAGTCAATGATGATGAACATCCTATGAATATCAGTAGGTTGGATAAGAATGTTCTTTTAGGGTTCTACAGGACTCCTATTCCAACTGGTGGATCTGCTGCAGTAGAATCAGATCTTCTTCCTCCTTGGGAATATATTCATTTTAGGATATTAGGGAGTAGAAAGAGGAGATCGGTTCATGGGGATCCTTTATTCAGTCAATTTAGTTCTGTACACTTCTTAAGTTCCGATAACAGACAAATGAGTTCTAAGTATGGCACTAGTCTTTTGGTAAACGCCTTGACTCCTTATAAGCGATTGAGGATGGCCGAAGATAGTTTACTTATGGCACGAGCCACAAGAGGAGTTGAGAAGTACATTTATAAACTAAAAGTAGATGAAGGGAATATAGAAGCTGTTGACTCCATTCTCGATCAGTATGTAGGACTTCTGAAAAAGGCACGAGCCATAGATACCAGAAATTCTTCTCCTTATTTTGATCAACAGATGCAGTTGATGTCTGTTATGGAGGACATCATCCTTCCTGTATGGGGAGATGTCAATGATCTTGATATTGAGAAAATAGGAGGAGATGTCAATGTTCGATGGATAGTAGATGTTGAAGAATTAAGGAACCAGCTGGCTTCTTCATTACGAACTCCTTTATCTTTATTGGGAGGATATGTTCAGGAGTCAACAGGAGCATTAGGAGCAACATCTCTTGAGAAGTTGGATATAAGATTTGCCAGGAGTAGTAGACGACTTCAAAGGGCAGTCATAGAAGGGATTACTAGATTGTGTCAGGTTCATCTCTCTTATTTAGGATTGGATCCTGATACAAAACTATTTAAGGTAAATATGCCCGAAACTTCTACTGCAGAAGAGCAAGATATAGTTGAAACATTGTCTTCTTCTGTAGATGCCATAGCCAAGTTCATGGATATGTTAAATACGATGGAGGGCGTTAACTTTGATAAAGAAGGAATAGTGTCTTTTCTATCCAATAAGATCCTTAAGATAGGAGACTTCCATATAGAGGATTATGTCAAAGAAGGTGGAGAACTCCTGACTGAAGCCAAGAAAGGAATGATAGAGACCGCTGTGGAATATATCTCCAGATCCGCCATTGGAGGGGTTGGAGGAAAATATCTATCCATGTTTGCTTCTAACGGAGATTTCCGGGCGTACACCTATAAGGATAGGATGATGTGGGAATCCTGTTTTAAAGATAAGAAAGTCAAGACCAAGTTTGAAAATGTTAGCAGTAATTGATTTACATTCTCTTCTTCATGTCCTAGGGGCGGTTAACCCTTCCCGCCCTTGGGACTATTTATGAAAAAAGAATCAACAAAAAGTATAGCAGGAAATGTATTCCATTTAATGATGGAGGATACAGCCTTCGACGAAAGAAGTAAAGAACTTATGGTACGAGCTTTATTAGACGGAGTTATTCCAAAGACGTTTCCATCATGTAAAACTATGATTCGTGAATTGATGAAGTTGAAAGAGTGTATTTCGACAGTGACATCTTGTGTTTCATATCTGGATAATGAAGATAGTTCTATGTTGATTCAATTGTTTTACTTAAGATTCATTTTAGCTAAAAAGGCACTTAGCAATGGAAAATGAAGTCCCTAAAAGTATCAGGGATGAAGTGATTAGGAGGACGTTGGGTAAAAAATCTCCTTCTCCTGTCAGTCAGTATCCTCGACGTCAGTGTACTCATTGTAGTGAAAGAGTCTCTTCTGAATTTAATTTCTGCCCTCATTGTGGCAATCCCTGTACGATAAATTCAGGTAACGAAGGCAAAGATATCAGGGAAGATAAACAAACATCGTACGAACCCGTTCAGGGCAAAGGAACAGGGAATAGTTTACTGGATCCCCTCAACCGAGTTCTTCAGCTAAAAGAAACTACTGAGGAAGAAGAGATTAAGGTCAGTGATGACTTTCGACGTTCCGTTGTTGAGCAGAAAGATAACAGGATGTTGTTTAGTATTTTGGGAGCTGTACACAAGATACAACATTAGTATGATAAAGAAAGTATACGAAGCATTGAAGCCAGGGGATTTAGTAGAATGCCCCAGAGCTAATCAAAAAGGACATATCGTAGACATCCAGTATCCTGATGAGGGTGAACCTATCTACAGGGTTCAGTACTCCAATGGGAAGACTGAATGGTTAGAACGATCTATGTTAGTCAAGATAGGGCAAGGGAAGAAAACTGCTGTAGAGAATCAGACGTTACTGGCCACATTAGTTGAGTCATTAAAAGGCAAATCCGTTTATAAAACTCTGAAGGCGTTGTCAGAGGGAAAAGTTGAGGACAGTGCCGTGGCCCTCAAAGGATTATTTAGCCTTGGGACTCATGTGGCTATCGAAGTAGAGCATGGGCGTAAGGAGTATAGAACTCTACTTCCTTTTGTTGTTGAGAAGATTAATCATATATTGGAGAACAGTTATGAATAATTTTGATATTATTTTAAATTATATTCGGAGTAAGATCGAAGAGTCTACTATCCGAGAAGAAGCAGGTGAGGATCCCTTTGAGCTATATGATGACGAAACCTCCAAGAGGAACAAAGCCTTGGCTACTTCTGAGATCAAAAAGATCCTCAATGGGTTTATTCAGAAGATGAAAGGGATTGTTGGCCCATTAGATGATAAATCTATAAAAGAAGTTGTGGATACATTTTACAGTGTTCTCCATGTTTACAGTGGAGAACCTATTTCTCCAGAGAATTATGAGAATATTAAACTAAAAATTGAAGATGAGGCCAAAGGAAAGCTAGTTACTCTCATCTCTTCTACCTCTAAGAAACTGAATAGATATAAGAAGTATGGTGTAGGAGATACAGCTACTGATGAAGCCATTGCTACATATATCAAGCGTAGACTTCAGGGAAGTGGCATGGAGGAGTCAGTGAATGAAGAAGAGGAAGATATGGATATGGGAGAAGATGGGATTCCTGCTGAGGAGATGCCAGGGAAAGATGATGAAGATGAGTTATTAGATACAGAAGAAGATGTATCCTATTCAGATTACTTACTTTCCAGACGTTTTAATCGGAAACTGTATGATAGGATGAAGGAGAAGTTACAAAAGTTTGTTGCTGATAATAAGAAGGAGATTCCTGGTTTACGAATTGAGATAAGTATGTCTGCTAAATATCAAACTCCTAATCTTATTGTTAAGGCAGATAGTAATGAGGTACTTTCTAATAAAATAGGTTTGGTTGATGATGCTATTGAAGAGATACTAGATGATATAGGATTTACTTTTCGTGGGGGAGAAGAAAGAAGTTGGGGATATACAATTGATTTTGAGGACTAACAAATCTAACCGCACCTCTGGAGATTAACATGCTTACTGAACTACTTACACATACTATTCCTCCTAAATGCCAACAAGTCAAAGAAGCTGACTCTAAAAAAGGTGAAGACGAATGGCAGGCGGAGAAGGTTTTAAACTATATTGAGGACCTACTGTCTCGGGCTGGTAAAGAAGACTTAGTAGTAGCCCGAGAAGGGACTGAGCTTCTCCTGAAAGCCCAAGGAAAAGTATTCAGAGTCTCTGTGGAAAAGGTGATGTAGAATATGTTTCAACAGTTGTTAGAAGATATCAGAAGTAAGTTGTATAGAGGAATGGAGATAGATCCGGAGCTTGACGAAGGGATGTTAGATCAGTTAAATAGTATTAAAGGAATCACTGTTAAATCTGTATGTTTTGGACATCCAGAAGGTACTCGATCTTCTATGAAAGCTGGAGATAGCTCATATGCTGGAATAGCCTTTACTGATACTACTTCTAAAGATCCTACAGTAGTTTACGATAAGTGGAGAGACCTTCCAGGAGATGTCAATGTATTTGCTTGGGGTGGGCCTCATGGGAATTGGGTTGTCTGGAAAAATGGAGAACACAGAAATTCCGATATTTTTCCTTCTGATCCTTCTTCTTATCCAATTGATAGGGTAAGTATTTCTGTAGATGCTAATTTTAAGACATCGGAACAAAATGTTGAAGAAGTGAAGAACTGGTTCAATCAGTTAATACAGGCTATGGATTACAAGCAGAAGATGTAGATGTGTTGAGAGGCAATATAATGTTTCAATCACTACTTCAATCAGTTAAAGAGTTTATGAATGTAGAGCAACATCCTGAACAGGTTGTAGAAGTAATTCATCTTAATACATTAGAAAAGATAAAGATGTTGGGACATTTTTATGGGTGGGATATAGATAAAGATACAGATGTTAAAATAGAAGGACCTCATCCTGATTCATTAGTAGGATGCTACATAGAAACTACTGATCCTGATGAACCTGTTGGAGGGTTAAGGAAAGGTCCAATTATTAAACTTATAAATTTTATGTTCAATGCAACATCTACTCCTCGTCGTGTTCGAATTTGGACTAAGACTATGAGGGGATGGAGGGATGATGTTGGACATATGTTTGTGGATATAAATGATATTATGGATTAGGTGCTATTATGTTTAATGAGCTTTTGGAAGACATAAGAGATAAAATGTCTCCAAAGCCTTATAGGATATTTCGTGATACTTTTGATCGAACTACTATGAAAGCCAAGGCTTTGGATTCTGAAGATAGACAAGTGGACGTTTATGGAACTTATGCGTGGGCTCCTCAATTGACTTGGTATGATGAGACCAATAAAGAATGGATTGAAAATTGGGAATGGGATCATATCTAGGAGAATAATATGACCAGATTTGGAAGTTTATACGGAAAAATACGGGAAGCTGTTGAAGTTACTCCCCCCGAATATGTGGGAGAAGAAGATACAGGAAATGATTTTAATCAGGAGATGATCCGTGATCTACATTTAGTTCCTCCTAAAAAGAAACGTCAGGATTATGATCCAGAGCAGTTAGATATCGGGTCATCTGTAGAAGAGGAGCATACCTCCGATCCAGAATTAGCGGCAATTATTGCAGCTAATCATTTAGATGAAATTCCTGATTACTATACTCGTCTAAAGGAAATGGAGGAGGAGGCCAAAGGAGAAAAAGGCGGAGATTTAGATTTAGAAGCAGAAGAAGGTCCGTCCCTGGAGGATGAAGAAGAGAAAGCCAAGCCAATGCAGAACATGGAGGGAGTAGTTGAAGAGAGTAGATCTAATGAATCTAATGGTTTTGAGAAAGAACGTAATAGGGCACAGGGAGAAAGAAATAGAAGGAAATCGATGTTAGCTCTTCGTGGAATTACAGGAGAGGAAGCTGATAAAATTATTAAAAACTATTCCTCTTCTGAATTTGACAGGTTTATAAAAAAGCATCCTATGCGAAAGAAAGATAATGAAGAATAGAAAGCCAAGCTAATGCAGAACATGTAGGGCGTCAAGGAAAATTAGTCTATGTGTTCTTCTTTTAGCTGTTTTTTGATTTGGTTGGGAATAAGGAGACATAATATGTATTATATAGGATTGTTTGAAGCGAAAGACGGACCACGATGGCGTCTTATGCATAAAAATGGGAACATCCTTTCTACTTCAGAATCGTACAGTAATTTGAAGGAAAGAGAGGATACTGTTGTCAATCTGGCTATTTCTCATAAATTCGAGATTCGGAATATGGATACTGGAAAGCAGATGACGATTTCTGAAGGAAGAATCGTTGAATTGGTTGAATAGGAATAAGGTTTTTGGTTTACATACAAGGAGAATTATATTATGATAAACCCCAATGCAATTATGGAAAACGTAGCTCGCAATGTTGAACGACCTTACGTTGTAAGAGTACTCAAGTATGGAAATCGTGTTTTCAACGTTGAGGAGTCAAAGTACTATTTGGACAAAAAGATCGCCTTGGACGAGGCCAAGAAGATTAAGCCTCCCGTCAACTGTTTTGTTGAAGTTAGAGAAAAGAATAATGAATCTTTTGTTGATGATAAGTGCGTTATCTGGCGGTCAGACAAAGTCGTCGAATCTGGAAGCAAAGGTGATTACGGTTTGAATCCAGATACTTCCTCTGGCGGACCCGAGGAAAGTGACAATCCCAAAGAGATCAAGCATGAGGCTGGAAACACTGGAAAGTTGAAGCCAGAGAAAACTCCCAATCCTGGAGATAAACTTCCAGAAGGAAAGGCAGATGAAGCAGCCAAGAAGGACAACAAGTCAGGAAAATCTCCAAAGACTGCTACGGCTAAGCTCCCTTTGAAGCAAGAAAAGACTCCTAATCAAGGGACGTTGGAAGCCAAGAAGAAAGACGATAAGAAGAAGGATGATAAGAAAGGTAAGAAGATGGCCAAAGAAGGACGTGTTCCATCATCTCCTACAGGCGATGCAGAAGGGACACTTATCAAGGATCTGACGGAGGGAGAAGGAGATGATGAAGAGGGCGGTTAGGTGAGGATCTTGAATATCAATATCCTGAAATGGAAAGTGATTTGATGGAGTTTAGAAATATCATCTCCAGAATAGTCAAACGGATAAAAGAATCAGGTCGTGGGGAGGATATGAACATAGGCGAATTCTTTGGTGAAGAACTTAACGAGATTCTTGAAAGTTTAGAAGTATTCTAAGGATTAGCTTATGCCTTTCGAAGATATAGAATTGTCAGGAGTAGGTCCTGTTCACCATGCTCGTATCCCAATCACTGATGGATCAGTAGTTACATTGGTAGAGGGTGAAGAGAATTTACGAGTATGGATATGGAGGATGGAGATTAGTAGTAATGTTGCTTCCAAGTTTACTCTCCGTTCGGGAAACAAACCCATTTTTGATATGCATGCTGGACAAAAATGGGGTCATGTAGATGGATCAGAAGCTCGGTCTCCAAGATACGTTACAGATGTTGGAGATTCTTTTACGGTCCAATCCAGCCAATCTTCAGTAGATGCCAACGTATACTTACAATGGCAGATGAAGGGGCCAGAAGCCTAATGTGTAATTCTCACTGTGTGCTATGATGTTAGGAACTAAAAGTCATCTAATTGTAAGGACAAGAAATGAAAAGCTCAGACGAAGTTTTGATATGGATTGTTGGGCTGCTTATTGTTGCCAGTATTACCTGGTTAGTCAAGGAGGTTCTAGCTTTGCGTAATGATTTAACTAAACTCCAGACAGAAACACAACTTCAAATAAAACAGATAACACAAAATTGTGCTCGACATCAACATTGGGCAGAAGGTATTCAAAAAAGTATGGGACGGATGGACAGGAATCTCATCCGTCTATGCTCCAAGCAAGAGGTTGAATTTGAATCTCCTTCTGATGAAGATAATTCTACTCCTAATATTGGTGGCGAAGAGCATGAAGGTTAGTGTATGCTAATTAAAAGAGCTCTAGCATCCTTCTCCTATGATACCACTCAGTTTGATTTGGTGAGTGGAAAGCTCCATTTAATGCATTTTCATGTTGAAGACACCCAACGAACTTGTGTGGGAGTTAATACAGAAGATGGATCAGGTGAGTATGATACCCTTGTTGGGTACAATGCTGGTCATTTGTCTACTGGAGGATATAATGTTTTAATAGGAAACCAAGCTGGGGAAAATATAACAACTGGTTTGGCAAATACAGTTGTAGGAACATGGAGTTTACAGAATAATCTTACTTCTAATTTCAATACGGCACTTGGATACTATTCGTTAGTTACTTGTGTTGGAGCAACTAATACAGCTGTTGGGGCTTTCTCATGTAGTTTGTTGACCACTGGCTTTGAGAATGTAGGAGTAGGGTACTATGCTCTTCAGAGAGTTGCTCAAGGTTATTACAATATGGCGCTAGGATCCGGAGCACTTCGGAATATGGCTCCTCCTCAACGGGTTATAACTGCGTTTGCTGATTTAGGAGGAGGGCAGACACAAGTCACAACTTCTACTTCTCATAGTTTGACTACGGGAGATTACGTATATATTTCAGGAACTACTCATTATGACGGATGGTATACATTAGTCAGTGGTTCAGGAACTACTTTTGTTATAACAAAAGCGTTTGCAGGAGACGATGCAGCAGGTTACGTTATTAAAGATACAGAAGCAAGTAAAAATGTGGCAGTAGGTTCTGGGGCTGGACGAGATTGTGGTACAGGTGGACATAATGTATTTATAGGATTTCAGGCAGGGTGTCTGGCCAATAACTTAGTAAAATGTGTTTACATAGGATACCAAGCAGGATTCAATATAGATAGAAGTTATACACTGGCTATTGACATTTCGGATACAGCTGATCCTTTGATTTATGGGGAATTTGACAATAGGTTAGTTCTAATCAATGGAGATTTTACTGTTACTGAACAATGCACAGCATCTTATTTTGAATCAGTAGTAGTAACAGGAACACAACCTTATGCCTGCACTTCTACTACTTTGAATACAAATCTAAATGCTGATCTTTGGGATGGGTATCATGCATTTATGGGAGATACGGAAGAGCCAACTGGCTTTACATCTACAGGATATGCAGCAACTACACTTTCTTTTGTGGATGCAACAAGAGTATTTACAATTACTGGAGACCATGACGTTTGGATTGAGGGAGTCAAATACTCCAAGTCAACGGATGATATAACTATAGACGATAGTACAGGACTTCACTTTGTTTACTATGATAGTTCAGGTGTGCTAAGTCAGAGCACTACTTTTCCTGGATGGAATTCTTGTACTATAGCGTTTATTTATTACAATACAACTACTGATAAAGGAATCATAGGGAATGAACGTCATGGAATAGTCATGGATTCAGCTACTCATACCTATCTCCATGAAACAGTAGGGACAAGGTTTGAAAGTGGATTTGCTACATCTTTTACGGATACTACTTTTTCATCAGATGCCGGAATTATTTGGGATGAGGATCTTGAGCATGATATAGATGCTCAGACAAATTGTTATGTATTTTATAAGAATGGGTCTGCAGATTATGAATGGGATGGTCCAGGGAGTTTATACTATAAATTAAACGGAGCAACATTACGGTATAATAACGGAAATAATTTAGCAGATGTTCCTGTTGCTAATTATGTAGCTTACTGGATGTTTGCAACAAACGATCCTGATACCCCTATAACATTTTTAATGGGACAAAGAGTAGATGTCACCTTAGCAAATGCAAGATCAAATAATACGTACACTTCACTTAGTTTTGGAGTTCTTCCCTACAAAGAGATGAAACTTCTATTTCGTGTACTCTTGCAGAATTTAGGAGGAACTGCAACTTACATCGAAACGCAAGATTATAGATCCGTCTCTAATCTCCCTGCAGGAACATACGTAGCTACTTCTCACAGTACTTTAACTGGACTAAATTGGGCATCTGCTGGACATACGTTTGATACAAATTTAAATTTAGGATCTTATGGACTAATCACCGGAAGTATTACAGCATCCTCTGGGAATTTAAGTTTAAGTGCAACAAGTGGTTATGTTTACTTGGCTTCAGATATTCTGACTGATAGATGGTTAAGTTACGTTGGCAACTTGTTTTTAGGAATAGGAGCTGCTGGAGCAGGGACATTAGAAAATACTTTTGGTCCAGAAGGATATGAGAATACAGGTTTAGGATATAATACTTTATATAATATTACTACTGGTTCTTTTAATATGGCAGTGGGGACTTCTTCTTTATACAATCTTCTAACCGGATCATACAATGTAGGACTAGGAAGAAGATCTTTATACACTCTGACATATGCGAATTACAATACAGGAATAGGAGCTGAAACTTTATACTCCTTAACAACTGGGAATTACAATACGGCAATTGGATATCAGTGCCTTTATTCTAATGTAACAGGAACTACAAATGTAGGTATAGGACCACAAGCTGGTTATAGTTGTATAGGATCAGGAAATGTTTTTGTAGGATATCAGGCAGGATACAGTGAGACTGGAAGTAATACATTATATATTTCTAACTCCAATACAGTAGATCCCTTGATATATGGAGAGTTTGATAATGGTTTGGTTGTTATCAATGGAGATCTCTCTATAACTGAACAATGTACAGCATCTTACTACTATTCTGATGTTGAGCAAGGAACTTCCCCTTATAGTTGTGTATCAACAACTTTGAATGTTAACTTAAATGCAGATCTTTGGGACGGACAACATCTTCCTACTGTAGAATCAGCTTCGTCTGGAATGTACTTGACTAATGATGGAAGTACGTTATCTTGGGTAGATATCAATTATGAAAATCCTTTGACTTTTGATTATCCTTTATCCAGAACAGGAAATGTAGTCAGTTTTGGATATAATACTACAAATCTTCAACTTACATCCAATCAACTCAATACGATTCAAGACATAGCAACAACTTCTACCCCTCAATTTTCTTTGTTAGGGGTAGGGATTGCCGCTCAAACAGGAACACAGACAGCCGGAATTTACTGTTACAGCACTTCTAACGCAGCTCCACTTTCCTTGATCGGAGTCAATGTAGCTGTAAATAGTACAAGAGGCGGTGGTAATCAATTCAATTTGTATGGTTTGAATTTCCAAGCGTTTTATACTCCTACTGGGGCAACAGCAAATAGAGCCTGTACAACTATGGTAGGATGTAGAGGAACAGTTACGTGTACAAACGAATCTGGAAGTTCCTATAATTCTACTGTAACAACAGCTTATGGTATGTTGGGAGGAGTTTCTTCTGAAAAGCCCTTATCTGGAACTGGAGCTGTCACTGTAACTACAGCCTATGCTTACTATGCTGCATCATGTGCTGTTGTCAATGGAGCTACGATAGGAACGTCATATGCATTTTTTGATGCTGGACAGATAGGTGCTTCTACTAATTGGGGGTTAGGAATAAACACAGCAAATAGTTATATCAGTGGTAGTTTATCTATTGGAAAGAATACAGCTCCAACACAAGCTTTGGATGTTGTTGGATCTATAGAAGCGTCAGTAGGATATAGGTGTGGAGGAACAGCACCTGTAGCAGATGGAACTTACACAGTAGGAGCTCCATTGACTGGAGGAGGATCAAACGGAACAATTACAACAAAAGGGGGTATTATAACAGCAGTTACGCAAGCCACATAACAAGGAGTTTAGTATGAAGATTACATTTGCAGAAAGAATTTCAATTACCCATTTGTTTCCAGCAAAAGCAAACTTGACTACTATGCGTTTAGTCAGTGATATAACCAGGAGAGTAAGTTTCAGTGAAGAAGAAAAAGAGAAGTATGGAATTGTCTTTCATCCAGATGGAAGAGTAGAATGGACCAATGGAATAGACTCTGAAGGAGGGAAGAAAGAATTCACCATTGAGTTTAACAAGCCTGAAATACAATTCCTCAAGGATCGTGTTCAGGTATTGGATTCTGAAGGAGCAATTACAATGGTTCTATTGGACCTTTGTGAAAGAATTAAGCAAGAAGAGTTAAAAGATTAGTATGGCGAAGTTAGGATACAGACATACTGAAACAGGGGTTACATTATACGTAATTCTTACGGATGCTAACGATTCTCATATGAAAAGTTCTGATAGTACTTTCGTTTCATATGTTGCAGCTAATTGGGGCGATTATGATTTGCCTATGTCTGAATCAGACAGCTATTTGTATGAGTATACGATGCCATCCATTTCTGATGGAGAGTACACTGCGGAAATATTTTTGCAGGATGGAGCAAGTCCATCTTTAACTGATACAAAAGTTGGAGAACAATCCTTTAGTTGGAAGGATAATGATTTCTTTAACTTGACAGACGTATCTGGTGGAACAGGAGATACATCCAATATAGGAAGTTGGTAAAATGAATAATGATTTAATGAATCATATTGTTAGAAATTCAAATGCACTTAACGAACAAGTGTCTCTTAATGCCGGAATGTCTGATGCTGGTAAGGCAGAGGCATCCAAAAGTATGCTAGACGCTATGGCTATACGTTCCGGACTTTCAGAAAAGAGGAAGCCACAATTTGTCTCTTTTATGTTGGAGAGGTATAAACCAGGCTCATTCAATAGCCAATTGGCTTACGAATGGGCTTGTCGTTTCCGTTCAAGAGAAGAGTGGGATTTTGCTGATGATGACAGCAAAAAAGTTCTAGAGAAGTTATATCCAGAGTTGTACAAGATAAAGGAAAATAAAGAGCAAGACCCACTTGAATATAAAGAAGAGCCTTTTACAGAGGAAGAACCTTTTGAAGAAGAGAAAGTATTTCCGTCTGAAGAAGAAGAAGGAGAGGAGATGCAAAACTTGAGAAGGAAGTTGGGGCAAAGAAACGGAGAACTCCCTGAATGTAAGGTAGAAGAACGATATTGGCTTAAACGGATAGAGTTGGCGTGGTATGAAAAGTATCAGGAAATGTATGATGAAAAGTTGGATAAGCCAGAAACTATTGAGACACTTAAGCAACTTCTTCGTGCCTCATTGTCTAAGTTTATGGATAGTATTTCGCCATATGAAGAAGAGATGAGAGACGAGATTGAGGACATTATTGGAGAAATTGATACAATTGGTGATGTAGAAGATTTTAATAATGTTATGGAACAACTATACGATTTTGGTGATTTGAATGATGTATGGATAGATATATCTGAAAACAAGCAGTTGAAGGAGAATGTAACCGATATGGAAGATATGCGTAAGCGGATTATGGAGCTATCCCAATCTGACGGAGTCCTTCTTTCAGATATACATAAAAATTATATTTCAACAGATGTACCAGGAGAATTAGATGAAACCAAACAAAACGTACAGGATTTTCTGGCCGAAGCCACGGAAGAACAGCTCAAAGAAATCTGGTCAAAATTTGTCCACTATGGATCCGAGTTTGATGAAAACAAAAGTTGTGGACAAAGACGAAATAGTAGGAAGAGTGGAAAGAAAAACGAACGAAAGAGTATTGGAAAAATGAATGAGAAAATCTCAATAGATCTTACCCGTTTAGAAGAGATTAAAGACGAGTTAAAAGATCTAACAGATGAGGCTGATAATATATTACGTTCAGTTGGAAAAGGTTTGACGTACACTAGGGCAAGGAGTTATTGGTTGGGACATATCCGTGGAGCCTTAGAAAAAGAAAAGGGTAGTATTTCTAGTATGGTTACTATGCAAGATACAATTGACGAGTTAAGAGAGGAAATGGAATTAGAAGATGTAGGTATGACAGAAGATCTTAATACAGCAGAGGATTCTGCTGCATTTGGTGGATTGGATAGTATGCGGACGGATCCTAATGAATCAAAAGTCAATGAACAAGATGAACCCTCTAAAATAACAAAAAAGAAACCATGGGAAAAAGAGCCTGAAGTTAAGATGTCAGAAGAACCCAGTCCAGAGGAGACTCCCGTAGATGATGAAGGGATTCCACCAGAAGAAGGAGAAGAGACCCCTCCAGAAAATGAAGAAGGGATGGAAGGTGAAGTTCCTCCTGAAGAAGAAGTTCCTCCTCCTCCAGAACCAGGAATTAAAACAGGAGCAGAAGAATTAAACCATGAACCAGCAGCAGCGAAAGAGCCTGAAGAAGTTCGTGTTGAGAAAGAATATATAGGAAGTAAGGGAGATGACTTTTTTTACATCACACAAGCAACTTCTGATACTGGAGAACCCAATGATTTAATTATTCAAAACGCCGTAGGAGAAGAAGTATTTTCAGCAGTTAAGCATGATTTGGATCCAACAGATGTTCCTGGTTTCATCCTTTCAGCTATTAAAGAAGTAGATATGGACGAAATAGCTACTGAATTAGTAGATAGATATATTGTACCTTCCATTGAGAAAAGGTCAGAAGAAGAAACTGAAGAAGAGATAGCTCAGGAGGAGGAGCCTTTTGAGATGGGAGCTGAAGAGTTAGGAGCTCCTAAGAAGAAGTATGAAGGATTAGTGGATTACGAAGGGAAAACATATTCCTATTCTATTGTAGAACATGACGATAAATGTATGTTATGTTTAGGTGGAAGAGATTTTTCTTTTGACAAGGACACTATTTCCTTGTATGAATCAGACGGAGAAGTTAAGGATATCTGCTTAGACATACTTAAGTTATTAGAATCGAAAGAAATTTCCAATCTCAAACTTTTTGAAAGACAGGAGTAACTCTGATGGTTACTACATCAATCCCCAAAGGCGACAGAGAGAAGGTTTTTGAGAAGTATCAAGTAGTAGAAACTCAGGACCTTCCTCCACGTGTGCTGTGTAGAGTCGTATATCCCATATGCAATATTGGTCAATTAAACGCTAACAACCGGATGTATGAAAGAGATGTCTGGGATAAGGTTATTTCTGATCCTAACGTTTCAGAAAAGTTGAATAACAGATGTCTTTATGGGGATGCCGAACATCCCAAAGAGTCTCAAAGTCGTCTGGAACGAACTGCACATGTCGTCAATAAGATGTGGATAGACGAAGATACTAATAGAGTTATGCAGGAAATGGACGTCTTAGACACTCCTTACGGACGGATTATAGATACATTGCTGGAGTCCGGGTGTGGGGTAGGTGTCAGTACTCGAGCAGAAGGAGAGTTAGAGGAGGCATTAGATGAAGCTGGAAATAAGTTCTATCGAGTACTTCCGGAAGCATATCGGTATATTACTACTGACTTTACAGCAGATCCAAGTACTTCCAATCCTTATCCGGAAGAAGTTCAAAGAGCTATGGTAGAATCAATTAATAAAGATCAAAAGGAGATGGACAAGGAGTTTGCGGTAGCTATTTTGGAATCCTTGCAAGTTGACTCTGCTAAATCGCTATGTGAATCTATTAAGGGAGAAGGCAAGAAAGATCTTTCAGAGAAGAAAATAACTTCTGTGAGATTGGATGAATCTATTAAAGGAAAGTCTGATCCTGCATTTACCAAATGTTTATTAGCTTTTATAGATGAGAAATGGTCAGAAACACGGGAAAAAGATTTTGTCAAATTGATGAATGAATATAGAGAACACTTCAAAGTGGCTCCTAAAGAAGCTATAATTAGCTATTTGGGACGGTTATGGAAGACAAACGAAAAATCTATACAACCTTTTGTCAGTGAGAAGTTTGCTTCTGATTATAAAGCACTTATGTCAGAAGAAATAGGACATGACGATGAATTAGATGATGAAGAAGTAGAAAGAGGTGAAGCTGCTGAGGAGTATAATGCTGACGGTTCTCCAGTTGTAGCTGTTAAAGAGGAACCTGAAGGAGATATGGAGGGTGAGTTGAATGGAGGTGCCTCCAAACCGTCTACTATGGAGGGAGAACCCGTTATGGGAGAACCTCCAATTCCTGGTATAGGGGATATAGATCCAAATGTAACGGGACTGGAAATGGGCCTGGACTTCCCTACCAGTGCATTAATGATTCCCACGCCTATAATAGATCCACGGACAGCTTCTGTTAAGGAATTAGCCAATAGATTTGGATATTTGGATTGGATGACAGATTCAGGAAATGATACTTCCTCTCCATATTTGAAACAATTGGAGAAGGAGAGATTGGATCTTCTGGACGAACTATCCTATCGCTGGAATCGAACAATGCAGGAGTCCAAGGATAAAGATCAGAAGATAGACTTCCGGATAGATGAATCCAATGTTTTGACTGGTGAAGATGTATCTTATGGAAAGTCAGTGGTTCGCTTCTTGTGTCAAGGTTGGGATGGGAATGCTGAAAAGAAATTGACATCTACAATACTTGAAAACAAAGAACGGATATTGTCTTCGTCCAAAGCAGAAACGAAAGATTATTTAGGAAGAGTGTGGGAGTCCAATTCTTCTGAATTGATTAATAACGCTTCTGATGAATTTGTTGACGAACTTCTGGAGTTGATTAATAGTCCAGATTTGGATGAGACTGAAGAGATTAAGAAGATGTATCAATCAGCAGGAATCAAAGCTCCCAAGGGAAAAGGAATTCACACAAAGAAGTTTCATCGTATGGCAGTAGATGTCATGAAGGGATACAAGAAAGGCGGATTGACTGACAAGGAACGTCAGATTGCCTATGCTACAGCAATGAAGAAGCTTGGTCCGGAAAAAGCTGTCAAGGCAGGACACAGACATTCCAAGAATGAGAGTATAACTGAATTGATTTATGAAAATTATTGGAGTTTAGTTGATTTCCTTTCTGGAAAGAAATCATCTGCTCCTAAGGTCAAAGAAAAGGAAGAAACTCCAAAAAAACGTCCTTTGAATCAGAGAACAGAAGCTGATATTATTGCAGGAAGGTTGGAGGAGAAGAAGGTTAATGAAGAAGATGAACATTATAATGATATGGAGGGTGATGTTAATGAAGGAACGTATAGATTCACTGTAAACAACTTACATGTTGAAATAGTGGACGAGAACAAGAGGTATACTTATGAGGATATAGAACATGCTTTGGGAGTATTTATTGAATATGGAGAAGCTGATGTTACAAAACAGTTTCCTAATTTATTTGTCAGCGTAGATGCTGATTATATCTATGATTTAGAAGAAGGAAAGACAAAGAAGAAGGGTAAAAAAGTCAACGATTCTATAGATTTAGTAATCAAAGAGGCTTCTATTCGTGCTGAACGGGATAAGGCTTTGGAGATTATTGAAGATCTTAACAGTAAGATAAAAGGTTTGGAAGGAAGAGGGAGTCTTGAATCTAAAATCTTGCTAGCCAAACTAAAAGCAACGACAAGTGAATTAACTGAAAAATGTGATGATATGTTGGAGAAGTATAATGCTTTGAAGTTGCGGCTAAAAGAAACATTCGGAGAACTTAAAATTGCACGAGCCAAGACCGATACATTAGTCAGTGAATTGGATAAGATTAAGCAAGATAAAGATGCCATGGATCAGACTATAGTCAGTCTGGAGTCTGATTATAGAACTAAACTGGAACAGTTGGAGGCAGAGAGAACAGAGGAACGGAAAAATTTATTAGAGAACTATGTACGTGCTGTTCTTAGTGACTCATTTGATCTACTCCCTGAACGAACACGAGCACTTCTCGTTGAAAGTAAAACAGTGGAGCAGATAGATGAACGGTTAACTTCTATCAGACAGACGTTGCGTGAGGATGCACTTCATTCTTCTAGCCGTATTTCTGAAAATGTTGTTACAGTTGTTCAATCTACAATAGATCCAATGAGATCTAAGATTGCACATGGCGTTGATTTAGCTTGTACAGGTATTTTAGGTAATAGGAGTGCTAAATAATGAATTTGAAGGTTGCTATAGAAGAGCGTATGCGTGATATTACAGAGAAGCGTAAAAGGCTTGTTCTGCAGTGGGATCCGTACATCAGCGCGGTTAATGAATGGATGCAAGGTAACGGGGGTGGTTCATTAACTGATTTCGATAAGCAGAATATGGCGCAGTGCCTTGAGAACGCATTGATCGAAACTGGGCTTCGTGGAAACCGCCGTCTGTTGCAAGAAGCGACTACGGGAGACGCCATTCAGTTTATGGCGATTCAGCTTCCAGTGATTGCAGCGTTGATTCCCAGTTTGGTATTGAACAAGGTTGCCATTGTTCAGGCATTGGACAGACGTCAAGGTGCTGTGTTTTATCTTGACGCTTTGTACGGGACGACCAAGGGATCTATCACTGCGGGAGACAGTATGATTAACGCCCAGACTGGTCATGACAGAACCAGGGCTGGTCGTCGATATGCTGTTACTACGGTTGAGAACGAAACGTTGGCAGATGACAGTCTGGTATCCAACACCATCACTGGCTCGTTGGATTATCGTCCGATGCTGGGAACGGTTCAAATTACGCACGGAAGTGAGATTATTACTGATAAGGAGAATCCTGGCCAGTTGATCTCAGAAACTACCAGCAATCCTTGCGGATGGGTCAAGGTAGATGGAACATTCAGTGTGACATTAAATGCCACTCCTACAAGTGGTGGAAATGTTACAGTGAACTATTGCTACTATTACGATACTGCAGATAGTGGGAGTAGTCTTGTTCCAGAAGTGAACATCCAATTGCGTGCAGAAATGTTAACGGCTCAGGACTTCCCACTTCAGGCGAAGTATTCCGTTGGTTCCAGTATTGATCTCGAGAAAGCTCATGGACTGATCTTGGAAGACGAGATCATCAAATTCCTTGGCGGTGAGATCAAGTTTGAAGTTGATCAGTATGGGTTGGATCAGATCTATACTGCGGCAACTGGATCGAATGCTGCGACGGGAACAGGAACATGGACAGCGGTTCCTGGTTCGGGACAAGAATGGCTTTGGAAGAAGTACGAATTTCTGGATAGGATTGAGTACGGATCCAATAACATCTACAGTAAGACGTTGCGTGCATTTTGCAACTTTATAGTTGCTTCAAACAATGTAGCACGTATTATTCGTCAGATGGGTGATCATTTCAAACCTGCTCCAGGACTAGACAAGCAGGTCCCAACAGGGCCAATTGAACTTGGTACTTTGGACGGACGTTTAGTTATTCAGGATCCGTTCTTGACAGCGGATAGGTACGTTCTTGGTTTTCGCGGTGACAACTATTTGTTCGCCGGGGCTGTGTACGCTCCTTATATCCCGTTGTTCAGTACGCCAACACTGGTTACAGCAGATCTCATGGCTCAGAAGGGCTTTATGAGTTCAGCAGGATTTAAGGTAACCAATGAAGGTATGTTTACGTATGGAGACGTTGACATGAGTGGTTTGTCAACGTAATAGTTTGCGCGTCTTGTTGGTGGCAAGGCGTGTAGGTGCTGTTCGTGGGGCGGGAGTTGTTGCATTCTCCCGCCCTTTAAATCTTTTAGATCAGGTGGAGACGTTATTATGGAAAACAAAAAGAAACCAGTCAGTCGGGTTATTCGTTCTTTACAAACAGGAGGGATCAAAACAACTTTAGGTTGTTACTCCGTGGAGAAGAATGAAATCCTTACCATAACATGTGGATCGGAAGAAGAGTTTGCACGACTTCTAAAGATAAGAAGTTTTGTGCCTGCTTCAGAAGAAGAACTTCTGGCTTGGGTGAATCGAGATATTCCGGTTATTGAAGATGAATTTCCTTCAGATCCTCCATATGAAGAGGCATTGATTCCTGAAGATGAATTCTGCTCCGATGGAACTTCTTTTGAAGGAGATGTTGAAGAAGGTACTAATAAAGTCCCCGCTGAGGGAAATGAGTTAGTTTCTGAAAGTAAGACACTCAAAGAAGATAGTATCAAACCGAGTCGGAGACGTGGGCAAGGATAATAGACTATGGCAAGGTTACTTAATTCAGGAAGTACATCCTTTAGTTCAGTAGATCTGACTGCATCTATGGACGTCGATCTAATCTCTTATACTTGTCTGAAGAGTGTTCTTTTAGATATTCGAGCAGATCTTGGAACATCTAGTTATCCATTAGATACTTCTGCTTCTGTTATTACTGTTTCTGCTTGGATAACGAGAACAAATGGAGAAGAGGTAGAAGTATTTTCTGAAGAAGTAACCAAAGCGTCTGGTGAAATACAACTTCCTTATAATTTCTATAAGAAGATCCTTGTATTAGCAGGAGAGGTTATTACGGTAACTGCCAGTAGTAGTAACCCCTCCGACGTTTCTGTAGCAGGAGAAGTTTATATATTTGGGAGAAACGTAACTTACTCTTCTGTTGCATTTACACAAGTTGATTTAACTACTTTAGTTGAGCTTGGATCGTATACAGCAGATCATGTATTTGAAACATTTGTTAGAGTTGATGTTGGAACGTCAACATATAGTTTAGATTCAGGAGATTCAGAATTTACTATTTCTGGAGATATTACAGGTGGTGAAGGTATTGAATCTTCTGGCTATAGTGCCTCTATCTCAAAGTCAAGTGGGATAACTCGTTTTATCTATATGTTTGATGATGCAGTAAATCTAAACGAGAATGATATATTTTCCATAAAACTTCTTTCAGACGATCCGTCAGATGTAGCGGTTTCTGGAGTTGTTTACTTTGCTCTCCTCAGCACAACAACTAGATCTTCTATATTGGATTGGATTAAGACTGAATTCCAACCATTGGTACTAGCAACTCCAGATGATACAATTTATCAGCAGATAGATAATGCTATAACTTATTGGAACACACATTCAGGATATAAGGTTAGTGCTGTTGTTTCCGCAACTCGGGGAGAACATAGAGTTCAAATGGATGCTCAGTTTAAAACTGTAGTACAAGTTTGGCCTACACAAAATACGGAGTGGATTTTAAACGATCATCCAATGTGGTCTTTATTAGGAATAACAATATTAGATAATGTTACGACTGATTTGATTATAATGTCGGAGGCCTTTAAAAATTACAGGCAGTATGTAGGGACTAATTTTAGTTGGACATGGGAAAGAAGTACAGATCCAGCCGTAGGCGGTTATTTATATTATGAGAATATTCCTTCTCAAAACGACGCTTTGTATGTTATTGGAACAAAAAGAATTACAGATAATGAAGATATAGAAGATGATTATATTTTAAACTGGTTAAGATACTATTCATTGTCTTTAGTCAGAATGATCGAAGGAAACACCTTGAGAAAATCCAATATTATTAACATCAGAAATGATGGGCAGGAACAGTTAGATCAAGGGAAAGAGGAGAAGAAAGAACTTCAGGTTGCATTGAACAAAGAGGCACGATGGGTTGCTTTAGCTAAGAGATTTTAGTATGTTTATGAGTTTACTACAACATATACAAGAAGCGGTCAGTAATGATGAAAAGTACGAATTTTTTATTGAACGTACAAATAATCATATTCGATTGGTTCAAGAGGCTGCTGAAAAGATAGTGAGTGCTTATCCTGAATTAGGGGCACTTGTGTTTCAGGTGGATAGTCATGATGCCAGTAAGTTTGAAGATCCAGAATTAACTCCTTATATTGAGTTGACTTGGAAGAAGAAGTTAGAGAAAGAAGAAGAAGATTATAAAACAGATGACCGGGCGATTCATGATGCAACTTTACATCATATTAAGAATAACAGGCACCATCCTGAATTTCATTTAGAAGATAAATCTAAAGCCAATTTAGATTCTACTAATAGAGATAAATCTATTTCTGTTGTGGATGCTAGTAATATGTCAGACACAGATGTAGCTGAAATGGTTGCTGATTGGCAAGCTATGTCTGAAGAGTTAGGAACGAATACAGCTCGCGAATGGTATGATAAAGTAAAAGATGTGCGTTGGCATTTTTCTGATCATCAAAACGAATTGATAGATAAACTTCTTAAGGTGTTTGAGTGATGTTCCAACAACTTCTAAAACATATCCGTGAGAAATCTGTTCATGATAGGTGGGTGTGTTTCGATTTTGATGGCGTATGTTCTCAATATCATGATAATTTTGAGGAGGATGTATTTGGGGATCCTATTCCTGGAGTTGCTGAAGCAGTTAAGATTATTCGTGAGGAGGGATTGAAGGCAGTTCTATTTACTGCCAGAAAAGTAACTCCAAAGTTAAAAGAATGGTTAGAGGAAAATGGGTTTGAATTTGATACAATCAATGATACTTCTCACAATCCTCCTTCAGCCAGTAAGGAAAAGCCAGTAGCAGAACTTTACGTGGATGATAGAGGATATAGATTTGACCAAAACAATCCAGAACAATCCATTCAGGAATTGTTTTCTTTACTAGATATAAATGAAAATCTTACAGATTATGCGAAAGAAGAATTGGATAAAGCTGGATTGTTTGATAAAGATTCTGATTATGGAGGCATGTTGGGTGATGCTGTCATGGAACTAATGACTGTGTTTAGTAAGCAAGATCATTCCGGATTTTCAGCACAATGTGCAAGTGAACTATTTACGAGATTAGCAAATTGTAAGCCTTTGAGTCCACTTACTGATGATCCTGAAGAATGGATGGAGGTAACTGATTTTGATAATTCTGGAAAATCAGTTCACCAAAGCAAACGGGATCCTATGTGTTTTAGCAATGATGGAGGAAAGACATATTATAATGTAGATGATGCAAAAAGAAAGAAACATAAATCGGAATCTTATAAGAAGAAGGAAAATGCTGCCTAATAAGCTTTTACATTTGAATGAAGCGACAATAGGGGACATAAAAAGAAAACAGGGTTCTATTACCCGTTTATTTCCTACTTTTCCTGATAGAGTAAGAAATGTTCAGAAGAATGGAGGAGTAAAAACTTCGGCATACTTGACAGCTATGGATCCAGACGTCTGGAGATTTAAAATAGCTTCTGGAACATCTGTAGGAAAAACGTATCAGATTTTAGTCAAGTTCCTGAATATGAAGGGTTGGATTAAGTTAGCTGTAGGAGATAAACGATATTGGAAGCCAGGGACAACAAATGTTGATCTAACTAAGCTAGCTAATTTGATATTAAATAAAGCAGATGTCAAATTAGTTTGCTCCTGCCCTGCATTTCAATATTGGGGCCCAGCTTATATTTTGAGTTTAGCAAAATACAAAGCTAAATACGGAGATCAAGAGAGACGTCCTCCCAGGATTAGAAATCCACGTCAGTACGGAGCTGTGTGTAAACACACTCATTTACTTCTTAAGGAACTTCCAGAGATGACCAAAAAGTTTGTGGACTTTCTGGAAGGCTATTATTTAGATGATATTGAAAGTATGAAGAAGAAAGGTGTTCAAAAGACTCTCCAGAAGAAAGTAGCTGATAGGGATAAGGAAGCAAAACGTTCTATAGTTAAGTGGCAAGCAGCAAAGAAAAAGAAGGAGGAGATGGGAGAAGCCAAGAAGTATGATGATTGGACAGATCGTGTTATTCAATATTTTGGGACTACAGACGATTGGAACAAAGCAGGATTTCTAACAGCTAAAGGTGAATTGATAAACTTATCCAAAATTGGGAGAGACAGAGCTTACGCCCATGAAGTTGTGGGGGAATTTGCGTATGATGATTTGAAGAAAAGTGTACGATTCCGATCAGATTTAATAGAGAACTTTTTAGAGTTGGGAAATATTAGACTAGATGCTGAACATCCTTTTATTGATTTGGTTAAGGAACCTACAAAAGAACAGTATAGTAAGCTAGAACAATATTTAGATTATATAGGAGATAGATGGGATATTATTGATTTAAGTACGAAAGATAACTACTTTGAAGCCTTTCCAAAAGAGAATGTTATAAAGTTTTTAAAGGATTATTTTTGTGGAAGAATAGGTACCTCCCCTTCTGATCTTGCTAAGTATCATAATGTAGAAGAAACTACTACTGGAGATGCAATAGCTTTTCAGCCTTCTCATTTTGGAGCTCCAGTTAAAGGAAATTTTAACTATTTACGAACTAAAAGAAGTAAACGGAAAGTGAAACCAATTCATGTCAAATATCCAGACTGAATTAGTAGAGTTATTGAGTCAAGATCCTTTTAAGTCTTTGACTGAAAATGCAATGAGTTGGATAAAACTCTTTGGAGTTCGTTCTTATCTGACGCCTACAACTGTTGCTATTCCTATTCTTCCTTCTGTAAAACGTTCCAGTAGAATCTTAACTCTCTCTAGAGCTATTGACGTTTTAGTTAATCTAAAGAAGTACAAAAAAGTAAAACAGGATATCCTGAAGCAGATAGTCAGTACGAAAGATACGGATTTGCTTCTTTCTAATTTAAGAAATGTTAAGTTTCTTTATGGGGTTACAATTTTAAGTGTTACAGAAGGTATTGAGGTTACTTATAATGTTTTGGTTACTAACAAGCTTAACCCCTTTGAACAAGTTATTGTAAAGGATGAAGAACTTTGTGATCAGATAGAAGAACTTCGTTTTTGTAAAATGCAAAGAAATGTTTGCTATCCTAAACACGATGTATTTTCTGTTGATTTTTTCTATACTCTGAAAAGCATTCTTATAGGAAAGTATGAAGAAGTACAAAATAAGGAATCAAAAAATGAATCCGATCTTAGAAGCAAAAGACGTATCCGTTTATCAGCGTCTAATACAGATGTTAGGTGATTATTCTAAGAATTTTGCCTATACTGGAGTAGATAAGTTATTCAAGAAGGCTGTGGATACTGGAAAGAAAATCATTCCGTCAGATAAGAATGCGTTAAAAATATTAGATACTATTCTCCGAGGAGAGACTTCTTCCGGAGTAGTTCAGAAACTACTCAATACTCGGTTTTCTGATCTTCCTATAGAAGTTCGTCCTATAACCAAATCAGGAAAAGGGAAAGAAGTTGCATTTTGGATGGTTAAAGAGAGAATGGGAGACAAGGTTAAAGATCTTATTGATTTTGATGATGAAGGAAAAGGGCACTGGGTGGACGTCAACGGAAAAACAGCTACGTTGATAGATATGGAGACAAAGAAAGATAAATAAGGAGATGTCCGATGGGCATTGACATAACTAAACTGATGACTTTCGTTCAGGATACGATAAAGCAAGCAGATAAAAAAGTCCCCATTCCTGAAAAGAAAATAGTTCAAGAATCAAGAATACTTCTGGAAGATCTCAATGAAGGAGAAACATCTATTCTTCCTACAGATAGAGAAGTCTTCGCTTTCAATTTTATAGGGAACGGACAGGAACTTTTGGGACATGTACAAAATAATTTGGATACCATGGAGTTAAACAGAGAAGATGTTCCAAGGGAAGGGGCCAAGATATTTATTGAAGGAGAAACTACTTTTAAGGGTGATAAGGTTCAGGTAGCATCAGTATGGTTAGGGAATGCACCATCTAACAAACATCATTTATTGATCTATGATAGAAATCCTCAATCTCAATGGGAAAATAAAGTAGAAGAGGAGGAAACAGTACTAGAAAACGTTGTCTGTCAATGTAAAGAATGTGGAGAAGTATTGGAGAACGTTAGTGAGTGTACTTGTGGGTGTAAAGAGTTAGAGCAGATTTATCCTATTCCGGAAGGGAAGGAAATTAAAGAAGAGGAAAAGTCAGGTTCGTACTCTGTAAAAGACAAGGAGGGAAATGTATATGCAACTAATTTGACATTTCAAGAAGCACACGATTTTGTTCAAGATGCAAAAACACAAGTAAAACAGAAAGGTGGATTTGTTATAACTTCTGAATCCATTTCAGAAGCTTATGATACAATAACTCCTTCAACAAATACAGTGGGGATGGAGAAGGATGTAAGAAAAGTAGTTGCCAAAGGAATTACTGACAAACAAGATGCAGAAAATGTTGCTCGTTCCAAAAGAGGTAAGGTAGTTTCCGATGAGGACGATCCGAAAAAGTTTATGGTGGTTGTTGG